>Ga0334884_1000065_pt1 | contig 181253 bp, 148 predicted proteins | sample GraSluR1_MG_7_FD_207215 | JGI IMG/M metagenome (GOLD analysis project Ga0334884, IMG submission 207215) | Sludge microbial communities from methane-producing bioreactor in Wageningen University, Netherlands - Granular Sludge_12_05 R1 | ecosystem: Engineered > Bioreactor > Anaerobic >... | reverse complement strand
TCTGCCACTAAAAACTTTGCCACATTTACCGCCTTCACATTGTATGGCTCTCCCTGATACATCAGCGTATTATCTTCCATATACACAAACGGGCAGGTCGAAGCTCCCTGTCCCCTGGCGCTCAATACCCCCAGCACCAGCAATACCCATATTATTAATTTATTTTTCATAAAATCATCATTAAAAGTAAACTATTAAAACCAATTAATCAATTGTAATATGCCCGCATGTATAAAAAACTTGACTGTGGTAATTCGGTTTTAATTAATAGCTTACATTTGTTTACCTTTTTATTTTTCTAAGGGCACAAGGGTCACAAGCCCTGTGCTCTTTTTTGTTTTGTTCAATCCTACAAGGATAATATAACTTATACGCAAATCAAATGGTTTTGGTTGCATCATTCATTAATTAAATTCAAATTCTTTCAACAAAGGAATATCGTATCTTCACGAAAAAGCCACAGGCTCGGGTATCGTAGCGGCATGGTAAGGGTGATGTGAAACAGGTTCCCGACCATTTAGCGAGCATAATAAAACAGCAACATATTGCACCTTTGAATTACTAATTATCGAAATTATTGTTCAACGTGTTGTGCAAATTGAACGATTGAAGAGTGACATCACCTCATAAAGCCAATTTTCGCAATTGATAATTTCACATTCGAAAATGGCAAAAACAAGCAGTAAAAGCAAAATGATAAAGATGGAAACACATTTGTAATAATCGATACTATGGCATTATAAGTTTCATCAGCAAATTGCCGAGATATACGGCCAGTATTCCCAACACAACGCTAAGCCCCGCGTACAGCGCAAATTGCATCATTTCGCCGTTGCGTAACAAGTCGAGTTTTTCGGTGGCAAAGCTCGAGAATGTAGTAAAACCGCCACAAAATCCTACAGTTAAAAAGAGTCTGGTGTCGTGATGTAACACATCGTATTTGTCCGACACCCCCAATATAAGGCCAATCAGGAAGCATCCCAGAATATTAACCACAAAGGTTCCATAGGGAAAACTGCTCATGTGCATATCTTGCACATATCGTGCAGTGACAAATCGGGCAACACCACCCAAAAAACTTCCCGTCCCAATCAGCATAATTGTTTTAATCATTACACAATAGTTTATTTGTTAGGGTAGGAGTTATCAGCATTACGCGGTTAAGGGCGAACTCCATCGCCATTGCAAGCGCAAAAGTATTAAAAGTTTGAATAAGCCAAAACTTTAATTATGTGTTTTACAGATTATGTTTAAAATTTTTCCAAACTTCTGTTTTTGGAAGAGATGCTTGTATGAGTATAGCTTGTTTGGTAACCGGATGCATCATTTCAATTTTAAGCGCGTGCAGATCGATGCCACCATCGGGGTTCGAACGTGGGTATCCGTATTTGAGGTCACCACGTATCGGGCTGCCAATATGCGCCAGTTGGCATCTGATTTGGTGATGTCGTCCTGTGTGCAGTGCAATTTCGATAAGATGATAGCGACTTATCGACGACAATAGTTTGTATTCGAGTATTGCTTCTTTGGTGTCGGAAGCAGCCTTGGTGCATATGTAGCTTTTATTTTGCTTTTCGTTGCGCCTGATATGATGCACCAATTTTTCGCCGTCGTATTCGGGGCGATTGGCCACAATGGCCCAATAGGTCTTTTTAATGGTTTTTTCGCGAAACATCGCATTTATCCGTTCCAGGGCTTTGCTGGTGCGTGCAAATATCACCACTCCGCTCACCGGTCGGTCGATACGGTGGGTCACACCCAGAAATACATCACCGGGTTTGTTGTATTTATCTTTGATGTAGCGTTTTACTTTTTCGGCAAGTGGATCATCGCCCGATTTGTCGGATTGCACAATATCGCCACATTTTTTATTAATGGCAATAATGTGGTTATCTTCATAAATTATCTCAATATCCATACAGGTTGTTTTCTCAATATTGCTCGTTTGTGTTTGGGAAATCGCACGAACGCACATCATCGATATAGTTCTTTACGGCACCAATAATTTCGGTGCTTAAATTGTGATATCGTCGTAAGAAGCGCGGCGAAAACTCTTGAGTTATTCCCAACATATCGTGCAATACCAACACTTGCCCGTCCACTTCGTGACCGGCTCCAATGCCGATAATAGGAATTTTCACTTCTTTAGCAACCTGAGCAGCCAATTGTGCGGGTACTTTTTCGATAACAATAGCAAAACATCCCAATTCTTCGAGCAGGTGCGCGTCTTCGATAAGTTTATTGGCCTCGTCTTCGTCGGTTGCACGTACCACATAGGTGCCAAATTTGTGAATGCTTTGCGGCGTTAAACCCAAATGACCCATCACAGGAATGCCTGCGCTGAGTATTCGTGCAATGCTATCGCCAATTTCGGAACCTCCTTCAATTTTGATAGCTCCCGCACCGGTTTCTTTCATAATTCTGATGGCCGATTTTAGCGCGTGACGCGAGTTTCCCTGATAAGTTCCAAAAGGCATATCTACCACCACGAGAGCTCGTTTTACGCCACGAACCACACCGGCAGCGTGATAAATCATTTGCCCAAGAGTAATGGGAAGGGTAGAATCGTGGCCGGCCATTACATTGCTTGCCGAATCGCCAACCAAAATAACATCGATGCCCGACTCGTCGAGCAGGCGACCCATCGAGAAATCGTAGGCTGTAAGCATGGCTATCTTCTCTTGCCTGTGCTTCATCTCCTGCAGCACGTGGGTAGTGATTTTTCGTATTTCTTTATTCACCGACATCTTTTCGTTTTTTTGTAATGCAATATTAGTTATTTTTGACGGTTATTTACATAAAGAAAAAATAGATGAGATTTATTTGGCCGATATTCGTGATAATAGTGATGCTTTTGGGATATTCATGCAGCAGCGATTTCGATGTAAACGATGAATGGCGGGCTATTCCGGTGGTGTATTGCGTACTCGACCCATCGCAGCCTGTTCAATATGTAAAAGTAACCAAGGCTTTTCTTGGTGATGCACCGGCTTCTGAAATGGCTCAGATTTCCGACTCGCTGTTTTACAACGATGTAGATGTGTTGCTTTACGAAAAAACAAATGGCAATCGTATTTTAATTGCAAGTTTCGAAGCCACCGATACCATTCCCAAACCCGAAGGTTATTTTTCGAATCAGCGCAATACCGTGTTTGCTGCTCAGGTGAACCTGTCTGTCGACAAGGAATATTACATCGAGGTGCATATCAACGATATAGGAGTGGTTGTGTACAACGAAGAACCTGTTCAACTAATAAAAAACTGTTATATCAGTAAACCCAGTATAAATCAAACTGTAATCAATTTAAGCAATTACAACAGTAATTTGCAGTATGAATACTATACCGGCAGCAACGGCAAAGTATATCAGATGGTTGTGAAGTTTCATTATTTCGAAGTATCGGGCAGCGACACCAGCGAAGTAAAAACCATTTCATGGCCTCAGGCATTGCGGGTTGACAGTTTGTCGAACTTAAATACATTGGTTAAACGCGACTTTTCGGTGCAGGCCTTTTATAATATGGTTAAAGAAAACATACCCACCACACCGGATATCAAGCGCTTTGTAAAAATGCCCGATGGCCTTGAGTTTCACCTAACTGCCGCCGACGACAATTATTATACCTATATGCAGGTGTCGCAACCATCAACGGGATTGGCGCAGTCGAAGCCTCTGTTTACCAATGTTACCAATGGCATTGGTCTCATTGCTGTAAGGCATAATACCCAAATCAGCAAGAAGCTGGGCATACCCACACTCGACTCGTTGTCGCTTGGTATTTATACTTTCGATAAAGGGTTTGCCTATCACACCGATCCGTATTACGCCGGGTATTTTATACCGGGTTTATAACATAATATAATTGTCAGTGTTTTTGTATCGTTGTAACACCACAATCAACCGCTAATGGCCAATATTGCCGTAATTATATTAAATTGGAACGGAGCAAGCCTGCTGCAACAGTTTCTCCCTTCGGTTACGGCATTCAGCAAGAGCGAAAGCATAGAAGTTTGGGTTGCCGACAATGCCTCTTCCGACAATTCGCTGTTGTTTCTCGCAAATGAATATCCCGAGGTAAAAGTATTGGCATTCGATAAGAATTATGGTTTTGCAGCAGGCTACAACAAAGCCATTTCAGCTATAGAATGCAACTATGCCGTTTTGCTTAATTCCGATGTAGAGGTTAGCGAAAACTGGCTCTCTCCTCTGTTGAAAATCATGGAATCGGATGAAAGCATTGTTGCATGCATGCCTAAAATAAAAGACCATAAGCGTAAAGAGTTTTTTGAATATGCCGGTGCCAGTGGCGGGTTCATCGATAAAAACGGCTATGTGTTCTGTCGCGGACGCATTTTCAATACTATTGAACCCGATAGGGGGCAATACAACAACAGTTGCGAAGTTTTTTGGGCTTCGGGTGCTGCCATGATGGTAAAACGCAATGTGTACCTTGAAGCAGGTGGCCTCGATGAAGATTTTTTTGCTCACATGGAAGAAATCGACTTTTGCTGGCGCATGAAAAACAGAGGCTTCAGAGTAATGGTGCAGCCCGAATCGGTGGTGTATCACGTAGGAGGAGCAACACTGTCGCAAAGCAATCCATTAAAAACATACCTGAATTTTCGCAATAATTTATTGATGATGTACAAAAATTTGCCCGAACATCATTTCTTCAAAATCATGTTTCGCCGCAAATGTCTCGATATGCTGGCAGCCGGCGTTATGCTTGCAAAATGCAATCCGAAAGGCTTTGTAGCAGTGCTTAAAGCACATGTGCATTACTACAAGATGATTCAAAAAAACTTTCATAAAAAACGCAGCCTGTGTCTGCAAAAGGCAAGTGTAACCCAACACCATGAAATGATCGACAAAAACTTGGTATTGCTGCATTTTTTGGGCAAATGCAATAAGTTTAGTCAACTGTACGACGAAAATTGATTGTTGATAACCTCATCAATAAATTTTTGCAAGCAATGCTGGCTTTTAAGGCCGATTCGGTAAATTCGCCTTTTAAACACTAAACTGCACTACATAATGGATCAATCAAATACTAATGTGTCGAAACATTATGCCATACTCATTATTGGCTTGTTGTTCTTTATTTTCGGGTTTGTTACTTGGCTGAATGCAACACTTATACCATATCTTAAAATATCGTGTGAACTCAGCAACTTCGAGTCGTTGTTTGTGGCATTTGCGTTTTATATTTCGTATTTCGTGCTGGCACTGCCTTCGTCGTGGTTGCTGAAGAAAACAGGATTTAAGAATGGTATGTCGTTGGGTCTGGCAAGCATGGCCATTGGGTCGCTGTTGTTTATTCCCGCTGCACTATTGCGGGCATACCCCTTGTTTTTAACCGGATTGTTTATTCAGGGTGCAGGTTTGTCTATTTTGCAAACGGCTGCCAATCCCTATGTTACCATTGTTGGCCCCATCGAAAGTGCCGCAAAGAGAATAAGTATAATGGGAATTGCCAATAAAGTTGCCGGCATTATAAGTCCGTTGATTTTGGGGGCAGTGGTGCTGAAAGATGCCGATGTTATTACCGAAAAAATTCAGTTATTAGATGTAGTGGCCAAAGCGGCCGAACTCGATTCGCTGTCGCACCGGGTAATTGTGCCATATATTATAATAGCGGCTACGCTTGTTGTTCTATCGGTTTTGATAAAACTGAGTAAATTGCCCGAAGCCGATGGTGTTGACCAAGATGGCAATTCAGAAGCTTCGCGGAAATCTATTTTTAAATATCCTTATCTATGGTTGGGAGTGTTGGCTTTGTTTTTATATGTAGGGGCCGAAGTAATTGCCGTTGATACTATTATTAACTATGGCAACAGTGTGGGAATCCCATTTTCAAGTTCTAAGTTTTTTGCTTCGTTTACCTTATTTGCCATGGTAGCCGGATATCTTGCTGGCATTGCACTAATTCCCAAATACTTATCGCAGCAAAAAGCGCTGGCCCTTGTGGCAGCCTTGGGTTTTGTATTCTCGGGGGCAGCATTGTTTACTGGCGGACTTACATCGGTGCTGTTTATTGCTTTACTGGGCTTTGCCAATGCATTGATGTGGCCGGCAATTTGGCCATTATCGATAGTAGGCCTCGGCAAACACACCAAAACCGGATCGGCATTGCTTATTATGGCAATAGCCGGAGGAGCCACTCTGCCATTACTCTATGGAGCTCTTAGCGATGCCCCCGGCATTGGAACACAGTACGCTTATGTAATATTGCTGCCTTGTTACCTGTATATATTCTTTTTTGCTTCTAAAGGACATAAGTACGGCAAGAAATAAGACATTCTATAAGAAATATTGGCACACAACATGAAAAGATTAAATTTATTTTGTATGTTTGTGTGAAACCTAAATCAATGTTGTAAGCATGAAAAGAAATGTTGTAATTATAATTGTACTGATGCTTGTGTCTCAGTTTGGCCAAGCACAAAGAGTATTTCAATTAATATCGAAGCACAACCTGAAAGGCATTGAAACATGCCTGAAAAAAGGAATTGCCAACGACGATTTATTTAAAACCATGAGAGGCTACTCTGACTTTGCCGACGTAGAAACAACATTTTCGCTAATCGAATTTTCGGTGTATTCGGGATGTAAAGAATGTGTTGAACTGTTTATGTCTGATTCTAAAATTAAATCACAGTTGAATGTAGCCGAAGAATTGAGCAAGTCGGTAGCCCATGCTGTTGAAAACAACGATGTGATGATGCTCGATTTCTTATTGCAGCAAGGCGTTGATGTAAACAGATCGTGCGAATGGTGCTATGGACAAAAACCGGTGCAAATAGCATTGAATAATGCCAATTTTCCGATGTTTTTCGGGATTTACGATGCCGGAGCCGAAGTAATTACGCAAAACATGCGCGGCCATAACCTATTCCACTCTCTGGCGCTCTCGTTCAACAACGAAGCAATGGTGTATCAACTCAGCGACTCAGTCGCCGAACTGAGTGTAATAATGGCCCTGCGTATTGCCCAAATACTGCTTGATAGCGGCGTTGATATAAATGCAACCGATACCTTGGGTTATACACCTATTATGTATGCAGCAGCTACTAACAATGCAGTGTTTTACGACTTCTTCAGAAAAAATGCCCAAAGGCCTGACATTAGCGACAAAACTGCATTGGTAAGCTGGCTGAATCAATCCATGTGGTTTGTGCACCAAGGTAAAAGCGATATTTTTTACGAGAATCTGTTTTTCGACATTATTAAAGACGAAAACATAAAACTATCGGCCGATCTTGTTGCAACAAACGATTACTCAGGAAACAACATGCTGTTTAATGCGGTTTTTTCCGAAAACAATCAGGTATTCGATTATCTGGTGCATCTCAATAGGAACTTCGAAATCGAAAACGAGGGCTTAAGCCTGATTCACTGGGCTGTGATATATGGCAACGAACACATTTGCTGGGTATTGCTCGATAACAATGCGAAAGTCGATAATTCTACGTATAAGCTGGCAAAGAAAACTTTTAAAAAACACCCTGAATTGCTCGATAATTTTGCCAATGCACTTGACGAATGAAAGTATGATAATTAATATTTCATTGTTTCTTGAACGCTGATTTTTCAAACTCTTCATCGATCCGACTAGAAAATGTTGCGGGGTTAGTAATAACCATTTCGCCGGCATTTAATTCATAATCGAGTAGTTCAGCTTTGCGTTTCCTTTCGAATACGGGCAGGCTGGTGCGATTGGTGGTCTCAATATAGTTTCCGTCGTCATCGGTTATTATTACCTTGGGGCGAAAGGCTCCTTTACGACCAATAAACTTGTCCATTTGCAAAACGGCTTCGTCAAATTCTTCGCGGGTAGCTCTGCCCAATGCTTCGTAGCGTTCAATTTTTTTATTGTCCCAGGTGTACACATCGGCAAAACTCTCCGATATTTTGTCGTCGAGTCGGGTATTCACATTCAAGGTATCGTGACCCGACGGCATCAACAGTACTTTTCCACCACCACCATCAACATTGGCCGCATATCGTGGTACTGTAATGCCCGATAGCCAGCCCTGCAAGTGTTTCATAAAAATCTTACCAACCTGAATAGGTACAATGAAGTGCATCAATCCTTTTTCCTTATGGCATTGCAACAGGTAATAGGGGTGCACACCAACCCAGAACATACGACGGAATGTTTCGGCCAACATAAAATAATTGTCGTTTACATGATTTAGTAACACCGTTTGATTGCGAATGGTGAAACCGGCCTCACGAATGCGTTTTACCGCATGAAATAAATCTTGAGTTATTTCCTGATAATGATTGATGTGTGTCATAAAGTACACATATTTTTCTATTCCTGTGTTGTGTTTGATCGCCGAGGTTTTTATCAAATGAAGCAATTCATCGGTAACAGCCATTGGTAGCACCACAGGTACACGTGTTGCTATGCGAATGCTTCGCAGATGGGGTATTTTGCTTAATTCTTCGAGAATGTAGGCAAGGCGTTTTTTGCCAATCATCAATGCATCGCCACCGGTAACCAACACTTCGTTGATATTGGTATTATAGGCAATGTAAAACAAACCTTTATTCAATTCATCAGTGCTTATGCTTGTGTTGCAATCTAACGATTTTGCCCTTTGGCAGTGAACGCAATACGATGCACAGCTGGTATTCTCGGCTACAAACAGTGCTACCCTGTTGGGATAACGCTGATAGGCAGCCCCATAACTTCTGGAACCTTCGTTCATTGATGCTTCTTTGCCGGCATTAGGGAACATCAGATTGGCAGGAGTGGGAACACTCTGCCAAAATATTGGGTCAACGCGGTTGCGTGCTTTGTGATACAAATTGGTAGGCTTAAACGGGTTCTTGTGCATAAGCAAGGCATAGTAGGGTGTAATCCTCAACGGGTCTTTGCCTTCGGAGCGCATGGTTTCTATTGTTCTCGAAATTTCTGCTTCTTGCCATGCATTCAGTTGTATTACCTGTTTCAGCTGCTCAAGCTTTCTTATGCTGTTCTTCAGTTGCCACGATGCATTGTTCCAATCTTCTACTTTAACATCTTTCCATAACGATATTTGAGAATAATGACGGGGAGTATAAAAAATACTATTTTCTGAGTTCATGTTCATGTTCATTTTGTAATGAAACGGCAACTTGTATTGCCCCAATTTTATCAGCAGCCGTAAATATACAAAAAAATAGCAGGCTGCCGCATGGCTTATTGCCAATAATGAAAAACCAGAAAATGAAAAAAATATTATTGAATTTGCAAATTGTTATAAAATGTATAAATTTGATGTCGAATTACCATATTATTTATTTTAATGTATAATATTAAAACTATAAAAATTTTATGAAAACTATTTGTATCGCAGCGATTTGCATTGTTGTTTTTATTGGCAATGTATTCTCGCAAAGTAAAAAAGAAAGAGACCCTGTTGCTTGTGCAGTAGCGCCTGCAAGACTGAATGTGGTGTATTTGGGTCTCGAAAACCCGATAAAAGTGGCTGTGTCGGGTGTTAAAGCTTCATCGCTTGAAGTTACAGCCATTGGAGCTTCAATAAAGTCAGGAGAAAAACCGGGCGAATACATTGTTCACTCTATCGAAAAAGGTGTTCGTAATGTTGATGTTGTGCTTAAAAGCAAGGGGAAGGAAATTGGCGTTGAAACATTCATCGTGAAAACATTTCCACCTCCAGTTTTTTCGCTGAATTACAATACATCAGGTGGCTATGCTAGTATCAATGAAATTATTAATTCCGAAGTTAAAGCCATCATTGACCCTATTACTGATTTTGATATTAAGAATCCATATACCATACTCAGTTTCGAAATTGACATTGAAGTGCCGGGTGGTATTCCCCAGCGATTTGTTATAGAAGGGAATAAAATTGCCGATAATCCTCAAGCGGCCGAAATAGTGAAAGCCAGCTTGCAACCCGGGCAGGTTTTTTCGTTTAAGAGTTTTAAAATAACTTCACCATCTGGCGTGTGGGATAATGTACCAGGAATAAGTTACGTTGTAGTTGAATAAAGAGTATGATAAAAATTAAAAGAATTACAGATATGAAAAAAGTGATTAGCATTCTTATTATGGTTTTTCTGTTAGTAAGCAATATTATTGTGGCTCAGAATAACAAAAATGAGACGAAAGAGAAACCGGCATTTGCAGTGGCAGCTGTTAAAATGAATGTGGTTTATGTTGGCCTCGAAAATCCGGTAACAATTGCTGTGTCGTCGCTTAAACCCGATAAATTTGATGTAGTAGCCGAAGGCGCTTCGATTAAAAAAGTCGGTAATCCGGGGCAGTATATTATATATAATATAGTGCAGGGAACTACGGTGGTAAATATTGTGATTTCGAAAAAGGGCAAGGAACTGGGGAGAGAGGCTTTTAGAGTAAAATTGGTTCCTCCGCCGGTATTACGTCTTGGTAACATTGTTTCGGGTGGCAAGGCAACTATCGATCAGTTGATAAACACCGAAATTGTGGCTAGCCCCAATAAATCATTCCCATTCGAAATTAATCAGGGGTATAAAGTAATAAGTTTTTGTGTTGTAATAAATATCCCGGGCGGAGTTCCTCAAAAGACAAAAATTGAGGGTAATAAGTTATCCAACGATCCACAAATAGTAGAGCTCATAAGAAACACAGTGAAACCGGGCGATGTGTTTACTTTCTCTGATTTTAAGATACAAAGCCCTTCGGGCGTAATGGATGATGTATGGGGAATTTCGTATTTGGTGTATTAAATATGTTTGGCTTATTTTTTTCCAAAAACAGATTTGCAGCTACACTACTGCCGAAACCACTATAACTATTTCGCCTTTAATGCTTTTGTTTTCGAAGTGGCCTATGAGTTCTGATGCATTTCCTCTCACAGTTTCTTCAAACAGCTTACTGAGTTCGCGGCACACAGCCATTTGTCGCTCGCTTCCGAATACTTCGGCAAACTGATTCAGGGTTTTGAGAAGCCGGTGTGGCGATTCATAAAAAACAATAGTGCGGGTTTCGAGCTTCAACAATTCGAGACGGGTTTGGCGTCCTTTTTTTACCGGCAGAAAGCCTTCGAACACAAAGCGATCGCTCGGGAAACCCGATTGCACCAGGGCAGGGATTAGGGCTGTGGAGCCGGGCAAACATTCAACCTCGATGCCGCGCTCAATGCATTGCCTTACCAACAAAAAGCCGGGATCGGATATCGACGGTGTGCCGGCATCGCTAACCAGTGCCATGCTTTCTCCGGCTAAAATACGTTTGCAAATTGCTTCGGAATACTGATGCTCGTTGAATTTGTGGTGCGATAGCATTCGTGTTGCTATGCCATAGTGCTTCAGTAAAATTCCGGTTTTACGGGTATCTTCGGCCAGCACCAAGTCAACATGTTTCAATACCTCAACTGCCCTGAAAGTCATGTCGCCCAGGTTGCCGATAGGGGTGGGTACCAAATAGAGTTTACTCATATTGCGAAACAAAATCGGTTACCAGCTTAAACAAAGGAATATAACCGGTAAGCGTAAGATTCGAAACAACATCCTTCGGACTATGATAAAAGGTGTCGGCGCCCATGGTGTAGAAAAACACAGCTTTTACTCCTTTGGCATGAAAAGGGTAGTGGTCGCTGTTTTTCGATTCTCCGCGCAGTTTTAAATCGGTGAAATACTCATTGTGCACATTAATCGCTTGAAAGGTTTCTGCAATTTTCTCGTAACCTTCTGCCTGACCATTCACAATGGCAGCACCTTTCTCTCCGGTGCCAACCATGTCGAAATTAATCACAAATTTAATTTTCTCGAGCGGGAAATACGGATTGTTGGCATAATGCAGGCTGCCGAAAAGTCCGGCTTCTTCTCCTGTAAAAAGCATAAACACCATATTGTATTTTGATGGGTTTTTCTTGTAATATCGGGCAAGATCGAGCACAGTAGCCGTACCACTGGCATTGTCGTTGGCACCCGGGATATATACGTTTTTACCCATTCTTCCCAAATGGTCGTAATGCGCACAGAACACTACATATTCGTCGCTCGACCCGGGAATGTAACCAATTACATTTTCGGTTGAAAACTCTTTAATAAACTTTGGTTTTGCAGTAATTTTGATTTTTGAAGCATTTTGATTGAACGCTTGCTTCTTCATCTTAATACCGGGTATTTCCGACTGATAGGTGCGCGCTGCCCATGCCTGATGCTTGTCGCTCAGTTCAATGTAGCCGGCAGCCTTAAGATAGTTGAAGCGCATGAGATGAATGTAGAACCATCTTACGTCGCTGCTTTCCAAAAACGAAAAATCTATCACCACCATTTTGTCGCTTACATTCATCAAGGCTGCTTTGGTAATAAAACGCAATGTGTCGCTCAAGCTTATTGAATCGAACACCACTATGTCGTATTCTTTATTAACAGCAGGGCATGCAGGGTCTATTAAAAAATCTTCTCCGGCCTTCATCTTTTTTCCATCAATTTCAACATCAATATTTCGCGGAAAACTGTTTATCGGGAACGAAAGCTGTTGAAAATAATTATCATCGAAACTTTGCAAACCAATCGATTTCATTTCCTCGGCAAGATGTCGGGCAGCTTTGTTAACACCTTTCGAAACATATCCTCTGCCATGATACTTCTCACTGCTCAACAGGCTAATTTGCTTTCGAACATAGGCAGTGTCTTGGCCTGATGCATGCAATACAAGGAATACAAATGCGATACTTATTAATATTTTTTTCATCGAAAAATTATTTAACATAACGACGTTGTACAATGCCTATAAAATGCTTAACAGTAGCACTATCGGCATTCCATTTAAAGTTGTTGTTTATGTAAGTCATTGCTTCGTTTTCACTATCAAGACCATTGAGATGATCTACTGTTTTGTTAAACACATCATTATCGCCATCGAACAATTCTCTGATAAACAAGAAGCGGTCGCCCACACCTATGGCCGCTTTAATATCGGTAATGGGCTTGGCTGTTAATTTTGATGCCACATCGTGCTGTGTTGCTTTTAAAGCCAGAATGTCGTTAAGCGATGTTTTGTTTTCGCCAAGTTGTTCTCCCAGTGTTTTTACATCTGTGTCGGTGTAGCCGTTAAACAATGATTGTTGTTGTGTTTTTTCGGGTTCTGCTTTTGGTTTTACCTGTGCAGCTTTTTCAACAGGTTTCACGGGTTCAGCAACAGGTATTATTTCTTCGGCAGCATTTTTTTCAATTTTCGCATCTTGTGATTCAATAATTGGCCGGTCAAATTCTAAAATTTCTTCGTTTTTGCGTGCCGGTTGCGTATCGACTGGTTTCGCAACAGTAATAACCTGATTGTTTTGAAGTTGCAACAGCATTTCATACAGTTCTCTTATTTGTTGCATACACAGGTCAATATCGATACGTTGTGCGCCATTGGCTTCAATTCGGCTTATGCTAGCCCTGATTTCGTCGGTTTTTGTACTTAATTTTTTCATCTTGTTAATCTGTCAAAAGGTTTTTTTCTACATTTGTGATATCAGAACGACAAAAATATAAATTTTATTGAAGCAATATGTTTTTGGAACGGCCGGGATATGAACAAAATACGAAAGGATGGATCGAAGTGATTGCCGGATCGATGTTTTCGGGCAAAACCGAGGAGTTGTTACGCAGGTTACGCCGTGCGAAATATGCGAAGCAGCGAATCGAGATATTTAAACCGGGGGTCGATACCCGATATTCCGAAATAGAAGTTGTTTCTCACGACGACAATGCTTTTCCATCAACTCCCGTAAGTGTGTCGTCGAATATTCTGCTTCTGGCCGGCGAAGTTGATGTGGTGGGTATCGACGAAGCACAATTTTTCGACAATGCCTTACCCGAAGTGTGCAACGAGCTTGCCAACAGAGGAATAAGAGTAATTGTGGCCGGTCTCGATATGGATTTTCTGGGGCGTCCTTTTGGTCCAATGCCTGCATTGATGGCTATAGCCGAATATGTTACCAAAGTGCATGCAATTTGCTTGAGATGTGGCGATCTGGCACAAAACTCCTACAGAATGAGTGAGTCGGAGAACCTGGTGTTGCTCGGCGAAACCGATGCCTATATGCCCTTGTGTCGTAAATGCTACAACGAAGCCCAAAAGAAAAGCTGAGATGCCAGAGTACTCTATCGGACATATCGGTAAAATGCTGGGAGCAAAGCTGCTGGGCAATCCATCAATCACTGTCGAAAAACTATCTACCGATAGCCGCAGCATATTCGAAACCCGCAAGCTGCTGTTCTTTGCCATTCGCGGGAAAAACCACGACGGACACACATATATAGCTTCGCTTATAGAAAAGGGTGTAAAGGCTTTTGTTGTTTCCGACCAAAACTATTGTGCCGATACCGAACACATTTCGTATATTATTGTTGATGATGTTGTTAAGGCATTGCAAGACGTGGCGGCAATGCACCGTAGTTCATTAGGTATTCCTGTTGTAGCTATTACCGGTAGTAACGGAAAAACCATAGTGAAAGAATGGCTCAGTTATTTGGTATCGGGCATTTACAGAACTGTTAAAAGCCCCAAAAGTTATAATTCACAAATAGGAGTTCCTCTATCGGTGTGGCAGGCTGAGCCTTTTCATGAACTGGCTCTTATTGAAGCCGGAATATCAATGCCGGGCGAAATGCAGGCACTCGAAAAAATAATTAAGCCCAACATTGGCATCTTCACCAATCTAGGCAACGCACATCAACAGTTTTTCGATACCATGAAGCATAAGCTTCACGAAAAAGCATTACTTTTTGCCGATTGCGGAAAAGTGGTGTTTTGTTCCGATGATAAAACTGTGCTTGAAGAATTTTCGAAAATAAACAAAGCCGAACAGTATTCCTGGTCTTTCGACGGCAGTGGTAACATTCATGTTCATATACAAGAATCGTTGGACGACGCAACTACACTTTGCTTTCGATACAAGAACAACATCTTTTCTCTCACTGTGCCATATACCGACAAAGCCTCAATCGAAAATGCCTGTACTTGTGCGGCTGCATGCCTGGCGTTTCATATCGACATCAACAGCATCGGAAACTTGTTTTCAACATTACCTCCGGTAGCCATGCGTTTCGAAACCCTCGACGGCCTGAGGCAATGTAAAATTATTAACGATTCTTACAGTCTCGATGTTAACTCGCTCGAAATAGCCCTCGACAATTTGGTTCTTCATGCAGGCGAAAAAAAGAAAGTGGTTATTCTCAGCGATATCGAACAAAGCGACCACCCTGCGGCAGTGCTTTATGCAAAAATTGCCGAAATGCTTCATGCCCGAAAGGTAGATTATGTTTTTGGGGTAGGAGAACAGATCTCCGATTACAAAAATTTGTTCAATATAGAATCAAGTTTTTTTATCGACACCACCGGATTAATCCACAGCAAAATACTGAATAGCTTGCGCGATAGTGTTATACTTGTTAAGGGTGCACGCAGCTTCAGGTTCGAAAGCATTGTGAAATTACTTCAGAAACAAAACCACGAAACCGTTCTCGAAATACATTTGAATGCTATTGAAGCCAATCTGAATTATTTTCGGCAAAAAGCAGGTAATAAGGTGAAAACCATGGTAATGGTAAAGGCATTTTCGTATGGAAGCGGATATTACGAAATTGCTGAATTTCTTCAGTATTTAAAAGTTGATTATCTGGCCGTTGCCTACACCGACGAAGGTGTAGATTTACGCAGGGCAGGCATTACCACACCAATCATGGTTATGAGTCCGCAATTGCACGATATCGAACAAATGATTGAATTCGGGCTTGAACCCGAAATATACTCATTCGGACTGCTGTATTCGGTAACCAAAGCTATCGAATTGTCGGGCCACAGAAACTATCCGGTACATATTAAACTCGATACCGGCATGCATCGCCTGGGTTTTGTTGCCGATGAAATAGACTTGTTGCATACATATCTTAAAAACCATCCAATTCTCGAAATCCGTTCAGTTTTTACCCATCTGGTTGGTACCGGCAATTCAAAACACGATGATTTCACTCACCGGCAGGTAGCCTTGTTTACCGATATGGCCGGTTCTATTGCCGATTCACACAGTTTGCGTCATGTGCTTAACAGCGATGGAGTATTGCGTTTTCCACAATATTGCTTCAACATGGTGCGCATAGGCATTGGACTCTACGGTCTGGCCACCGAAACCGACAAATTGCAACATGCCGGCAGGTTAAAAACAAAAATAATCAGAACAATTGCGCTTAAAGCAGGCAATAGCATTGGGTATAACCGCAGCACTGTTCTTAGTCGCGATTCTATTGTTGCCACCATACCGCTAGGTTATGCCGATGGTTTAAACCGTAAATTGGGAAATGGCAATTGGAGTGTTTTGGTAAATGGAAAGTTGGCCCCTATTGTAGGCGATATTTGCATGGATATGTGTATGATTGATATCACCGATATAGAAGCGGGCAGGGGAGACGAAGTAGTGGTTTTTGGCCCCGAATTGCCGGTAAGCCAAATGGCCAAAGTGTTGCAAACTATCTCCTACGAAGTGCTCACTGCCATTCCACAGCGCGTAAAAAGAGTGTACTATTCCGATTGATGCTTCTTCGATAAATGACTACAATATGAAATTCTCGGCAATTATTATTACCTTCAACGAAGAACGAAACATTGAAAGATGCCTGCTGTCGCTACAGCATTTAACCGACGACATTGTGGTTGTTGATTCATACTCTACCGATGCCACACCCGAGATTTGTAAGCGATTTGCAGCGCGATTCTACCAACGAGAATTCACAGGCTATTCCGACCAAAAAAACTACGCAAACAGTTTGGCCAAATACGACATCATATTCTCGATTGATGCCGACGAAGCTGTTTCCGACACATTGGCCAAATCGTTGAAAAATGCAGTTGAGCCTGAACCGGGCGAGTCGTATTTTATAAGCCGCCGAACTAATTATTGCAATAGATTTATTCGTTTTTGCGGATGGTATCCCGATAAAAAAGAAAGAATTTGGAATAGGCATTTTGCTCATTGGCAGGGGCTGATACATGAAAAACCTGTGTTTCACCACCCTGTGAAACATTTGCCCATTGAAGGCGATTTGCTGCATTATTCATACTATACCATTGATGAACACATTAAGCAGTCGCTTACTTTTAGCACCATGAAAGCCAATGAACTGGCACAGCAAGGCAAAAGCTCAGGGCTTGCAGCCATTATACTGGCCCCTTGTTTTAAATTTCTTTCGGTATATGTCATTAAATTAGGTTTTCTCGATGGCTACAGGGGATATATTATCGCAAAAATTTCGGCTTATGCAACCTTTGTGAAGCATTTGTTGTTATGGAAAAAGAGAGAGTAATTTTATTTGCACAAAATAAAAACTTTACATTATATTTGCATGCATATGAAAACCATTTATTAATTAAAAACAAATAAGTTATGAGAAAAATTACAATTTTATTGAGCATGATGCTTTTAGCTTCCTTCGGGTTTGCGCAAACAACCGAACTGTTTGCCCCCATGAAAGAAAAAGAAAGGCAAACAATTCAAAAACCTTCGGTAAAAGCTGAAGGCGACGTGATCTGGTTGGTTACTTTCGACGAAGAAGAACCGGTGTGGACATTTGGTCAACTCGAAGGTTCAAAATCATGGTTCGTTACCGACACCACACCCGATTGGGGTTATACAAATCCCAATTATCAGGGTGGAAGTGTTATTGTCCCTCCATTTTGGTACTACATGGGTTGGAGATATGTTCACGATTATTCTAATTCGGGAGGCCTTTGGGCAGGTGTTGACGGTATTAGCGACCTTCTTGGCGTTGGTGGAAACACCCCGCAAGTGTGCAACACCTACATTCAATTCGACAATATCGATATGACCGGTGTTATGAACCCCAAACTTTCGATGTTTCAAAACTACAAAGCGCTGAATCAGGCTTTTGCTTATATCGATTTTTCAATCGATGGCGGAACTTCCTGGACTGAAGTAGAAGTAAACGAGGAAGTAGAAGGCAACTCCTATGGCCCTCTTCTTTTCGAAAAAGTTGTTACCGGATATATTGCGAATCAGGCCAATGTTTCTATTCGTCTGCGTTGGCAAACAACCGGAGCCAATATCAGCGGATATGGCTACGGATGGCAGGTTGACGATATTTCGATTGTTGACAACCCGAACAACGACCTGAAACTTTCGAAAGCCGTTATGAACTTTTTTAGCTACTACGATGAATACTGGCACGTAAGTTCTCATTATGGTATGATTCCTAACGAACAGTTTGCCAGCGAATTTTCGGTAATGGTTTTCAACGGTATTGTCGAAAACATGGGGAACAATGCAGTTACACCTCAATTCAGCGTGAAAATTATCAGCCCGCAAGAAGAAGTTATTTACGATGAAGTTGTTGTAGGAGACGTTGATGTTGCTACCGGTGAAGTTGATACCCTCAACTTGTTGACTCCTGAATTCATGCTTCCCGAAGGATTTACTTCAGGGCTTTATACAGTAGTATATAATATGTTTGCCGACGGTGTCGAAGACTTTAACGAAGCCGACAACGCCGATACCACCTATTTCTTTGTAACCGATGTTACATTTGCCCGCGACCTTACCAATATGACCGCTTCTACCGGTCCGGCCACATGGCTCGATGGTGGTGTAGATGGTGAAATGATGGGAACACAATATATGTTCATGTACGAAACCGAAGTTATAAATATGGAAGTGTTTATTCATCAAAATACTACTCCCGGTACTGCAATCATCGGTCATGTTATCGAACTGCTTTCGGAAACCGATTATGTTGACCTCACCACAACTGCCTTGTTCGATATTACCGAAGAACATCTCGGAACCTGGGTAACACTCGATTTCTCCGACCAGTGTCTGATTACTCTCGATGGTTACGATGCCAAAGAAGTTCTCTTTGCAGTAGAATTCTACTACAATGGCCCCGACAACGATATTTGGATTGGTTACGACCCAAGAGTAAAAAGCAGTCTGTATGGACAAATGTGGTACCTGCTTCAGGGTTCATCAGCTATGCAGTGGAGATATATCTCTAACTGGAGCCGTGGTGGTTTAGGTATCCGCGCTATTACAATCGATGATGACTTGGTTTCGGTTGAGTCGGTTGCAACTAGCGGAATCAGCATTTATCCGAACCCCAGCAACGGTTTGGTAAACATCAACAATGTTGAAGGTGCCAATGTACAGGTATTGAACATCATGGGACAAGTTGTTGCCAGCATCGAAAATGCATCGGCTAACAATACCATCGACATGAGTGCTTTTGCCAACGGAACCTACATGGTTCGCGTTGTGAATGGTGCTGAAGTTTCGACCCATAAAATCAATATTTCTAAGTAAGAAATTCTGATAACAACAAAAAAAAGAGGCTGTTGAACCAACAGCCTCTTTTTTTGTTTATGAAGTTAAAAACAAAAAGGGGAACTTCTGTTCGAAATTCCCCTTTCACATTTCGGGTTTCCCCTGATGCGGCAGATTACTGTTATACTGCCGGTGCATCTACTTGCGCTGTGCACCAAAGCTTGGTTCTCATTTCTGATTTCCAAACCTTTGTTTGTTAAAACATTCCGTTGCTCCGGGGTCCGAAGAACCCGTTGTTGGCGGAACGGTACCGGTGATTGCTGACTTGTTACAGCCCGCGGTACAGATACCTTGGCTGCTTTACCGTCAAAATGTCATTTGCCGGCGCAGTGTTCAATGCTAGAGTGGTTCGCTAGTAGTGCAGAAAACGGCCTAAACCTATTGCTGCCTTACCCACCATCCAGTCTCATGCCTGATTCTGCATGCAACCGATTCCTTTTCGGAATTCTCATTCTGTGAAAGAACCTGAATACGCTTTGTTTTTCTTGTTACGGACAAACTCCCCGTATCCCTTGTTTTACAAACCAGCCGTTTTATCGCTCATCTGCTGATACAAACATAATACATAGAACCACCCTTTGTCAAGTTTTTTAAGCTTTTTCTATTAACACTGTTTGCACAGTCTTATTAACATTTTGTTGAAATCATAAATGAACTCAAACAACTGACTAAATCAAACATCTGCAAAATTGTTTCAATATTGTAAAGAAGTTGTTAATAGAATTTAGCGCACTTTTCGATGGTGATTTTTACAACTTGCGTATAATAACTAAATAATTAGTTGGTTAACTAAGTTATTAGTTGTATATTTGTACGAGAAACTGAATTCACCGATTATGAAACCTGAGCAGAAAGAATTGACAAAAGCGGAGTTGCAAATTATGCAGATACTTTGGAATATTAATAAAGGCTTTGTTCACGATATTTTAAATGTAATGCCTGAGCCAAAACCTGCATATAACACAGTCTCTACTATAGTGCGCATATTAGAAAAGAAAGGCTTTGTGTCGTATGTTTCCTATGGAAAAACACACGAGTATTTTCCGCTTATCACCAAAGATCAATATACTCGCGAGTATGTAGGAGGTGTTGTAAAAAACTATTTTCAGAGTTCGTTCAAACAAATGCTCTCGTTTTTTGCCGACAATAACAAACTATCTCTTCGCGAGATAGAAGAAATTAAACAATTGATGGAAGAAGAATTGAAAAAAAAACAACATAATTAAACCGTATTACAATGGATTGGTTTCTGGTATATAATATAAAAACGGCAATACTGAGCACTATTTTTTATGCAGTGTATCATGTAAGCATGCGCGGCGACACACATTTCGCAATGCACCGATATTACTTGTTGATTACCGCTTTTTTGTCATTACTCTTACCACTGATCCCTTTACATTTCGAATCGAATACTGCAGAATTACTCGGCAATAGTGTTGTATTGCAAACGGTTACGGTAACAGCCGATGGGTTAAACCATGTTTATGGCAACAATAACTCTTTGCATATATGGTTGTGGGCAATATACCTTGTTCCTGTGCTATTTCTGATAACTCGGCTTGTAATAGGATTATGGCGTATTGCTAAGATATTCGGTAATTCGGTCACCGAAACGGCGTCGGGCTACAAAGTTATAGATATACCGGCAGACAGTTCACCTTTTTCGTTTTTTGGTAAAATCGGTCTTTGTTCGGGAATGACTTCGTCTGACAGACAGAAGATTTTGAATCACGAATTGGTTCATGTAAAACACCTGCATTCTATAGATATATTGTTTTTCGAAATACTGGCGGCATTTCAATGGTTCAACCCGGTGATGTGGTTATATCGCAATGCCATAAGAGAAGTGCATGAATTTCAGGCCGACAATGAAGCCATATTGCATAATTCCGAAGCCGAATCGTATCGATTGCTTCTGTTCGAAATGTGCAGCGGTAAACCTGTTAATAATATTTCTAACAGCTTCAATAATTCACTAATTAAAAAAAGACTTATCATGATGAAAACACCCAAATCAGGCTTTCTGTCGGCTTTAAAACCTGCCATTGCCATTCCGCTGGTTGCAGTTGCCATGTTTATTTTTGCATGCGCTAACCCACAAAAACAACAAAACCAAACCGGGCAAACCGACTCTACTGCAGGGTCTCCCGCTACAAACATGCAAGAAATTGCCGATTCCGACTCGGTTTTCACAATGGAAACTGTTGAGAAACAACCATTGTTTGGAGAAGGAGAAGCAGAACTACTCAACTATATTTCGAAAAACGTCACGTATCCACCCGCTGCCAAAGAGAAAGGTATTCAAGGAAGAGTTTTTGTGTCGTTTGTGATTGATGAAACAGGAAATGTTATCGATGTAAAAGTTCTACAAGGAGAACACGAACTATTGAACAATGAAGCGATCAGAGTAGTAAGCGGCATGCCCACCTGGAAACCCGGTGAATCGAAGGGTAAACCGGTAAAAGTGAGCTATGTGTTACCCATAAACTTTAAGCTAAACTAACAATTATTTAAACAATATGAAATGCAGGATTAATCTTCCTGCATTTTTTTTGTATTGAAGGTTTTGAAAGAAACTGATTGATAATTATTCGTATTTTTGATTTGTAAATTACTGTTAAACAAAAATACACACTATGAAAGTTTTTAGCCTTACTTGTTTGCTTTGCATTAATGTGATTGTTTATGCTCAAAATGGATACAATGTATATTTTGGCAACCTGCATTCGCATACGGGTTACTCCGACGGTCAACAAACGCCGGTTGATGCCTTTGTTTATGCACGCGACGAAGCCAGTCTCGATTTTTTGGCTGTAACCGATCACATGGAACAAATCAGCTCGAACGAATGGACACAAACCCGAGCAGCTGCCGATGCAATTACTGTGAATGGTGTGTTTGTTGGCATTGCCGGTTATGAATGGGGATCGCCATACTATGGTCATTGCAATGTGTTCAACGAAGTAGAGATGCCCTCGGTGATGACCTACACCAATTGGAGCGGTTTTCGCGACTGGCTCGATGATCACCCGGTGGCTTTTGCACAGTTCAATCATCCGGGCGACGAAGACTATTTCAACAATTGGTACGATTTCGAGTATAAAGGGCCGGCAACCGATTACGCTTTCCCGCTTATCGAATTCCAAAACATACAGCAGGCCGACGACTGGTACGAGCTGGCACTGAACAATGGCTGGCATTTGTCGCCGGTGTGGAATCAAGATAATCATCAGGCCGATTGGGGAAATAAGAACAATGGAAGAGCAGCGATATGGAGTACTTCGCTTTCGAGAGCTGCACTATTCGAAGCTATACGCGCAGGAAGAACCTTTGCCACTATGGATAAAAACGCATCGGTGTGGATAGAATCAGATTTCAACGAAATGGGTAGCGAAACACACCGATACGGGAATATGCCGTTTCGCATTATGCTTAACGATATCGACTCAGAAGTGTGGTCAACCATTGAATTAAGATCGAACAACGGTGTGCTGGCAAGCTTTAGCGCTACAGGAACTATTGATACCGTTTTGTTAATGACTCTTTATACCGATAAGTATGTTTACGTTAGAGCAATACAAGAAGACGGTGACTATGTGTGGTCGGCGCCTATATACTTAACCGGTACCATAACCGGCTACCAACCGGCACTTCTTAAAGCATCGGGAGTAATTGATTTCAACATAATGAATCAGGCGATATCGGTTCATTCATCAATAGAATTACCCGATGCAAAGATATGTATTGTTGATGCAGCCGGTAAAATTATTTATCGCCAAGTCTGCATGCTTCCGGCCGGCCAAAACTGGTCGATTCAGCTTGAATCATTGCCGCAAGGCATGTATATTATAGCAATTTCTACACGAGATTTCATGTGGCACAATCGATTCGCTGTGCTTTATTAGAGGCTGGTATCAGTATTTGGCTCTCTGAATTGTTCTCAATCAAATAAAATAACCGTAATACAAGTTTCTCTTCATGAGAAATTGTATTTTTACATAATAAAACATTGTGTATGACTCACACATACGAAGAAATAATAATTCACACTAAAAAAAAGTATCCGGTGTTGTTGTGCGATGCATTTGAAGAAATGCGACTGCGATTACCCGAAAACTGTGTGGTGATTACCGACGAGAATCTGATGAGGTATTACTCCGGAAGTTTAACACCCTATCGCTGCATAGTGTTGAAAACAGGAGAAGAAAACAAGCAATGGGAAAGTCTCTGTTATATTTATTCTGAATTAATGAGATTCAATGCCGGCCGCGATACCTTTCTATTGGGATTTGGAGGTGGCATGGTTCTGGATTTGGCCGGATTTGCGGCGTCAACCTATAAACGCGGATGCCGCTTTGGTTTTGTTGCCACCAGTTTGTTAGCCATGGCCGACGCCAGTGTAGGAGGGAAGAACGGTTTCAATTTCGGAGGCATTAAAAACCTTATTGGCGTTTTTAATCAGCCCGACTTTGTGATTTGCGATGCAAGCATTCTCGACACACTACCCGACGAGGAATTTAAAAGTGGTTTGTGCGAAATTATTAAGTATGGCTTTATCGCCGATAAAAATTTATTGGAATATATAATCCAGAACTCCAATAGCATTATATTGCGCAATGCCGAAGTTATGAACTATTTAATAGAGGCTTCCGTTCAAATAAAAGCCGGTTACGTAATCGACGATGAGTATGACAACGGAAAACGACAGCATCTAAATTTCGGGCACAGCTTAGGGCATGCCATCGAAATGTGTACCGGTATGGCTCATGGACTTGCAGTAGCTTGTGGAATGTACATTGCAACCAAAATAGCAATTAAAATGGGAATCTGCCATCCTCAATTTGAAGAAAAACTAATGCAGGTGTTTTCTAAATTTGATATTTCGTTTGATTGCTCCATTAGCTGCAAAATTATTGATGCTATGAACATGGACAAAAAAAATACGGGCGATACAATCAGAATGGTGCTTCCGCGAAATATAGGAGACACTATGTTGTATGACTTTAATCGTGACGACCTTGCAAAACTCATCGGCCAATGATAACAGTTATGTCATCGAGCTTGCTCGGAAGTGTGCCGATGCCCCCGTCGAAAAGTCATGCACAACGTGTGTTGGCAGCTGCATTATTGGCCGAGGGCTCCTCGTTGATTGCGTCGCCGGGCAATGCCCACGATGTGCTTACAGCCATCGGATTGCTTACGCAATCGGCTCAAAATGTTGTTGTTGATAACGAAAAAGTAGAAATTACAGGGGGAATGAAAATTCTTCCAAATTCGGTATTTAACTGCAACGATTCCGCCTTATGTGCACGTCTGTTTACCCCTGTTTTTACCTTGTCGGGAAAATCATTTGTTGTTACAGGAAGTAGCGGATTGCGAAAACGACCTGTTGCCAAAGACTTATTAAACCTTACCCATATGGGCTTGCGGGTGGAATCGAATGGTGACTTTTTACCATTAAAAATAGTTGGTGGAACACTAAGGGCCGGCTATTATTGCATAGATGCATCTCAAAGTTCACAGTTTGCAAGCGGGTTACTCATGTCGCTGGCATGTACCGACGCCGATTCGAGTATCGAATTGATACATGCACTCAGTATGCCGTATTTGATTCTTACTGTAAAAGTCATGAGAGACTTTGGGATTGAAGTATTTCAACAAGGCAATGTTTTCGATATTCGTGGAAAACAGCGTTATCGTGCGGGTGAATTCAACATCGAAGGCGATTGGAGTGCTGCTGCATTTTGGTGTGTGGCTGCAGCAATTGCAGGGAAAATAGTGCTTAAAAATTTGAATTTCGATAGCGTACAGGCTGATATTGCGGTGCTGCAACTATTACAACAGGCAGAGGTACAATATAGTGTGTTGGCCGATGGATTGCATGTGGAGAAAAGTAATGTGCGTGCATTCGAATTCGATGTAAGCCATTGTCCCGATTTATTTCCGGCAGCAGCTGTGCTGGCATGTGTAGCCCGAGGCGAGTCGCAGATTACCGGAGTGCAACGTCTTTCGCATAAAGAAAGCCATCGCCCCATGGTTATACATCAAGCATTTGCAAAACTAGGAGTACCATGCAGTTTTCGGGGCGACGAATTCCGAATCACCGGCACTGAGATAGCTGGAAATACCATACTAGGCACCGATAACGATCATCGCATGGCAATGGCATTCACAGTGTTGGCCTTGGCTACTACTAATGGGTTGATGATAGATAACAGTAAATGCGTAGCTAAATCGTACCCTGATTTTTACAAGCATTTTTTACAATTAGGAGGTAATGTTCATGAATAGTTTTGGTCGATTGTTTCAGATACGTCTGTTCGGTGGCTCACACGATAGCGAAACCGGAGTAATTATCACAGGTTGCCCGGCCGGCATCGTGCTAAAACCTGATGATTTTCGCAAGGCTCTTACTCGTCGAAAACCGGGCGCAGTAGGTACAACCGCAAGGCTCGAAGACGATATCCCTTTGATAAAATCGGGTATCGAAAATTCACTAACCACCGGAGAGTCCATTGTTATTGCATTCGAAAATAAAAATGTTCGGAGTTCCGATTACGATTTTGGCGGTTTTTTCCGACCCGGTCATGCTGACTTTGTTGCTTTTAAGAAGTATGGCAACTCGCACCCAATGCAGGGAGGAGGTATGTTCTCGGGAAGAACTACACTAGGCCTTGTTGCTGCAGGTGTGGTAGCTTCTAAAATAATTTCGGAAATAGAGATTAGTGCACGACTTAGCCATGTGGGTGGAAGCAATAATATTGAAGCCATGCTTAAAACTGCAATAGAGGAAGCCGACTCTCTCGGTGGAGTTATTGAATGTACTGTGCAAGGTATTGCCGCAGGACTCGGAGAGCCATATTTCGATTCGATCGAGTCGCTGATTTCTCATGCTATGTTTTCCATTCCGGGTATTAAGGCCATTTCGTTCGGAAAAGGAATAGAGGCTGCCGGCATGAAAGGCTCGGAATATAACGACTGCTTTGTTGATGCATACGGAAACACGGCCACTAATAATGCCGGAGGCATTAACGGAGGAATAAGCAATGGCAACAATGTGGTGTTCACAGTATTTGTGCGCCCTCCGGCTTCAATACCAAAGGAACAATACACCTATAACTTCGAAACAGGAACCATGGGGAGCTTACAAATTGCAGGACGTCACGATGTGTGCTTTGCCCTACGCTTACCTATAGTGGTTGAAATGATGACAGCTGTAGTGCTGGCCGACTTTGTTTTGCTCTCGAACACAATACAAGAATAACTATGAAACCATTTCTGAAACAAATATGCGATTATCTGTTCGAAACCTATTCCGATGACCTTAGCAGTCTTTGCATCGTATTTCCGAATGCACGTCCGGCATTGTATTTTCGCAAATATCTTGTCGAAAACATCAAAAAACCGACATGGGCACCACGCATAGAATCAATTAGCAGCTTTTTCGAGAAACAATCGCCATTACAGGATACCGATGAACTTACGGCACTTGTAGTGCTGTATAACGAATATTGCAGTCTGAAACAAAACCCCGAAAGCTTCGACCAGTTTTATGCCTGGGGTAAAATTATGTTATCAGACTTTGATGACATCGACAAATATATGGCCGATGCACGACAGATATTTACAAATGTTAGCGATCTAAAACAAATCGACGAGCAATTCGAAAGCGAATATGATATCGACAGCGACTTGTTACGCAGTTTCTGGGCTAGTATTTTGCAATCGAAAAGTTCAGGCGAAAAAGAGAACTTTCTCGAAACATGGGCAGTGTTATCTGATTTATATACTCAGCATCGCACAACGCTTAAAGCTCGAAATTTAGGAACACAGGGCATGATATTTAGAGACATAGCCGAAAACCCGCGAGCGATTGATGACTCACAAATCTATTGTTTTGCAGGGTTCAATGTGCTTACTAAATGCGAACAACTGGTTTTTGAGGAACTAAAAAAACAACGCAAAGCCTTGTTCTTCTGGGATATCGATCATTGGTATATTTCGAACCCACACCATGAAGCGGGTCTGTTCCTCAGAGATAATGTAAAGACTTTTGCAATGCCCGACGATTTTAACGCCGAAATAACCGATTTACGAACCCGAATGCCACATATTCAATGTATTGCAGCTCCTTCAAATGTGGCTCAGGTTAAATTTGCAGGTGAATATCTGGCATCGTCAATGGCACAACCCGAATTCAGGCCTGAAGAAACTGCTCTTATTCTTGGTAACGAGGACCTGTTGCCTCTGCTGCTACACAGCATTCCCGAAGAAGCCGGAGCCTTTAATGTTTCGATGGGTTTCGCCATCAACAACAGCGAAGCAGTGGCATGGTTCCGCAATGTGTTACTGATGCAACAGAAGCTTAAATCAGGTTCGTCTGCCAAATTTTATCACAAATATGTGCTATCCTTACTCAACCATCGTATTACACAATGGCTGTATAACGATACTCAGGGGCTTGTTGACAGCATTTTTCGAAATAATATCAGTTATATCGATGAAGCATTCTTTTCGGGAAAGGGAGACTTGCCATTATTATTTCATTACGCAGGAAACGATGTAGATTCCATGGGCAACTATTTGCTTAAGCTATTGGAAAAAGTACTTCAACAAGAATTTGATGAATCTGATTACGAGAAGCTTATGCAGCGGGAGATATTATATTGCTTGTATAAATCGGTGTTGCAGCTTCAGCTTGTTATAAAGCGCGAGAAGGTGCCATTTACGGGTATTGCGTTGTATTTACACCTTATCGACCAAATATTGAAAACCACACTGCTTCCCTTTGAGGGCGAGCCATTACAAGGCATGCAGTTGTTGGGGCTTCTTGAGACCCGGCTTCTCGACTTTAAAAACATTATTGTTCTTTCGCTCAACGAAGGGATGCTACCCAAAGCAGGTCTTTCTCCATCGTTTATACCAGCCAATCTGAGATATGCATGCCGCTTGCCGTCGCGCGAACATGTCGACTCGCTGTATTCCTACTATTTTTACCGTCTTTTGCAACGAGCCGAAACTATTTGTCTGGTTTATAAAATGGCATCAAAAGATGTGGGAGGGGGCGAAAAGTCACGTTTTCTGTATCAGTTGCAGTATGAATTGTTTCACAATATGCCTTTCCACCATATTCAATACAATATTGTTGCCGGCAAGCGAAATGTAATCGAAGTGAAAAAAGATGCAGCCATGCTTGAATATCTGCAGAGACTGGTATCGGGCAATATGCCGTCGAAAAAATTGTCGGCCAGTGTGTTGAATATGTACCTGAAGTGTCCGTTTGCATTTTATTTGAGTGCCATTGTGGGAGTGAAAGAACCCGAAAACATCGACGAGGAAATTGAAGCCAAACATTTTGGTGTTATTTTTCACAATAGCATGAACACCCTGTACAAGCCATTGCTTTCAATATCGAACCTGCAAACCACAACCGATTTTAAAACTCTTTTATCAAACAGGGAGGCCATTCACAAAGTGTTGCTAACTGAGTTTAACAATGTATATAAAACCGATTTTGAGAGTATCGATTCTCTTACCGGAAAATATCGTTTATTTTTCGAAATTGTTTTAGGTTATATACTACAAACACTGGGTTACGATAACCGCAACAAACCCGAAAAATTGCTGGGGCTCGAAAAAACAGTGGAGACCAACTTCTGTCTAACAGAGGGAACAACATCGCAAACAGTACACCTGAAGGCAGTTGTCGACCGAATCGATCAAATTTCGGGTGTTATCCGGGTGCTCGACTACAAAACTGGAAAAGCAACAAAGAAAGCAAAAGACCTTTATCAACTCTTCGAAAGAAAGCGCGACAACCAACCAGATTACATGTTTCAGGTAATGATATATTGCATGATGCTGCAGATAAATGGGATGTATGATAAAAAGCTGCAACCTGCAATACTCTCGCTCACCGATTTATTTGGAGAAACCGACACACACATCTATTTCGACAAAGAGCCTGTGCTGTGGTACAACGATGAATTGCATACGCTTTTCTTAGCAAGGCTACGCGATTTAATTGAAGAAATATTGAATCGAGATATTCATTTTTCGCAGGCACCGTCCGAAAAAAAATGTCAATATTGTGCTTTTTCGCAGATTTGTCACACAGTATAATTGAAACCAAACTAATAATTGTACTTGTCATTCCAATACTGTTTCATTCTGCGCAATTGTTCTTTTTCTCTTTCGTTATCGGCAGGTTGATAGAAACGGGTATTTTTTAGTGCATCGGGCATGTATTCCTGTGTTGTGAAATGGATGTCGAAATCGTGCGGATATAGGTAATCGGCACCATAATTCAGGTTTTTCATCAGGTGTGTTGGTGCATTACGCAGATGTAGCGGAACGGGGTGTGCCATGCTTGTTCTTACTTCGCTTAAGGCTTTATCGATAGCAAGGTATGCCGAATTGCTTTTTGCCGAACAGGCCAAATAAATAGTGCATTCCGAAAGAATAATTCTGGCTTCGGGCATCCCCAGCTTATGCACTGCATCGAAACAGGTGTTGGCCATAAGCAAAGCATTTGGATTGGCAAGTCCAATATCTTCGGCCGCTAACACTATCAACCTACGGGCAATAAAAAGGATGTCTTCGCCTCCTTCGAGCATACGGGCCAGCCAATACACCGCTGCATTGGGGTCGGAGCCACGAACAGACTTAATAAATGCCGAAATCACATCGTAGTGCTGTTCACCTCCTTTATCGTACAGGGCTATGTGCTTTTGCAACACCTTGCTTACAATTTCGTTGTTTATAACAATATTTACCGAGCTATCGGCATTGGCCAGCAATTCAATAATATTATACAGTTTGCGTGCATCTCCTCCTGCAAAGCGAAACAAGGCATCGGTTTCAACCAAACTAAACGATTTGTTGAAAGTTTCTTTTAGTGCTTCAAACGCTTTATGTGTAAGTTTACTAAGGTCTTCTGTGCCTAGGGGTTCAAGCACATATACCTGACAGCGCGATAGAAGCGGAGTGATTACTTCGAACGAAGGGTTTTCGGTAGTTGCACCTATCAGTGTAATGGTTCCGTCTTCAACAGCGCCCAGTAACGAGTCTTGCTGCGACTTGCTAAAACGGTGTATTTCATCGATAAACAATATGGCAGAACCCGATGCAAAAAGATGTTGCTCGCGGGCATTTGCAATTACTTCGCGTACATCTTTTACTCCACTGTTCACAGCCGACAAAGTAAAGAATTTTCGCTTCGTAAGTTTCGAAATAATTTGAGCCAGGGTTGTTTTACCAACCCCGGGAGGCCCCCACAATATCATCGAAGGAATTGTACCCGATTCTATCATAAGGCGTAGCGGAGCATTGCTGCCAACCAGATGCTGCTGACCGGCAAACGTGTCGAAGTTGTTGGGGCGTAAGCGTTCTGCTAAAGGGATATTATTCATGAAATACTTTTTTTTTCTGTCGCAATTGTCGGTATATTTGGAAGCTAAAATTAATAATGTTTTTCGAATGCTGTCAATATTTACTTATATTCAATGGAGTCCCGATCCTGTGATTTTCGAAATAGCAGGAAGGGGCATTCGCTGGTACGGATTACTGCTTGCCACAGGCTTTTTGCTGTCGTATCTGGTACTTGCACATATGCTAAAGAAAGAATCGTGGACACAGCAACGCATCGACGTGTTGGCTATTTATGTTATAGTAGGGGTAGTAATTGGTCTTAGGTTGGGGCACTGCTTGTTTTATAACCCTGTGCATTATCTGAGCAATCCTGTAGAAATCTTGAAAGTGTGGGAGGGAGGCCTTGCCAGCCATGGAGGTGCCGCAGGAATTTTGATAGCACTGGCTTTATTTTGCCGCAAGTATAAATACAATTATTTGCATATTCTCGACAGAGTGGCAGCAATAGTGCTGCTTGCCGGTAGTTTTGTGAGGATAGGGAATCTGATGAATTCCGAAATATATGGTATCCCTACCCAAATGCCATGGGCATTTGTTTTTGCAAAAGCCGATCTACTTCCCCGACACCCCACACAGCTGTATGAGGGAATATTCTATTTCTTTTGTTTTTTCGCGATGCTTTGGCTGTTCAACAAGAAGAAAGACAAATGGATAGAAGGAGTTTTTCTAGGTTGGTTTCTTATTATTCTGTTTGTTTTCCGATTCGTCATCGAATTTACCAAAGAATCGCAGATTGAGTTTTCGGGATGGACACTACCACTAGATATGGGGCAATTGCTTAGCATTCCTTTTGTAATTATTGGACTGCTATTGGTTTTCAGGAAGCCTAAACCGGAACCCGTAAACAATAAGCCTGCCGGATCGAAAGCCCGAAAACACCGTTAGCAGGAGCTTTTTGTAATCAACGGAATGTGTAAGCTATTGTAAGTCGCCCAATACCACTTATGTGATTGAACATTCCAATAAAATCGTTGCTTCCAAAAAGAGCAGTTTCATCGGGAAGCTCCAAATATTTACGATGTCGCCAATATGCAAAGCCGGGAGATCCACCAATGCCTAAAGTTACAGCGAATGATAGACCTGAATCGAACCGATACCAATAGCTTGCCTGCAGACCTATAGAAACTTTATGCTCTTTTTGCCAGCGAACGTGATACAAAGAATCGGCTACATAGGCTTGGTACTGAGTGATTTCGTTTATATTGGTTATGAATCCGTGTGTTTGATAATAGCGCAAATACACCCCTGCTGAAAAACCGTGTCGCTCTTTTTTTGCGAAGTCTTTCATTAGTGCTGCATTTATGAATAAGATATTATAACGCTGTCCGCGAATGCTGTCGCCATAATAAACCATGCCAAGCTTGGTTTTAAACGATGTGCCTAGTTCTACACTATATCGCGGCGTTACATATTGTTCAAGCGAAATACCAGGATAATCAAGATAACCACCATACAATCCAATACGGGTTTGAGCATTGGTTGTGCCAGCAAAAAGAAGGCAACACAAACAAGTTAATATGGAGTTTCTCATTCTTGTTTTCATTGTTTTACAAATCGTTTTACGTAAACATTATTGCTTGATTTACAATGAATAACATATATTCCGGGAAGTAATGCTTTAATATCAATAATGTCACCTGAATTCACATTTTTGTATGCGCAACATGTGTTCGATTGCACATCAAATATGCTTAGTTCACTACAAACACTTGTTGCAGCACCTATTTCGATGAAATCGTTTGCGGGGTTGGGATATACTGTAAAATACGTATTCGAAATTGCTGGCGGTGTAGCAAGGTTGCAATTGTAGCCTTCTCCCTGAGTTTCGTAAAAAATACCGTTGTTTACATACCAATATAGCCATTCTCCTCCACCTGTTTCGGTATATAGGTTGCTCCATTCAAAAAAGTTATCACCATTCGAGGTGCCTTTCACTCTATATACCCTGAGTGCTTTGCCGTCTCTATTCCAGGTAAGAGGTTGCCCTGAAATACATAATTCGGGACTACGATTGTTCAGTTCGCAATTAGATTGAATAAAATAGGCATTATCGTCGTAGGTAGGATAGCTGCCAAACACCCGGGCGATTCCATCTTGCAAACACACCGCTGTATATTCGTCGCAGGCTATTCCTAATGCATCGATACCGTAATCAGTAAACATTCTAGCCATAAAACAAACATGCCTTCCTCTGCGGTCGGGGTTATCGTAGTGCGTGTCGGTAATGGTGTTTTGCAAAGCATTAATATGTAAAAAATCATCAGCGCCAATACTTAAGCTGTTGTGATAAGGATTCATAAGAGCTGTAGCAGAAATAATGCTGCCATTTTGGGCCGAGAAATAATGACTGCCAAGAATCGCCATACCTGCGCTGGTGCCACCAATAACAACATTGCGTTCAAAAATAGCTTGGTTAATTGCTGTTTCCACCGGACTGTCTTTCCAATATTGCACATAATTCCACTGATCGCCTCCGGCAAACCAGATGGCCTCAGCCTGATTGATACGCATTTGTACATAGAAATCGTTGCTTGCTTCTGCCGAATGAAATACAATGGTTTCAACAGAGTTTACATCTACATCTAATTCGGAATAGAGGTAATTGTTATATCCATCGCTGCCGCTGGCTCTTAACACAAGTACATCTCCTCCGTTGGCCTGTTGAAGAAACCAACGCATGGCATTATCGTTCTCGCTAGCCCCACCCATCATGCAAACGCCTCCGGCGGATTGGGTGGTAACATTGTTGGTATTGCCCGTGAAGTAAGAGGTAAAACTTTGTGCGACTAAATCGGTAGCCATAGCCATTAACAAAAACCAATAAATCAATCTCATGAGGTAAAGCTTTTTACAAATATATCAATAAAACTATGGAGAGTGTATTGGCCAGCAAAAAAAGCGTCTGCAAATCGCAAACGCTTCAATTAACCAAGTATCAGAATACAATAGGAAGAATCAGGCAGGTTTTTCAATTTGAAAAATGTCTTTAAATGCTTCCTCGAATGCATTTTTGGGTAGTGCTCCGGCTGCCATCTGCGGCTGACCTTCAACGGGAATAAACAGTAGCGAAGGAATACTTCTTATTCCAAAAACCGATGCCAGTTCTTGTTCAGCTTCGGTGTCGATTTTATAAAAATCGATTAAGCCGTTGTAATCTTTGCTTAGTTCATCTACAACCGGACCAACCATTTTGCAAGGGCCGCACCAATCGGCATAAAAATCGACCAAAGCAGGTTTACTGCCCTTGAATTTCCATTGGTTTTCGTTTTCGTAATCGAAAACTTTTTCGATGAAGCTTTGTTTGTTCAAATGTTCTGCCATTTCTTTAAAGTTTTATATTTTTGTATGCTCTTAAAACAGACGATCATTAAAATTGTTCAATAGATGATAGCAGCTTTTTCCGACTCGCCCCAATTACTCGATAACACCCTTTTCAGAAAAGCCGGTGAACTTGCTGCTCACATGGGCATTGAAGTATATTTGGTGGGTGGATGGGTGCGCGATGCCATTATGCAGCGCCCTGCAAAGCAAGATATCGACATAGTAGTGACCGGGAATGGGATTGAATTTGCCAAAGCGCTGGCTGATTTGTTGGGAATACATAAGATTGCTGTTTTTAAAACCTATGGCACAGCCATGTTTCACTATTCCAACACAGAATACGAATTTGTGGGCGCAAGGTCGGAATCGTACCATCGCGAATCGCGAAATCCGTTGGTTAGTCCCGGCAGTTTAATCGATGACCAAAACCGCCGCGACTTTACTATCAATGCATTAGCAGTGAGCCTGAACCACTACAATTTCGGCGAGCTTATCGATCCTTTTGGTGGAGTAAAAGATATCGAGGATAAAATAATAAGAACTCCTCTCGACCCCGATATTACCTTTTCTGACGATCCGCTTCGAATGCTTCGTGCTATTCGATTTGCAACACAACTGGGGTTTAGTTTACATCGCGATACCTTTGAAGCAATAAGCAAAAACAAACAAAGAATAGAAATAATAACCCAAGAAAGAATTCATGTTGAACTAAATAAAATTATTCTGTCGCCCCAACCTTCGATTGGTTTTGTTTTGCTGAAACAAACCGGCCTTTTGCAACTCGTTTTTCCTGAACTTGATGCGTTGGCGGGAGTAGAAGTGCAACGGGGAATTGGCCATAAGGATAATTTTTACCATACCCTTCAGGTACTCGATAAATTGTCGAGAAACACCGACGACTTATGGCTTCGGTGGTCGGCCCTGCTTCACGACATAGCCAAACCTGCAACAAAAAAGTTTATCGATGGGCAGGGGTGGACATTCCATGCTCACAATTTTGTGGGAGAAAAAATGATACCCTATATATTCAAACGGTTAAAACTGCCGTTGAACGAAAAAATGAAATATGTTCAAAAAATGGTCGGCTTACATATGCGCCCCATTGCTCTGGTTGAAGAAGAGGTCACCGATTCGGCAATCAGAAGGTTATTGTTCGAAGCCGGCAACGATATCGACGATTTAATGTTGCTCTGCGAAGCCGATATAACCTCGAAGAACGACGAAAAAGTGGCTCGTTACCTTAGGAATTTTGCAATGGTACGCGAAAAACTTAAAGAAGTTGAAGCGAAAGATGCACTGCGGAATTTTCAACCCCCTGTTACCGGCGAAGAAATCATCGAAGTATTTGGCCTATCGCCCTGTAAAACAGTAGGCGACATAAAAAATGCCATAAAAGATGCTATCCTCGACGGAGTGATTGAAAACCGGCGCGATCAGGCAATTGCATATATGTACAAAAAAGGAGAGGAGCTAAATCTTAAGGTGGTAAAACACATATAATAAAAAAGACTCCGAAATTGATTTCCGGAGTCTTTAAATTATTTCTTTATCAATTACTTTTCTTCTTTTACCGTGCCTTTGCAGCAACCTGTTTTGCCATCGTGTCCTTTGCATTTCTTTGCATTTTTTCCGTCACACTTACACTCTTCAACCTTATTGGCCAGCAAGTAGTACACCACGTCTTTGTCGTGGTGGGTTTCTATCGATTCAACTTCCGATTTCACAAAAACACCCGAAACTATCACGTGTTTATTATTTAATACTTTGTTGAATTTTACCAAATCTTCGCCGGCACGGGCAACCATATAGTCTTCGTCGTCGGCATTCTCGGCTACAAAAAGGTTTTTGCCCGAATGTTCGCAAACATGAATAGCAATACCACAAACCGATATTTCTTTGTCGACATAATTGTCGGGGTCGGAAAGAATTTCATTAACCATCACCATATTTTCGGGATGTTCGCAACAAGCTGTTGCCGTTGAGTCACAATTTTCGGTGTTCTTCTTGTCGCAATTAGAATTGCTGTTACAACAAGACCCCAGCACAAAAATACATAATACAAGAATCATTGCATTTCTCATAGTTTTTCTTTTTTAGTAATTATTATTTGTTCGCTTTCTTTTTTTTGACGCACAGTTCGGTTTTTGTAATTGTAAGTGGTTCAATATACCATTCTATTTCATTGTTTTCGAATAGTTTGATGTCGTTAACTTCGGTATCGAAATGTAATCCGTGAAGTTTTCCCATTGCCGACTTACCGGGTGCCAAACAAATAACGACAAGCTCACTTTTTTTAATATCGGTTATGCCACTTTCCATAAAAACACTGAATGATACCTCTACCGGATAGTCATTGTTATTGATTATTTTAAGCCTGAGATGAAGCGGAGAGCTTTTATCGAAAAATTTTTCATGCGATAACTTGTACAATACGGTTACACCATCTTGAGTTTTATATTCGTTTTTATACCCTGTTTGGGCTTGAAGATTGGCGAAAAACGTTAGAAATAGAAAAAATAAAACAAACGGTCTCAATGCTTTCATACAATTAATCTTTTTGCGGCCGGTTTACACTTCCAATAAACAAAATTAAGTCGTTTTTATTGTCTCTAATATAATAAATGAAAGGTCGGTTGGCGTTGAAAAAAATGGGTTTTACTGCCGGTGCACTTTTTTCGCGAATAATTACAGCGCTTGCCGCTGAAGCTTCTGTGCCTTTTTCGTCAATCTTTAGAAAAGTTCTGTGCACCACTTCGGCAATATGCAAATCGTTTCGTCCGGTGATTTTTTTAAAATTTGCTGTTCCCGCAAATGCGTGTTTCATACCCATCGATTCGAAAATAGTTTTAAGGGCTACCTCGTCTCTCGAAGTAAAAAGAGGCATCAATACATCAACATGTTGCTTCGACATTGCACTGGTTAATTCATTCAGTTTGTATGTGTCGATACTTTTGATAAAATCGCCTAGTTTTATGTTGTTTCGCGGCAGCACCACCAGCATCGAAAAAGCATTGCCCGAATAGGCCATCTCGAGAATTTGAATCAACGAGTCTTCGTAGTACATATAATTGTCGCGGCCATGCATGTAGTGCGAAATGGTTTGTTTGTCGGGCCCGTAAAAAATCATTTGTCGCGTCTTTTTATCGTTAAACTCAATAGCCCAATCGGCTTTAAAGTAGATGGCATTTACCAAAATAAGCCGTGTAAGTTCATCGAGAATATTTTTTTTGATGAGTTCTTTGATTTTACTGTCGGTTTGTTTTTCGACCCAATTGTTTACTACCCGGCGTGCAGCATCGCGTTCGGTCTCATTCCTAAAATTGGCATATTGCACCATAGCCCCGTAATCGGCCATCAGGTCGAAGAATTCTTTACGGAATGGGTAGTCTTGCTGAGCCATCAAAGCATTGGCCATTCGGAGGTTGTCGCTGTAGGTGTTATAATGATTTAACAAACCCACAAAGCTCTTGTGGTGCAATGTTTTCTTCTTTTCGAATCCGAAAACTTTAACAAATTCCTTAGCCGTAGATCCTGATGCTCCTTCGTAGGCCATAGCCATAGCCACGAAAATACTTACCGGACTTAATACACTGTTTTTGCTGTCGGAATACACATGGTTTAGCAATTCAATGGCAAATTTGTTGTTTTTATCAACCATCTGTTTGCTTTGTCCCTGCAAAACAACCGGCATGAACAGCATTAAAACCGATATTGTGTAATAGCGCATTGTATATAGTTTATTTAACGATTTCGATGTTTCTTTCGTCGGTAATTTTTTCGCAATACTTACATTTAAGTTGTATGCTTCCATCTTTCATTCCAACATCGAAATGTGTGGTTACCTGTTCAAAATTGGTAATGCATTTCGGATTCATGCATTTAACTATCCCTGTAACAGTTTTGGGCAATTCAACCTGAGTTTTTTCGACTACTTCAAAGTTTCTTATGATATTGAATACGGCGCTTGGAGCCAGCAAAGCAATTTTGTTAAAATCGTCGATCGACGGAAACTTATCGGTGATTTTAATAATTCCTTTTTTTCCAAGTTTCTTACTATCGAGATTGTTGCCAATAAAAACGGTTGTGTCCATACGTTCGATACCAATAATCGACAACACCTTAAATAGATTCTTCGAAGGAATGTGATCGATTACAGTGCCATTTTCAATGGCTCTTACGGTCATTTCTGAATTATGCTGTTTCATGATTACTATGTTATTTAAGTCCTAAAATTAACGAAATTATTGCCATACGCGTAAAAACACCGTTTAGAGCCTGTGTAAAATAATAGGCTTTTGGGCTCGAGTCAACATCAATGCTGATTTCGTTAACCCTGGGCAATGGATGAAGTATCCTCAAATTGTCGCGTGTTCCTTCGAGCATACTGTTATGCAAAACATAGGCGTTTTTCACTTTCTCATATTCCATAGGATCGCTGAACCGCTCGCGTTGAACCCTTGTTACATATACAATATCGCTTTCGCGAATGCAGTCGGTAATGTCGTTGTGCTCGTGAAACTCAATATTGTTATCGTTTAAAAATTGCTTGTTTTCTTCGGGCAAGCGAAGACTTTGCGGCGACACCAAATTAAATACCGGTTTAAACAATGTCATAGCCTGAATAAGAGAGTGCACTGTTCGTCCATATTTCAGGTCTCCCACAATAGTGAGATTAAGGTTCTCGAGACTACCCTGTGTTTTTTGTATCGAATACAAATCGAGCAAGCATTGTGTAGGATGCTGATTAGCACCATCGCCGGCATTGATAACAGGAACCGAAGATACTTCGCTGGCATACCTGGCACTGCCTTCAACCGGATGGCGCATAATAATCAGATCGCTATAGTTGGCAACCGTTAAAATAGTGTCTTTCAAACTTTCCCCTTTCGAAACCGAAGAGTTTCCGGCTTCGCTAAAGCCTACGATGCGACCTCCAAGTCGCTGTACTGCACTTTCGAAACTAAGCCGGGTGCGTGTCGATGGTTCAAAAAACAATGAGGCAATCACATAACCCTGCAACAGGTTTTGATTAGGGTTTTGTTCGAATTGGCCGGCCAGCTCAATAATTTTCAGGTAATCGGTTTTGCTGTAGTCGTGAATCGAAATTAAACTTTTGTTCTTCATGTAATCTATTGTATTTATGGTGAGGTAATTATTTCATGTTTGCTCAAAAAAAAACCGAAGAAAACTTCGGTTTTTAAAATTATTCAACACTAATTAGTTCTATTTCGAAAATAAGAGTTTCGTAAGGTCCTATAAGCTGACCGGCACCCCGTTCGCCATAGGCAAGATAATAGGGAATATAAAGTTCCCATTTGGCTCCCGGCTTCATCAGTTGCAGTGCTTCAGTCCAACCTTTAATTACAGCGTTTACCGGGAAAACAGTGGGTTCTCCGCGTTTGTAGGAAGAATCGAATTCGGTGCCATCAATCAAGGTTCCGCGATAATGGGTTTTTACTTTGTCGGTAGCTTTTGGTGAGGCACCCGAACCGGCAGTGATTTCTTTATACAACAGTCCGCTCTGGGTTTTAATCACTCCGGGTTCTTTTTCTTTTTGAGCCAGAAACTCTTCGCCTCGCTTGATTTTATCGCCATTCTTGCTTTCTCCGAGTTTGGCAAAATACGAGTTTACAATTTCATCGGCATTGTCGATACTAATTTTTGCATTGCCCTTAATGTTTTCGAGCAAACCGGCTGCAATAGCATCAAAATTAACGTCGGCTTCGATACCGTTCATGAGAAAATTGTTTGATATCTGCACACCAATAGCGTAAGAAGCCGAATCTTTTGCATTTTGCAGATTGATGGATTTTTCGCTTGGATTTTTTTGCGATTGACAGGAGTAGATTACCATAAGCCCTGCAATCACCAGAATTGTGTATTTCATAATAAATGTTTTTTTAGTGCTGCTAATTAACGTCTTTATTTTTACAAACCCAAGTAAAATCATATGGCTTTTGCAATGAGTTTTCAACAAATCTTTCAACACAAATGCAACAACACATCTAAAACACAACTCCCGAAGAAATCGGAATGCCAGATGTAAAAGCAGGAATTTTCATTGCATTAATCAAGAAAATGCTTTGGTAAGCCGATAAATCGCTAATATGGATTGGAACCTGCCTAATGAGGCCTTGCTGAAGCAGTTGCCTGCGGCGAATTCCATTAAGCAAACAACTGTCGGGTGTAAATAAACCCTTTTCGTTGGCAAATACCAAATTGCAAAACGAGGTGTCGCAAAGTTTCCCATGTAAACATATGATAACGTCGTCGCAATTTCCCCTTTGGGCATGCAATGCTTCAATATCTGCCCGGTTGGCATACTTGAACCTGTAATCAATGAAATCGGAGTTTACCAGTTTCAAACTTTTGATGCTTCTTTCGTAATAAACGTTTTTTTCAATCTGTTCAATCTGGTTCGAATACACTATTCGTAGTTTATACACAGTGTTGTTTTCGAGTATGTGTTGATGTGCCGTCGACAACAGATGTGTAAAGTCGGTTTTGAGACGCATTGCAGTAGCAGTATCAAAAAAGTGGATTGCCGTTTCGTGCACTCTTTCGAGATGCAGACGTGTATTTACGGCACCCTGTGCCGTAAGACGTATTGTTTCAATAAAAACCGACATCACATCAAAGGTATATAAATTTTCTGCAAGGCTTCCCGATACTCGTTTTCGATTGAGCTATTAATGGTTATCCCGCCTCCACTGCGATAATAGTATTTTCCATTGCGATTTTCGATATATCGGATAAGTACAGCAGAATCGAGATTGGTTCCGTCAAAATAGCCAAACACACCTGTATAATACCCCCTATGAGTGCTTTCTGCTTCAGAAATCAGCGACAGGGTAGCAGGTTTCGGAGCACCCGACACAGACCCTGCGGGAAGAAGCTCGAGAAATATATCGCCAAGCATGGCAGTGTAGCCCTGTGGAAGACGACCCGTAATTTCGGAACTCATCTGCAACAACTCGCCCCGATCGGTTTTTATGCTCTCAATATACTTAAAACGCTCCACCCGAATATGGCTGGCCAACTTGCCCAAATCGTTGCGTATTAAATCGACTATGGTGTTGTGCTCGCAGTCTTCTTTGTAGTCGCTGCCTAATAGCAAGCGAGCATCAGATATAGATGCATCGATAGTTCCTTTCATAGGATTCGATCGGATAACGCCATCGGAAATTGAAACAAAGCGTTCGGGCGAAAATGAGATAAATTCATCGCGAAAACACAAGCCGTAGCTGGAATGTGACTTGAGAAATAATTGTGCAAAATTCACATTAAGACGAATAGGAGTAGATATTGTGAGATTGCATAAATAGCTATTGCCCAATTTTATAGAATCGATTACTTTATCAAATTGTTTAGCATAAGTTTTCTGGCAATACTGTTTTTCAATATCCATGTCGAACTGCAATTCGGTGCCTAAAACTTCTGTAGGGTCGTAATTTCTAACTCCGGGGATCCGAAACAAGACATTTCGGCATTGCAATGGATTTTCGATGAGGAATCCCTTTTGCATTTCAAAATCGAAACCAAACAAAAACGGATAATTCTTCTGCCCCAATCGATTCATTTCGGCAGCTACCTCTTTTGCATTACGATGCGATGTGTTGTGTTTAGCGGAGTAGTTCATGCCTCAAAACTATGAAATTATTTGTTATATCAAGAGTTTCACGAGGCGATTGTTGACCGTTATTAAAATCTTTTCAATTGTAAACGTTCTTTGCATTGGCATGTGCTAAAAAAAACATTATAAATCACATTCACTTAAGGCTAATTGGCTATTTTTACAAAAAAAAACGGATGCGATCTGTATTAGTCATCGACAATCACGATTCGTTTGTGCATAATATCATTCACCTTTTTAAAGAAGGCGGAGCTGATCGTGTTGTTAGAATTTACGAAGAGCAGTACTGTTTTGAATTCGCTACAGCATTCGATTGTATTGTATTATCGCCGGGGCCTGGCTTGCCACATCATTCGAAAGGTATGATGCAGTGCCTCGAAGATTGTGCACAATCTCATAAAATATTGGGTATCTGTTTGGGGCATCAGGCTATTGTAGCGCATTTTGGCGGCCAATTGATACAAGTGCCCCACATAAAACATGGACATAAAGCAACTGTTTATGTAAAAGACAATAAAGACCCGAATTACAAGTACTTAGGAAGTGTATTTAACGCTGCTCTCTACAATTCATGGACAACCTGCCCCAAACAAATCCCCGATGATTTGGCACTTAGCGCTGTTGATGAAAGTGGCGGCGTAATGTCGGTTTATCATCGTACATTGCCGGTGTTTGGCATGCAATTTCATCCCGAATCGGTAGTTTCTGATTGTGGAAAAGCAATCATTCGTGCTTTTCTTGAGATTTAGCTGCCACATAGACACCTATAGCGGAAAACAAGTGCCATATTGGCATTTATTTGCAATTGGTAGTTGTTTTGTTTTAACAAAATCGAAAACATAACATACTATGAATTTTGACAATTTCACAATTAAAGCGCAGGAAGCAGTGCAGGCTGCCATACAACTCGCCCGCGACATGGAGCAGCAGGCCGTAGAACCCGGTCATTTACTGCATGGTATAATGCAAACGGGCGAACATTTATCGAAGGGAATATTTGGACGCGCCGGAGTTGATGTAAGCAATTTTCAGCGGATTTTGCAAAGTTTGCTGCACTCTTATCCAAAAGTGCAGGGAGCTGAAGTGTATTTTTCGAAATCTTGCAACGACGCCTTAGTCCGTAGCCGCAGTTACCTGAAAGAGTTTGGCGACCGGTTTATTTCGCTCGAGCACTTGTTGTTAGCAATAGCCTCAGGAAAAGACACTGTAGCTTCGATGATGAAAGAGCTTGGATTAACAGACGTAACTCTTCGAAAAGCAATAATTGACATTCGCAAAGGCAGCACAGTCGATTCACAAACCAGCGAAGACACTTACGATGCTCTTTTTCGCTATGCCGTGAATTTGAACCAGCGTGCCATCGAGGGAAAATTGGACCCTGTTATTGGCCGTGACGAAGAAATAAGGCGTATATTGCAGATACTGAGTCGCCGCACTAAAAACAATCCCATACTGATAGGAGAACCGGGTGTTGGAAAAACGGCCATTGCCGAGGGTCTGGCTCATCGTATAATAGGGGGTGACGTTCCCGAAAACCTCAAAACAAAGTTGATATACTCACTCGACATGGGGGCATTAATAGCAGGGGCAAAGTATAAGGGTGAGTTCGAAGAAAGACTCAAGTCGGTAGTAAACGAAGTAGTGAAAAGCGATGGTGAAGTTATTTTGTTTATCGATGAGATTCACACCCTGATTGGTGCAGGCAGGTCAGAAGGAGCCATGGATGCTGCCAATATTCTAAAACCTGCCTTGGCGCGTGGCGACCTCCGTGCAGTGGGAGCAACTACATTGAATGAATATCAAAAGTATTTCGAAAAAGACAAAGCCCTTGAAAGGCGCTTTCAGCATGTGCTTGTTGAAGAGCCCGACGAAGAAGCCGCCATCTCAATTCTAAGGGGTTTAAAAGACCGTTACGAGAATCACCACAAAGTGCGCATTCTCGACGAAGCCATTGTGGCGGCAGTGCAGCTATCGGCACGCTATGTTACCGAACGTTTCCTCCCTGATAAGGCTATCGATTTAATCGACGAAGCAGCGGCTAAATTACGGCTCGAGATGAATTCGGTGCCCGAAGAGATTGACGATTTAATTCGCAAAATTCGTCATCTCGAAATAGAAAGAGAAGCCATAAAACGCGAAAACGATACCGAACGAAGCAAACAAATCGAGGCGCAAATTGCCAACCTGAATGATGAAAAAAATGCATTAACGGCAAAATGGGAAAACGAAAAGAGTCTGATTGCACGCATTCAGCAATTGAAGCAAAATATCGAAAGGTTCAAACTTGAAGCCGACAATGCCGAACGGAGCGGCGATTACGGTAAAGTTGCCGAACTCAGGTATGGCAGCATTGAAGCAGCCAAACTAGAAATCGAAAACATAAAAATGGAACTGTGCAAGGTGCAGTCGGAGAAAGCCTTGGTCGACGAAGAAGTAGGAGCCGATGACATTGCCGAAATCATCAGCAGAAGCACCGGGATACCGGCTGCAAAAATGATGCAGGGCGAACGCGAAAAACTATTAAAACTAGAAGAGCAGCTTCATAAACGCGTAATAGGTCAACACGAAGCCATTGCAGCAGTTTCCGATGCAGTAAGAAGAAGCAGGGCAGGACTTCAAGACAAAAACCGGCCAATAGGTTCGTTTATTTTTCTTGGAACAACAGGTGTGGGAAAAACTGAATTGGCAAAAGCCCTTGCCGAGTTTCTGTTCGACGACGAAAACCTAATTACCCGTATCGATATGAGTGAATATCAGGAACGTCATTCGGTTTCGCGATTGGTAGGGGCGCCTCCGGGTTACGTTGGTTATGACGAGGGAGGACAACTTACCGAAGCAGTGCGACGCAAGCCCTATTCGGTTGTGTTGCTCGACGAAATCGAGAAAGCCCACCCCGATGTGTTCAACGTATTGTTGCAAGTGTTAGAAGATGGCCGACTTACCGATAACAAAGGACGTACCGCTAACTTTAAAAATACCATTGTGATAATGACAAGCAATGCCGGATCGCACATTATTTCCGAAAATCTGAACAACATGTCGCAAGACCAACGAGAAACTATTCTCGAAAAAACAAAAAATGAGGTAATGCAATTGATGCGAAAGCAAATGCGCCCCGAATTTCTGAACCGTATCGACGAAATCATCATGTTTACAACGCTAACCCGTAGCGAAATACGCGATATTGTTGTGTTACAATTGAACAAAATAATAGAAGTTTTAGCTCGACAAGAAATTGCAATCGAATTCAACCAATCAGCTATCGATTACTTTGCCGATACCGGCTACGACGAGCAATACGGAGCACGTCCCATAAAACGATTGATACAGCGCGACTTCTTAAATGCACTATCGAAAATGATTATCGGTGGCGAAGTTCATAGTCGTGATACATTACTGGTAAAAGCAGAGCATAATCGCCTGATTATTGGCAAAACATAAATAAAAGGCGGCCTTTGGCCGCCTTTTTTATGGTTTTACCACAAAGCTTGCTTTAAAGCAATGTGCATCGCTAGTGCCTGTTATAATATACAAACCGGCATTAAGACCGCGAATGTTAAAGACTAAATTTTCGCCTTGTTCTATTGTAATTGCTTCAGCCGCTATCCGGTGTTTTCCTGAAGCATCCGAAATAGTTATGGAATAACTTCCTGTATTTAGGTTTGACACCCAAATACTTTCGGATGCCGGATTTGGGAATAGCAAAACATTAGTAAATAACGAATTGATATCATAATAACTACAATCTTGGAAACTGACAACTAAAGTGTCGGAAGCAGTGCAATTGAATTCGTTGCCTACCACAACCCACACTTCTATGCTTCCAATGCCAACACCCAGGGAGTCAAGTTCAATATAATCATCGTTACTTTGGTTGAACCATTCGTAGCTGCTAAAACCTTCTCCGGCTTCAATTGTAATGGTATTGCCGGCACACAGGGTAGTATCGTTACCCAGTAAAACCACAGGAGCAGGGTTAATAACAATAGTGTCGGCAAGCGACGATTCACAAAACCCATCGGCAGTAGCGGTATAAATCACCACATTGTAACCTGGTGTTGCCATTTCGGGATAAAACACATTATTGCCTACAGCATCACCCATAAAACTTCCCTGCAAGGGATAGCCAATGAGTTCTTGCGGTTCAGAATTACTACACAGCATGTCGGGATTGTTGAAACTTATTTCGGTATATCCAAAAACCTGCACCGGCATCACGATACTATCAACACAAGATTCATCAAAATATCCGAATAAAACAGCCTGATATTCGCCCGATTGCGGATATTCGTAGTCAACATCGTCTTCACCGGTAAAATCAACATTACCATCGTTGTCTACATCCCAAAACAGACTTGCCTGCAAATCATTTTCAGAGAGATTGGTAAAATGCGTTGACATACCAATGCAGGCAGTGTCGGAAGTAAAAAACAGGTGAGGGGCAAGACAGAAATTATGCAAATGAGTATGACCAAATACCATTTCAGTAGTCAACGGCCGGAATCCTGCAATATAATTTCCGGGGCTTATATCAGTAAGAGGGACATATATCAATGTATCGCAATTAATGTTGGGATATAAGCCGATAGAAGTTGCCGAACCTATGCCGGCATCGTTGTTAATAAAAAACTCAATTGCCGAAATATCATCCGTTTGGGTAAAATCTTCCGATTGTAAATAAAAATTATATGTATGAGTGGTTCCCCAGATGTTGTTTTGGTCAATTCCTCTGAAACCTATTGTGTGCAATCCTTCAGAAATACCGCTCATATCAATTATCTCGTCAAGCTCATTATTGGTTTCGGAAGCAACATTCAAATAATTCCCGTTGTTGAAGCCGGGATCGGTATCGATAAAAAACTCCATTGCCTGCAAATTGGGCAATTCCTGATATATTTCGTTATCAACACTGAAATAGTAATGAAATGTGTGACCCCAAACTTCGTTTTCGTTCTTAGCCCTTATTGCAAACATGTGTAATCCGGCGTCCGATATATCGGCTTCGATGTTTTGATTGATAACTATTTCGGTTTCAGGCTCGGTTGTAACTATATGATTGTTGCCAAAACCTTGATCGGTATCGAAGAAATACTCTATCTCGGCAATATCGTCAGGCACAAAAGAAATCTGATTGTTATCGACCAAAAACGGGTAATAGTAGGTATGGCTCCATAAACCCCAATTGTTGTTTGCACGAATACCCATAAAATGAATGCCTTCGTTAAGCATTGCAATGTCGAAGTTCTCTTCAACTATAGCCTGTGTCTCACTCTCGATTGCAAAAGTATTTGCACTACCTATGCCTGGATCATTATCGAAGAAATACTCAGCCTCTTGCAAATCAGACAACGTAAGATTGTAGTCGTTGTGCGACAGATAAAAAACGCAGGCATATGTTACCCCCCAGTTAGCCAGGTCGTCAATTGCTCTTATACCGATGATGTGTTGGCCGGGTGGCAGACCGCTTAAGTCGATGCTTGCATCGATTGATACATTGTTCAATGCTTCGCAGTCGAGCTGTATGCCATTGCCATAACCCGGGTCGGAATTTATAAAATACTCAGCCTCTTGCAAAGTCGTCGGCGCAATATTGTAGTCGTAATGTGACAGGTAAAAAACGTAGGTATGTGTGTGCCCCCAAATACCACCGTCGTCAACTGCCCTTATTCCGAGGATGTGTTGTCCGGGCGACAATCCCGAAAAATCGATGGTTTCATCGAGTGTTACATTGTTCAATACATCGGCAGCAAGCATGATACCATTGCCATAGCCCGGGTCGGTATCAATAAAATATTCTACCGACGACAGCATTGGTAACTCCTGCGAACACACCAAATTAATTGTTGTTGAAACGATGAAACACCCTGCTAATATGATAACATATCGTATCATGGCGCAGAACTAGTTGTTCGATTTTATTTTAACATGAACCGGCAAACCACCTGTATTGGAACCTGTGGGCGATCCAAAAAAGAAATAAATGGCCGGCACAGGAGGTATCCCCGATAAACGATATGGGGTGGTTCCGCCAAACATACCGCAATCGTCGCCAACAACACCGTAGGCAATAGCAGGGTTCGACGGATTATCTAACAGAGTGTATTTAGCGTCGCGACTCGTGTTTTCCAGATCGAATACTGTATTCATGTCGACCATTTGCTTGTTGTTGGGCAACGGGAATTGTGTGCTGTGCCCAATATTATTGGTTACAATACAGTTCGTTGCCCCAACACCTCCCGCAATCATAATATTATTATGTACATTACTATTTTGCAACGTCATACCTCCATTTATTACATTGTAAAAAACATTGGCAATTGCCGTTGAAGACATACTAAACGTATTACCACTCTGGCAATACACGTAGTTGTTGCTAATGTTTAATGCAAAGCAGTTATTCCCAATTGAAATTGCGGTACCATTGCCATCGGCTGTTCTTTCGATATAGTTCTGAAGAATCGAAATATTGCTCAAATTATCGGCAATATTGATGGTGTGATTGGTGTAGCCATGATAGCTCGACCAGGCATTACGTTGCAGGCGGTTTCGTTTTAGAACTATATCACCGGTGGTAAAACTTATCAAATGACCTCCGTCGTAAGCTGAATGGTAAAAATACATGCCCATTATCAGGCTGCCTTCGGCTCCGGGCGCAAAGCTGGTAACGCCCACAGTAGCAGGGTTTGGATTGGCTTGGGTCATTGGGTTATCTATTAAAAAATAACCCGGACCAATTAGTGTTAACGGCTTGTTCAAAGTGAAGCCTGCATACGCTATGGCAGAGCCTTCAACATAAATGGTGTCGCCGGCTTCTGCAGCCTCTATGGCCGAATTAATTGTTGAAAACGGGGCACCGCCTCCGGTATTGTTCACCCTGTGTTTGGCTGCATAGCCCGATGTAGCTATGCATAGAACTGCAATAAACAGCACACTTAAACTTCGTGTTTTCATGATTTTGGTTTTAGGTTTATACTTTATATTACATTTATAAATAACGATTACAGAATGAAACGAATAGACCACAAGCAAACAACTGCCTGTTGGCCTTGAACACATTTTGCCGGTAAACACTTCATGGTTGAATGACGATTACCGTTGTAAAATTAAATAAAACCAATAAAAAATACAATAAAAAAATCAATCGAGAGCTAAAACTATTATTTTGTCGTCGGGTGAAAAGCGAATCTTCTGCGATTTTTTTGGGTTAATAACAATGCCGTAATTCTTCAACAAGTCGTATTTGTGCTGCATTGTTCTATATCCGATGGCAGTATGCCCATGGCGTATGGCAGAAGCCAAAACGGTATAAAAATCGACTTCAATGCCTGTTTTTACATATTGCTGAACAGGTTTAAGGTAAATTTCGGAACCGTCGGGTTGAAAAATATCTGTGAACACATCACTAAGCTTTTTCTGTTCGCTTATCTGAGCCAGCAGCAAACTGATTACCTTTTCGCTGACAATAAAATCATCGGCTTTGGTTACTTCGGCAAGCATGCGGTTTTCGTCGATTAACATTTCGCTTACTACCGGCAAATCGAGTTTTCGTCTGTCGGCAATATCGCGCAGGTGAAGCAAGGTTATCAGTGTGGCCGAGTCGCAGTCGTCGGCTTGCATTATTCCCGAATAGCTTAAAATAATGATGTTCTGATACGATTCCAGAGCCAAAGACTCGAGCACCTCACTACGCGTAGTGTCGTTCTCATAAACATTGAAACTACAATTCTGCAAATTCGACAATTCTATTGTTGCCCTGTTTTGTATTCCCTGAATATTCGCAACTATATCTATAGTGCTGCCGTATTTCACATAGGCATCCAGTTCTTTTATTATCGACTGTCCGCGTTTATTCCACCCCAAAACAAGTGTTTTTTCGGGAGTGAGCATATCTTCGTCCATTTCCGAAAACAAGGCCTCGTCAACAGGAGAGGGATTACCATTTACAATAACAGTATCGTCGTCTTCCGAAATGCACAATACCTGGTCGTTTTTCTCTATGATGGTATCCATATCGGGGTTGATGAGTACAGAGGCATCGTTTTTTAACAATCCTATTAAACTAGATGTTTCGTAGGCCATTAAGGCTTCTCGATAGGTTTTACCAACAAGTTCAGGTTGCTCCTGAAAATACAGTTCGTCGCCCTCATACACCAACAAGCCCATATATACCATCGACAAACCCGACTGCCGACATGTTTGTGCCGTAATTTTTGATATTATATCAGAAGAAAGAACCACTTCAACCTCGTCTTTACCCACCATTTTACATACCGAGGCATTGTTGGCATCGTTGATTTCGGCTACAATATGGTATTTACCTGCATGGCGCTTTGGGTTATTGGTTACGGCCAGTACAGTTTTTATTACCTCGGCATCGGAATTGGGATGATTCTGCGCCAAAACAATGATTGCCTTTGAGGCATCGGGATTAACTATTTTAAGGTCGTTCATCAGAACAGGTTTTCCGCTGCGACATACCACACGGGTGTTTCCTGTACACGAGATGTGATGGCGGATGGCATCTTCCATCGCTATTTTATCTTTGTCGGCCAATACAACAACGCAGCCGTCGGGCTGATTGGCATTGGCTTCGATGAGCTCGCAAATTATGGTGAATACTTTATTAGACCAACCCAGAATAATAGTGTGATTCTTTTCTACAACAAGCGATTTTCCTTTTCTCAGATTTTCGAGTTGTTGTGCCAATCCCGAATTGATAACACCAATTAAGGTGCTAAAAATGATTATCCCTGCCAGTGTAACAAGCAACATCATTAACCTGAATCCCCAACCCGAATCGTCGCCCATGGTGCCCGGGTCGAGCGTGCGTAAGAATCCCTGCCAAAACAATTCTATGAAAGAAATATCACCAGAATCAGGGGCTTGAATAGAAAACAATGTTACCAATGATGTAACAAACAAGACAATAAGTGTTATCGCTACAAAAAGTCCCACAATCAATACAGCGGTACCCCGCGTCATAAAGTTATCGAAACGATAGCGAATTTTTTGCGTAAAAGAATATTTCATGATAATCGGTTTACTTTACAAATATAATGATTTTAGCAGAAACATCCTGCTATTTTCTGTTATAACAAAAAAAGAGGGCAGAAGCGCCCTCTTTTTATATCGAAAAAACCTTAGTGCTTATTTTATCACACCCAATTCTTTGCCCACTTTGGTGAAGGCTGCAATACATTTGTCGAGATGCTCGGTTTCGTGAGCTGCCGACACCTGAACGCGGATGCGAGCTTGTCCTTTGGGAACAACAGGATAGTAGAAACCAATAACATAAATGCCTTCGTCGAGGAGTTTTGCTGCAAAATCCTGAGAAAGTTTTGCATCATACAGCATCACCGCAATAATAGCCGATTTGGTGGGTTTGCAATCGAATCCGGCTTCGGTCATTTTTGCCGAGAAATAATCGGTATTGCGATGTAATTTATCTTGCAATTCGTGAGTTTCGGCCATCATGTCGAACATTTTGATGCCGGCATTAGCTACCGAAGGAGGAATGGAGTTCGAGAACAAATAGGGGCGTGAACGCTGACGCAGCATATCGATGATTTCTTTACGTCCGGTGGTAAAACCACCAATGGCGCCACCAAAAGCTTTTCCTAAAGTACCCGTGATAATGTCTACTTTGCCGCGAACATTGAACAATTCGGTTACACCGCGACCTGTTTCTCCAACAACACCTGCCGAGTGGCATTCGTCAACCATAATGAGTGCATCGTATTTTTCGGCCAGTGCTACTATTTTATCCATCGGAGCCACATTGCCATCCATCGAAAACACACCATCGGTCACAATAATACGGAACCGTTGTGCCTGAGCTTCTTTCAGTTTTTCTTCGAGGTCGGCCATGTCGGCGTTGTTGTAACGATAACGAACTGCTTTGCACAAACGCACTCCGTCGATAATAGAAGCATGGTTCAGCGAATCGGATATAATGGCATCTTCCTCATTGAACAGGGGTTCGAAAACACCACCGTTTGCATCGAAACAAGCAGCATATAAAATAGTGTCTTCGGTTCCGAAGAACTCGGCAATTTTTGCTTCCAGTGTTTTGTGTAGGTCTTGGGTGCCACAAATGAAGCGCACCGACGACATACCGTAACCGTGAGAATCGAGAGCCTCTTTGGCTGCTGCTACCAGGGCCGGATGATTCGATAAACCCAAATAGTTGTTGGCACAAAAATTCAATACCTCGTTACCGCTGCTTACTTTGATTTCGGCACCCTGAGGGGTAACAATGATGCGCTCGTTTTTGTATAATCCTGCTTCGCGAATGCTGGTTAACTCGGTTTGCAGAAATTCTTTCATTTTTCCGTACATAATGCTGTTTTTTTAGACGTTATAAATTATGAATAAACTATTGAAAAATTTGAGTTCAAAGATATAATTTTCGCGACACAAACCGACTGCTTTCACGCATTTTAAGTAAATATTTTGATTCGCAGGCATATGTGTGTTTTTATCTGGTTTGCAATGGTAAAATTAATCGGTTTATAAAAGATTTATCAGGATTTTTGTCATGTTTTGATTTCAAGAATTCTATTATTTTTGAGTAATTTTTTTATTGAGACTCGTTTAATTAATAATACATGTAAAACCTTAAAAAATGAAAAACATCTTAGTAGTAGGATCTGCCGGACAGATCGGTTCAGAATTGGTGCTTGCCCTTCGCGATATTTATGGCGGAGACCATGTAATTGCAGGCATTCGCAAAACCAAGCCATCAGAGAAACTTACTTCGACAGGCCCTTGCGAAGTGGTTGACGCCAACGATGTAGAAGGTCTTGTTGCAGTGGTAAAAAAGTACAATATCGACGCCATCATCAATATGGCTGCTATTCTTTCGGCTACCGGCGAACAAAACCCTATGCTGGCATGGGATGTGAATATGAACGGTCTTATTAATATTCTTGAAGTTGCCCGCGAATACAAAATGAAACAGGTATTGGTGCCCAGTTCTATTGCTGTGTTTGGTCCTTCAACACCCATCGACAACACACCCCAGGAAACCGTGCTGAAACCTACCACCATGTATGGAGTTACCAAAGTAGCCGGAGAATTACTCGGCGATTATTACGTACGTCGCTACGGCCTCGATGTGCGCGGATTGCGCTATCCAGGTATCATCAGCAACGAAACCCTGCCCGGCGGCGGCACTACCGACTATGCAGTGGCTATTTATTACGAAGCCATTAAAAACAAAAAATATACATGCTTCGTAAACGCCGAAACCCGTTTGCCCATGATGTATATGCCCGACTGCCTGAAGGCTACCATCGACCTGATGCAGGCCGACTTCAGCAAACTGAAACACCACAGCGACTTTAACGTAGGTGCCATGAGCTTCAGCACAGCAGAACTGGCTGCCAGCATAAAGAAATATATCCCTGAATTCGAAATTTCGTACGAGCCCGATTTCCGTCAGGCTATTGCCGACTCGTGGCCCAATTCGGTTGACGACACTGCTGCCCGCGAAGAGTGGGGCTGGAAACCCGAATACGACCTCGATGCCATGACTCAGGATATGCTGAAAGTGATTGGCGAAAAACACGCTAAAGGATTGATTTGAAGCTATTAGAATGTCTAAATATTGGGAGAGGGGCCGCAATACATTGTTGTGGCTCTTTTTTTATGAATAATTAGTGCTTAGCTTGTTCTTCGTTTGTTTTTAATAAATTTGCAATCACAATAATTCGATATATCTAACTACATTCTACATGTTGCTGTTTCGTTACAAAACACATATCCGCGTATTTGCACTCGCGTTAATTTGCAATACAGCTCTTTTGTTCGAAAGTTGCAGAAGCATTTACTATGAGGCTGCAACACCAAACATTCCCATATTTGAAGATAATGAAATTTTGAAAACTTCGTTTGAATGGGGAAATCACGGCATCGACAGTAAAGTCAATTTGCGATTGTTTAAATATGGCGTTTTACAAGCTCAGGCCAATTATGCCGATTGGTCTTTTTTTATTAATGGGGCAAATTATCTCTACTCTACCGGTGTAGGAGGTCTGTATCAAACACCCCAAATGCATATCAGCTTGGTAGCCGGATATGGGAGGGGATGGTCTTTTTTCATGGAGGGATTAACTCATGATATGCACAAAGGTAAAGCTTCTTATCATCAGTTTTATATTCAGCCTTGTTTTGCGATGGTAAAACCGAATCTAACCTATGGTATAGCAATAAAAACCGCTTATATGCCTTACAGAATTTATCAAAACTTAAGTGGGATAAATTTAGAGTGGCGTGGGATTGTAATGAACCACGACTACAAGTGTTTAAGTGTGGAGCCTGTAGCGTTTTTCAGCATGGAGTTAACCAGATATATGCAATTCAATTTTTACATTGGTAAAAACCTGTTTTTCTCCGAAATTCCATATTATAGCAACTTACCTAAAAGTGAAATGTATTTTGGTTCGGGTATTACAATCTCAGTTTACGACAGAAAACACAACCAGTAATAAGCATTATCTTGTTTTCTGGTGCCGGCAATCTTCGACATTGAGTGCTATTATTGGCACTGCTAACAAAAAAGGCTGCCTTTAAAGCAGCCTTTCGGGTGAATATGTAAAACGTTTATTCGGCGGCATACTTGGCAGGAGGCATTCGTGGAATCACCTTCAAAGTGATGCCACCCTGTTTTTGCACCATAAATTCAACCCTGCGATCGTATTTACGGGCTTCAACCGATTCTCCCTTGGCCACACGACGTTCTTCGCCGTAGGTTTCGGTGGTTAACTGATTGGTGTTAACACCTTTCTTTACCAAATAATCTTTCACCGCATTGGCTCTGCGAAGCCCTAGTGCAATGTTGTATTCGTTACTGCCAAAGGGATCGGTGTGACCATGAATAGCCACAATGGCATGAGTGTATTTCTTTAAATAGTCGGCCAACGAATCGAGGTTATTGTGGAACTCGGGTTTAATGTTATACATGTCGAAATCGAACTGCACCCATGTAACTGTGTAAATCTGGTCGCTGGGGGCCGAAATCTGAATTGTTACCTCATACGACTGGTCAGGGTCTTTAACCTGTAACTTTTCGAGACTTGGATTGGCAAACTTGCTCTCGGTTTTAAAAGTATAGTTACCTTCGGGTAAGGTCATTCTTGTGATGTTTTTGTTGTCGGATATAGGAAACGATTTCACCATTTCGCGTGTATCGTCGTTGAAAACATACAGCATCAGGTCGGCAGGCATGGCAGCCAGTGTGTTGTCGCGAATAACCGTGCAAGTTACCGTGGCTCCGCGCATTAAGAAAGGATTGTTTTTCTTATCGGGATTTTGTGCGGTGAGCTGTGCCGATACCGGTATAATCAAATTGATGTCGTCGCTTTCTAACGGCACATTAAGCATGGTAGTTGAAGGGTCGGCCCATTCGCTGTGTGTGTAGAAAGTGTAATCGCCCGAGGGTAGTGTGAAATTCACATTTCCTTGTGTTTCAAAAAGTGTGAAAGCTTTCACTGTATCGCCACTTGTATTATTTACAACATATAGCATCATATCATCGGGCAGCGACTTCAGTGTTTCGTCGGGGTTCACAATGCAGTTGATAACAATGGGGCGGTATGTTTTTTCGCGTTTCAGGCTTATACAATCGCAATCCTCGTAGCCTGTGCGGCGTTTGCTACTGTTTACCGGACAAAATGCAAAATCGCCGTCGAATTCAACAATATAGCCCATATCGTTGCCATCGGTGTTAAACGGGAATCCCACGTTTATTGGCGATGACCATGAATTGTCGCGCTGCAAATAGGCCACATAAAACACATCGAAGCCTCCGGTTGTGGAATGACCCTCTGAACTAAAATAAAGCTCTCTGTCGTTACGTGCAATATAGGGCATTTCTTCGAAACCGGGAGTGTTAATGCCGGCTCCAAGATTCACAGCTTCGCCCCAGTTGCCTTTGTCGTCGGCGTCGGAATAATAAATATCGAGGCCACCAATGCCACCCGGACGCATACTGGTAAAATACAGCCTTTTACCATCGCTGGTAATACTGGCAAACGACTCCCAATGCCTGGTGTTAATGTTTCGGTTCAAGGCTTTCGGAATGCCATAACTGCCATCCTGATTCCGTTCCGACACGTAAATATCGCCATTGTCGCCAACATCAATAACCAAATACAGGAATTTTCCATCGGGGGTAGCTGTTACCGGCATTGCCGGAGCGCCTATCTGAAGCATAGGACTGATGTTCACCGGCTCATCCCACAATGAATCGTTGATTCGTCTTGAATAAAAGATGCTATCGAGCGGCTTATAATCGTATTCTCTGTCGAAATTGAGGTCAGGAGGGAAGGTATTCCCTTCACCCAAAGTAAAAAACAACATGTCGGCCTCGTAAGCATAAATTGGACAACGCATCTTTAGTTCCTGTTGCGTATTTTTCATTTTAAAATTATAAGGCATCATTTCAGAATAGTTGCGTTCTTTGTCGGCTTCGGTGCAAGACCTTATTTCGAGGTCAAGCTGATTCTGACTTACAATGTTCATTTTGGCGCTTGAGAAATCTTTCTGAAAATCTTTGTAATAATCGAGGGCTGTTTTATAATCACGCTTCAGGCGATAAGCTACTCCCAGAAAGAAATTGGTTTCAATAGGTGCTGATTTATCATTAATACGATTGCTAAACTTTTTGTTGATGTCGGTGGACGCGATTAGTAAAAAATCGATGGCATTATTAATATCCTGTGCTTTCTCCGATTGCAGATAACAATACCCCAATTTAAAAGCGACATGTTTGTTGGTGGAATCTTGCTCGAACAGTACAAGATAGTAATCGAGAGCTTCCTCAAACATGTTGACCATAACATAAGCTTCAGCCCGCTTCCATAATTCCTTAGCAGGCAAACTGCGAATGTCGTCGCTTTGCGCATACACACTCGAAAGACTTGCTGTCATTGCTAAGAGTGTGAAAATAATTACTAACTTCTTCATTACATTGTAAATTAAAATTTTGGCACCAAACTACAAAAGTAATAATATTCATAAACTTATTACAATAGAATTGCATATATTATTAACAAAAATATTATGATATCAACTGTTTCACACAGTTAAAAAGCAGTAAAACAGAGCTTTTGAGTATCAAAAAACAGATGCTTTTTCGATAACTTCATGATGCACGAAGAATAAATTGATGCAGGTGTCGGATTTATACACAACAAATAGCTATTTTTGCTACCAGAAATATTGTGATATGAGTTTTTTAGTTCCTGCGTTTCTTTGGAGTTTATTTGCCATTTCGATACCTGTTATAATTCATCTGTTTCATTTCAGGAGGTTTAAAACAGTGTACTTTAGCAATAATGCGTTGCTGCAAAACCTTCAGAAGGAGAACAGAACAAAAACCAAATTGAAGCATTATTTAATACTTCTTATGCGAATTTTGACAATTGCAGCCTTGGTTTTTGCCTTCGCACAACCCTTTGTTCCGGCATCCGACCACACAAACACCGCCACTCAGAAAAACATTGTAATTTATATCGACAATTCTTTTAGTATGGACGCAGAGGGAGAGCAGGGTCGGCTTATCGACAGAGCCCGGCAGATTGCCTACGATATTGTGTCGTCGTACCAGGCCGATATGCAATATTACCTGATTACCAACGATTTTCAACCAAGGCATCAGCAACTGATGAATGCTCACGACATAAAACGCGAATTGGCCGATGTGCAAAATGTTCCGGTTTTTCGAAGCATAGGCGAAGTATTATTAAAAGCCCAATCGCTGGCAGGCAATAACCAATCGCTAAACATTTACATAATCAGCGATTTGCAGAAGACCGCATTCGAAAGTGAAACGGCAATCGATAAGTTTGGGCATTCGGTTTTTTTAATACCCGTTCAAAACATCTCGGCCAACAACATTTCTATTGACTCGTGCTGGTTTGCAAACCCTGTGAAGACCTTTGGGAAAACCGAAGAATTGACCGTAAAAATCACAAATCATTCAAATCTGGCATATACCGGCATTCCCTTGCAACTGATTATAAACGACACGGTAAAGGCTATAACCGAAATTAACATAGAAGCTCTCGAAACCAAGAATATCGAAATTGATTTTACACATTCGTCGAGAGGTATAGTTACAGGACAAATTTCTATCGACGATTATCCTGTGATTTTCGATAATACCTTATACTTTTCATTTTCAATTAATCAGGTTGTAAATATTCTATCGATAAACGAAGCATTCGGTCAACAATATCTTTCGGCCCTTTACGCAACCGACAGTAAAACTATGCAGTATAGCGATGTAAAAGCCGGAAACGAGAAGAACAGCGAATTTCATAGGTATGAACTTATTGTTGCGAATGGACTTAAAAGCATATCATCGGGCTTGGCTTCAGCCTTTGTTGATTACGTAAAATCAGGTCATGTGCTCATGATTATACCCGGAAAAGAAATCGATATTCAATCGTACAATCAATTACTGTCTTATTGCGAACTGGGAGTTATGGGAGAAGGGGCGCAAGCAAGCCGTAAATTGGCCTCGGTTAATTATCAGCATTATTTGTTCCGCGATGTTTTTGGCAAAATAGATCAAAACATCGATTTACCCGAGTTCTCGTGGTTTTCCCCTGTGCAGCTTTTCAATACTTCGGGCGCCGATATTGCTATTAGCGATAATAAAGGCAATCCGGTATTTGTAAGCAAAAGAATGGGAGCAGGGCGGGTTTTATTATGCAATTTACCTCTTATTCCCGAAAATGAAGCTTTTATGAAACATCCTGTGTTTGTGCCATTGTTTTTTAATGCCGCATTATTTTCGGGTGATTCGCATCAAACCTATCATATCATCGGCGAAAAATCGACAGTTGATGTTAAAACAGACGAAACCGCTTACACAGTTTTTCATTTCAGCGATTCAACAATTGATGTAATTCCACAGTACAGAATAATTCAAGGCGGTGCAAGAATCAGCATCCCCGAGTATATAGTCAGGGCAGGGCACTATGTAATAAGTTCCGACTCAAAGCCTTTGTCGATGGTGTCGATGAACTATTCGCGCAAAGAGTCCTCAACCGACTATTTACAAACAGAGCAAGCTATCGAAATATTGCAAAAAATGGGTGTGGAACAACTTAGCCCACTGCAACCAACCGACACATCGTTCAGCATGAATATTATTGAGCAAAGCCTCGGCAAAATGTTATGGAAATGGTTTGTTATAGCAGCCCTTGTGTTTATAATCGCCGAAATACTGATTGCCAGATTTATGAAATAAAGCTTTATCCTGTTTTCGAAATTTTCAGGTTTTGATTGTACAACACATTCTGAATGGGGCGAAACATTTTGGTGATTAGCTGCCAGTGCCCCGGCTTTTCGTTTATTATCTGCACAATTTCGGGGGTGTATTTCTGAATAAATTCGCTTATAGCGGGTGCGCTTACCGGTGGTTCACAGGCTAAACCAACTGTTTTACCGGTAATGTTTTCGCTTTTTGAGAGCAATAACTCTACGGCCTTGCTGATACGATATAAAAATTGTTCAGCCCGTTGCAGTTTGTCGGCACTGTTTTTTCTTCGATTCTTTTTGAGAACTACCGTTTCGGGTTGAGAATCGAAGCGAAAATATTCGCCATATACCACGAGAGGCTCAGTGATGTTCGGAAACATATTGCATCCAAACCTTACAGCATCGCTTATGGCATCCTGCATCGATGCAATAGCCTCACGCTTTGTCCACAGCAATTCTATGGATTCATCCGACAACAACAAAGGTCGCGAAAGCTGAAGCGATAGTTTGTTAATTTGCTCCCTGGCTAAAATAGCAATGCTGCGTTTATGCATTTCCTGCTCGGCATTAGCTTCTGCTTTGTAACTACGGGCCGATTCAACAATTTTCATGGTTTGGCGCTGCATCAATTCAAAAACTGCCATATCGCTGCGAGAGTTCTGCAACACTGCCGTTATGCTCATCAACAGCAATTGACCTAATAAATCTTTATATTGAGAAATATTTTTCGCATTAAAAGCCTGTATGCCGGGTAAACTTATATGATTACCAAACTCGACAAACAGTAAATCGTGCCTGGCGTCGTTCTCGTTTCGAAGGCGTAAACAAAGCACCGTATTCTGCTCTTCGTCAAATATCTCCATGCGACGAGTGACACTTTGCTGCGTTTTAACCGGAATGTTTTCGGGCGAAAACCATTGCACCTGAAGACGCTTAGGAGCCCTGATGTCGTGCTGAAACTCATCGTCGAAAACCCGATAGGTATGCAGTTCATCGCTATTGGCTTCGTAACGCGACATGTTTAAAAGCTCTGAAGCCGCATCGTAATATAGCACATAACATGTTCTCTGTCCATGCAAAACATCACGAATGTGTTGCAAGGCAATTAAGGCACTTTGTTTTACAAAACTATAGCTCATAGTGAGTTAAGCAATTCAGTGTGTAAATATATAACATAATTAAGTACAATGCAAATTTTACTTAATTAATTAATGCTGAATAAATGAATTATTAACTGAATTATTTTTCAGTTTGAGATTCAGCTTAAACATGCAGAATTATTTAAACAAGCGGGTATATTTGCTAAAATTCAACAACATGAACTACTTAGCCTTGATTACAATAAGTTATTTTGTCATTCAGTGCATCATAAAATTAATTAACTTAATAAATAAGCGATATGAAGAAAAACAATAACAACAGCATCATGATGTTTCTGGATGAGAGAGGCATCAAAATAAGTATGGGAAGTACAATTAAAAAACAGTATTCGTTTCAAAAAAACGGTGTGCCGCCCGATAATTACGGTCTTATTTACGATTTTACTTTCAAAATCATAAAATCGTTGCGCCAGCAATATCCCGATGCCATACAACTTCTGGTGGTCGACGACCAATTTGCGAGAATACGCGAAAACTCCGTTATGAAATATGGGGCGAAAAACCACGAAAATGCTGATTTTAATACGCATTACAATTATTATTGGGAATTTGATTTCAGAGAAACAATAATCGACAAATTATCCTCCGATTTTGAAGAATTGTTAATAGTTGCCTTTCATGAATTGTTGCAATGGCAAATAAATGCCAATAACAATCTGGTAGTATTCATCAGAAACCGAAATACCAAAGTCATTAAATTTATTAACGGCAGTGCTGCCTGCATTGCACAAATTAACGCAGGGTTGTGTCAGTTGGTTTCGCAGATTTCAAGTTGTTTTCAGTTGCCTCCAAGCATTGCACTAAAACTTTATAAAACATACGGTAACACACTTATCGATAAGCGCTTAAATAATGTAATAATAGATATAAAGCTAAGTGAATTTGTTACCCGCGAGGTGGCTTTAACCGATTTGGTACATCTCATTCAACAATACTTTATCACCCTTTTTAAAGCTTCGCAAAAACCTCTCGAACAAAAGAAACTTACCATGCAAAATGAAAATGTTTATGTATTGGGCGAGCACATTTCGCACATACGTGTACAAGAACTGGCCGGATTATATTTTGGACAACACTGCAATCAACTATCGCTTGACGAAATAATTGCACAAGACGTATCCGATAACATTCAACATTTGGCAACGGTAAAATCTCAAGCAGAAGCAAGCATGCATGTGCAAAAAACATACACCTGTTGCCACGATGCCCCTCAATCAAAAGCAAGGACTGTTTTTAAAGACATTGTAACCCGAGTACGAAGCGAGTGGCAGATTTACATGAACGAACCCGAAAGCAGTGCTATTTCATAACCAGAATAAATCCACTGCCATGCACATTGTTAATCTCGATTCCATCAACATCTTTAAAGTACTTTCTCAGTTTGGTAATATACACATCCATGCTGCGGGCATTAAAATAGTTGTCGTCGCCCCAAATGTGCTTCAATGCTAGGTTTCGGTCGAGTACGTGATTCTTGTTGATATACAGCATTTTAAGCAAATCCGACTCGCGGGGTGTGAGCCTAAAGGCATTATCGTTGGCTGTGAGAGTTCTCAACTGATGATCGAAAACGTAAGGACCAATGGTAACATTGGGTTCGATATTTTCAAACATTTCTTTGTTTCGCCGTAGAATTGCTTTTAGCTTATGCAGTAAAACATCAGAGTCGAAAGGCTTGGTTAGGTAATCGTCGGCGCCCACCTCGAAACCACGCAATACATCTTCTTTGAGCGATTTTGCGGTTAAGAAAATCAACGGAATACCTTCATCGATTTTGCGAATGTCGATAGCAATGCTAAAACCATCTTTGTTCGGGAGCATAACATCGAGCACACAAAGGTCGAAACTGCCGTTTCTGAATGCATTAAGAGCCTTTGCTCCATCGTTTATCAATGTAACATCATAATCGTTTATTTCGAGATACGACTTTAAGACCGTCCCAAAATTGATGTCGTCTTCGACCAGTAAAATCTTTTCTTTTTTCATCTTCGGTTATTAAGTTTTAGTTATAAATTATTTATTGCAATGGCAAGCTAATAGTAAATGTTGTGCCCTTACACTGAGTACTTTTTATTTGAATATCGCCCTTATGCGCAAGTACAATTTCGCGAACATAGTTTAAACCCAGTCCAAAACCCTTGATATTATGAATATTGCCGGTAGGAGCCCGATAGAACTTGTCGAAAACGCGATTCTGAACATCTTTACTCATACCAATGCCTTTATCTTCGACTTCTATTACGAAAAACTGATTTCGGTTGTAGGTAAATATCGATATTTCGGGGGCTTCGGTAGAATATTTATTGGCATTGTCGAGCAAGTTGTTTACCACGTTCAACAGGGTGTCTTTATCGGCTATTATCACATGATTTTCGGCATTTAACACCGGTTTTATTATGCCCTCACGTTCTTTAATAATCAGTTCGATGTTCGAAATGGCCTTTTCGATAATCTCGTGCATATCAACGGGCTCTTTTTTCAAGCGCAAGCTTTCTTTGTCGAGCAGCGCCATTTGCAGCACCTGCTCAACGTGGTGGTTCATTTTCTGCGTTTCCTGATTGATAATGTCGGTGAACTTCTCAAGAACCTGAGGGTTATCGCGCATTTTGGGGTTTTTAATAGCAGCAGCGGCAAGTTGTATTGTCGCCAATGGGGTTTTAAACTCATGCGTCATATTATTCACAAAATCGCTTTTTATTTCGCTTATTTTTTTCTGTCGATACATGGTAAACAAGGTAATAACAAAGGTAATAAGAATTATCAGGGTAAAAACAACCGAAGATATTACCTGTGCCCATATTCCTTGAAGCACATATTTACGTTTGCCCGGAAAATAAATATATAAGGCATCGGGATTTGAAAGAATATGACCGGGAGTCAGATTCATTTTATAGGTGTCGTCGGAATAGTTCTCGTCGAAATTATCCGACTTCATTTTAATTTGCTGCTCTCCGTCGCCGAGAGCAAACTCAAAATCGAGTTCCAGACCCCGCTGCTGAAGCTCGGTGGCTATCACATCTTTAATAAAATTCTTATCGAAACATTTCTCGATTGGTTTGCGCCGTATTTCATATTCTTTTTCAAGTTCCATAATCAGCTGGTCGATTCCCACGGGGTTCGATACAATGTTTTCGTTAAAATATCTTTCGAAAACCGAATACGAGAAATAATTGGAAGCCTCGGTGCTGCTGAATTCAACAATTTGAGTGCCTCCGTGAGGAAAACTTATCGAAATACTAAAGTTGGTCGACGGGCGCTTTGCAGGATAGGGATTGTAGCCAAACTGCGACATATTCGGATCGACGGGGTAGGTGCTGTCGTGCTTCGGAAGTTTGTCGCTCATCATTTTGTCGTAAACAAAAAACATGGCATCCTGTTTTTCGAGCCGCCGCAATGCATTCGATAGTGCTTCACGCACTCCTCTGTCAACCAGTTCCTTCTTTTCGTTGTACGAACGCAGGATGTGGCCGGTTTGCATTACTATTATCAGCAACAGCGATACCGACATCAGCACAACGATAAAGTAAAGAATTCGTTTCTTCTTCATCACACTACATTATTATAAAACCTTTGCACAATACTCTGCGCTACAAGTTTTACAAATGTAACACTTTAGTTAATGAAATCAATAACATTAACACATCATTAAGACTGAAGCAGATACAGTTCCTCTGTTAATTATTCTCCTTCGGGAACCTCGTTTTCGAGCTCAGCTGCAGCTTTTTTATGAAAGTATTTCAGCGCCAGGCTACTCATGAAATATGACATTACAATTAATGCCGGCCACATCAGTAAACTCAATATTTCGGGAAGATATTTCATTGTTTCATTAGTATTTATGTTCGTTTTTATCTTCTATTTCATCAATATCAATCTTTTTCTTATTGATAGACCTCCATGCAATTACAATATATGCCAGCACAAAAGGTACCAGCAACGAAACCACTGCCATCACGCCCAGAGTATATTCGCTGCTGCTGGCATTGTATATTGTAAGAGAATACTGTATGTTGTGAACAGAAGGATAAAATGCAGTATTGTTGAACCCGGCTATTAAGAAAAGGCTTAGAACAACAAGAAAGGTTCCCAATCCCGCAAACCAAATTCCCTTATCATAAATTCTTCCTGGAAGCAAACTGCGAATAATTCCCCAAAGCACGGCCAGCACCCCAACAAGAAACATTACCAACACAATGGGCATTTCGATAAGGTTAATCAGATACTTATAATCTTGCATATATACCTCCGCAGTCTCGCTATTCACAGCAAAACCGGGTTTCAGCATCAACCAAATGGTAAAACTTAGAAATACTAATACAAATAAAACACCGTTCAACATGAGTTTTTGTTTCGACCGCTTCAGTATGATGTCGTGATTAATGGTATTCATAAAATAAAGCAATCCCAATACCCTCGACAAAAAGAAAACTGTTACACCCAGCAATAGATTGTGAAGATTTAGTACTGCTTCTAGTCCACGTGCAGGGTGGTGCCAGTCCACATGATTCAGGTAGTCGTGCGAAAACATGGCTCCGTTAAAAAAAGTTCCCACCGCAGTGCCCAACAATATGGTACCCAGCAAACCGTTAAGAAACAACATCACCTCGAAAGTTTTCTTGCCCAATACATTCGATGGTTTGGTGCGAAATTCATACGACACAGCCTGTATGATAAAAGCCAGCAGTAGTATTGTCCAAACCCAATATGCTCCACCAAAGCTGGTAGAGTAGAATAGGGGAAATGAAGCAAAGAATGCACCGCCAAACGTGACTAAAGTAGTGAAAGTAAACTCCCACTTGCGCCCCAATGTATTCACCAGCATACTACGTTCGGTTTCGTTGCGGCCAATTCCATAAATAAAAGTTTGGCCACCTTGAACAAATAGTAAAAATACCAGGGCTGCACCTAAGGCAGAAATTATGAACCACCAGTATTCTTGCAGAAATGTGAACGAAATTAGTGTTATCATGATTGTTTTTCTCCTTTCGCTGGTCCAATTTTAATTTGACGTGTCATAATGCTGATTTCGGCAATTAGCAAAGCTGTGAAAATGAATGCAAAAATCCAGAATGTTATCTGCACCGAAAGCGTCGAAATTCGGGTAACAGCTGCCGATACAGGCATCAGGTCCTGAACAACCCAGGGTTGCCTTCCCACTTCGGCAACAACCCAGCCGGCCTCTGATGCAATAAAACTGAGCGGAATGCCCAAAATCCCCAACCAGAACAGCGGTTTACGCCAGGTAAGATGCTCAATTGTGTTTCTTAATGTGAAAAACAAAAAAGCGGCAAATATCAGCACAAACAAACCACCCAGTATTACCATAACATGAAAGCTGTAAAATACCAGTGGAACGTGGGGAACAATATCTTCGGGTGATTTCAAAAAACCATAGCCAAAATGCGAGAAGTTTTCTTCAAACAATGCAAGCTCGGAAGCAGCCAACTCGGTGTTGCCCGATTCTTTGGCTTCTTTATAGTTTCGCAGTGCAGCATTGGCAATCTTACCACGGTCGATGCGTTCCTGAGCCGATAATATGCCTCTTTCGGGAACCCCATTAACCAAGTCTTCGACACCGGGCACAAAATGATTTTTGTCGAAGCTAATCAAATACGACAGCACTCCGGGGAAACCAATCTTGAACAGGAAAGCTTCGTTGCCATCGTTTACGGTTTTCGAAGGATTTAATACTCCAATACCTATGAATTCTGCTTGTTCGCCACCTTTATACAGGCCTTCCATGGCTGCCAGTTTCATGGGCTGTTTCTCGGCAACCTGAACAGCAGAGCCGTGACCGGTAAAAATAACCGAAAAACTACCTATCAAACCGAATACCGCAGCAATAACAATGCTTCGCTTTGCCAGCAATGCCTCTCGCTTACGCAACAAAAAATAGGCACTTACACCAATAACAAACATGGATGCTACAATATAACCACTCGATATGGTGTGAATAAACTTATTTACAGCAACCGGAGATAGAAACACCTCCCAAAAATTTAACATCTCGTTGCGTGCTGTATCGGGATTAAATGCCATGCCTACCGGAAATTGCATCCATCCATTGGCAACCAGTATCCATAATGCCGACAAATTGGCTCCGATGGCTGTTAGCCATGTTGATGCAAGGTGAAACTTTTTACTAACCTTATTCCATCCAAAAAACATTATGGCAATAAATGTCGACTCCATAAAAAATGCCATAATCCCCTCTATTGCAAGAGGGGCACCAAAAATATCGCCCACAAACCAAGAATAATTCGACCAGTTGGTGCCAAACTCAAACTCCAGAATAATTCCGGTGGCAACACCAATTGCAAAATTTATCCCGAATAGCTTCATCCAAAATTTGGTGATTCGTTTCCACTCCGGGTCTCCGGTTTTAACGTAAATGGTTTCCATAATGGCAATTATGAATAATATACCCAATGTGATGGGTACAAAAATCCAGTGATACATTGCCGTTAACGCAAATTGCGCCCTCGACCAGTCTACCAGCGACGGATCAACGTTCAGTAGCATCATTGTTGTCAGGTGTATTGGTTAATTGTTCAAGTACATAATTACTTCTCTCTTCGTCGGTGTCGAAATTCTTTTTCAGGAAATTTGGGAAAAATATGAATTTAACCAGAACGAAAACGATTATTCCTTTAAGCAAAATAATTGCCCAGGCCATGCGCCCCCATCGGGGCATATTCCTGAAACCATCGTAGTAAAAATAAAATATGTTTCTAAATACCTTCATTACTATTCATTGTTTTGCCGGCTAAACTATAGAACAAAGAAACAATTTTTTTCGAAAAAATACCATGCATTATTCACGATGCTAAATTAATAATTAAGTACATAAATGCTAATTAATATTTATAAAATTTCGAAAACTTTCATATTTATTGTAGATATCTTTTATTTATGTACTTCATTTGGGGAGTCACGACAATTACATAATGCTTGTTATTCAGTTAGTTAGAAAATTTTACACATTTTTTTTTCAAAATATTGTTATTTGTTGAACATTTTGCAAACTCAATGGTTTTATAATTGAATCTTTTCAATATGTGGTAATTGATAAGAAAAACTACTTCAAAGTAGTTTATGCGCCCGTCCCCCGGGCGCTTTTTTTTTATTTTTTCAAAAAAATCGTATGTCTTCATTGTTGCAAGAAATGATTTTACAAGGCGAAGGTCGAAAACTCGACTTTAAGTATTGTGTTAGCAATTCACAAAAAATTGCTCGCTCGCTGGTCGCCTTTGCCAATACCGATGGTGGATCGCTGTTGCTTGGAGTAAAAGACAACGGAAAAATTGCAGGTGTCGATAGCAGCGAAGAGTTGTATATGATTGAAAAGGCCTCGCAATTCTATTGCAGGCCTGTTATGCCGTTTTCAATTATTCGGCATCGTTCGGGAGATAAAACAGTAATAGAAGTTGTTATCGAATTTAGGGGTATTGAGCCATATTACGCACCCGATGACGATGGTAGATGGAAAGTTTTTATTCGTTATAACGACAAAAACATACCGGCCAACCGCATCTGGCTCGAGACACAGCGACTAAAAAAAATTGCCGGGCACACAGTTGTTACATTCGACAGAAACGTTGAGATGTTATTCAACTACCTTGAGCACAAACAGGTAGCCGGCCTCGAAACTTGCATTCAAATTACCAATATGAGCAAGAGGATGACCGAAAATCTCCTCATACGACTTATTGTAATGGAACTGATAGAGATGGAAATTACCGAAAAAGAAACATTGTTTCGCAGAAAATATTAACCTATTTAAAATTGCCCTATGAGCTATACGTATACCTATCCGCGTGCCATGATTACCGTAGATATTTTGCTTATTGCAACACAAACACTTTCGGTATTGCTAATTAAGCGTAAGAACGAACCATTTCGCAATTGCTGGGCTTTGCCCGGTGGTTTTGTTGATATGGGTGAACGGCTGATTGAAGCTGCCAACAGGGAACTATTCGAAGAAACCGGAATAGGGGGGCAGAACTTACATTTCTTCAGGGCGTACGACGCCATTCATCGAGATCCGAGAGGCAGAAATATTGCCATGGTTCACTACGCTGTTATCGAAACCGAAACCGATGTACAAGGAAAAGACGATGCCCTTGAAGCACGCTGGTTTAGGCTTAATTCACTTCCCAATTTGGCCTTCGACCATGCCGAAATCATCGATCACTTCTTAATCGATTGCAAGCCATTATGAGGTTTTTACCTATGCAATACTGTTAATACGACGTTTCTATTTCAATCCATTGTCCGGTATTTCTTGCAAAAATTGAGTTGTCGTACATTGCCGACACGTGAACCGGAGGCATATAAAACTTGCCTGAATAACTGGCATTAAGCATCACCTTAAATGTCTTGGTCCTTCCGTAGAAAATATCGAAATAGGTGTAGATGCGGTCGTCGCGAATATCCTGATAGCTGGCATAAGAAGTATTTCCCATATCGGTTTCGAACATCCGGCTATTGATTATCTCCCAACCCGAGGGGAACAATTGACTTAAAGCAAGATTCTCATATTCGGTTGAGTTCGACAAGGTCTGCACCTGAACAATGGCAATAAAATCGGTACCCTGCACTATATTTGCGGGGTTTAAAGTGGTGCCGTCGAGAGTAACATAATCCACTTTCATATTCAACTTTGAATTGGCCGCTGTTTCTTGCCCGTAATGAGGAACGTATTCCATTACCAGACGATAGTATACCATTTCGCCGGCAAGGTTTTTCAGCGAAAAAGTATTGGCACTGGTTTCGTTCATGCTTAAAGTTTTTCGAACCATGGGCTTTGTCGATTTCACATTGGACGAGTTCCCGTTAAACACCAATTGACAATTGATGTTTCCGCTTGGTTTTTCTTTAGCGATATATTTCGACATAGCCAGCAAGGCATAAGCAGTGGTTTGTGTGCTATACCAACTTTCTTTATTGAGTTCTTCCGATATTTTCACTACCAGTTCGAATGCCTTTTCTTTTTCACCCATCAAGACCAAAGTTTCGAGTATCATAGCTCTATCGCGCAGGGCCGAACCGAAATTGCCTCCCAGTTCGAAGTATTCTTTCACCTGCATATCGATATCTTGTATCAACTGTTTTGCGATATCTTTATTTCCGGTGAGCTGATAAGCTGCAGCCAATCGCCATTTTGCTTCTTTGTTGAGCTTTTTGTTTTGCAACATTCTGTTCATGGCGCCTTTATCGGCATTTCCGGCCAAAGCGAGGCTAAACAACCGATAAGCCTGTTCTGTTTGCGAATTGTAGCCTTCGTCAATCCAGCCCGAGGCCTTGGCTTTCTGATACTTCAGCCAATTCTTTTTAAGTTGTGCAGGAACCTGATATCCCATGCTCTCAGCCTCAACTAGGAAGTGACCTGCATAGGTAGTTCCCCAGGCGCTCACATTCGATGAATATCCGGGCCAGTAGGTAAAACCACCCGACGAATGCTGAAAGCGATTCAGCATATCGATACAGGCATTCACATGGTCTTGGGTGGCCTTTTTCTGCTTATCGTCCAGGTCTGTTACATAGTGAAGATACAATTGAGGGAAAGCGGCCGACACAATTTGTTCAACACAACCATGCGGATAACTAAGCAGATAGCGCAGTCTTTTCTCGAGGTTAAGAGGTGGCACGGCATACAATTCCAGTAGGAGGGAGTGTGTGCCTTTTAAACCGGGCGCCTGTATGTTCAACTCAGTAGTTTTACCGGCATCGGCAATACCGCTGATTACATCGGTTTGCGGCATAATCGGGTAGCGAATGTCTATTTCCATTTCCTGTTTGGCTGTATGCATGCCCGATTGAGCGCTTATCTGAATTTTGGCCACACCGGTTTTTGGGCTGGCTTTCAGCTTGAACTGCACATACTGCTCACCTTTTTTATCGAATACAATGGTTTGCGAGCTTTCCCCGTCGATACTAAGCATGTCGTTGGTTCTTACCTGCAAATTCACCGATTTTATACTATTATCCATGCTAAAAACACTTACAGGCAGGTACACCTCTTCTTCGGGCCCCAATACACGTGGCAATGTTCCCAAAAGCATCAGAGGCTTGGTTACCGGCGTCGATTTTTCGGCAGAACCATATGCTGCTTCGTGTCGCGCAACAACCATAGTACGAACCGATCCTACGTAAGCCGGAATTTTTATGGTATGCTGTGCTGTTTTTCCTTTTTCGAGGTAGAAAGGCCCAATAAAACGTACCATGGGTTCGAAACGATTGGCTTTGAGTTCGCCCATACGTTCTTTTAAGTTATCGCCGCCGCCAATGCTAAGCAAACGCTCGATGTCGACACCAAAAGCGCCTATCACAAAATCGTACATATCCCATGTGTTAACACCCAGTGCTTCGCGACTGTAGAAATGCGACCACGGATCGGGCGTTTTGTGGTTGGTGAGATACAAAATGCCTTCGTCGACCACCGCAATGGTGTACGACATGGGTCTGCCATCCTTTTCGCTGATCTTAATAGTTACATCGCTTTCCGATTTAAGCTCATTGGGCATCGAAATTACCGGATGTAAATGCGTTGCCGGGTCTTCTACCGTTACCGGTATCACACCATACATTCTTATGGGCATATCGTTGGCCGTTTGACTATGCGGTTGAAACAAACTGATGTTTATATACACATTCGGAGTCATATCGGCCGTAGCCTTAAAACTAAATTCGGTAGATCCTGAGCCGGTTTCTTTCCAATAAGTCTTAAGCACTTTGCTGCCGTTTTCTATCGAAATAAGGGCACGCCCTTTCACCGAAGGAATATTAACAATAATGTCGTCGCCAACGGCAAATGTGTCTTTATTCGCAGTAAGTATCAGCTTGTCGATACCTTTTTGCGAGATATCATCATCGTAGTAGTAATCGTAGCTGCTTACATAAAAACTCATCGATGCGGAATGTCCACCCTGTTTGTCTTGAACCATCAGAATGAAATTTCCGTATTCCGATACCGGCACATCAAAATCTACCGAACCCTGACCATTTTCGATTACAAAATTTTTACGTGCAATTGCATTGTTGTAGTTGGCCGAAGCATAGTTGGTTTTGGTGTTTTCGTAATCGTACCACCACGAATAATTATATTTATACATGGTCAGCTCCAGTTCCTTCTTTCCTTTGATTTTATCACCGTTTCTATCGACAATAACCACATCTAATTTCTCGGTTTTTCCCGATTTCAGATACGAAGTTTTCTCCAGAGTTTTATTGTAAATACCAATGTATTGCGAATAGGGGTGATATGCAATTCCTTTTTCGTAAATACTGAAATTACCTCCTTTTTCGAATATTTTGGCTGTAAGCTTTGCGTGTAGCTTACCCGGCGCCAAATTGCCCAGGTCGAGATTTACCGCTTGATGCAACTTGCCATTTTCATCGGTAAGTCCGTCGAAAAGGGTTCTGGTAGTAAAACTGAATCTTTTGGTAAAATCGATAAAAGTGTATTTGGGGAACTTATCGAAACCGGTATACGATTCTTCGAGACTGATATTGAGTGTGGCTTTTAAATCTTTGGCCACGGCACCATGCAACCAAAGTGCGGTTAATGTGGCAATAACATCGCCGTCGCCCGAAATATAAGCTTTGTTGAAGTCGATATTTATGTTAATCCTGTTGGGTTTAATGGTCTCTACCGGTATGGTTTTATAAAACACCTCGTTGCCCACACTTATTTTAACCGTATAATAACCGGTGATGTCGTTCTGCCCGGTTTTCAGCCTGAAAACATGATAGGCGTTGGTATTTTTATTTTGCACTTCGCGATATACCAATTGGCCATTCGGGTTGGTAAATTCAAGAACTACAGGGTGTCCTTCGGGTATAAGTTTATCAATATCCTGCAATATAAAACTCACATAAATTGAATCGCCTGGTCGCCACACTCCACGTTCTCCAAACACAAATCCTTTCGAACCACCCGAGTTGGCTCCCGAAACATTGAATTCGCTCAGCGATAAACTCAATGAATAGGTTAGACTTACATACGCTTTGTGCTGGCCGGTAGAAGCAACCACAAAATAGGGCTTTTCGTTGGCAGGCACCGATATTTCAGCAATACCGTTTGCATTAGTGGTGCCCGAGGCCACCACCTGCATCTGATACGAATATATATTAACCTGAGCATTGGCAACAGGGGCTGTAGAATGCAGGTCGTTTACAATTGCCGTAATTACATTAGCTTTACCTTGTTTTACTGTTAAACCAATGTCGGAAGCCAAAATATTACGGGCAATGGCATTTTTATAACCATAGTAGCTATCGGAACAAGGGTCTCCTGAATTGGGGGAATAACTGTCGTAGTAATCGTACTCGTAACCATAGTCATATTCATAATCGTAATAATCGGAAGAATACTGATATGAATAATCGGTATATCGTTCCCAAAAACGCGACTCATCGTCATTTGTTACTGTAACTTGCTCAGCATTGTTGTCGAGACAGGGGTATAAGGCATTCTTTTTTCTGAAGTTAATTTCTATGCGGTAAATGGCGCCGGGCTCAGCCTTTATCATTTCATTCAGGTCGAGGGTAAAACGATTCCAAACGCCAAAATCGGTAATTCCGCTCTGCGTCAAATCGACGGTTTGTTCTTTAATAACCTTGCCAACACGATTAAGCTGATAGATCTCATCGAACGAATTGCTTTGCAGAAATTGTAAAATATTGTTTTCGAAGATTTTGGTAATTCTTACGTCAACGGCTTTTACATTAACAGCCTCAAACGGAAAAACAAGACCGGCATCGGTTTCAGGCAGTATAACACCTGTGTTTACAAGCCTTACCGCAGGTTTTAATAATTCGAAATACAATGGTTTGGTTAGCCCTGCATCCAGATTTTTCCCTTTCAGGTTTCTAATCCCTGCGTCCACCACCAAATCATACTGTCCGTTCAGTCGTTCCCCCGGAATTATCTTTATTATATTATTGCGGATAATATAACTGGCATTGTTGATTGTTCCCAACTGTATTAATCCTTCGAGAAACTGTTCCGACATCAACGGGTCAGAAAACTGCAGCACAACCTGTTGTTCCGGAAAATTTCTGATTTGCACGTCCATGATTGAGAAATCGCCCAATGCCGGCAATATGTATTCTAGGTTTTTACTATAACCGACACCAATGGCACTGCCATCGCAATCTATTCTCAGTTTTTGCTTTTCGGCGGTTCGTGTTATGTTACTTATTCTGTATTCGTAGGTTACATCATCAATTCGTTCATAGTTTATCTTACAATTGGTACTACCAATTTTGGCTGTAAGCATTTTTTTAATATCCTCTTCTTTTTCAACATCAGCAAATTTTATAGTCCCCACAACTTCTTGTTCCGAAAAATCGTCGAGATTAGTTGTAATAAGCTCCTGAACCGAAATGTCGTAGTTTTGCCTTTTTACCTTCAATTCAAAATTAAACGTACGAAATTCTTTGCCGATATCCTTATCTAATGCTTTTAGGTTTACACTTACCACATAGTTCTGTCCCGAAACAAAAGGCTTATCGGGAGTAAATACAACGGTGTGTTGGTCAACCCAGGTGGTTTTGCCTGCTAACTTAGGGCTTATTTCTATTACATTTTCCGGTTTCTTATTATCGCCAACCTGTTTCATAAACTGGTCGGTAAACTGAACAATAACCTCACTGCTTTTCGAAACTACTCCTCCGCTATAGGCAGAAATATAAGGTTCAAACATCAACGGATCAGAAAGGCTGGTTTTACGAGTACCACCCAAAGTAATAATAAGTATGTAAACAAAAATTGCAGCAATTAATACTGCTCCAAGATAATAAATCAGGTTTTCCTTTTTCATAGCTTTTATTGAAGTTATTAGTTAGGTTATTATACGCAAACATCAGTTTGTCTGCAGGTTATCAGAATCAATATGATTATGGTGTTTTTGAATTTTTAACTTAATTCCGCTTTTCTGATTAAAGCCGACATTTATGGTATCGCCCATAGAAATTTCGGAACGCAGAATGTACTCGGCCATGGCATCTTCAATATATTTTTGAATAGCTCGTTTTAAAGGCCTGGCTCCAAACTGTGGGTCGAAACCTTTTTCGGCAATAAAATCTTTGGCGGCCGGCGATATCTTAATAAAATATCCCATGGCTTCAACACGTTTGAACATACCTTTCAACTCGATATCGATAATTTTCCATATTTCTTTTTTACCCAGTGGGTTGAACATAATAACATCGTCGATACGATTCAGAAATTCGGGAGCAAAAGCCTTTTTCAATGCATTTTCGATTATACTTTTAGAACGATCGGCATAGCTTTCTTTGTGGGTTTTGGTTTCGAAGCCAACGCCCTTGCCATATTCGGCCAACTGCCGGGTACCGATATTAGAAGTCATAATAATAATGGTGTTCCTGAAATCGATACGTCGGCCCAAACTGTCGGTAAGGCGACCTTCGTCGAGCACTTGCAGCAGAATATGAAACACATCGGGATGGGCTTTCTCGATTTCGTCGAGTAGCACCACCGAATAGGGTTTGCGACGGACTTTTTCGGTTAGCTGTCCGCCTTCTTCATATCCCACATATCCAGGAGGCGCACCTACCAATCGAGATACACTAAATTTCTCCATGTATTCGCTCATGTCGATGCGCACCAGGGTATCTTCCGAATCGAAAAGGTATTTCGCCAACACTTTAGCCAATTGAGTTTTACCCACTCCGGTAGGCCCTAAAAAGATGAAAGTGCCTATGGGTTTGTTTGGGTCTTTTAGCCCTGCGCGGTTTCGTTGAATGGCAAGGGCTACTTTTTTTACAGCATCATCCTGACCAATTACGCTATCCTGCAATTCGATGTGCATGTTCAGTAGCTTCGATCCTTCGCTCTGCGCAATGCGTTGTACCGGAACTCCGGTCATCATAGCTACCACTTCGGCCACATGCTGTTCGTCGACAGTTTCGCGATTCTTACTAATTTCTTCGTGCCAACTGCGCTTTGCCATCTCAATTTTATTTTCGAGCTCTCTTTCTTTATCGCGAAACGATGCTGCTTTTTCGAAATTCTGGTTTTTCACAGCATTCAGTTTTTCGAGGCGAGTATTTACAAGGTCTTCTTCAAGTTTCAAAATCATTTCGGGTACGTTGATAGCCTTGATATGTACCCGGCTACCGGCTTCGTCGAGTGCATCGATGGCCTTATCGGGAAGACTGCGATCGGTAATATATCGCACGGTTAGCTTAACACATGCTTCGAGCGCTGCATCGGTATATAACACATTGTGATGCTCTTCGTATCGTTCTTTGATATTGGTAAGTATGGCTAGGGTTTCGTCTTCGCTGGTAGGCTCCACGATAACTTTCTGAAAGCGACGCTCCAATGCACCATCTTTTTCGATGTACTGACGGTATTCATCGAGTGTAGTGGCTCCAATGCATTGCAGTTCGCCCCGCGCAAGCGAAGGTTTCAGCATATTGGCAGCATCGAGTGAACCGGTAGCTCCACCTGCTCCCACAATAGTGTGAATCTCATCGATAAACAGAATAATGTTGTTCGATTTCGACAATTCATTCAGAATGGCTTTCATCCGTTCTTCGAACTGTCCACGATATTTAGTACCGGCTACAATGCTTGCCATGTCGAGGGTAACAACTCTTTTATCGAACAATATATGTGACACTTTTTTTTGGACAATACGTGCTGCCAGACCTTCGACTATTGCTGATTTTCCCACACCGGGCTCACCAATCAATACGGGATTATTCTTTTTTCTGCGACTCAATATCTGGGCAATACGTTCTATTTCGGTTTCCCGTCCCACAATAGGATCGAGCTTTCCTTCTTCCACAGCCGAAGTAAGATCAACCCCAAAAGCATCAAGGGTAGGGGTTTCAGATGTCTTCGACTTTGAACCCGACGAACGCCCATGTCCACCACCTATGTCTTCTTCATCGGCATCATCGTCGTCGTCCGACATCGAATCAATAGGATCGATTCTCTCGAGCGCGTTACGCGCCGAATTGTAGTCAACACCCATCGAATCTAAATATTGTGATACCGAATTCGGGATCTTGATTAAACTCAGCAACAAATGACCCGAATTTACCTCGTCGTTTTGCAGGGTGGTTGCTTCTATCACCATAAATCGGTGTACCCGCTCGGCAATTTTATTGTAACCAATACTATCGGTATCGGATGTACGCAAATCGTTATTTTCGTTGCGCACTCTGTTTTCCACTTTTCGCTTTAAATCGTCGATATTGATGTTGAACGATTGCAGCAATTCCACACCCATCGAGGTTTCGTCGCGTAATATTCCAAGCAATAAATGCTCGGGACCAATCTGCTCGTTGCCTAATCTAACAGCTTCTTCTTTGCTGTAATTCAACACACTAACTACTTCTTTCGAAAGTCTTACACTCATAATTAATAATCTTTGGAAACAAATTTAATAATATTTTTCATCTTACATTCAAAGTTTCTGTTATGAACAACAGTCGTGCCTAAAAGATTGTTTTAAAGTTGAAAAGGCAGTGTTTTATTTATAAACATTTATTGTTGAAAAAATAGCACAACAACAACTCGGCAATTGAGTTGTTTATACTATATTAGTATGTTTTTATGACTTAAGTGTAAGTAATTGATTTTTAGGTGTTTAGATATATTTTAATTTAATGTTTATGCAGGTAGAAGAGCAGGGGTCACGCATTATTTCGGTGAATATCGAAGATGAAATGAAATCGGCATATATCGATTATTCGATGTCGGTAATTGTGAGCAGGGCATTGCCCGATGTACGAGACGGTATGAAGCCCGTTCAGCGCAGAATATTGTATGGAATGTCGGAACTGGGCGTTACATCAGGCAAATCGTATAAGAAGTCGGCAAGAATAGTGGGAGAGGTACTTGGGAAGTATCATCCCCATGGCGATTCATCGGTATATTTAGCTATGGTTCGTATGGCCCAGGATTGGTCGTTGCGCTATTGCTTGGTTGACGGACAAGGAAACTTTGGGTCGGTTGACGGCGACAGCCCGGCAGCCATGCGTTACACAGAAGCGCGTCTGTCGAAAATTGCCGAGGAAACATTGGCAGATATCGACAAAGAAACCGTTGATTTCATGCTGAACTTCGACGATACGCTCGAAGAACCCACTGTGTTGCCTACGCGCTTACCCAATCTATTGGTAAACGGTGCCAGCGGTATTGCAGTGGGCATGGCCACCAATATGCCGCCGCATAATCTGGGCAATGTTGTTGATGCCATTCATGCCTATATCGACAACAGCGATATCGAGATTTCGGAACTCACACAACTTATTAAAGCCCCCGATTTTCCTACCGGTGGGATTATATACGGCTACGAAGGCGTAAAAGAAGCTTACGAAACCGGAAGAGGCCGTATTGTACTCAGGGCAAAAACCGAAATAGAAGTAGAACCAAACGGCCGCGAAAGCATCATTGTAAGCGAAATTCCTTATATGGTGAACAAGGCTGAGCTCATCATTAAAATTGCCGAGCTGGTTAACGAGAAAAAAATCGAAGGTATTTCGAATGTAAACGATGAATCAGACCGAAATGGTATGCGCATCGTTATCGAATTGAAGCGCGATGCAGTAGCCAATGTGGTACTGAATAAACTGTATAAATACACCTTGTTGTCGTCGGCCTTCAGCGTCAACAATATTGCTTTGGTGCACGGCCGTCCGCGATTGCTGAACCTGAAAGAGCTTATTCATTATTTTGTGGAACACCGGCACGATGTGCTCGTTCGTAAAACACGCTACGACCTCGATCAGGCCGAAAAACGTGCCCACATACTCGAAGGTTTGCTAAAAGCTATTGACAATATCGATGAAGTAATTCAAATTATAAGGTCGTCGGCTACTGTTGACGAAGCACGCACAAGGCTTATCGAGCGATTTGACTTCAGCGACATTCAGGCGCGTGCCATTGTCGATATGCGTCTTAGGGCATTGGTAGCACTCGAAAGCGACAAAATTCAACAGGAATATGACGAATTACTCGCAAAAATTGAATACTACAAACAAATTCTTTCGGATCTGGTGTTGAGAATGAAAATTATTCGCGACGAATTAAGCGAATTGAAGGCAAAATTCAACGATAAACGAAAAACCGAAATTGTGTATGCCTCCGAGGAATTAAACCCCGAAGACTTCTATGCCGACGAAGACGTGGTTATCACAATCTCTCACATGGGATACATAAAAAGAACACCGCTTACCGAATTCCGTACTCAAAACAGGGGAGGAGTAGGTTCACGTGGCAGCACTACCCGCGACTCCGATTTCATTGAGCACCTTTATGTTGCTACAATGCACAATACCATGCTGTTCTTTACCGAACTCGGAAAATGCTACTGGCTGAAAGTGTACGAAATTCCCGAAGGTACAAGGCAATCGAAGGGTAGGGCTATTCAGAATTTAATAAACATTGAGCCCGAAGATACGGTTAAAGCCTATATCAACACCAAAAACCTGAAAGATGCCGATTATCTCAAAGGTCGTTTTATTGTAATGGTAACCAAAAAGGGAGTATTGAAAAAATCGCATCTCGCCGATTATTCCAGACCGCGTGCTAACGGTGTTATTGCTCTTAATGTAAGAGAAGACGATAGTTTGTTAACTGCAGCGCTTATAGAAGACAGTGCTCCCGACAATCCGCGTTTCATTCTTATAGCTGCCCGTAACGGCAAGGCTATCAGGTTTCCGCACAATATTGTACGTCCCATCGGACGCACAGCAACCGGCGTTAAAGGGATGGAACTTACCGGCGACGACGAAGTTGTGGGAATGATAGTGGTTCAGGACGGACAAGATGCATTGGTAGTTTCCGAAAACGGATACGGGAAAAAATCGATGGTTGAAGATTATCGCATCACCAACAGAGGCGGAAAAGGAGTAAAAACCATTAACATAACCGAAAAAACCGGTAAACTGGTTGCCATACTGGGAGTTTACGACAACGACCATTTGATGATTATCAACAAATCGGGAATTACTCTTCGAATAGCTGTGAACACCTTGCGCCTCATGGGGCGTGCTACTCAGGGAGTTCGACTTATCAATCTGAAAGACGATGATGCCATTGCCGCTGTTGCTAAAATTGAAGACGGCGAAGACGACCTGAAGGCAGCCAATGGTATGAATAACGGAAATACCGACGGTATGGTTCCCGAAATCAACGAGCTTGAAGGTATCGATACTGATGAAACCGTTGTTTTAGATGATGCCGACGATAGTGCAGAAACAGACGACACTGACGAAAACAACGAAGAATAAGCCTGATTTATAAGGTGATATTAAAAAGACTCGTGAGATTTCAACGAGTCTTTTTAGTTTTTAGAATAGAGAGTAAAACCGTTTTTGTTCTTATTTGGCAAAGTATTTGCAAATTGGTTTTATTGTAATTAATTTTGAGCCGTATAAAAAATTTGAATTATGAAAAAGTTAAGTGTACTTCTTACGTTTACATTGCTTGCTAGTGTTGCCTTTTCGCAAGGCAGCTGTAAAAAACACGTGGTGAGTTGCTGGAGTTTTCTGCGCGACAATTTTATTGAAGATGCAAAAACATCCATTGATAAAGCCATGAATTGTAACGATACCAAAGACTGGTATAAAACATATTGGTATAAAGGGCAAACCTATCATGCATTGGGAGTGAGCGACAAACCCAAACATAAAAGTTTGTGCAACGGAACCTGCCTCGATGAAGCTTTCGAAGCCTATTTAAAAGCTCTTACACTCAATTTTGTGAATCCGGAGTATAAAGCTATCGATTTGAATAGCGAAACCGGCATTATGCTGTTTTTTACTGCTCTGAACAAAAAAGACACTAAGTTTGAAGACGATGAGGCTGTTCTTGATATTATAACCATGCGTCTGCCCGGTCTTGCCAATGCCTTTATTAACAAAGGGGTTGATGCTTTTCAGAATACTCAAAACTTTAAACAATCGCTCGAGTATTTCGAAAAAGCCATTCTGGCCAGCACCTTGTCGATGCAAATAGACACTCAGGTTATTTACTTTGCCTCGCTGGCAGCTAAAAAAGCCGAAGAATTCGAAAAAACCATTCAATACAATCAAGCATTAATTCAGATGAATTTTGGTGCCAACAACGACGAAAGAGCCAATATTTACCTCAGTCAGGCACAATGCTATGCCGCTATTGGCGACACTGTGAAGATGATAGAAACTTTGCAAAAAGGTATCGAGAAGTATCCTGACAATAGTTTTAATCTGGTTATTGAAACTTTTAACTATTACGTTAGCACCGGACAAAACGAAAAAGCCTACGAGTATATCAGTATGGCCATCGATAAGAACCCCGGCGACCCACAATTCTACGTTATCAAGGGAACGCTTCTCGAACAAATGAACCGCAGGGTAGAGGCTTCGGTGGAGTACTTAAAAGCATTGGAACTGGATGCAAACAATGCCGATGCAATTTATAGCATGGGAGCTTTCTATTACAATCAGGCTGCCGATACCATTGCCTGGGCAAACGATAACATTCCGCCAACCGATTTTGCGGCATACGATGCTGTGAAAGCCGCTGCCGAAGAATTGTTTAAACAGGCGGTTCCGTATCTTGAAAAATCTCACGAAGCAAACCCACAAGATATTAATGTATTAAATACTTTGAAAACCATTTACTACAGAATTGGCGAAATTGAAAAACACGATAAAATTAAAGCCGAACTTGATGCTTTAACACAATAGCAACACATAAGCGAAAAGAGGGGAAGCATTAACTTCCCTTCTTTTTTAATATACTATTTAACATAATATTAATTATGGTAATTTACATACTGCTATATATTTTACAGTGGGACTTGTGAATTACAGCCCAATTTCATCGCTAATCTGGCACATTGCGCCCAACGATATTTCAACAAATACATGAATGGGAATACCTATTTTCTCACATTCTAAAATATGATCGCGGTTCACACTGGCTGCAAAAAGTTTTTCTTTCATTCTTTTAACCACCGATTTTGCTTTAACCGATGCTAATTTTTTATCGGGATACACCAACGTAGTTGCATGAATCAGCCCCGTTATGGTTTCTCCTGCAGCTAGTGCATGCTGAAACACCGTATTTCTTTCTTTTTTAGTTGCCATTTCGTTGTGCATAGCAATGGCATCAATTATTTCTTCATCAATACCATGCTCGCGCAATATATCTATAGCTTTAAGCCCGTGCAATTCAGGATTTGCCTGAGTGATTTCAACATCGATATCGTGCAATAGTCCTGCCAGTGCCCACTTATCGGCGTCATGCCCAAGATAAATGGCTAACGCGCGCATCACCGCTTCCGACTCGATGCTATGAATAATCATTTTCTCGTTGTTAACATATTGTTGCAGTATTTGCAATGCTTTCTGACGTTCCATTTGTTAGCAAATATTAGTGAGCATCGATTGCGTGCATCATATACACCAGATGCAACATGGTTTTAACTATTTCGGTCATATATTCATTTGTCGCTTTCACACTTCCCGGCAAAGTATATACTATAGTATTCTTCATTACACCTGCGATACTACGGCTAAGCAGTGCATTTGGGTTGTTCTCTCCGTATTTCAGACGAATTTGGTCCATAATGCCCGGTATTTCCTTGTCGATTAGCTTGCTTACCACATCAACGGTAATATCGCGGGGTCCGATTCCGGTACCACCGCATGTAAATACAAAATCGTATATGTTTTCTACCGCATTGTTTAATTCATTGCGCAACATTGCTGCGTCGTCGGCAATAAGCGAATAATCGATAATGATTGGGTATTTATATTGGTCAAAGTATTCATGCAGCCATTCTTTGATACGGTTTCCGCTTCTATCGTCGTATTGGCCCATGCTGGCTCTGTCGCTCAGCGTTATCAGTTTAATGCGAAATACTTTAGGGATATATTGCAACACATCGCCCGACTTCATGGAACCGGATTTCAGCACTCGTGCAAAAATTCCTTCCTTAGGCATTACACAATTGCCAACCTCACGATATATTGCACATGAATTACCGTGACATTCTTTGCCAATTTGAGTTACTTCAAGCGCTACATGCTCATTGACAAACCTATCGAGCGGTTTGCAGGTAAACAATTCGAGCCCTTTGGTAGTAATATTTTCGGCAAATTCGCCATAGGCAATGTTGCGATTTGCCAGTTTGCTGAATCTTTCGAAGCTTTCTACTCCCAGTAAACTCAACATACGATGCCAGGAACCCGAATGGGCATCTTCAACAATACCTTTCTCGGTAATTTCGATGCTGTTTACCGGAAGTTTAATTGTGCCTTTTTCTAAAGATACATTTACCGAAACAACTTCTATATCAACTGTTTCAATCATTTTTATTAAAGTTATTATTTATATTAATTCGATTGGTTCTTTTTTCTTTTCGACAAGATGAATATTCTCTACAACCATAGCTTTGTCAACAGCTTTACACATATCGTATATGGTAAGCAAGGCAACCGAAACAGCTGTAAGTGCTTCCATTTCGATGCCGGTCTGACCGATGCAAACAGCTTCGGAATGCACCAATATACCATGCTCCTGTATTTCGGTTTTCACCGTTATTTTTCCAACATTCAAAGGATGGCACAAAGGTATCAGCGAGGCTGTCTGTTTCCCTCCCTGAATTCCGGCTATTTCGGCAATGCTAAGTACATCTCCCTTTTTATTCAGATTATTTTCGATTAATTTGATGGTTTCGGGTTGTAGTCTGATAAACCCTGCGGCTATTGCAGTTCTCTTCATGGTTTTTTTAGCAGTAACATCAACCATGTTGGCCTTTCCTTGTTCGTTTAGGTGACTGAGCGATTTGTCCATATATTAACCTCCTATATTGTAAAATTGGTTATAGTTGTTATTGCTTCCCTTGCATGGTTTATTGGCCAATGCCAGGCGGTATGCAGTTTCTACACCATATTTGCGTATATCAAATTCGATATCGCTAAATAAACAAGGTTTTATCATACCATTGGCGGTAAGGCGTAAGCGGTTACATGTGTTGCACTGCCCTCCTTCTCCCCCTTCTACATGGCTGAAAACGCCGGTTTTTAAGTCCATTACATGAATAAATCGTACTTCAAACCCCATGTTTTCGGCAAATTGCTTAACACCAATGGCATCGGCTTCTTTGGAATTGTTGTTCACCACACAATTTATTTTTATTGGGTTTAAGCCTGCTTTTTGGGCAGCCACAAGACCTTTTATCACATTTTTAATATCGCCGCCACGGGTAATACTTGAGTATTTGTCGGGGTCGCAAGTATCGAGGCTGACATTTATTCGCATCAGACCTACATCGGCCAATTGCGCTGCATATTGTTCTAGCAACTGTCCATTGGTTGTCATTGCCAAATCGTCGATGCCTTTTAAGTTGGCGAGCATTTGCACCAAATCTACAATTCCTTTTCGCACCAGTGGCTCCCCTCCCGTTATCCTAACTTTGTTGATTCCAAGAGATATACCTGTTTTTACAACTTCAACTATCTCTTCGAAAGAAATAATGCTATTGTGCGGCATAAGCTGAACACCGGTGGCAGGCATACAGTAGGTACAGCGTAAGTTGCACCGGTCGGTAACCGAAATGCGCAAATAATTGATATTTCGGTTAAAACAATCGTACATCACAAGTATCTCCCTTTTTTAAAAAATCGGTATAAGGCATAATCCGGGCAATGCAGGTTGCGCCCGAAATAGCATGAACATGAGCCGAGCCGTGATATTCGAGCAACTCTATATGAGAATTGGCATCTATTTTTGCCGGCACAAACGATGTTCTATCAGATGACTTTAGTGCCTTATCATTTTCAAGCGGAAGTTTCAGCCATAATTGACTGCTGTTCCTGCCCATGCAATATTGAAGGAATGGCTTTGCCAGTAACTCAAAAATTACAAACGACGACACAGGGTTACCGGGCATACCAAAAATAAAACAGCTCTTATTTTTTGCAAACACAGTTGGTTTCCCTGGTTTTATCGATATTTTCTCGATAATAAGTGTTGTTCCCAAATCTCTTAAAGCATCTTTCACAAAATCGAATTCTCCCATCGAAACACCGCCGGTAATAAACACAATATTGTTGGTCGCTATGGCTTCGGCAATACAATTTTTTGTTTTAGAGAAATCGTCACCCACAATACCGTAGTATGTTGCCGGAATACTCATCTGAAGCAATTGGGCCATAAGTTGCGGACCGTTACTATTTCTGATTTGGGCGCCAATAGGTCTTTGTTCAGGCTCAACAATTTCATCGCCTGTAGTGATAATACCAACCGATGGTTTTTTGAACACGAGGGGCTGTGTACACCCTACAGCTGCCAACAACGCAATATTACCGGCATTTACAAGGCTCCCTTTTTCAAGAACCGTATCGCCCATTTTAACATCTTCGGCAAAACGGGCAATGTTGTCGGCTGTGTTCTCGCCATCGAAAACAATTCTGTTTTCGGAAACTGCACTACTGTTTTCTATCATAAAAACACAATCGGCTCCTTTGGGAACTTCTGCCCCGGTCATTATGCGTACACACTCTCCATTTGCAATGCTCAGCGATTGCTTCTCTCCTGCCCTAGTTACCGAAATCAGTTGCATTTCTGTTTTTAAATCTTTTCTGCGGCAGGCATAGCCATCGACTGCAGCCTTGTTGAATGGTGGCATATTCACGTCGGAAATCACATCTTCGGCCAGCACGCGATTAAGGCATTCGTTCAAAGCCACTCTTTCTGAACCGAAATTCCGTGCCTGATCCATTATTAATTGATATGCTGTATCAAAATCTATCATGTTGTAATACATTTTAGGGCCGTCGCTTTAAAACTAACAAATATCTCTTTCCCTTGTTCCAGTTTAAGTCGCTGCACTGAATCGGCGGTAACCAGTGCCACAAAATGCAAATGTGCATGTATGCTTACTTCAATTCCATAGCGCGATTTTTCGAGCGAAATCACATTGCCTTTAAAAATATTGCTTGCCGACGAAACGGGTTTTTCTTCGCTTATAATAATATCTTCGCTACGAAGCAATAAACAGCCCGCCCCCTCGCTTATATCACCTGCAAGCTGTATTTTGCATCCCGAGGTTTCGAAATATGCATTTTGATGGGCATCTACTATGGTTTTTCCGTAGTAGAAATTACGAATACCGGCAAATCGTGCGGTAAATTCCGACTTAGGATGGTGAAATACTTCCTCGGGTGTGCCGGTTTGCACAATATTGCCATTGTCGATTACAGCCACTTTGTTGGCAAGCAACAGTGCTTCTTCGTAATCGTGAGTAACGTGTACAATGCGAGTGCCTGCAGCGTGAATATTTCGCAAAATAGTACGCAGATGGCTTCGCGTAGGCACATCGAGAGAAGCCAGCGGTTCATCGAGCAGCAGCACATCGGGTGCCACACTAAGTGCGCGGGCCAAAGCGATTCGTTGTTTTTCGCCTGCCGACAAATCACTCGGGTAGCGTGCAAGCAAATGCTTAGCCTGCACCAATTCTGCAAGTTCTTCAACCTTGCGATTGCTATTTTTGCAGCGACGCAACGGATATGCAATATTTTGCCTTACACTTAGGTGTGGAAACAAGGCCGCATCATGAAAAACCATGGCTATATTGCGTTTTTGAATAGGAACACGTGTAATATTGTTGTTGTTAACCCAAATGCTTCCTGTATCGGGAACGATAAAACCGGCGATAATGTCGAGCAACATTGTTTTTCCGGCCCCCGACATTCCAAGTAATACAAAATAATCGGATTGGTCGATTTCGAGATTCACATTGCTGAGCGAAAATCCGGGATATGTTTTCGATATGTTACGCAGGGCTATCATGAAGTTTTCTTATGTGAAATAAACCGCAATAAGGCAAAAAACAGCAAACACACTATAATAAATACTACAGCCACCGGACGTGCATATGCCAGCCCAAAGGAACCGAAGCGTTCGTAAATCATCACCGGAGTAATCATTGGATGGTATGCCACAATTACCACAGCGCCAAACTCGCTCATACCCCGAGCAAACATCATAATAAAACCCGATAACACCGAACGCCAGGCTAAAGGTAAACTTATGGTAAAGAAGACTCTTGCCGGCGATGCGCCCAAATTTAGTGCAGCTTTTTCTAGTTTTGGAGGAACCATGGCAAAGCCATCGCGGGCTGCATTTATTAAAAAAGGAAGGCTTACAAATGCCATCGCTACCACAATGCCGGCAGGGTTACTTACAAAACTGATTCCCAGGCTTTCGCCCAATTGGCCTAACAATGTATCGCGCGACACAAAACCCAGAATAGCAATACCTGCTGCCGAATGCGGAATAACAATAGGTATATCGATGATAGCATTTACCAACGCTTTACCCGGAAACGAACGCCGGGCCAATAACCATGCAAAAGGAACGGCCGTTACGGCAAACACAAGAGTTGCCAATAGCGAGGTCCATAGCGTGAGCACAATACTTTGCTGAACCTCATGGTCTGATGCAGTGCTAAACACTTCTTGGGTGGAGCTTGACAGAAACATTCCCAGTAAGGGCGCAACAATAAAAAGCAACACCAGTCCACCAAAGAACCATAGTAACATGTGAAATATTCCGGTATTGTTTTTCATAAACACATCAAACGTGTTGCAAAGATAGTCAATTCGCAGAAATTGTCAAAACAAGCGTTGCGGCAATTTCAGGTAAAAAATACGCGACCGGCACCCATCGGGTTTATTTAAACGCAGCCTCCGAAAGACCGGGTCCGGCAAGCCTGAGGTCTTCGAAATAATCAGGAACAGGTTTTCCCATCAGTTTATCAACATATAGTTTGGCCAGATATTGCCCAAGCATGAATCCATGACCACGTAGTCCGATAATTAGACCATGACCCGGATCAACTATGTAACGAGGTTCTACGTAGTAGCCCGACCACACGGCCTGAAAAGCAACATTCGATAGTGCCGGTATCCAGTCGACAAATACTTCCGCCACTATTTCGATAAACTCCTTGTTGTTAATTTTCAATTCCTGACGTGTTTCGAGTGCGTCAATAGCCGGAGAAGCACAGCCGATAATCTGGCCTGTTTCTACCAGTTGCTGCCCATACACAGCCGAGAACCCCTTATATTTTTGTCTGTCGATAAGCATGTCGAGTTGTGCTCCGTCTTTTCCGAGCAATGGCAAGCGTCGTGTAATAAAAGCCTGATGCTTTACAGGAAACAAGCCTGTTTCGAGGCCTAGTTTTGTGGCAAAATCTCCGGCATTGGGTCCTAGTGCGTTTACAAAATGATCGGTTTCGTATTCCACATACTCCTTATTATGAGTGAATACCAAAGCTACCACCTTATTGCCTTCGCGTTGCAGGTCGATAAGTCGGCAATCTTCGAGTATAGTGCCTCCATGTTCAATGCCAATACGACGAATGAGGTCGATTACTTTTCCGGGTGTAGCCTGCCAGCAATCGTGTGTTATTAGGGCTGCATTATATGTATTGAGGGAAGGATTGAAATAGGGAGATATCTCTTTTCGGAAATCTTTCTGATCGACCATGAAAGCATTGCTCCACGCCCGTGAGGCATCAAGTGCTTTATAGGTGGCTTCGTCATGAGCAAAGCTCACATATCTGATAGGTTTGTAATCGATGTTTGCCAGCCGTTGTAAGTCCTCGAACAAATCGCGGTTCTTCAGTGCAATATCAGCCAGAGCGGGCAATGAAAAGGCCGGACGTCCGCCTGCAATATTTCGCCATGAGGCACCTCGGTCAGTATTAATGAGAACGGGATTCATACCCGCTTCAGCCATATATCGGAACACAGCGCTTCCGGCAACACCTCCACCGGCAATTAATGTCGCAACCTGTATCCTTTTAACCGGAATACGGTTTAGGTTGGTATGGATTTTTTCGTTTTTGCTTTTCGGATACAATTCACCCATGCTCAACTGATTAGAGAGAGGACCACGTGGTGTGGCATCTCCTACGATTTCGACACCATAGGGAGCGATGATTTGTTTCAATCGCTTGATGCAACGTTTTCCACGGCAGGCACCCATTCCAAGTCGTGTTGTATGTTTAACTTCATCAATAGAAATGTAGCGACGCTCTCCTATTACGGTCATTATTTCGTCGAGTTTTACATCGTCGCAATGACAAATATAGGTTTCTGTTGTGAAATTCTTATTTAGTTCTTGAAGACTAACAACTTCGGGATAGTTTTCTTTTACAATAAACCCACGGGCCTCCATCAGTTTTTCGCCATGCAAGTCGAATGATTTCACACGTGCCACATTGGTTTTGTTAGATTTGCGCAGTATTTTTTCAATTACACCTTCGCCCAATATTGTGCCATTGTTATCGACAAGAAACACTGCTGCATTTTCATCAGCCTCATATTCAATGGGAAGGAACAACCAGTCTTTCTTTTCGTTGTATCCAAAAATGGCCAGCCCCGGGCATTGATACACACAGTCCATGCAGCCGATGCATTTTTCGAAGTCGATATCGGGAACAGTACTTGTTGATGACTTGGTGATGGCGCCATGCGGACAGGCAAATGCACAGGGGTTGCATGCGAAGCCGTATAGGCAATCGATAAGAACATAGGGCCGTTTTTCGGCTCTTTCGCGCGATGGCTTATAGGGTTCTTCTATAATTTTTACAGGGTGCTGCATCGAGTCGATATATTCCTTCGAAAGGCTGAGATAATCATCGAACCTATATCTTACTCCTATTTTATCGATAATTTCGAAAGCGGCCTGTTTGCCTCTGAGAACTGCGCTGGTGCCTTCGCCAATGCGCAAAGCATCTCCCACCGAAAACGCATTTCGGCCAAATACCAGTTCGCCTTTTATCATCAACTGATCGTCGGGAACCAAACCTGTGCATATATTGATGGTGTCGATTCCATAAATGGCTTTTTCGGTACCCGGTATTGCCTTGAAATTCTCGCACTTAGCAATTACAGCACCTATCACACCCGAATAATTGCTATTTGGGATTGCTTCTACCAGAATATGACCTGTGAGTATAGGTATTCCCAATCGCCTTACCCTGTTGGCCTGCACCGGAAACCCTCCTTCGAAAGACTGGGCTTCGACAATGGCTTTAACACGCGCACCTGCCTGCATCAGCTGATACGAGGTTAAATATCCGATATTGCCGGCTCCCACGGTCAACACGTTTTTACCCAACAATGTGTATTCGTTGTTCATCATCTTTTGCACAACGGCAGCCGTATATACACCCGGAACATCATCGTTACCAAACGACGGCATAAATGGAATGGCACCGGTGGCCACAATTAAATAATCGGCAATAACATAGAATATTTCGGCAGTGGCAATGTTTTTTACGGCAATTCGGTTGCCTTCGAGGATATCCCACACCGTTGAGTTCAGCATTATTCCTGTGTGATCGTCGCCTGCTAAGGTAGTGGCGATATCGAAACCACGCATACCTCCGAATTTTTTCTCGCTTTCGAAGAAGAAAAACTGGTGAGTTTGCATCAGAAACTGCCCTCCTATTTTGGTATTGTTGTCAATTACAATATTCGAAATATTGTGCTGATTGAGCAACTCACGGGCTGCAAGACCGGCCGGCCCTGCTCCAACAATTGCAACGGTAGTTTTATAGGTGTTAACGTACTCATTAACTGCCCCTGTTGATGCCGAAGGCATATAATCGTTGGGTATTTCGTGCACCTCTTTCACCCCATCAACAGGAGTAATGCAAATACGCTTTATTTGTCCATCGACAAGCATTTCGCAAGCGCCACATTTGCCAATGCCGCATTCGAGCGAACGGTTTCTGCCGTCGAGCGAATGACTGTGTACCGGAAAACCGGCCTGATGCAAGGCAGCAGCTATAGTGAACCCCGACAATCCTGTAACAGCTTGTCCGTTATAGGTGAATTGGTGTTTTTCGGGCTGTGGAACCTCAAGAATTGGGTGTTTTTCAATCTTGAACATATCGGCTAATTATTAAAAATAATGATGTAAAAATGCCAATAGTTTTTACCGTATCAAATGAGATTTATCAGATTTTAAGAATAAAATAAAATGCCTTACACAGAAGTTTGCATAAGGCATTAAAAATGGTTTTACGTTACGATTGCAGTTGTGCCTAGTAATGATATTCATTATTTATATCGGCATAAAAAGCCCTTAGCTCGTTTTTACGGTATTCTTCGAGCTTATGCCACCTAACACCCTGAATGGCTCCTTCGATAGCAAAAAGAATAGCTCTGCTACAGTTTTTGTCTATTTCTCTAAGCCGGCGAAAAGCTTCTTCGGTGCCAACTGAGCGCAACGACTCGATGGTGTCGATACCAATACTGTGTAATTTCAACTCTAAAACCTTTCCAATGTTGTGTCCTTCGATAAGTAGTGTCATAATTCAAAATAAATTACTAAGTAAGTGTGTTATGTTGTGATGCAAATATAATCAACGTGAAATGCAAATCATAACAAAACGAAGATGTTTTTAGTAATATTATATAAACGAATTTTTACGACCGATAAAGACAAACTTACAATGCTTCATCAATTGTAAATTGTTCGGTTTTCAGCAAATGTCTGTTCCATCCGAATAAATAATTCCGAATTAGCTCTACCCGTTGTTGCGGATGGTCTTTGCCGTTTTGAACGCTCACTTCGGCACCGCAATTCAGCAGATAATCGATAATTCCGTATTGATAAAACAGGCTTGCATCGTACTCATCTGAATATCCGGGGTTCAGCCATTGAATATACAGGTGGTAGCCTTTTTTGATAAAATAGTCGAAATTCTGCTTTACATTTTTATGATAGAGAAATGAACACAGTACAATTTCGGGGTCGAAAGCCGGCAGTATCTTTTTTAATTCAGCTTTTCGTTCTAAGGGAGCTCCGTTAACCAGAAAGACCCTGCTGGTTAAATTGTCGATTGTAAGCAATCGCTCGTGTTTACCTGTGCGCACTGTGCGTTGAAACAGATGATTCCAGGTGGTTGTTTTTCCTGATTGGTAGTGTCCCAATACTCCTATCAGTAGTTTTTTACCTTGGGCATTCATGTTTGACGGTTTTATACCCTATAAAAATACGATTATTTTTGTAAATACCAAAAAATCAGTAATGTTCTTACAAAAAATTATTTTTCAGTTGTTTTTGTGCTGATGGGAATCCAAATAAAAATATCGTCTTTGGATTTTGGGCGGTACTGTTCCAAGCATCTGAAATCTTTCAGAAAAGCATCCGCTTCGGTAAGCTGTTCAATAGGAATAATAATACCATCCGGTTTTTCGTAGAAGACAATTTTTTCGATTTTCTTCTCATTCCTATACACAACCATATTGGTGCACAGTGTTTTGTTTACTCCGGTTATTTCTTCGCTGCTTTCGTCGCGAATAAAATACAGTGTTTGGCTATCGTTAAAAATATCGACACGATACACATCGTTGTTGTTGATATATGCAATAAGCCTTCGCCCTTGAATTTGATTGTAGTTAAGCGAATCTTCGGGTTGTACAATAAAAGCATAACCGGTGATTTCGGCATAATTGGCTTTACCGTCGGCAAAATGAAGCTCCATTTTTTCGCCGGTAAGTTGATTTTCTTCGGCCCAGAGAACAGGGCTGCCAAACATTTCTACCACCGAGTCGGCCGAACAATATACCAGTGAGTCGCATCGGGCTTGCAGGTCATACCGATACACCTGTACCATTCCAAAAGCTCTTATCAGTTTATGGTCGGCACTGTCGATGTCAATATATATTGTGTCGGAATGCATGAACAGGGTGTCGCCCTCGTTCACGTATTCAACCAATACACTATCGGTTAGCATTGCTTTTTGCGGGTCTTCGTAATACCAGCCATAGTGACCATAGGCGGTAACATTTTCGATTGTATCGGTAATGCTCACATGCTTAAAAGCTTGCCCCATGCGATTATTTCGGTTGTAGAATAAGCTATCGCCTTTTAATATTGTCTGTTGCGATATCAAATACGCATTCTCTGAAAACGATGCCAAATTAAGTTCTGTGTTGTAATATCCGTTCTCACAATAAATAAAATTTGAATCGCTTATGATGGTGGTTGGCCCATAGAAATATGCAATATGCGTATCGGTATTGTAACGTAAAGTGTCGCAATAAATAACGTAGTCGGGATTAGTAAGCACTACATTATCAACCGCATAGTAATCTTTATCGTCGGCATAATAATAACCGCGTTTACTGAACAGGTGATTATCGTCATCGTAAATATTGCCTCCGCTATAGTAATATCCCATATTAATATTTCGGTCGAAGTCGATAGAATCGGTTTCGAGATAGGAGTTGAAATGGCGCAGCACCACATTGTTTCGAACCATGGCCATCTTCGTGTTCCCTTCGTAGCGCAACACCTCACCTTCGAGGCTGAGACTATCGCCCTGATCGATTCGCACATTGTTGTATGCATCAACAGTATTGATTTCGGTATAGAAGTAAGCACTGTCGCAATACATCATGGCCCCTTCGTGCTTAAAAACCACATTGCCAATTAATCGGCGCGCCCTATTCCCTATTTTTTCGTCAAATTCAAGGGTTTCGGCATTTACAATCTCTATTTTGCGTTGTTTTTGAGCCGATAGAAATTCTGTTTGCAACAGTATGCAAGCAGCAAAGATGATAATGGCTCTGATGAACGTCATATATAAGTCTGCATCACACTTCGAGCAACTCGTCGATAATGTTTTCGACACTGATGCCTTCGGCTTCGGCTTTGTAGTTTTTAATGATGCGATGTCGCAAAATAATTTTTGCCACGGCTTTTACATCTTCTATGTCGGGCGAATATTTTCCATTGAGAACGGCATGTGTTTTGGCACCTATTACCAGATATTGCGAAGCACGGGGGCCTGCGCCCCATTGCAGAAATTTATCGGCGGTTTTGTGAGCCATGGGTGTTCCCGGGCGGGTCATATTAACCAGCTTCACAGCATACTCCATTACGTTATCGTTGATGGGCACCTTGCGGATAACATTCTGAAAAAATACAATTTCTTCGGCGCTAAGCACCTTGTTTAACCGGAAGTCAAGGTCGGCGGTGGTATTTTTCACAATTACCAATTCGTCGTTATAGGCCGGATATCCAACCGTAATATTGAACATGAAGCGGTCGAGTTGTGCCTCCGGTAATGGGTAGGTTCCCTCCTGCTCGATGGGATTTTGCGTGGCCATTACAAAAAACGGCTCATCGAGTTGATACATGGTTCCCGCTGCGGTTACCGACCGTTCCTGCATGGCTTCGAGCAGGGCTGCCTGCGTTTTGGGCGGAGTACGGTTTATTTCGTCGGCCAAAATAAAGTTGGCGAAAACAGGCCCTTTAATGAAACGAAACTGACGCGACTCGTCGAGTATTTCGGTACCGATAATGTCAGACGGCATCAGGTCGGGGGTAAACTGTATGCGTTTATTCTTTAAGCCCAACACCTCGGCTATGGTGGTTACCAATAAGGTTTTGGCCAATCCGGGAACACCTACAAGCAATGTGTGCCCCCTACTGAAAATACAAATCAATACTTCTTTTATCACCTGATCCTGTCCGTATATTTTCTTTTGGATTTCTTTAAACAACAATTGATATTTTTCTCTTAAAGCATCAACAGCTTCTACATCGTTTCGGTAATTCATCGTAATTTTTTTAAGACAACAAATGTACAACGAAATTCTCAACCAAAAAATATAAGGCAAATGATTTAATTATGCATATTTGCAAAAAAAAAGCGTATGCTACAACGAATTCAAACCTTGTATCTGTTGCTGGCCTTTGTTTTAATGGCTGTGTTACTGTTTATTCCTTTCGGCAGCTTTACCATGCCCGATGGCAGCCAGTATAAGTTAAACAGCTTGGGAGTTAGTGTAGAAACAGCAGCCGACACCATAGTTACATTCAGTGCATTACCGGCATATTTGCTTTTGGTAACAAGTGTTCTGCTTACATTGGTTACTATCTTTCTGTACAAGAAGCGAATGCTGCAAATACGATTGTGTGGGCTGAACATGGTACTAATGCTTGGCAGTGTTGGAGTGATGTACTTCTTCTTATATCAGGCAGGCAGTACGTTCTCGGCTGAAACGCATCTGAGTGTATTCATGTTTTTTCCGGTTGCTGCATGCATATTTAGCTGGCTGGCAGTGCGTGCTATAGGCAAAGATGAAGCCCTTGTGCGCAGTATCGACCGTATCAGATAATTAAATACTTATTCAATTATCCTACAATGTGCTTTGGCATATTGCAGCGAGCAAGCGTTGTAGTGCCACCACTCGGTGGTTGAAACCGTGAAACCGGCCTTGAACATCAAGTTTTTCAATAGAAGTCGGTTGTCGGTTTGCTTTCGGCTAAGTTGTCCGGTTCTATAGTAATTTTCTTCGTTTCCTGTATAGGCCGGATGCCCGAAGTGATCGAAATCGGTACCCATGTCGAGGTAGTTGCCTTCGCTATCCATAATAGTAATGTCAACCGCCATACCATAATTGTGAATACTACCTCGTGCCGGGTTGGCCACATACCAGTGCCTTATGTTCAGCGGCACATCGAGTTGATCCCACATTTGTTGCTGCACACTTAGTGGTCGTGCTGCATCCCACACCACTATGCGGTAGCCGGGCTTTACACTGTCGAGTAGTTGCTGAGCATACAGTAGTTTTCGCGCAGCATCTTTGTGAAGATATGCTTTATGTAATCCACCGTATAAATCTGTTTTCCAGAGGTTATCGGTTGTTGAATATCGCAAATTTACCACGATATTTTGATTCAGTGAACCTACATCTATTAGTCCGGCATCAATCATTTGTTGCTCCAGTTCACCAATAGCAACTCGTAATATCTCGATTTGGTGCCGCACAAGCGCAGCATTAGCAAAATGCAAGATATCGTTTTCTAGGGCATTGTTGCATGCGTTCAACAGCAAGCCCATTAAAATAATACCAATCCGTTTTGTCATTTCGTTTCGCAAATCAGGCTAAAGATTTATATTTGCATCATCACTTCAAAAGTAATAATAATGACAAGATTAATTTGTATTTCGTTCATTTTAATTTCGCTGATTTCGCAAGCCCTATTCAGCCAAACCAAACAACTCAGCATCGACGATGCAGTGGTTGGATTATACCGCAACCTTGCTCCCGACAGGATTTCGGGCATTCAGTGGCGCCCCGGATCAGAAGAATACAGTTTTATGAAATCGGGAGGATTATGGGTTCATAATGTAAACAGTGGCACCGAAGAGGTATTACTAACAGTGGGTGAGTTAAACAAACAACTGAATAAAACCGGCACCGACAGCCTGAGAAGTTTTCCGGCCATTGAATGGATTAGTAACAACCGCATACGGTTTTATGCCGGAAGCAGTATTGTGTATTTCGACCTTGATAAGCAAAAAGTAGCATTTCATTTTAAATATCCCGAGGGAGCTGAAAACTTTGATATTTCGCCTTCTCACAATTACCTGGCCTATACCGTGGGTAATAATTTAAACATAAAAAACACCAAGCAGATAGAAACATCGGTAAGCAACGAGCGCAATCTCGATATGGTTTTTGGTACTACTGTACACCGTAACGAGTTTGGAATCAACAAAGGGACATTCTGGAGTCCTTCGGGTAAATTACTGGCATTTTATCGAAAAGACGAAAGCAAGGTAAGCGACTACCCATTGGTTGACGTAACCAAACGTGTTGCCGGTCTCGAAAATATTAAGTATCCTATGGCAGGAATGGACAGCGAAGAAGTAAGCATTGGTATTTTTAATACCGATTCGAAACAAACAGTATATCTCGAAACCGGAAAGCCTGCCGACCAATATCTCACCAATATTGCCTGGCGACCCGACGAAAATATTATTTATGTGGCGGTATTGAATCGCGAACAAAACCACATGAAATTTAACGCTTACAATACCGAAAACGGTAAACTTATTAAAACGCTGTTCGAAGAACGCCACACAAAATATGTTGAGCCACTGAATCCTGCGCTGTTTGTACCCGGCAACAACGATAGGTTTGTTTGGCAAAGTCGCCGCGATGGATACACTCATTTGTATTTGTATGATGTTTCGGGAACACTGCTGAAACAACTCACAAAAGGCAACTGGGAAGTAACCGATGTGTATGGCTTTAGTAGCGATGGCAAGTACATTTATCTTCAGGCCAACAAAGAAAGCCCCATTGATTTCGACATTTACAGGCTCGATATTGAATCGGCAAAGCTAAGCCGCATCAGCAAAGAGCCGGGCGTGCACAATGCGCTTGTTCATCGCAATAGCGGTATGATTATCGATGTTTTCAGCAACAGCGAAACACCATCGAAATACGAATTGTTCGACAATACAGGCAAGCACCTGCACACTTTGCTTGAATCGGGCAACCCACTTAGCGAATATAAACTTGGAAAAATGACCATTGGAACCATAAAAGCAGCCGATGGCAACACCGATTTGTATTACAGACTGATACTCCCCCCCGATTTCGACAAAAACAAAAAATACCCGGCCATAGTGTATGTGTATGGCGGTCCGCATGCCCAGTTGGTGACAAACCGATGGATGGGAGGCGCTGCCGGGTGGGATTACTATATGGCGCAGCAAGGCTATGTGATGTTTACCCTCGACAACCGCGGATCGGCCAATCGCGGACTTGAATTCGAAAACGTGATACACCGCAATTTGGGAAGCATCGAAACCGAAGACCAGTTGCGTGGCATTGAATTTTTGCGCAAGCAGGGTTTTGTTGACATGGAACGCATTGGCGTGCATGGTTGGAGCTATGGTGGCTTTATGACAATAAATATGATGACCGAACACAGCGATATTTTTAAGGTGGGCGTAGCCGGTGGTCCGGTTATCGACTGGAAATATTACGAAGTAATGTATGGCGAGCGCTATATGGACATGCCCATCGAAAACCCGAATGGCTACGAGCGCAGCAGCCTGCTCAATAAAGCGTCGAACCTGAAAGGTAGGTTGCTGGTGGTGCATGGTGCTATCGACAATGTGGTGGTGTGGCAGCATAGCCTCGACTTTTTGCATGCCTGCATCGAGCAAAAAGTGTTGGTCGATTATTTTGTGTACCCGCGCCACGAACACAACGTGAGGGGCTACGATCGCATACACCTGATGCGCATGGTTACACGCTATTTCGACGACCACCTGAAATAAACATCCATTTTGTGGGTAAGCCTGTGTTCATCGCACATGCCTTTAGCGGAAAGCTTAAAATGTTGTTAAACAGTTTGTAAGCTACAAGCAAACGACATACTTTTGCCGGCTATTTTTAAAAATGTAAGGCTATGTCGTTTGTGTCGCGCGAAAAATTTTTGTCGAAGCAGTGGTTTAAGGCCGTGCTGCTCATACTTATTGGTACCTTTATAATGGCTGCCGGATTTGTGTTTTTTATTTCACCCTACAAACTGGCTCCGGGCGGTGTATATGGCATTGCCATTGTGCTGCATCACTTGCTGGGGTTCCCTATTGGATTAACTGCCCTGGCTATCGACATTCCGCTTACCCTTATCGGGATAAAAATACTCGGGCCGCGTTTCGGATGGAAAACGGTGCTGGGCTTTGTTTCTCTGGCTGTTTTTACCGACGGGCTCAGTTTCTTTTGGGGCGATGCCGCACTGGTTGAAGACGATGCCCTGCTATCGTCGATTTTTGGCGGTGTGCTCATTGGTATTGGCTTGGGTTTGGTGTTTAAGTCGAAGGCAACATCGGGAGGCTCCGATATTATTGCCATGATTCTGGCAAAATACACACGCCTGCCTATAGGTCAATTGCTCATATATGTCGATTCGGCTATTGTGCTTATCGGCCTGGTGGCATTTGGCGACTGGAAAATTCCATTGTATTCGTGGATTGTGATTTATATTACGGGTCATGTTATCGACTTGATAGTGGAAGGTATGAACTACGACAAGAGTTTGTTTATTATTTCGGATAAGTACGAAGATATCAGAACCAAAATACTTGTTGATTTAAACCGCGGTGGCACCTTTATTTCGGGGAAAGGTATGTATGGCAACGAAGAAAAGTCGATTATTTTCACCGTGGTAAGCCGTCGCGAGTTGGCAATGCTTAAAGACTTCATAAAAGAAATCGACCCCAATGCTTTTTTAACTGTGGTAAATACTCACGAAATATTAGGCAAGGGTTTTAAGTCGCTTCAGGAAGAATAATCGCGTAATTGTTAAGCCGGTTTTGTGAATGAACCAGTCAGATGTTTCGACTCTCTATTGTAATGTGGTGGTTTTGGTGCATTGTAAATGCGCTATATCACAAAGTGTGCAAATTAAAAAGTTATGTTTCATTCGGCTTCCTTCCCACCTTCGATAGAAACAAGTTTGCCGTCTGTGAATTTTGCAAAAAACTCATACCAATCATTTCCTATATTTGAGTAGAAATTTACATAACCGTGATGCGGTACTGTTTCAAGTCTTTCGTTGACACGTCTTATACTTCCTATCATTCCTAACAATCCTTCATCATTTGGGTATGGTCTTTCTTCTTGTGGAACTGTTTCATAATTCCACCTATTTATTTTTAATTCGCCTTCATCAGTTATATAAATTTCCGTCAAATTGCAATCAAAATCTTTTGTCTGCCAATTTGGATTTTTACCAATGAGTTTTTTTTCTTCATCTGTTACAGGGAGTTTTTCTGTATTAATAATTAAGTTGTCAAACATTCCCATTTTATTACTGTTTTTGCCACCGCACGCAAAACGAAAACATGCGGTATAGTTAATGTGCCTTAGAAAGTTTGTAGTAAATTAACGGGCAGTATGTAGGCACACATAACCATACCGCCAAACCGTTATGCCAACGACGCTAACTAGTCATAGGTTGCAAGGAATTTTTAATAAACTTTTCAAAATCGGCAATTTCAACAATTCCATCAGAAAACTCGACTTTTAGTTTGTATTCCGAAATGTATTCTACTTTTGTAATTTTCATATTACTTGAGGTTAAATGGGTCTTCAACTAATTCTTTGTAGGTTCCGGGTTCAAAATAAACCTTTTCAACGGGTATTCTTTTTCTGGTTTTTACCGTTTTCTTCTTTGTGATTTTGGCTTTTTTGGGGGTTACATCGGTTTTCATATTCGTATTTTGTGCAAAGATATATCATTTTTTTTGCGCCACTTTTTCTTTTTCAGAATTCTGGCTGTTTTGTTTTTTGGGGCAGGTCATTCTTTCTTTATCGTAATCGTCGGGATTAATAAAAACATCAAGCGAATAGCGTTTTACTTTTCGCAAAATTGAAATCTGAATATAAAGATTTGATTTTCCCTGCCGGTTTGTAAGCTATCTTAAAAACAGCCTGTAATTGATTTTGTTTACCATAAATTTTTGGTTTTATTTTTGGTAAACAAATATAATTAAAACATAATTACAAATCAAATAAATAATAGGCTAATTAACTGACTACTAAAACAAACCTTTATAAATAAAACTATATAAGTTTATCAAAGTAGCCCCACCAGGAAGCCCTTCGCTCACTCAGGGTAAACTTCGATTCTGTTTTTTCTGCGAAAAAAAGCCACTATCGTGGCTTGGTGTGTCTACTCTGTAGCCCCACCAGGAATCGAACCTGGATCTCAGGTTTAGGAAACCTCCGTTCTATCCATTGAACTATAGGGCCAAAAGAAATCAAGCGCGAAATTATAATATAATTTGAGATTATGCAAAAAAGAAAAAATATAGCAATGTCATCTCAATTCATCAGCACAAAGGCTGCCCATTTGTGAGGTTGCCCTCGGTATTTATTGCGCATTTCGGCCTGGGCGCTGTTAAATGCATCTTCGATGCTGTAACCCGAAAACCATTTATTGTAAAATAACTGCATAAACTCGCTGGTTTCTATGTCGGGAACTTTCCACAAACTCATAATAATGTATTGAACGCCTGCTGTTTTAAATGCGCGTTGGAGTCCAAAAACGCCCTCCTCGTTGTTAATGTCTCCTAAGCCGGTTTCGCATGCCGAAAGCACCACCAATTGTGTGTTGTGGAGTTGCATATTGGCAATTTCATACGCTGTAAGAATGCCATCGTCGATATCGTCGGGCAGTTCTTTTCCGGTCCAGGCATTATTAGCCCCCGAAAACAAAAGTCCGGCACGATTCAGTGGGTTTTTGGTGGAACGATACAGCAATTGCTTTTTATTACGAAACAAAAAGCCATGCATCTCGTCGATACCGGTATTCGGGAAAAAGAACCCATGAGTGGCAATGTGAATAACATCAGGAGCAAGATTCTCTACATCATGTTTAAATAATTCTTCTATTGCGTCTTTTCCACTTCGCATTGTTGATTGCAATTCCGATTTTTTGGCAAGAAAATGTATTCCCTGTGCTTCGGTAAGAGTTCCGGGCAAATAGCTCCAGCTTTCTCCCCTGCTCGATTCCTGCGATGCAGCATACATCTCGTCGTACACATCAACTTTGGTTTTGCTGAATTGACGCGCCAAAACCACCTGCTCGGCCAGTTCAGTATCGAAAACTATGCCTCCGTAAACCATTATCGATTCAGGATTTGGCATTTCTTGCTGTTTCGAATCGATTATTTGAGCTGTTGAGCTTACTCTGATAAGATTGTACTTATCTGATATACAGACCGAATCGTTAAGAGGTATGGCTGCAAACGATAACTGATGAAGCATTCCCGATGGGGCATAATACACTTTGCTGCAATTCATTAAATACAATTCAAGGGGCTCCCAAATGTTTTCATATAACTCGACCCCATAGTTTATTGTTTTTCCCTGTCCGGGATATACCACTCCCCTATACATGCGCGATATGTAATTTGGGTCGGTGCTTCCTTCGACCAACATTATTTTTTTTAAGTGACTTTCTTCGCAAAGCGGAACAATTTTAGGAAAATTAAAACTTTTGCGGGTAACAATGGCAACATACATCACCGAATCGGTCCAGTTGTTGCGATTCATCACCTGGAAAGCAGCAAACTCAACAGCCACTTCTTCATCAGCTAAATTGTTTTTTACGTCTTGCCATGTAGTCTGGTTAATTCCCGAAAAGCAATCGCAGTTTTGCATCCACTTCTTCTCACTAATGTTTGCTTCGTTTTCGAGTGAGTCAACATTAAAGCTTCGCTGGTTTTCGGGCAGCGAATATTGTTTGGCCAGCATCGAATTCAACATAATCCATTTGTCGTATTCATACAATACATCGTTTTTCGAAGTGTTTACAATACGTTTACGCACCTCGATGGCAGTATTTAATATCATGCCTTTCGACGAGAGTTCCAGATTGTAAAAATCGGCAGCGATGGTTTGATTATTTTTGTAACGTTCAAGATAAAAACTACGGTACACATCCAACTGATATCGAACCATATCGACGTAAGCCAGTTTTTCTGATTCACTCAAAAAAGCAAAATTCTTTTGCAGTTCATTTACAAACATAACATAGGTCTGTTTTAATAAACTTTCGGCCTTATCGTCCTCAAACAAACTAAAATAGACTCCTGCCAGGTTATTGAGCAGGTTAAACAATGTTTGTTCATATTCAGGTGCATGGGTTTTTAAAATATCGACAGCTTCCAGCAACATGGTTTTGGTTTTTTCGGTTTCGCCCAATTGCTGGTAGGTTATTGCCATTCCACTTAAGTTATTAATGTATTGAATATTGCCATTTCCGACCAATTGTTTTAAGATGTTATTCGATTCGCTGTAATAACTAATCGATCGCTTAAACGAAGCTTTACTGCTATCGGCGTATTTTGGCGAGCGCCCCTTGTCGTAAGCCACTGTGCCTAATGCATTGAGTACCTGTGCATAAAAAATGCTTTTTGTTCCCGATATTTTCTTAACTATTTTCAATACGTTGAGCAATACTTCTTCCGATTTGTCGTATTCGCGCTGTTCCCTGTATAATGCACCGAGTGTGTAAAGAATGTAGGCATAGGCAAGGCTTTTGGAACCATATTGGGCTGCCGAAATATCCATTGCTTTTGCAAGCATTGGTTCTGCTTTCGAATAATTCCCCATCATAATATATACCGAGGCCAAGTTCTGATAGTACGTTGCAATGAATACATTATTGGCATTTCCGGTTTTTATCATTAAATCGATAATTTCGGAGAAGACCTGTTCTGCATTTTCGAACTGTGAGAGGTTAAAATATACCACTCCCAAATCGTTCAATGCCCCCATGTACTGGTCTGATTCTCTTCCGTAGGTATTTTCGATAATAGGTAGTGCTTTATTCAATAAATAGTTTGCTTTTTCATTATTTCCCATGGCTAAATATAGCGAACCAAGTGCCTGCAATACAATGGAATATTGAGCCGAAAATTCTCCGTGTTGTTCTAATTCAATTGCCATGGCATTTTCTAAATAATTCCGGCTATATTCATAATTACCGGTTGCCCGATAGAAATTACCCAGCGACAATACAATTTCGACATATTTTGGGTGCTGTGTTCCGAAAACCTTTTCTCTTACCAGCAAAGTCTGTTTATACATTAATTCTGCATTTTCTACATTTCCGATGTTTTCGTAATATCTTCCCAAATAAGCAAGTATGTCAGAAAAGTATGTATTCATTAAAGCATCCTGAGACTCATACACCGACTTGGCTTGCAGAAACAGAGGCAATGCTTTATCCCAGTTGTTGATGCAAACATAGGCTTTCGCCAGATGAACTAAGCTTTTACTATAGTGTGAGGTGTCGATGTTACCAAAAAGAGCGCTATAATCGGACTGTAATTTCTCGAGCAGTTCTATGGCCTCGCTGCACCTGTTGTTGTCGATTAGAATTTCTGCTTCGTTCAAATCTTGCTGACCAAACAAAAAAGCGGCATTGAAAACGGCAATAAAAAGAAGAAAATATTTCATGGTTTAATGAATATAGTTTTACAAAAATAAGATATTTTAAACAGCAATCAAATTACAGTTAATATCAGTTGTTGTTGCAATTCAATGCTTTAAAACCTAATTGGAATAATGCAACCGATAATGATTATGTTTTAAAAGCATGTTGATATTTCAGGTGTATGATTATTTTTGTGTAAACAAATTTTAAAAATATGTCGACACGAATAGCCGAAGCCGGAAACGAAGGACCCAAAGTCCGCTCCGACTGTAAAATCACCATCGAATTGCGCGATGCCGGCGGGTTGGAATTCAACCTGAAAAGCAAAGTAAAATCGCTGTATGGAGAATCTATTTTAAACCAGTTGAAAGAGCTGAGCAGCTTTTTTGGCTTGCAACATGCTGTGGTCAGCATTGCCGATATGGGTGCGCTGCCTTTTGTGATAGCTGCGCGTTTTGAAGCCGCGGTAAAACAACTTGGCATAAGCGACAAGGAATTTCTTCCTGATTTTCTGCCTCAGAACAAATACAGTACACGCAACGATATTTTCCGTTTCACACGACTGTATCTTCCGGGTAACTCGCCGGCCATGATGCTTAATGCAGGTTTGCACAGTTCTAACGGCATTATTCTCGACCTAGAAGACTCGGTGGCTCCTGCCAAGAAAGACGAAGCCAGGCTGCTGGTAAGAAATGTGTTGCGCTGTATTGATTTTTTTGGAGCCGAACGCATGGTTCGCATCAATCAGGGCGAGCGCGGTATAGAAGACCTGAAATATGTGGTAGCCCACAACGTAAACCTAATTCTTGTCCCTAAGTGCGAAAGCGTTGAATATCTGAAACATGTTGACGAAACCATAGGTAAGTACAAATCGCCGGAATTTCATTCGAATCAAATATTTCTGATGCCCATTATAGAAAGTGCAATGGGTGTTGAAATGGCTTTTGAACTTGCCAAAGCTACTCGGAATGTGGTGGCACTCGCTATTGGACTGGAGGATTTTACTGCCGATTTGGGAACCAAACGCACTCAAGAGGGAACCGAATCGATGTATGCACGCTGGCGACTTGTAAATGCTTGCAAAGCAGCAGGAATTCAACCTATCGACTCGGTGTATAGCGATGTTGATAATATGGATGGCTTGCGCGAAACTGTTCAGGTGTCGAGAGGCCTTGGTTTCGAAGGGATGGGTTGCATTCATCCGCGTCAGGTGCCCGTGATACAGCAATGCTTTGCCCCCGATGCCGATGAGCTCGACAAGGCAATGAAAATAGTAAATGCAGCGATTGAAGGCGAGAAAGCCGGGCTCGGTGTAGTTTCGCTGGGGTCGAAAATGATTGATCCACCGGTGGTAAAACGCGCCGAAAAAACCTTGAATCTGGCAATTAGTTTAGGTATAATTGAACAAAACTGGAAAGACAACTATGGCAACTAACATGATAAAAAATGCAGTGGGACGACTGGTTCCCGACAACATCAACGGTCAAAGCGCCGTTCCGTTTAAAGGCGTAGGCAAACACCGCCCCGAAGGACGTAAATACGCCCCCCCTATTCCAACCTGCATCGACTATCCGGATGACGGCAACAAAGTGGTGAAATCGTTGAAGGAAGCCCTTGAACTGTGTGGCTTGCGCGATGGCATGTGTATATCGACACACCACCACCTGCGCGATGGCGACATGGTGAGCAATACCGTTTTCGACATTGCTAACAGCAAGGGTGTTAAAGACCTTGTGTGGCTGCCATCGGCATCGTTTCCGGTAAACGCCCCTTTGGTAGAGTATCTGATTGACGGCACCATTAACCGAATAGAAGGAAGTATGAACGGGCCGCTTGGACGGGCTGTGTCGGAAGGGAAAATGAAAGGCATGGCTGTGTTGCGTTCGCATGGCGGACGTGTGCAGGCCATTCAGGATGGTGAAGTGAAAATTGACATTGCCGTGATTGCATGCCCCAGTGCCGATATGTTTGGCAACGCTACCGCAACCGAAGGTCCTTCGGCATGTGGTGTGCTTGGCTATGCCAAACCCGACTATTTGTATGCCGATAAAGTGATTGTGGTAACCGACAATTTGGTGCCTGTTCCCTGTTTTCCAATGCTAATAGAGGGCAATTATGTTGACTATGTGGTCGTGGTCGATAAAATTGGTATACCCGAAAAGATTGTTTCGGGAACCACTACCATTACCCGCAGCCCCGACCGCCTGCTGATAGCCGAACTTACCGCTAAATTCTGCGAAGTTACCGGTATGCTGCGCGATGGTTGCTATATGCAGGCCGGTGCCGGTGGCACATCGCTGGCTATTGGCTATTTTATGCATCAAATACTGAAAGCAAAAGGACAGGCTTGTCAGCTTGGCTTTGGCGGAACTACCAAATACATGGTTCAAATGCTTGAGGAAGGCACCATGAAGCACATTTTAGATGCTCAGGCTTTTGACCTTGATGCAGTGGCTTCGATTAGCCGAAATCTGAACCACCACCACTACCCTGTTTTTAATGCTTATAGTTTTCATTCGAAAGGGAATCTGACCTCGATGATGGACATAATGATACTGGGAGCTACCGAAGTTGATTTGAACTTTAACGGAAACGTGGTAACACACTCCGACGGGTATTTGCTTCACGGTATTGGCGGATGGCAAAACTGCTTGCATGCACGCAATGTTATACTGCCTGTTCCGCTGTTCCGCGACCGCATTCCGGTGATTGTTGACGAAGTAACCACAGTAACCGGCCCCGGCGAAATGATTGACGTGATAATAACCGAACGCGGCATTGCCATTAACCCGAAAAGACAGGATTTGATTGATGCAGTGAAAGGCTCGGGATTACCACTAAAAACCATAGAACAACTGAAAGCCGAAGCCGACGCGTTGTGCGGAATTCCACAAAAACCACGATATAAGGACCGTGTAGTGGCTGCCATTAAATGGGTAGATGGAACGGTGATAGACTGTGTGCGACAACTCGATATTTAATGAGGAAGCGGCTTGGCCGCTTTTTTTTTGATTGAAGATTTCGGGCGCAAGCGAGCTTCGAGTGCTATGGGATAATAATTTGGGGAGAATAGATGCAGCACAAGACGGGTTATTGTGATGGGCAGGGAACGAATGGCTTTGAAGTTGGTTGTGCGGGATGGAAAATCGGGAGAGGCTATTTCGGGAGTAAAAATATTGGTTAGGAAATGTAAGGATGGCGAAGTGGTTGTAAGGCGGCTGACCGCAAAGAATGGTAAAAGAGGTGGTGTTTATGTGCAAAATTTGGCTGACGGCAGGTATTGGGTTGATTTAGAGAAATCGGGGTATGAAAGCGTAGGCGTTGAAGTTTTTGTGAATACTGGAGAGTTGCGTAAGGTGGCGGTTGAGATGTGGAAAAAGGACGGACACACCCCCGATTATTGATTTTTGATTGGTTTGGTTTTTAAATAATCGTTGATGATTTCGGGGGTAAAAAGAGAGGCGTTGAATTGCCATGGACCAATTTTGGATTGGAAATAGTGCTTTGCGGATTGTGTTTTCCAAGTACCAAGAGTTATATTTTCGGATAGGTCGGTCAAACTATATTTTATTCCAGTCATCAAACTTTTGTTCAATAATATTATTGATTTGGATAACAATGTTTAGTAAATTATCCCTATAGAAAGATTCTAATGAAACATCTGAAATCAAATCGGGGTTGCCGCTGCTATGGTACTGGCCTTCAAATTTTTGTAATTCCTTTCTAATATTTTTATCATAATAAAAATAATTTGATTTTACTTCTTTATAATAGCGACGCATGATTTGTAAAAAACTTGTTTTACTGTCGCAATCAGGGATATAATTGTAAAAGCAATGCGAAGTAAATTCATACAGTTTAATATATGCCAATCGTTTTCGTTTATCATAGAGTTTAATTTTTTCGATTTTTATCTGCGTTTTTCGACTTAGCGTTTCTTTAATAAAAATACTTATTAGCGATACGGCTGCACCAACAATAATCGAAACTAAGACAATCAATGTATCCATAAAATTATTATTTTATTTCTGTAATTAATAACACTTCCTCCTTACTCAAACCATACAACTCATAAACCAATTGGTCGATTTGGTTTTCAATTTCAGTAATATCTGCTTGCTGATTATTGGTTTTCTCTTGTATTGCTTTGTCAGCTAATAAGGATAATTTATTGTGTATTGTAGCGTCAATATTTGGGATTGGAATTTGCTCAAAATATTGTGGTTTAACTTCGATATAACCACCGCTTCTTATTACACAAATACTTTTTAAAAAATGCCAAACAACATTTGAGTTTAGAACCGCTAATAGTGCTTTATCATTTGAAGGCAGAAAAACTGCTGGAGCATTCAAATAAACACCTGTTTCATCAAATGCAAACTTGTTGTTGTTTTGAAGATTGGGAAAAATGATTTTCGGTTTTTCAAACAAATCATAATAGGCACAGTTTCTTAATTCCCACCAAAACTCACCTTTATCAAAACGCTTTTTTGCTTTCTCTATAAATGGTTCAAGATGATTGAAAATTTCAGGATAGGTTTCCTTCATTATTTTAAATGCTACATCTTCACTTAGTTTACCAAAATTCTTTGATGTTGATTTGCTATCAAAGACAATCATTTTTTTGAACGGTTGTGGTGTTGCCCATTTCTTCAAGTCTTTGCCATCATAAACATCTTTTAAAACAGTATAGCACCCAAGGTCATTTTCAGTAATGAATGCTTCATTTAATCCTGTTATAATTCCTCGATAGCATTTTCCATAAAGTTCGCCAATCGTTTTATTTTCTTGAATCTTTGTCAGTACATTTTGTTCAAATGAACTGATGAAGTTCCAAGTAGCAGTATTCAATTTGTCTTGTGTAACTTTTGCGTAAATTGAAATATTGTTTAATAAATCCTTGTCGTAGAAGTTGGCTTTCGTGTATTTGAAAAATTTGAAATCACTTTTGTGATTTGCTTTTTGAGCTATCAATATAATTGGATATGTAGTTGCTTCTTCAAATACAACAACTTCAGTAAAATCAATATATCTTTCAAAGCTGAAATTATTTTCGACAAACTCTCTTAATGTTCTCCCTGCAGAGGTTTTGTCGAAAGTGTTATTTATGAAAGAAAAATAACCTTTGTCTTTCATTATTCTGTGGCTCAATTCATAAAAATAAGAGAAGATGTCGCCACCAGCAGTAAATACTTTGTAATTTGTTTGAAGAAAGTTTTTAAATTCTCCAAGTTCTTCCTGTCTTATATACGGTGGATTCCCTATAACCACATCAAAACCAATAAAATCGCCGCTATCGTTTAGTACTTCGGGGAATTCGAAGCGCCATTCGAAAGAATTTTCGAAAATTACATTTTGCTTAATTTCCTCTATTTTAGACGATATTTCAGCAATCTCTTTTTCCAGTTTTGCTTGCTCCGATTTGCGTTTGCGTTCAATTTCTTTTCCTTTTTTTCCATATTGTTCGCCAGGTTCAAATAAAAAATTTCCAGTAAAACGATTATATAATTCGTTGGCCAGCTTATCGTGTCGCGTTTTTAAAGGATCGTTGTTTCGAATTTCGGAAGAAAAATCTTGTTTTATTTTTAAGATTAGTTTCTCCATTTCGTGTTTCACCTCTTTGCTTTTTGCATTACGGTAGTTGGCAACTGCCATGCGGTAGCTATCAATTGACCATTTGCTTTTTCTTAATGCCTGCTTCAAATCGGAATTAAGAGCAAAACGACTTATAAGCGAGTTGCCACATTTAATATTAATGTCGATATTAGGAAGCGTTTCAAGCTCCGTTTCGTTTTTGTAAAACGCATTTTTCAACAACTCAATCCACAAACGCAAACGGCAAATTTTTACTGAATTGGGGTTTATATCAACACCAAACAAACAGTTTTCGATTATGGTTTGTTTTTCGTGAAAGAGAGTTTCCTGAATGCGTTGGCTTTCTTTATTTGTAGGGTTATACTCGAAAAGTTCTCCATCTTCATCGGTAACAATTAATTCGTCGTTTACAACTTCGAAATGATATTCTTTTAAACGCTTTCCATCACGGTCTTGCAATATTTTAAGGTCGCTTTTAATTGCAATTATTTCATTGAGTGCCGATACCAGAAAGTGACCTGAACCCACAGCAGGGTCGCAAATTTTGATGCTGTTGATAATTTTATTGGCCTCGTTTCGGTTGTCGATTTTATCGTAAAGCGAATCAATATCGGTGCAATTCCAGTTTTTGGCTTCGTTGAATTTTTGAATTACCGCTTTACGAATAGTTTCGCGGCACATGTACATTGTAATGAAACCCGGAGTAAAAAAGGAACCGTCTTTGTAACCGTTGATTTTTTCGAAAATTAAACCCAGAACAGATGCATTAATGAGGGTTTTATTGTCTTCTTGAATGTCTTCGGCACCCTCACTTGAAAAATCGTAGGAATCTAAAAACTCAAACAGATATTCCAAAGTAGTGAGTTCACCGGTACGCTTTTTACCAGTATTGTCTTTAAGAACGGTTGTAGGAATGATAGGTATTTTTTCATCATCAGCCAAATTGCTGATTAAGAGAGTGGAATGCTCGATTTCGGTAGGTTCGAAAAGCGAAGAGTTTAAAAACGGAACATGCGAAAATTCGACATTTAATTTTGAACTTCTGTCGAGATGCTTTCGTGCGAGAACTTGAAAAAACAATGTATTTAAATCGTCGTAGTTTCTAATTTTCTCGAAATTTAAAAAGCTGTAAGCTTTATCGCCTTTATGGTATTTAATTAGCTGAGCTTCGAGGAGTTTTAAAAAAAGAATTCTGTTTATCCAGGTAATTGTTAATTCAAGACCGACAGCAAAAAGTTGTTCGTGCATGGTTGCTCCAATTTTTTTTGGATTGTCGAGTCGGCTAATTTTATCGAGAGCATCTAATTGATTGATGGCGTTTTCGAGCAAAGAGCCTTCGTCTCTGGCGTTTTCGGGTTTTCTTTCAATTAGTTTCTTGCTTCCTTGTTTTGTTTCGGTAAGCCCGATGATGTGCAATAATTCGGAATAAAACCGTTTGTCGAGGCTATTACTGTCGTTGGAAAATGGTAATTTGAGTAAGTGTTCGGGTGAAAAGAGTTTGAAAAGTGCAATCAGTTTTGTGTCGTCGATTTTGTCATCGTTTCTCAAAGGTTTCTCGTACACACGCAGGTCGAAGTAAGTAAAAACAATTTCGGATTTAATATTTTCGACAAAGGGTTTCGCAATTTCGGAATAGAAAAAATCTGTTGATTTTCCAGACAATCGCCCTTCTTCGAAGTCGGTAAATTGCTTCACAAGGATTTTATTGTTTGCAAACAATTTTTCGAAAACATTGGCTTCGAAAATGAACCACTCGTTGATATTAGTAGCAATAATATGTTTGATTTCAAGATTTTTCTCGGAAACTCTTTCTCTCAGATAATACAAAATCATTTCATGAAACGCTTTAACGTTGATATTATCAAGGCTCAGCATTTCAGATTTGTTTGAAGTTTTTTTCGCTTCAATAATTACACCGACAGTGCTTTTCGAATCTTTTCCGTTGTAGATTACCAGATCGTTTCTACCTTTTGTGTTAAGGAAAAAGTTTGGATGATAGTAGGTTCTATTCAGAAAAGATGCAACCAGATTTTTATGAAACTCTTCTGATTCATTCGGGTTTGAACGATCGATAAGTTCAATTAAATTAGATTTAAATGTTTCGATGTCGGTTCTATTTGGCTTTAGCTTCAGAAACGCTTTGTTCAGAGATTTTCTTGGGTTTAACGATTTCGTTTCCATTGATGGTAATTAATCAAATTTATTCTCAGGTAAAAATAACTTTTAATGGCGGAAAATAAAAAATCATTTTGCAGATGGTTAATAATTTCCAATAAGAAAAGTGAGAAGTCTTATAAAAAACGTTTTTCTATATTAGCGGCATAGCTATGCCAGCCTATGAGAGTAAATGCCAATGCAGACTGCAGAGGCCACTCCTCTCCTGCTATTATTTTTTCTCCTCGTGATAGTCTTGCTCGGTGTTTACCAGCCAAATATTTGATTTGTCGTGAATGCCGTTTACAATGTTTTGCACGGCAGTGATGGCAGTGAGCATGCTGTGGTCGGAATTGTTGTAGCGGTGCATGCCGCTGCGGCCTATTAAAAACAGGTTGGGGATGGAATCGGTATAGGCACGTATGCTGTCGAATTTGTCGTAGGCACCGTAGTAAACCGGATAGGTGTTTTCCATGCGCAACACGGTGGTGTCGATAACCTGACTCCTGCTAGCAATACCCATGCGCTCGAGTTCGGCAATAGCCAGCTCGCACAATTCGCTGTTGGCTGCGTTCCACAAGCCGGAATCGGGGTTGCAGAAATACTCAAGCCCGAGCCACACTTTTGAAGCATCGCTTACCATAAACGGACTCCAATTGTTGAAAATTTGTATGCGCCCCATAGTTACATCGGGCTCCTGCACATAAATCCAGTTGTCGGGTATAAGCCCGTTGCGGGTGCAAATATGTGTGGTGTTGCGGATGTTGAGCTTGTTGAGCAGCAACCCAACCGTTATAAAATTGCGATGCAGCAAGGCATCTGAAATGTTGCGAATTTCGCCCGGAACTCCTTCGAGGCCGGCCAGTAAATCTTTCACTGTTGTGGTGCTGAACACATAATCGAAAGCTTCGGTAACGATTTCGGTATTTTGAGCATGATTATAATACGATACTACGAACCTTCCGTTGTCATCAATTCTCATGCTTCGGTATTCGCAATGCATCAGCAGTTCAGCCCCCTGTTGCACTACATTTTCGGCCACTTTTTCCCACAATTGCCCGGGTCCGAATTTCGGGTACAAAAACCTGTCGATAAGGCTTGTTTCCTTATCTTTTTGGCTGATGTCGCTGCTTTTTTTTGCAAAAAACGATTTTAGGTAATGCCACAGCACTTTCGATACCGATAAACCTTTAACGCGCTGCGCGCCCCATTCGGCCGAGAGTTTACTGCAGGGAATGCCCCATACTTTTTCGGTGTAATCTTTAAAGAATGTTTCGTAGAGAGCCTTTCCAAAACGATTGATGAAAAAATCTTCGAGGCTTTGCTCGTTACGAATTGGGAAAAGCCTTGCTTTCAGGTAACTGAAACCAATACGCATCATACGAAGTAAGCCCAGATTCTGTATTGTTGTTTTATTCAGACTTACCGGATAATCGAAAAATTTTCGCAGGTAGTAAATACGCGAAAGTCGCTCGCGATTTAAAAAAACTTCATCGCCCCGTGTATCCCAAATCTCGTTTTTGCAAATTGCATCGGGGGTTTCGCAAATATCGAATATATCTTGCCACCACTGCATTACAGTATCGGACTTTGAAAAGAACCTGTGCCCGCCCAAGTCGATGCGGTTTCCTTTGTAATTCACGGTTTTTGAGATGCCGCCAATATCGCCCGATTTTTCGATAATTACAGGCCGTATATCGGTATTTTTTAGCAGTTCGAAAGCCGTTGTTAAACCGGCAGGCCCTGCTCCTATTATTAATGCTGTTTTTGTATGCCCTTTTTCGTTTGTCATGTGGCAAAACTACAAAAAAAACCAACAATAGGCTTTGCAGCATTTTATGACAAATATTTGCATGGCATTTGATAATAATTTTTACTTTTGAAAATCTTAAAAACTACATCTGATGAAAAAACTAAACCTTCTCTTAAGCATTTTGCTTTTTGCAGTAGTTTGCACTGCACAGCAACAAGCAAGCACACCTGCCAAACCCACTGATATTGTTTTCGAGAAAACGGTACACGATTTTGGCGATATTCCTTACAAAAGCGATGCAAAGGTGACCTATACCTTTAAGAACATTTCGTCGAAGCCCATAGCCCTTACCAATGTGCGGGCATCGTGTGGCTGCACTACACCCGAATGGAGCAAAGAGCCTATTGCCAAAAAGAAAAAGGGGAAAATTGTTGTTAGCTACGACACCAATCGCATAGGAAGCTTCAACAAGACTATTTCGGTATTTACCGACCGTCAGGAACATCCCATTCAATTGCAGGTAAAAGGCAACGTACTTCCTCCGGCCGAAGGCTCGGAACACTACGACGAATACAAAAGCAATCAGCTTATTAAACAGGAAAACAAAAAGCAGTACGAGAAGAAGAAAGTTGAAGAAAAGGACAAAGAAAAACTAGAAAAAGTTCCAAATAAATAAATCTTATTATTATGCCCAGTATTTCTGAAAAAGGGATGATGATGCCCGCATCGCCTATCAGGCGACTTGTTCCCTATGCCGAATCGGCTAAAGCCAGAGGAGTTAAAGTTTATCATCTGAACATTGGTCAGCCCGACATTGTAACCCCGGCTGTAGCCCTCGATGCCGTAAAAAACATGACCGATCGGGTAATCGAGTATTCACATTCGGCCGGCAATGCCTCATATCGCAACAAGCTTGCAGCATCATACCGCAAGATAGGTCTCGACGTTGATAGCTCTGATATTATTGTAACCACAGGAGGCTCCGAAGCCATCACCATGGCTTTTATGACCACCATGAACCCCGGCGACGAAATCATAGTGCCGGAACCGTTCTACGCCAATTACAACGGATTTGCAGTTACTGCAGGTGTGAAAATTGTTCCGGTAACGGCATCAATTACAAGTAATTTTGCATTACCTCCCGTTGCCGATTTCGAAAAACTGATTACACCGCGCACAAAAGGCATTGTTATTTGCAATCCGAACAACCCCACGGGTTATTTGTATTCGCGCGATGAACTCGAAACACTGGCCGGGCTTATTAAAAAGTATGACCTCTACCTGTTTTCCGACGAAGTGTATCGCGAATTTTGTTACGACGGCAACGAGCATTTCTCGGCCATGTCGCTGAAAGGTATCGAGCAAAATGTGATAATGATGGATAGCGTTTCGAAACGCTACAGCATGTGTGGTGTAAGGGTTGGCTGCCTGATTTCGAAGAACAAGGAAGTGATGTGCACAGCCATGAAGTTTGCCCAGGCCCGGCTTTGCCCACCTTCGCTGGGGCAAATTGCTGCAGAAGCAGCTCTCGACACCGGTAACGAATATTTCGAAGAAGTATATAACGAATACATAGAACGCCGCAATTTTATGGTAAGCAAGCTCAACGAAATGGAAGGCGTATATTGCCCCACTCCTAAGGGTGCCTTCTATACGGTTGTAAAATTACCGGTTGACGATGCCGATGTATTTGCACAATGGCTGCTCGAAGACTTTGAATACAACAAACAAACAGTGATGCTGGCTCCCGCATCGGGCTTTTATTTTACCGAAGGTTCGGGCAAAAACGAAGTGCGCATTGCCTATGTACTGAAAATTGAAGACCTTGCCAATGCAATGGAAACACTGGCTCATGCATTGAAGAAATATCCGGGCAGGACTCTTTAGTTGGGAGTTCAGAATACAGGAGTCAGAATACAGGAGTCAGAATACAGGAGTCAGAATACAGACGGGGATTTTCGCCGGGCGATAGAAAACTGCTGCTCCGAGAAAAAATTATAATTCATTTCGGAGCAGCATATGATTTGATAGCAAACCACCCCCTTCTGTATTCTGACTTCTGCCTCCTGTATTCTGATTCCAGACACCACGTCATTTCATATTGCATTAATTTCCCTCATAATTAGCCTTCAGTGTGACAACCGCCCCTGTCATGCTGAGTAGTGTATCGCAGCGGCACGCTCATCGATGCATGACAGGGGGATCATCACTCTGGGGAGATGAATTCAGGCAAATATTTACTTTTAGTTAAAACTTCTTAAACACAGACTATAAACACTTTATGCAATACAGCAATTGTCTTGTTGGGATTCTAAAAACACTTTGAACAATATTCTCACATAGAGCAACCGTTCTATAGATGGACCTAATTGTGAACAGTGAACAACATTGCGGCCTGAATTTTGTTTACAAAAAGTGTTACATTAAAAATACAAACCATGAAAACCCGAATCGTATCTATTGCAATTCTAGTGATGTTGAGCATGAACCTTCACTCACAATCAACCGTCAGTTTACAAGGAAGCATAAAACATGTTGACGACAAATCGGATGTTACATTAACTCGCATTGCCGACGAAGATAAGGTGGTTGCAAGCACACAGTTGAAGAAAAACAATTTTTCGTTACAGTTTGAAGCCGGTGCTTCCGATTTTTATCTTCTTTCATACGGAAACGACGAAAGCCTTCTTATAGTGTTGCATCCCAACACACAGGTAGAAATAAACATCGACAACCAACAAGTTTCGTTTATCGGGTCCGACGAAAACCAACAGCGAATAAAAATGCTTAGCGAAATTGAACCGTTGCAAGTTGAATACGGAGACTTATATGCTGAATATGTTCTTACTGAAGACTCGGTAAGTGAAAAAGAGCTTGAATCGCGTATCGACATTATTATTGAAACCTATTACAAAAAGCTGAGAGATTATTTGAAAGCAAATGCAGGCTCGATGTTGTGTTTGATACTACTCGAAGACATGGATATTAACGATGACTTCGATATGTTTAAAATGGTTAACGACAGTTTAACCGCAAAATACCCCGACAATTATTTTGTACAAGCTTTGAACAATCAAATTGAGAAGTATCAAAAAACTGCTGTTGGGAAAACTGCACCCGAAATTTCGTTAAACACTCCGGATAATAAAAACCTGAAACTTTCTGATTTACGAGGCAAGATTGTCCTCATCGATTTCTGGGCTAGTTGGTGTGGCCCATGCAGGCGCGAAAGCCCGAATATGGTGAAGATATATGAGAAATATAAAGCTTCTGATTTCGAAATACTGGGTGTTAGCCTCGACAAAGACCACAATGCCTGGGTAAATGCCATTGAAACAGACGGCCTAATATGGAAGCACGTAAGCGATTTATTGGCATGGGAAACCATAGTGATTAACGATTATGGATTCGATGGAATTCCCTACACAGTGTTGGTAGATAAACAAGGAAAAATAATTGCCAAAGGACTTCGTGGCAATGACCTAGAGGAAAAGTTACATGAACTGTTCGGCTACTAAGAATGGTGCTCTTCGCTAAAGCCCCCGCAACACCCTCCACTACCCCCACACGCATTGATCTCATCGTGTTTGGCACAGGTAATGCCCCGTTTTTGCATTTCGCTATTTTTGCTTATTGAACTATCGGGGAACTTTCTCTTCTTGCTTACAAGCATTCCTATGGCAAGGGCAACAAACGCAAACGCAATTAAAATGAGTGCTAATAGAAATATTTTAAACATAATCGTGTTTTAACTCGATAACCATTTTTTGTCTCAATTGTTTTAAACTCGCTTCCCAAATTTCCGGATAAACAGATATAGTAAGCCTATTGCCACCGGATACAATAGCCATACGGGCACACCATATCCGGCAGGTATAATGCAAACTATCAACGACACTATCCCCACAGTGAGAGCATAGGGCATTTGGGTATTCACATGTCTGATATGATCGCAAGATGAAGCCAAAGAACTAAGTATGGTTGTGTCGGAAATGGGAGAACAATGATCGCCAAGCACTGCACCTGCAATTACCACCGAAACTACCATGTAAAAAATACGTAATGTTTCGTCGTGCGAAAGACCCGATTGCTGGCACACTATCCATGTGGCAGGCAGTATCAATGGATACATTATTGCCATGGTACCCCACGATGTTCCGGTGCTAAAGGCTACAATTGCCGAAAACACAAATGTAATGGCCGGTATAAGTGCAGGGCTAAGTTGGGTCGACAGCATAATATTTGAAATAAAGCCTGCCGTATGCATATCAACAGTAATAGCAGCAAGCGCCCATGCTAAGGTTAAAATTAATATTGCAGTCAGCATGGTTTTAAACCCCTTTAACATACTTGTGGCAGCCTGATGTAAATTCAATATCTTTTGAGACATACTCAAGAATATTGCAACCAACAAACCGCCAAGCGATGACCACAGTAAGGCTTTGTAGGAATCGGCTCCCCCAATGGTAACCGAAACCTTATGAAAAAAACCTAAGCCAGTATCGGCCCAAGTTTCAGCGTGATAGCCAGTATAAAACAATCCGGCCATAGTGCCTGCAATTACTGTCAACACAGGTATTACGGCATTTCGCGCCTTAGGCCTTTGCTGCATCGAGAGTTCAAAGGTCTCAAACTCCTCGCTATCAGCCTCAGGGTGAATGCTGTAATCGTAAGTACCCGTGCGCGATTGGCGCTCGAATTTATGCATTGAGCCATAGTCTCGCTTCAGAAAAACCAGAAGCAGAATAAACAACAAGGTGAGGAATGGATAAAATGAATATGCCAGGCTGTTGAAGAATATAAAATACGGGTTCATATCGAGACCCAATGTATTAACGCCATCTTGAATATAGCTTAACTCGGCTCCTATCCAAGTGGTAATAAATGCCACCGCAGCAATGGGTGCTGCAGTGCTGTCGACAATGTAAGCCAATTTTTCGCGCGAAATTTTAAGTTTGTCGGTTACGGGACGCATTGTGTTTCCAACAACAAGCGTATTGGCATAGTCGTCGAAAAAAATCATTACCCCCATGAGCCAGGTAATAAACTGTCCCGATACCGGAGAATTGGCATACCGCGCCAATCGGTTGATAACCCCTTGCATACCGCCGTTTTTGGTAATTACACTCACCATAGCACCTATCAGCATCGAAAAAACAATAATCGAAAGGTGCGACACATCGAATAGCGCCTTTAAAATATATTCATCGACTATGGCAAATAATCCTGAGAATATGGCTGTAAAAACTCCTACCCCTTTGTATAGATAAATGATGAGAGTGCCACTGAACAAGCCAATAAACAGAGCCGAAAACACCTCTTTAAACAGCAAAGCAAACATAATGGCCAAGAGTGGCGGTATCACCGACATCCAAAGCGGTATTGCCCGCGAATCGGGAGCCTCGATGCTAAAACCGGCTGCATCGATGCTGAGGCTTTCGTTGTTTCGAAAAACCATGTTGCGCCTCGAAATACCCTTGTCGAAATGCAAAATCACAGCATTTCCGTTTATTATTACAGGAATATCGCCGGTGTAATAGCAGGCTTCCGATTTTTCGCTAAGCGAAAATGTTAAAGTAAGCGCAACCGACGACATCATAGGCATGGGAATATCTACCTTAATTCCATCGGCCGGGCAACTGTCGGTTTGATGCGCACTGACCTGCATGCCACCTAAAAGCATCATGCAAAACAATATTGAAACAAATCCCTTTGGCATAATCAGGCAATGAAGGCATAAAGATAAAAAAAGCCTTTTTAAGAACAAACAATGGCACACATGGTATTGAAATTAAGAAACCAGCAATTCGAAATAACATAAAAATATCACACTATACATCGTGAAGTGAAAACTTTTGTTTAACTTTGTTGTTGTTATTTTAAACATAAATTGTAGAATGACTTACAAACCTCAAACATATTCGATTAAAGATCTCGAAAGAATTTCGGGAATAAAAGCGCATACCATAAGAATATGGGAACAACGCTACAATGTATTTACACCCGGCAGAACGAATACCAATATCAGGATATACAACGACAACGATTTAAAGCGCTTACTAAACATAGGTATTCTGATTGATTCGGGTATGAAAATATCGAAAATTGCATCCTTGCCCAACAACCAACTACACCAACTGATTCATAATCTCGACGACAAGCTGAATCCGGTATTGTCGAAGCTAATCGAAGCCACAATTAATTTCGATACCGAACTGTTTAACCATACCTTTAACCAATCTGTGCTATATGCCGGTTTTGATGCAAGCCTCGAACGATTTATCACTCCACTCATACAAAAAATAGGAATTCTATGGCAAACCAACTCCATTAATCCGGCTCATGAACATTTTGTGTCGAATTTGCTGAAGCAAAAGCTGTTTCATCAAATAGAAAGTTTGCCCCCGACTGCTGCAGATGCACCAAAGATAATTTTGTTTTTGCCCGAAACCGAACAGCACGAACTGGGTCTTCTATATGCTTACTATATATTAAAGAGAAGAGATTTTAATGTGGTCTATCTGGGTCAAAGCCTTCCGGTTGGCGACCTGATTAAAGCGTGGAACGTACTTAAGGCGAAATGCATTGTAACATTTTTTGTTTCAAAAATAACAGAACAAGAAGTAGTACAAATAATTGAAATGATTTCTGAAAGCACAACGCAAACACCTATACTTGTATCGGGACAACATGCCGAATTTCTAAAGAATGGGCTTGTTGCCAACGCAATATATATTAGCAGCCCGGCAGAGTTGAATAATTTCAACATCTAAACCCAATTTTTTACACCCTATCAATCAAGCACTTACATTAAATTCGCTTTTTTGTTTAATTTTTTAGCGTGTTTTTTAAACATTTTCAAAACTTTTCTGTTTAACATTCTAACTTAAACTTTAAACAAATATTATTATGAAAACTATGAACCTGATACCCCTGATGATGGCACTAATTTTTAGCAGTGCCCTTTTTGCACAAACAGCACGTGTGCAAATTATTCACAACTCAGCCGACGCAGCAGCATCTGTTGTTGATATTTACGTTAACGATGTTCTGGCTGTTCCCGATCTGGAATTCCGGCAAGCAACCCCATTTGTCGATTTGCCGGCCGGGGTAAACCTTGAAGTATCTATAGCACCGGGAAACAGTAGTTCGTCGGAAGATGCGGTTGCCACCTACAATTTCAATCTCGAAGAAAATTACAAGTACGTGATTATTGCCAACGGTATTATCAACCTCGAAGCCTATTCGCCGGCTACTCCTTTCGACCTGTATGTGTACCCTATGGGTCAGGAAATGGCTATGAGCGAAGGAAACACCGATGTACTTGTATTTCACGGTTCAACCGATGCCCCCACAGTTGATGTGTACGAATCGAAAGTGCTGGAAGCTACTGCCATCGATAACTTTGTGTATGGTCAGTTTGCCGGATACCTCGAATTGCCCACTGCCGATTATGTATTCGAAATTCGCGACGAAACAGGAATGGTATCGGTAGCCAGCTACGATGCTCCTCTGCAAGCTCTCGCACTTCAGAACCAGGCACTGGTTGTGCTTGCTTCGGGTTTCTTGAACCCTGCTGTGAATAATAATGGTGCTGCTTTTGGTTTATTTGCCGCACTGCCTTCGGGTGGCGCGCTGGTAGAATTGCCAACATCGAAAGCTATGGTTCAGGTAATTCACAATGCCGCCGACGCTGCTGCCGAATCGGTTGACGTATATCTGAACGATGCTCTTATTGTACCCGGATTCATGTTCCGCACCGCTACTCCTTTTGTTGAACTGCCCGCCGGTGTAAACATCGAAATTGCCATTGCTCCCGCCAACAGCATGTCGGTTGAAGACGCAATTGCTACATTCGAATACAAACTTGCTTCGGGCGAAACCTATGTGGTGGTTGCCAATGGAATTGTAAACCTCGAAGCCTATTCGCCAGCTACTCCTTTCGACCTGTATGTGTTCCCTATGGGTCAGGAAATGGCTATGAGCGAAGGAAACACCGATGTACTTGTATTTCACGGTTCAACCGATGCTCCCACAGTTGATGTGTACGAATCGGCTTTGGCAAACACAACCATTATCGACGATATTGCATATGGAGAATTTAATGGATATTTAGAATTAGAGACCAATAATTATATTTTAGAAATCATAGACGAAACAGGCAATTCAACCGTGGCAGCTTATAATGCGCCTTTACAGTCGTTATCGCTCGAAAACCAGGCTATTGTTGTGCTTGCCTCCGGATTTCTAAATCCCGAATCTAATAGCAACGGCCCGGCCTTTGGCTTATATGTGGCTCTTAGTTCCGGTGGTTCATTAGTACCCTTACCTCTCTATACCACAAGCATTTCGCAACCCTTAGCAACGATTGGTTTTACCGCTTATCCCAATCCTGCAAGCGACATTGTGAATATTAGCTTCGATGAATTTATCGATAGCCAAATTTCGTTAAGTATTTACAACAGCGTTGGGCAGCTTGTTTCGGAGAATGACTTGTATTCGTCAGGCAGCCAGATTTCCTTTAACGTAAGCAATCTCGACTCAGGCATGTATTACGTAAAACTCAATTACAACCAAACAACTACGGTTAAACCCATTCAGGTAGTTAAGTAGTAGTTTTTATATTCGAACGAAGCCGGGTATTTTATCCGGCTTTTTTTATTTGGTATCAGTCGCAAACTTCTGCAATTGTTTTGGTATATTTTCGTAGTAAATGCTTGGAGATGGCACTAATGAATGCTGTCCGTGTTTTTCGAAAATTTTCTGGCCTTTGTCAGGGTCAAGAAAGAATGCAACAAACTCCTCGGCCAAATTTGTGTTTTGCGATGACTTTGGAATGGTAACACCATATACCATAGCCGATCCATATTCAATAACGCGTTGTTGTGGAGTTTTACCGGCTACTTCAACCCACACCTCTCCATATAGGCTATCGAGTGCCGGCTTTCTCAGGTTGACTTCGTCGGGTAACTCAACAAACAATAAACCATGTTGCATGGCCACCGATTTATACAGAAAAATATAGTCGATTACGTTTTTTTCGAGCAAGGCTATTAAGTCGGTTTCTTTAGGTCGAATGTGTTGTGTATGGCGCGACAGCAATTTTTCGGCCAAGCCCTGCTGTTTATAGTGTTTCTCGGCCAGTTTCATGCAGAGCACTGCCCTCGAGCCGCATGGGTCGCTGTCGGGGTCGGAACGAGAATAGACAACGTCGTTGCGCAACAGTATTTCGATCCAGTTTTGGTTGTTGATTTCACCCGAATATTTCGATTTCGACGTATACACCAAGGCCATTTCGTTGCCTGCAAAGCTAATACTCCATGAAGCGTGTTCAGGTATCAGTATATCGCGAATCACCTTATCGTCGGCCGATACAAATACATCGCACGATTGGTTTAAATCGGCCACCCTGCGGGCACCTGCCTTACTACCCCATGCTTCGGTTTCGATAACAATATCAGGATGTAAAGCCCTGAAAGAATCGACAATTTCATGAATAGGCACACTCACACTTCCTGCGTGAATTATTTTTAATTTCACCTTGTTGTCGGTATAACACCCCAACAACAATATTGCTGCAAACGCAGGCAACAGAAGTAAGCTTAATCTTCTAAAAACATTCATATACGTATTGCTAAATTATTCATATCGGTTGGTGAAAAAACTGCCGTCATTCAGCGGCAGTAAAATACATATTATTCGTACAGACAGCGATATGAGGTATCGACGTTCATTTTCACTTTGAATTTCACATCTTTCGGAACCACAAAGGTTTCGAATTCGCCAAACGTCTTCCATTCGGTTTCACCGGGTAGCAGTACGCTCATTGAGCCTGAAGTTACAGTCATGTACTCAACAGTAGAAGTTCCGAACTCGTATTCTCCGGCTGCCATCACACCAACGGTGCAATGTCCACTTTCGCTTTCAAAAGCAATCGATTTCACTTTTCCGTCGAAATAATCGTTTGTTTTAAACATATTAAGATTGTTTACAGTTATTCCTGATGTTCTTTTATCACTTCGATTAGCTCGGGTAAATCCATACCTAAGTTTTTCAGATGCTCAATTTTCGGAACACCGTTTTTAGTCCACCCCCTGCGCAAATACACTGCGTCGAGAAGCTGTTCGTAGCGATTTTCGCGATACTTTCGTGTGATAGCAAGTTTTTCTTCGGTCGATTTACCTGCCGGGTCAACGCCTATCAGTTCCTTCATTTGTTTGTCGTAACGCTCGGCTCTCGATTCGTATTCTTCAATGGTAACCGGTCCGGCAGCACGATATGGCTGTGCATCGTGTTTACGGGTTCCAAAGCCACGTCGCAGGTTAAAAATGCGCTGAAAGTTATACACCCTTTCCGATTGCTTTACCAACTCTTGTTTATCGATATTCATGCCCGTAACCGCATTGAAAATGGTAACATAATTGTCGACATGCTCGGGAACCTTTGCGGGTTCGTCGGCAGTTTTATTGCTTTCGGGCTCAACGTCGTTCCAGGGCAACTTGCAAAATCCAACCAATCCGAACCAGGTTCTGAACATGGGAAAATAGTGCAATGCTTCGGCTTTATCTTCGAAGGTAGGAATTTGGTTATTCACCATATCCATAAAAATAAGCCATGCTTCGTCGTGTTGCGGTCCTTTGTTTGTCATGGCATACCCGCCTTGCTGAGCCAGGGATTCTTTCGATACGTATTGCGAATATTCGAGGCCTTTGTTTTCCATGGCAATATCGAAAAGGAACTGTGCATCGCCCCATCCTTTTTCGGCAAACATGAGTTTCATTTTGCGAACGCCCTGGCCCGCAACCATTCCAAACCCTTCGCCACGAGCCAGTTGGTGCAGAAGTTCCATGGCTGCATCGGCATTGCCGAAATTGAGTTCCAATCCACCTGTGCGTTCCTTGTTCAGAATGCCATTTTCGTAGCACTCCATTACAAAACCGAGAATGGTTCCCCAGGTAATGGTGCAAATACCATAGGTGTCGCAATAGAAGTTGGCTTCAATGGTAAAATCGGGGCTAAAAATACCGGCGCAAGAGCCTAACGATGCTGCTGTTTCGTATTCGGGTCCGTCAACCGTAACCTGCTGCCCTTTGTAAGGTCCGGTTTGGAGTTCGTAATTATCAACACTTTTTGCACACGACATATTACAACCAATCCAGCAACCATCGGGCATACCTTGAGTAAAGAGGCTTTTATACACTTCGCTGTGCACATTGCCTGCATCGGGATGTGATCCGAATTTAAAGTTATGAGTGGGGAAAAGGTCGTAATCGTTCATGATATTGGTGAGGTGAGCTGTTCCAATGGTGCGCATCTGGCATTGCTCGTCGTCGAAGTCGCGCATTTCTTTATTGAATCTCTTGCCACGTTCGGTAATTGCCGCTAAATCGACTACGTTATTCAGATTTCCTTTGATGCCTTTTACCTTAGCAACCAATGCTTTAATTTTTTTATCACGAAAAACAGTACCAATTCCGCCACGACCGGCTTGCTTAAGGCGCGCAACTTTTCGGCGCGGATCCCAGAAAGTGAAGTTCAGCATGCCGATAAGCGAATTGTCGGCAGCCGTACCGGCCGAAACCACGGCAACATTTAATTTATCTTTTTCGTCATTCGCAAACATTTCAGTTAGCTGCTCTCCCAATATATGGCTATCGATAGCTTCGAGGGGGGCTTCAAAAATTTGCACAGTTTCGGTTTCTTCGTCGATGTAAACAATCACATCCTTATCTGCTTTGCCCTGAAGTTCGATGGCATCGAAGCCGCAAAATTTTAGAAACGGCCCGAAATACCCACCCACATTACTGTCCATCACCGAATCGGTTTGCGGCGAGATACTTACAACCAACGATTTGCCGGCACCTGAATATTGGGTAATACCGCAACAAGGGCCTCCCGAAATCACAATTTCGTTCTCGGGATCGTTCCATTTGGTGTTGGGTTTTGTGGCTTCCCACAATAACTTTAGCCCAAATCCTTTTCCACCTATGAATTTATCTTTCATTATCTGACTCACAGGTTTTTCGGCAATTTCGCCGGTACCTACGTTAACATACAGTGTACGGTTGTTGTAACCCTTTTCAATGGGATGCCATTGGTACTTCCACTCCGAAATTGTCTTGTGTTCCTTCTTAAGATCGTTGATATTCATATAGATTATTTAATTATTACAGGTATTTTTAATGAGTTACAAAATTAGTTTTTTTTTTTAGATGCGTGTTGTTTCATGCATTTTTGAGATATAGGATGCTTGCTTGAAAACTCATGTTATGCACGCAAAGATGTGTTTTCGGATTAACCTCCGGCCAATAAATGTAGTATAACCAGCTTGTCGCCGTTGCTTACAATAGTTTCGCTAAACTGCTCTTTATCAACGATAACGTTGTTCAGTTTTACAATTATCTTTTGATATGTGAACTTTTTTACCTCCAGAATTTCTGCGATACTCATTTGGTTTTTATCAAATTTCTCGTTTCTGTTATTCAGAATAATTTCCATATCTCAAAAAATGTTCAAAAAAAGCCCTTTTATACTGGGCTTTTATCAATTATTGCAATGGTGTTACTATCTCAATCAATTCCGGCAGATCCATCTCAATTTTTTTCAGATGTTCAATGGTTGGAACTCCGTTTTTAGTCCAACCCCTTCTTTCGTAGACGGCATCAAGCAAACGTTCGTATTGTGCTTCGCGATATTCGCGCAACAAAGCCATTTTTTCTTCGGTGGTTTTGTTGCTAACATCAATGTTGAGCAATTCTTTTAATTGGCCATCGTAGCGTTCGGCTCTCGATTCGTATTCTTCAGTTGTTACCGGACCTGCAGCTCTATAGGGTTGTGCATCGTGTTTCCGCAATCCGAACCCACGGCGGATATTAAATATTCTCTGAAAATTATACACCCTTTCCGATTGACGGATAAGACCTTCTTCGGTTAAATGATTTCCGGTAACACCTTCGTAAACCGATAGATAATTGCGTACGTGTTTCGGAATTTTGTGGGGTTCGTCTTCCAGTTTATTATCGGCCGGAGTAACGTCGTTCCATACAATTTTACACAATCCTTGCAGTCCGAACCATGTTCTGAACATTGGGAACCAATGCAATGCCTCTGCTTTGTTTTCGAAAGTAGGTATCTGATTGTTTACCATATCCATAAAAATGAGCCAAGCTTCGTCGTGTTGCGGTCCTTTGTTTGTCATGGCATAACCGCCTTGCTGGGCCAGCGATTCCTTTGAAACATACTGCGAATACTCCAATCCTTTGTTCTCCATTCCAATGTCGTTCAGGAATTTTGGGTCGGCGCCGTATTGTTCAATAAACAATTGTTTCATTTTACGCACTCCCATGCCGGCTATTTTCCCAAAGCCTTCGCCACGCGCACACTGGTGCAATACTTCGAAAGCAGCATCGGCATTACCAAAATTCAATTCCAAACCACCGGTTATTTCCTTGTTTATAACGCCATTCTCGTAGCATTCCATAATAAATGCCATAATGGTGCCCCAGGTAATGGTGCAAATGCCATAGGTATCGCAGTAGAAGTTGGCTTCGATAATGTCGCGGTAATCGAATATACCCATATTTGAGCCCAATCCGGCCGCTGTTTCGTATTCGGGTCCGTCAACAATTACCTTTGTGCCTTTGTATGGTCCTGTTCTGGGAACAAAATCATCAACTCCTTTTGCACACTGCATGGCGCATCCAATCCAGCAACCATCGTTTATTCCTAAGGTAAACCATTTATCTCTGAGTAAATCGGAATGTATTTTAATTGCATCTTTATGTGAACCATATTTAAAGTTATGGGTAGGCAGCAAGTCGTAGTCGCTCATCACGTTCACAATATTTGCAGTACCTTTTTTCTTCATCTGGTTTTGCATGTCGTCTAAATCTCTCATTTCGATGGCATAATCGCGACCTGGCTCGGTAATTTTTTTCATATCTGCCACATTGTTCAAATTGCCTTGAACGCCAGCAATTTTAGCAACAATGGCTTTTATGTTTTTATTACGAAAAACAGTGCCAATACCTCCACGACCGGCTTGTTTCAGGCGCACCATTTTACGCTTATTGTCGTAAAAGGTAAAATTTAGCATCCCTACCAGCGAATGCTCGGCAGCAGCCCCCGACGACACGATACCAATGTTTTTAGCATCTTTTTCGTCGTTGGCAAAATACTCGGTAAGCTCCTCTCCCAGCAAATGCGAATCGTTCGAAAACCCGGGGTCCTCGTATATTTCGATGATATGATTAACACCGTCAATGTAAATAATCACATCTTTTTCGGCTTTCCCTTGTATTTCGAGCGCATCGAATCCTGCAAATTTCATAAACGGACCAAAAAAACCGCCAACATTCGAATCCATAATCGAATCGGTTTGGGGCGAAATGGAAACAACCAGCGATTTGCCGGCTCCCGAGTATTGGGTAATACCACCGATTGGCCCCGGCGAAATAATAATCTCGTTTTCGGGATCGTTCCATTTTGTGGTAGGTGTGGTTGCATCCCACAATAACTTCAGGCCAAAGCCTTTGCCTCCTACAAATTTGTCTTTCATGAGCTGACTCACAGGCTTTTCAGAAATTTCGCCCGACCCAACATTCACATAAAGTGTGCGGTTGTTGTAGCCTTTTTCAATGGGATGCCAGTCGTATTTGTACGCTGCAATCTTCTTCTCTTGTTTTTTCAACTTCTCGATATCCATATTGTTAGTTTTAATTTGTGTTTGCGTTTTGGCAAACATAAGGATATTTTGATAAGATAAAAAGTTTAAAAACATGATTTTAAGCAAATTGCAAATTCGCACAACTCGCTTACTGCAAGATATTCATGTACCGATGTTGTTACATTTCAGAAAACGACTCAAGCTTTACACACAAGTCATATACCTATTTATCTGCTTGCTTTTTCTTTTCTATTTTCAACAAAACTTCCTGCTGAATGGCTGCCGGCAGTGGCATATACTGAAAAAACTCCATCGAATAGTTGGCGCGCCCACTTGTTAAATTGCGCAGCGAAGTAGCATAGCCAAACATCTCCGAAAGAGGCACCAGTCCTGTTAGCTTCTGCGAGCCTTTGCGATAGCGGCGCATATTATCGATTCGGCCGCGACGACGGTTTAGGTTACCGGTAACATCGCCAATGTAATCGTCGGGAGTGTTCACTTCTATTTTCATGATGGGTTCAAGCAGAATGGGTTTCGCCTTCAGAAATGCTTGTTTAAAGCACATTGATGCACAAAGCTGAAAGGCCATGTCGGAAGAATCGACCGGATGGTATTTGCCGTCGAGAATGCTTACCCGTACATTTTCGATAGGGAAACCGGCCAGTATTCCGCGACTGAGGGTATGTTGAATACCTTTTTGTATTGATGGGATGTATTCGGATGGGATATTTCCGCCTTTAATTTTATCGATAAATTCGAAGCCACCATCGGTTTTGGGTTCAACGCGCATCAGTATCTGAGCAAATTGGCCTTTTCCTCCTGTTTGTTTTGCATGGCGATATTCGGTTTCTACATCAGTAGTAATGGCTTCGCGATATGCCACAGCAGGCTCACCTGTTTCAACATCTAGTTTAAATTCTTCTTTCATCCGGTCAACCATAATTTCGAGATGCAGCTCGCCCATACCGGCTATAACTGTTTCGGAGGTTTCTTCATCGAAACGGGCGTTAAACGAAGGATCTTCGTTGGTGAGCTTTGCCAAGGCTGCACTGAGTCGGGTTTGGTCTTTCTGATTTTTCATATTTACCTTCATCTCGATAACTGTTGGAGGCACAGCAATATTTTCGAGAAGTATAGCATGGTTGGGGCTACACAGAGTATCGCCGGTTTTTGTGTGTTTCATTCCAATAAGGGCAACAATATCACCGGGGCCGGCTTTTGTAATTTCTTCGCGTTCCTTGGCCTTTATCCGCAAAATGCGCCCGATGCGCTCCTTTTTTCGCTTGGTGGCATTCAGTATCTCCATACCACTTTCGATAACACCCGAATAAATCCGAACAAATGTTTGCTGCCCCACATAAGGGTCGTTAATCAGCTTAAAAGCCAGTGCTGCAAACGGTTCTTTTTCGGATGGCAGGCGGCTGTGGGTTTTTTCTTCTACAAAAAGGTCGGAACCTATTACGGCACCTTTGTCAATTGGCGAGGGCAGATAATCAACTACAGCGTCGAGGAGCAATTGTATGCCTTTATTTTTGTAAGCAGCACCACAAAAAACAGGAGTTACAAGAAGCTTAAGGCAGGCATCGCGTATCGCTTTTTTGAGCAGGAATGCCGGCACATCTTTCTCATCAAAATACAAGGCGAGTATTTCTTCGTTGAATTCGGCAAGTCGTTCAATCAATTGATGACGCGACTCCTGAGTCTTTTCGAGATACTGCTCGGGCACAGGTATTTCAATTCGCCCTGATTCGTTAAATTCATAGGCTTTCAACTCAACAATATCTATTATGCCCACAAAATCGCCTTCGGCACCCATAGGAATCTGCAGCGGCATTGCGCGGGCATCGAGAAAATCGTTCACCTGGTTCACAACATCATAAAACGAAGCGCCTGTACGGTCCATTTTATTTACAAAGGCAATGCGTGGCACCTTATGTCGGTCGGCCTGATACCAAACGGTTTCGCTCTGCGGCTCTACCCCTCCAACTGCACAAAATACCGCCACCATACCATCGAGAACCCTTAGCGAACGCTCTACCTCGAGTGTAAAGTCAACATGCCCGGGTGTGTCGATAATATTTATATGATGATTGTTCCAGCTTGTGGTTATAGCAGCCGAAGCTATTGTGATGCCTCGCTCCTGTTCCTGCTTCATAAAATCCATGGTGGCCTGCCCGTCGTGAACCTCTCCCAGCTTGCGATTAACGCCCGTGAAAAACAATATACGTTCGGTTACCGTTGTTTTCCCCGCATCTATATGAGCGGCTATTCCAATATTTCTCAATTTGCTATATGTCATAGTTTTCTGTATTTTTTGAAAGGCGGCAAATGTAGCCAAAATAAATTGAGTATTGATATTATCTTTGTTTATCGCTAACTTTGCAAAACAATTCAATTGCCGGCTTGCATGAAATATATGAGTTTCGACGAAATAAAAAAACGACTGTCGCGATGCAAAGTGGGCATTGCCGGATGCGGTGGCTTGGGGTCAAACTGTGCTGTTGCATTAGCGCGAACGGGCATTGGCTCGTTGGTGCTTGCCGATTTCGACGTGGTTAGCATAAGCAATTTGAACCGACAATACTTTTTTGTAAACCAGCTTGGTCATAAAAAAGTGTATGCATTGCGTTCTAATATCAAGTTAATAAACCCTGTTTGCCGGGTTGAAGCACACGACTTAAAAGTAAGGCCAATTGATGTTAAACAAATTTTTGCTGACTGCGATGCTATTGTAGAGGCTCTTGATGTTGCCGACCAAAAGAAAATGTTTATTGAAACCTGTTTAAGTCAATTACCCTCTACTCCTCTTATTTGTGGTATAGGGCTTGCGGGTTATGGGGGGAACAACATTATTACAACTGTGAAATACGACAACAATTTGTATGTATGTGGCGACCAAACCAATGAAGTTTTTCCTACATTACCTCCTTTGGCACCCAGAGTTGGAATTGTTGCGCATATGCAGGCCAATCAGGTACTCGAAGTTTTATTAAAATAAAGAATTAGATGATTATAACACTGAACAATACGAAAACCGAGCTGGACCAAACAAGCCTTAGTATTGCCGAGCTTATAGAACTGAAGAACTACACGTTTAAAATGCTTGTAGTAAAACTTAACGGGCAGCTTGTCAGAAAAGAACAATACATAGATACTATGGTAAACGACGGCGACACAGTGAATATACTACATTTGATTTCGGGAGGTTAAAATACCTGTTCCCAACATCACAAAACCATTAGTCGAACGAAGTTCCTCCTTCTATTTTCGACATTTGCACCAACTCATCGTATTGTTTTGGAGTTACACTTACCAGATATTTCATTGGGTCTACCGACGTACCATTAACCCTGATTTCGAAATGCAAGTGTGGAGCTGTTGATAGCCCTGTATTACCAACAGTGCCTAATTTTTCGCCACGTTTCACTTTCTGCCCTCTTTTCACATCAATGGTGTGTAAATGAGCATAGCAACTACTCAGGCCGTTTACACCATGATCGATTACCACCAAATTTCCGTAACCCGAACGGCTTCTGTTGTGCTCGATACGCACCACTTTTCCATCGCCCGAAGCATATATGGGAGTGCCTGTAGTAGCAACAAAGTCGACCCCATGATGCATGTGAACAGTCTGAAAGATAGGATGTCGTCGATATCCGTAGTAAGAGCCGATATGGTTCAGCGAATTGTTGTGAATGGGTTGAAGCAATGGCACCGAACGTATTAACTTGCTGCGCTGCAATGCCAATTCGGTAAGTTCAGCATACGACTCTGATTGCACTTCGAGTTTTTTCGAAAGCATGTCGATTTTGTTTGCAACATCAATTACCAAGCCCGAGGAACTATAGCCTTCGAGGTTTTCGTAACGATTACTGCCGCCAAAGCCCGAATTTCGCAACACTGCAGGAATACTGTCAACCTGAAAAACAACACGGTACATTTCGTTGTCGCGCACAGCCATATTTTCGAGCATTGCATTCATCTCGGCGAAATGAGTGCTCATGTCCTTGAAATTCTTTTTCAGGTAACGGTTCTCGGCACGTAACAATTGTTCTTCGGGTGTTTCGAAAAATATCATATACGCAGTAAGCATTACAACAGCAATAATAAACGACACCAAAGAATGCGGCAACACCAGCATGATAAGTCGCTTCAAGCTGAAGGGAACTTTTTCGAAACGCATCGTCTTGGGGTTGAACCTTGTTCTGGTTTTAAACATGAATTTTTACTTCCTTTCTTAGGTATGGCTGCAAAAATAAATTATTTAGGCTACATTTGCAAACGCTAAATCTTAATATTATATTAACTGACTTGTGTTTAAAATAGAAATATGGAATCGAAACTTATCAGAAAAGCATTTTTAGATTTTTTTAGCGACAAGCAACACCGCATAATTTCGTCGGCACCAATGGTGGTAAAAAACGACCCTACACTGATGTTTACCAATGCCGGCATGAACCAGTTTAAAGATATTTTTCTGGGTAACAGGCCTGCGCAGCACCCTAGGTTGGCCAACAGTCAGAAATGCCTTAGGGTCTCGGGCAAACACAACGATTTAGAAGAAGTAGGCCACGACACTTATCATCACACTATGTTTGAGATGCTGGGTAATTGGTCGTTTGGAAATTATTTTAAAGAAGAGGCCATTGCATGGGCATGGGAGTTTCTTACCGAAGTGATGAAGCTTGATACCGGTCGATTATATGCAACGGTTTTTGCAGGCGATACGCTTGAAGGCCTCGAAGCCGACATAGAATCGTCGGAAATCTGGAAAAAACACATTGCTGCCGACAGAGTACTAGATGGGAATCGTAAAGATAATTTTTGGGAAATGGGCGACACCGGACCTTGCGGCCCCTGCTCCGAAGTTCATATCGACCTGAGAAACAATGAAGAAAGACAGCGTATCGATGCCAAAACTTTAATTAATACAGGTCACCCACAGGTTATCGAAATTTGGAATCTGGTTTTTATTCAATTTAACCGCAAGGCAGACGGCAGCCTCGAAAACCTCCCCGACAAACACGTTGACACAGGCATGGGATTCGAACGCTTGTGCATGGCATTGCAAAACAAGCAGTCGAACTACGACACCGATGTATTCACCCCCATCATTTCGAAAATTTCCGAAATTAGCGGTATAGTTTACGGCAGCAACGAAAAAACCGACATTGCCATGAGGGTAATTGCCGACCACCTGAGGGCAGTAAGTTTTGCCATTGCCGATGGTCAGCTTCCTTCGAATGTAAAAGCAGGATATGTAATACGTCGAATTTTGCGTCGGGCTGTGCGCTATGCCTATTCGTTTCTCAATTGCAACGAACCGCTGATGTGTCGCCTTGTTGGCACCTTATCTGATAATATGGGTGAGTATTTTCCCGAGCTGGCTGCCCAACAACAACTTATAGAAAAGGTTATCTACGAAGAGGAGAACGCTTTTCTTCACACCCTCGACAAAGGAATAAAGATGCTGAACCAGATAATAACAAATCTGAAGAAAGATGACTATCGCATTATAAGCGGGGCCGATGCATTTACACTTTACGACACCTATGGTTTCCCTCTTGACCTTACCGACCTGATAGCCCGCGAAAACGGACTCATTGTAAATCGCAAAGAATTTGAAACAGCCATGGAGGAGCAGAAAAGTCGTGCCCGCAAGGCCACCGCTGTTGACACCGGCGACTGGATAGAATTAATTGAAGATGAAATTGAAGAATTCCTCGGTTACGAAATGACCGAAACACCGGTGCAAATTACCCGCTATCGCCGCATAAACCAAAAGGGGAAAGATTTGTACCAGCTGGTGTTCAACATCACCCCTTTCTATGCCGAGAGTGGCGGACAAATTGGCGACACCGGATACATCATCAGCGAAAGCGAAAAAATTGAAATTATCGACACCAAACTCGAAAACAACACCATTGTGCACTTAACCGAAAAGCTGCCGGTAAACCTTGATTCGGTTTTTGATGCTGTGGTCGATAAAGAACGCAGGCTTAGCACCGCCCGCAATCATTCGGCCACCCACCTCATGCACCATGCATTACAACAAGTACTTGGCAGTCATGTGGAGCAAAAAGGCTCGTTGGTGCACCCCGAATATCTGCGTTTCGATTTTGCGCACTTTCAAAAAATGAGCAATGAAGAAATCCGTAAGGTCGAAAAAATGGTGAATGCGTTCATAAGAGAAGATATTATTGTTGACGAAAAACGTGATGTTCCGCTGCCAAGCGCAAAAAAAATGGGAGCTATGGCCTTGTTTGGCGAAAAATATGGCGATACGGTGAGGGTTATCCGCTTTGGGGAATCGATTGAGTTATGCGGAGGCACTCATGTGAAAAGCACCGGACAAATAGGTTTTTTTAAAATCATTTCCGAATCGGCCATTGCTGCCGGAATTCGACGAATTGAAGCAGTTACCGGTCTGGTTTCGGAAAACACCATATTTGAGAATTACGATTTAATTGGGGACTTATCGAATGTATTAAAAGCCACAAAAAACATCCGCGAAAGCATCGATGCAATTTTAGATGAAAATAAAAGCCTGAAAACCCAACTCGAAGAATTTCGGAAAAAGGAAATCAGAGAAATTAAGAATACACTTAAAACCAAAATTTTGCAACATGGCAACATTAAGTTGATAGCCGAAATTGTTGAAAAAGCCGATGCACAGATACTGAAAGAACTTAGCTACCAGTTGAAAACAGAAGTGCACAATATGGTATGTATTCTGGGAGCCGAGGCCAATGGCAAGGCTGCAATTAGCATTATGATTTCTGAAAATCTGATCGACGAGCACAGCCTAAATGCAGCTGCAATGATTAAAGAAGCGGCTGTACATATAAGAGGCGGCGGTGGCGGACAAGCATTTTATGCCACTGCAGGCGGATCAAATGCTTCAGGACTGAGAAATGCAATCGAAACCGCTGCAACAACAATTCGTAACCTGTAATTAAATGTAACTTATTTACAGCCAATAGTTCATAAGTTGAATCAACAAAAAAATGAACTCAATTGCATTGATTATTTTATTGTTGCGTTAAGCAACACAAAACCCCGAAGGGCGTTTTAAGCTTCTCATTCATTTTTTTTTTATTTTTGCATCGAAGAAATTTTCGATGAAAAAGTCAATATTAATTAGCGACGAACAAAAAAGGGCAGCCAGATATGCCAAAGCTTTGGGGCATCCAATAAGGCTTTATATCGTGAAATTGCTGGCCAATCAAAGCTGTTGTTACAGTGGCGACTTAACTGAGGTGCTGCCCATTGCAAAATCGACACTTTCGCAACACCTGAAAGAGCTAAAAAAAGCCGGACTAATTCAAGGCGAAATCGAAGCTCCCAAAATCAGGTATTGCCTGAATCGCGAGAATTGGATGGATGCAAAAAATTTATTGAACAATTTGTTTGAATAATTTTTTTTGTATTTTTGTTCGTAATTTTACGAACTACGAATTACTAATTTAAAGTGTAATAAAATGAAAATAGTAGTATTAGGAACCGGTTGCCCCAAGTGCAAAACACTCGAAAAGCAAGTTCGAGATATGGTGGAATCTTTAGGCATAGATGCAGAAGTAAGCAAAGAAGAAGACATCGTGAATATTATGAATTATGGTGTAATGAGAACTCCCGGATTGGTAATAAACGGTAATGTTGTGCTAAGTGGACGTTTGCCATCTTCAACGGAGTTGATTCAGTTAATTAGCAATAACAAATAAATTCAATCTAAATGAAAGCAACAGGCATTATTGTATCGCTGCTAGTGATATTGGTTTTAAGTTCTTGTGGCACAAAAACAAAAACTAACAACAATAACGAATCTTCTGAAATTAAAGCCAAAGTCAAGGTAATGTATTTTCATGGCGAACGCCGCTGCCCTACTTGCATCGCCGTAGGTAATGTTGCCAAACAAACCGTCGAAGAAAAATATGCCAACAACCAAGACGTTGTGTTTAAAGACATCAACATCGATGAGAAAGAAAACGAAGCAATAGCAACTAAATACGAAATCGCCGGTTCATCGCTCGTGATTGATGCAAACGGAAGGGTGGAAAACATTACAGGAATGGCATTTCAGAATGCCAAAACAAATCCAGAGTTGCTGAAGGCAAAAATTATTGAACTGGCAGAAGCTGGCCTTAAATAATCTTCATAGCTATGAAAAAAGTCACGTTGGTAGCGGTGTTACTCGTGGTATCACTGGTGGTTTTTGCTCAAGCCGAAACCAAGCTCATCGTGTATTACTTCCATGCTACCCACCGCTGTAATACATGTGCCGAAATTGAGAGAATCACAACACTTCTACTGAACGAGAGCTTCAGCGATCAGTTGGAAACCGGTGTAATAAAATTCTCTTCAATTGATTATGAGGCACCTGAAAACAAAGATCTTGTCAATCGATATTATGCCTATGGATCAACATTATTGTTGGTTACACCTAATGACGAAAGCAAAAACAGAGACTTCACCGACAAGGCATTCGAATTGGCAGTGAATAAGCCAAATATGTATCTACAGGAACTGGCTAAAGAAATTCACCAATTATTAAAGTAAAAAGATCAGTCATGGAATTTCTAAACAATCTTGTAAACCAATCGGAATATTCGGTTTTGGTTGCATTGGCCTTAGGACTTATGACAGCCATCAGCCCCTGCCCTCTTGCAACCAACATTACTGCTATTGGTTACATCAGCAAAGACCTTGAAAACAAAAAAAGGGTATTTATCAGTGGCCTTATATACACCCTGGGACGTGCAATTTCTTACACAGCATTGGGGGTGATTTTGTATTTTGGGGCCAGCCAGTTTCAGGTTCAAAAACTGTTTCAGGGATGGGGCGAAAAAATTCTCGGTCCTTTGCTGATTATCATTGGAGTATTTATGCTTGATTTCATCAAATTACCGAGCTTGAATATTGGGGGTAAAATGGGTGAAAAATCGGGCAAAAGCTATTGGAGCAGCCTCTTGCTGGGGATGGTTTTCGCTTTGGCGTTTTGCCCTTACAGCGGCGTGCTGTATTTTATGGGTTTGATACCCCTTACCATTGCAAGTCCCGAAGGCTTGTTTCTGCCGGTCATTTTTGCTATTGCCACGGGTTTACCGGTGATAATTTTTGCATGGTTGATTGCCTTTGCGTTGGGTAATGTCGGGAAAGTGTACAACAAAATTAAAGTCTTCGAAAAATGGTTCCGCCGGATAATAGCCGGGGTGTTTATTGCCGTTGGGATTTATTATGTGGGGATGTTCTTTGTTTAATCTGAATAGCGGACACTGAGCGGAGTCGAAGTGCCCGCTTGAATAACGAAGCAGCCCGTCATTGCGAGGAGCTCAACAGAGCGACGAAGCAATCTGTGGTTCGACGGACAATGAATAGAGTCAGTCTCTGCGGCATCTCGGCTCCGCTCGATGTCCGCAAAGAGTTGGAAAATGAATGATTGATTTTTTACATAATGGAAACAAAAAAAGAAATAAAAATCCTTATTTGGATTATGGTCGTCTTCGGGGTAGCATTTTTTCTGCCTATCGAAAGTGCACGATTCAACACCGCCATAGCAGCCACCTTCGATTTGGTGAAATGGTACGCCCGCGAACACGTGGTACTTTGTCTGTTACCGGCATTTTTTATTGCCGGAGTTATATCGGTATTTGTCAGTCAGGGTTCGGTGCTGAAATATTTCGGTGCGAATGCAAAAAAATGGCTGGCATATACAGTGGCTTCGGTTTCGGGAACCATTCTTGCCGTTTGCTCGTGCACTATTCTACCGCTATTTTCGAGCATTCACAAGCGCGGTGCAGGTTTGGGGCCGGCTATTGCATTTTTGTATTCAGGGCCTGCCATCAACATTTTGGCAATCATTCTCACAGCCCGTATTCTCGGCTTCGAAATGGGGCTTGCCCGCACAATTGGGGCTGTGGTATTCAGCATTGTTATTGGTGTTAGCATGTCGCTGATTTACCGTAAAGAAGAACGCATTAAACGGGAAGAACAAATGAACATAGTGGTTCCGACCGAAAAACGCCCCATGTGGCAAACCATGTTCCATTTCTTTACATTGGTAGTTATCCTTGTTTTTGCCAACTGGGGCAAACCTGCCAACGATATTACTTCGGGCACATGGTTTATAATTTGGTCATACAAATGGTATATTACCGGCTTCTTCAGTTTGCTGCTTATGTTTTCGCTGATATACATTCTTAAAATTAACTGGAAATGGGTGCTATTAGCAGCAATTGCCACGGCAGGTTCGGCCATTATTGCAAGCACCTATATCGAGAACGCAAAATTGGCTCCCCTCGTTCCTATGCTTGTGGGTATTGTTTCGCTGAGTATCATTACCATACTCGACAAACGCGACCCCGAAAACAAAGAGTGGACGTTGTCGACATGGGGGTTTGCAAAACAGATTATGCCTTTGCTTGCGGTAGGCGTTGTTACTGCCGGTTTTTTACTTGGATCGACTCATGACGAAGTAAAAATTGCCGGTATCATACCCAACGAATGGATAGAATGGCTGGTTGGCGGGAATTCCATTTTCTCCAATTTCTTTGCCTCAATAGTGGGGGCTTTTATGTATTTTGCTACACTCACCGAAGTACCCATTCTTCAGGGTCTCATCAATTCGGGAATGGGTAAAGGTCCTGCACTTGCTCTTCTGCTGGCAGGCCCATCGTTATCGCTGCCCAATATGCTGGTTATAAGAGGTGTAATTGGGACTAAAAAAACATTGGTATATATTGTCTTGGTGGTTGTTATGGCTACCATTTCGGGAATGATTTATGGTTCTCTATTTTAATAATCATATAATAACTTCACTATGAAATCGAAAATTATTTTTCTTACACTCATTTTTGGCCTTGTCTTTGGCGCGCATGCACAAAAATCGAAACAAACAATTGAAGTACTTTATTTTAAAGCCAATCTGGCATGTTGCAAAGCCCGCGCATGCAATGCACTTGAGTCGGAGCTTAAGACCATGATTGAAACAAACTTTGTTGATGGAAATGTGGTATTTAAAGTGGTAAAAATTGCCGACGAGCAAAACAAAGACTTGGTGCAACAATACAATGCACAATCGCAATCAATTGTAATAGTTAAGAAAAAGAAAAAAATTGATGCATTTGCCGATGTAAGCAATCTGGCTAAAGAATATGTAAGCAGCGGCGATAAGGAGGCATTTGAAGCAGCTCTTGTTGCAAAAATAAATGCAGTAAAAAAGATGTAGCTTACATTGTTTAATTATCAATTAACTTCGCAATTATTTTTCGAGGCGAATTCAGTTTTATTGAAATGTCGTGTAATAGTACTAATTACTAAGATTATTACGTAACGCAAATGAAAATACTAATTCTATGCACCGGAAACTCTTGCCGCAGCCAAATGGCCGAAGGGTTTCTGAAATCGTTCGACAGCAACATTAAAACATATTCGGCCGGCACACAACCTGCCGACATGGTGAATCCGTTTGCCATTAAAGTAATGCAAGAAACAGGCATCGACATTAGTCAGCACCATCCCAAACTGGTTGACGAGTTTCTTCATCAGGAATTCGATTACGTAATTACCGTTTGCGACGGTGCCAACGAAAGTTGCCCAATGTTTACAGGCAAGGTAAAACACCGCCTGCATATTGGTTTCCCCGACCCTGCCGAAGCCAACGGTTCCGAGGAACAGATACTAAGAGTCTTTAGAGAAGTAAGAGATTCTATAAAAAACGAGTTTTATAATTTTTATTTACAAACAAAATAATCATGAACGAAAAAAAGAAGATTGTTCAGGAAAAATACTCTGAAATTGCAAAACAGACAAAAGAACAAAATGCAGGCTCATGCTGCGGTGCCACCGGCTGTTGCGGCGATTCAAATTACAGTGTTTTCAGCGAAGACTATAGTAATTTACAGGGTTATAACCCCGATGCCGATTTAAGCCTTGGTTGCGGCATCCCAACACAATTTGCAAAGCTTAAACCGGGCGAAACCGTTATCGATTTGGGTTCCGGTGCCGGAAACGATTGCTTTGTAGCAAGACAAATTGTGGGAGAAAACGGTTTGGTTATTGGCATCGACTTCACACAGGAGATGATTGATAAAGCTATTGAAAATGCAAAAAAACTGGGTACTAATAACGTTAAGTTTCGCTTGGGCGACATCGAAAATATTCCGGTAACTGCCAAGAAAGCCGATGTGGTACTCAGCAACTGTGTTATCAATCTGGTTCCCAATAAGAAAAAGGCTTTCGCCGAAATATTTCGGGTATTAAAACCAGGCGGACATTTTTGCATATCGGATGTAGTGCTTATTGGAGAAGCCTTACCCAATGCCTTGCTCGAGGCTGCCGAAGTGTATGCCGGATGTGTTGCCGGAGCATTGCAACTCGATGAATATCTCGAAACCATCGAAAATGCAGGCTTTATTAAAACTACTGTGCATAAACAACGACCCATTGTTATCCCCGACGAAATACTGGGAATGTATCTTGATTCTGAGGGAATAAAAGATTTTAAAAGCTCGGGAACAAATATTTTAAGCATTAGCTTAAGCGCTTATAGACCCGAAAATTGTTGCTGTTCTTAAGTTTAATTGCTATTAATCTAATTATAATGATTATGAAAAAAAATGTGTTTATTGCATTTATTATGCTCCTGTGCAGTAATGTTTTGTTTGCACAAAGCACTGTTCAAACCGAAATCAGTTTCGACAAAACCATTCACGATTATGGTGTAATAAAAAAGGGAGCCAATGGCGCCTGTGTGTTTACCTTTACCAACACCGGAAGCGAAGCTTTGATATTGGTAAATGTGATGTCGTCGTGTGGGTGTTCGGTGCCTCAATGGCCAAAAGAACCCATACTGCCCGGAAAAATAGGATTGATTACGGTAACCTACGACACCAATCGCATCGGCAATTTCACCAAAACAATCACTGTGCAATCGAATGCTTCCAGTCCCAGCCTTATTCTTACTATTACAGGAACTGTTGAAGAGTAAACAAGCAATCAATACAATAGTCAATTATGCCATCACAACCTAAACTCAAGTTTCTCGACCGATACCTGACACTTTGGATTTTTCTTGCCATGGCAATTGGAGTGTTATCGGGGTATTTTTTTCCGGCCATTGCCGATTTCTGGGAGTCGCTTAAATCGTCACCCGAAAGCACTACCAATATTCCCATTGCCATTGGTTTAATACTAATGATGTATCCGCCATTGGCAAAAGTGAAATACGAAGAACTCGGCGATGTTTTTAAAAATTACAAGGTACTCACTCTTTCGCTGATACAAAACTGGATTATTGGTCCTGTGTTGATGTTTGCCCTGGCCATAGTACTGTTTAAGCTTTTCCCCGGCGAAAACAACGCCAACTTGCCATATATGTACGGAATTATCATGATTGGTCTTGCCCGCTGCATTGCCATGGTGATTGTGTGGAACGACCTTGCTCGTGGCGACACCCAATATGCTGCCGGCCTCGTGGCTTTTAACTCTATTTTTCAGGTGTTGTTTTTCTCGTTCTATGCCTACTTATTTATTGCCGTGATGCCGGCATGGTTTGGCATTCCCACCAGCGATGCTGTCGAAAACATTACCATCGGGCAAATTGCCGAAAGCGTTTTCGTATATCTGGGTATTCCTTTTATTGCCGGGTTTTTAACTCGTTTTATATTGGTTCGGATAAAAAGCAAAACTTGGTATCACACCAAGTTCATCCCCAAAATAAGCCCCATAACACTTATCGCTTTACTTTTCACTATAGTTGTAATGTTCTCGTTAAAAGGCGAGTATATCATTAAACTTCCATTCGATGTGTTGTTGGTAGCTGTTCCTTTATTGATATATTTTGTGGTCATGTTTCTGGGCTCTTTTGCTATGAGCAAACTGGCCGGAGCTAACTACGAGCAAACAACGACACTGTCGTTTACGGCAGCAAGCAACAACTTTGAACTTGCCATTGCCGTAGCCATTGCCATTTTTGGCATGAACTCGGGCGAAGCATTTGCAGCCGTAATCGGCCCTCTGGTTGAGGTTCCTGTGATGATTGCATTAGTGAATGTGGCGCTAAGGTTTAGGAAGAGGTTTTGACGTTCGTTGAATAACGATGTGTCGCTCGCATTGCAAATGCTTGGTGTAATTTCGACCTCGCTGCAAACGAAGTCGAGATGCGAATTATTCCCCCTTTGAAGGGGGACAGGGGGATGTTAGGATTAACTCCTTGATTTTCATATCTAAAGCACCCAATACACTGACCATATCATTCTTAACCTGTAAATCGTCGAACCTTATAAATGTCACCCCCAATTGTTCCAATATTCCTTCCCTGCGATTGTCATATTCATATTTAAAATCATGGCTATTCCCATCTATTTCGATAGCTAGCCTAATTTCATGACAAAAAAAATCAACAATAAATCTGTTAATTGGTACCTGACGGTGAAATTCTACACCTAATGCTTTCGATTTTATCTGTTGCCAAAGCAACACTTCCGATAATGTGCTGTTGTTACGTAGCGTGCGAGCTAATTGCTTTAGTCTGGGGTCGTACGATATAATTTTATTTTTCATAAAACTCGCAAAATCAATTGTTTACAAAGAAAACATTTTTTTACATCCCCCTGCCCCACTTCAAAGGGGGATTTTGTCTTGTCCTGAAATAGGTTGACAAAAAAGAGAGTAAAATGTCAACTTAAAACAGGATTAATATGAAAAAAGTAAACTATTACACAGACGAATTCCCTCTCGATCCGAGTCACCTGAACTGGGTAAACCGACCTCGTTGCAAACGAAGTCGAGATGCGGTTAACCGAAATCAACTTATTATCAATGCATTCTAAGAACAATAACAAAATTTATAATCAAGTAAAGTATAAATGAGTATGATACCAGAAGGCTGAAGATTTTCTTTTTCATATTAGGTAGTCTTTTCCAATAAAACAGCGTCAGCCAACCCGTATAGAAAAATACAATAAAGCAAACGACAGTTGTTGGAAATACTATCACGAGATTAAAGGCAAAGTTATCGCCCGCCCATTGAGGATTAAAACCCAAAAGATTCCGGAACTCGCTTGCAAGAAATACAATTACAAAAACACAACATGCGCATAAACTCAAAATAAAAATCCATCGCTGAATTATTCTGTAGCGCTTATTATTACTTGTATCTGTCATTTATCATTCATAAAAAATACTCTATCGCATTTTATAAGCACTTTATCTTCTGTACAAAAATAAGTATATTCTTTTGTGATTTTATTGCAAAAACGACACTTATTTTGGTAAAACCGTCATAGCGAACATAGTGATGCCATCTGCCTTTGAAATACGTAATACATCATGGGTACTTCGAGAACCTCAGTGCCCGTATTAAAGGTTGTTGAGGCTCTCGAAACTACCGAATTAATGTCGTTATAAAGTAAAAATGAGCAGACCTATAAGCCGGATTCTGTAAATTGCCGAAGCAACTTCTTTATCATTTATCTATGCGGCCTACCCTCCGACTCGGGCGGGCAGCCCTCAGGCGTCGGTTTACATGGCCTTGCAACCTGTAGGGCAGACGGCTACCTGTGTCGCCACAAGTACCGGTGGGCTCTTACCCCACCTTCTCACCCTTATCCCGACAAGTCGGGACGGTTATTTTCTTCTCTGCTTCCATGCCCTCACGAACATCTCCCCTTTCGGGAGTACAGTGCCCTTTGTTGTCCGGACTTTCCTCTTCGGCTTGCAGCCGAAGCGATAAAGCGGTCTGCTCGCTGCAAAGATACAACAATATGAATGTTTCGGTATCGCAATAACTAAAATTTGTTTTAATTAATTAATTTTGCAGTGAATTATTGTATTACAAACCGAACATCATGCCTTTCGATAAGTTTAAAAGATCGTACGGACGCAAGCAACTAGACAAAACAGCCGTGAGGCAGCATGAAGCAATTGCCAGCAGTTATCGTAGCGCACAGAGTTTCGGAATTTTATGCGATGCAACTCACGAAGAGCATTTTAAAATAGTGCGGGCATTAATGTGCAAATTAAAAGCCGACGGCAAAGAAGTTATATTGCTGGGGTATGTCGACAAGCTACATCTAGAAGATTTTCACATTCAGCCCCAAGAGTTTCGTTTTTTCTGCAAAAAAGACCTGAACTGGTATTACAAACCCACCGACAATGGAGCAATCAATTTTGCACAAAAACCTTTTGATATACTTATCGACCTAAGTGTTGAAGAGTTTATTCCACTTAGGTTTGTGCTGCGCGAATCGATGGCCGGGTTCAAAATTGGTCGCTATAACCCCTCGATGACCGCCGACTACGATATGATGATACATATTGACAACAACAACATTGAACTACTTTTTGAGCAGTGTATACATTATCTGAAAATGATGAACAAAAATAAATAACACAATATGAATTCCATTTTTAAAGGTACCGGCGTAGCGCTTGTTACCCCGTTTAATCCGGACGGCAGCATCGATTTTAAAAACTTGTCGGCACTTGTTGAACACCTTATACAAGGAGGTATCGACTATTTGGTTGTAATGGGAACCACAGCCGAATCGCCATGTTTAAGCGAAGATGAAAAAGCCGAAGTGCTGGCTCAGGTTTTAAAGCAGAATGCCTATAGACTTCCGGTGGTGTATGGAATGGGTGGCAACAATACAGCAGACCTTACCAAGAAAATAGCAAAGGCTAGTTTAATTGGTGTGAGTGGAATACTTTCGGTAACACCTTACTACAACAAACCATCGCAAGAAGGATTGTACAGGCACTATAAGGCAGTGTGTGATGCAACCGAATTACCTGTTATATTGTATAATGTTCCGGGGCGCACCGGATGCAATATGACTGCTTCAACTACCCTCCGCATTGCAGCCGAATGCCCTAACGCTGCAGCAGTTAAAGAAGCAAGCGGTAATTTCGAACAAATTATGCAGATAAGAAGAGACAGTCGCGAAGATTTTCTGGTTATTTCGGGCGACGACGCCATTACCATGCCCCTGATCAGTTGCGGTATCGACGGTGTGATTTCGGTAGCTGCCAATGCATACCCCAAAGCCTTTTCTGAGATGGTAAACCATGCACTTGCCGGAGATTTTGCTGCAGCCCGCGAGCTACACTATCAACTGCTCGAACCTATTCGGTGCATGTTTGCCGAGGGCAGTCCTGCCGGGGTTAAAGCTTTCTTGCATCACATGAAATTGGCAAACAATGTGTTGCGTTTACCGGCATTTCCGGTTAGCGATAGCTTACATGCAAGCATTGGCAAAATTGTATCGAGCAAAATACTTTTGTAACAACACTTGGCAATAAAAAAAGGGCTCAACGAGGCCCTTTTTTAGTAACTATTTCAGTAAGTTTATTCCTGCATCAGCAATTCGAGTATTTGTACTGCTGCTTTTGCCACCGAGCTTCCCGGTCCAAAAACTGCAGCAACACCATTCTCATACAAGAATGCGTAATCCTGAGCAGGGATAACACCACCTGCAATAATCATAATATCCTCACGTCCAAGCTTTTTGAGCTCGTCAATTACAGCAGGAATTAAGGTTTTATGCCCTGCCGCAAGCGACGATACACCGAGCACATGTACATCGTTTTCAACTGCCTGACGCGCTGCTTCTTCGGGAGTCTGGAACAAAGGCCCTATATCAACGTCGAAGCCGATGTCGGCATAGCCGGTAGAAACCACTTTGGCGCCGCGGTCGTGCCCGTCCTGCCCCATTTTAGCAATCATAATACGTGGTTGGCGGCCTTCTTTGGCTGCAAATTGTTCGCACAATACCCTTGCTTTTTCGAAATCGGGGTCGTTTTGCGCTTCCGATGAGTACACTCCTGATATTGATCGTATCACAGCTTTATACCTCCCTGCTATTATTTCGCATGCATCTGAAATTTCTCCCAATGTAGCCCTTTTTTGCGCAGCTACTACTGCCAATTCCAATAAATTGCCTTCGCCGGTTTCGGCACAGCGCGTTATGGCTTTTAGTGCAGCCTGACATTCATCTTCGTTACGTTCGGCTTTCAGTTTTTTCAGTCGTTCTAATTGCGCCAAGCGAACGGCAGTATTGTCAACATCAAGAATATCGATGGGGTCTTCTTTCTCGAGTCGATATTTGTTCACCCCCACAATGGTCTGGTTTCCACTGTCGATGCGAGCCTGAGCCCGTGCAGCAGCTTCTTCTATGCGCATTTTGGGAATACCCGACTCGATGGCTTTTGCCATACCACCCAGTTGCTCAATTTCCTCGATGTGCTTCCAGGCACGATGAGCAATGGCATGGGTGAGCGATTCTACATAATAACTACCACCCCATGGGTCAACCTGTTTGCAGATATTGGTTTCTTCCTGCAGATAAATCTGAGTATTACGGGCAATACGAGCCGAAAAATCGGTGGGTAACGCAATGGCTTCATCCAATGCATTGGTATGCAGACTTTGTGTGTGTCCCAATGCTGCTCCCATAGCTTCGATGCAGGTACGGGCAATATTATTGAACGGATCCTGCTCGGTAAGCGACCAACCGGAGGTCTGACAATGGGTGCGCAGTGCAAGCGATTTTGGGTTTTTCGGATTGAACTGGTTAACCATTTTTGCCCACAACAGACGGGCTGCACGCATTTTGGCAATTTCCATAAAATGATTCATCCCGATAGCCCAGAAAAACGACAATCTGGGTGCAAATGCATCGATGTCGAGACCCGAACGAATTCCGGTACGGAGATACTCAAGACCATCAGCCAGTGTATAGGCCAATTCAATATCGTTGGTAGCACCGGCTTCCTGCATGTGGTATCCCGAAATGGAGATGCTATTGAATTTCGGCATTTTTTCGCTGGTATAGCGGAATATATCACCGATAATCCGCATCGAAAATTCCGGGGGATAAATGTAGGTGTTGCGAACCATGAATTCCTTAAGAATGTCGTTCTGAATGGTTCCGGCCAGTTCTTCGAGCTTTGCTCCCTGTTCGAGTGCAGCCACAATGTAGAATGCCATGATGGGAAGCACAGCCCCGTTCATGGTCATCGAAACGCTCATCTGGTTCAGTGGAATCTCATCGAACAGCACTTTCATATCGAGGATGCTGTCGATGGCAACACCGGCTTTACCCACATCGCCCACCACACGCGGATGGTCGCTGTCGTAGCCCCGGTGGGTAGCCAGGTCGAAAGCTACCGAAAGGCCTTTTTGACCAGCTTTCAGGTTTCTGCGGTAAAAAGCATTCGATTCTTCAGCTGTTGAAAATCCGGCATACTGTCTGATTGTCCACGGCTGCATCACATACATGGTGGAATAAGGTCCGCGCAGGTAAGGAGGCAGTCCGGCAGCATAGTTCAGATGCTCCATGTTCAGCAGGTCGTCTTTTGTATAGACAGGTTTCACAGGTATCTGTTCGGGAGTAAGCCACCCGCCCTGAATACCGGCTTTGCCCGAAGGCTTTACCTGCTTCATAAAATTTGTCTTTTTATAATCGGGTTTCATATTGATTCTGTTTTAATGCAACAATCGTTTTATAATCCCAGCTTTTGCTGATATTGTTTCAGTTCGGCAAGCAGGTTCGACTTCACATGAATGTAATTGCTGATGCCGGCTGCTTCAAGTTCCGGCCGGCAGGCAGGGTTGCCGGCAATTACGCTGATGGCTTTATTGCCCAGTAAACCGAACATTTCGGGTGCCAGCAAAGCATATTCGTCATCGCTGCTGCACATTACCACAATATCGGCTTTGGCTGCCAGGGCATCATTGACGCCTTCAGCCACTGTTTCATATCCAAGATTGTCGATAATGCGAAACCCTGCGCAGGCAAAAAAGTTTGCAGCAAATTGTGCGCGTGCCTGACGCATGGCAACATTACCGATTTTCAGCATGAACACATTGATCTCGCGTGCTGCACTGTCGGTTTTCAGGCGCATGGCTTCGAAAGCTTCGGCTGCGCGGTGAAGACGAATGGGTCTGATGCCGCCTTCGAGTAACGGATGTGGCTTTTTCAGTCTGGCAGCATCTACTTTTTCGTTGAAATTCGGATACTGATTTGTCCCCAGAATAATCTCGCGACGCGTCTCCACATTGCTGTTGCGTTTGGCTAAAGTCTCGTCAATAAACTTCTGAATAAATTCCTGACGGAAAGCCGGAGTAAATCCACCCAAATCCTGAATCTGAAGGAAGAGTTTCCACGCTTCTTCGGCAATGGCTTTGGTGAGGTGCTCAATATAGTAACTGCCGGCTGCAGGATCGTTCACCTTATCGAAATGGGCTTCTTCTTTAAGAATAATCTGAATGTTGCGGGCAATGCGTTCCGAAAAATCATCGCTGCAGCTGTACACCGCATCGAAAGGCTGAACACAGATGGCAGATGCGCCGCCCAGTGCTCCCGACATGGCTTCGGTGGTTGCTCTGAGGATGTTTACATAGGGGTCGTAAATGGTTTTATTCCATTCGGATGTTTCGGCAAAAATGCACATGTGTCCGGAATCTGCCGATTTGGGATTGAACTCGTCGCAAATGGCCGACCACAACAAGCGGGCAGCCCTGAGTTTGGCAATTTCCATGAAATAATTGGATCCTTGGGCAAAAACAAACAACATGCGCGGCGCAACGTCGTCGATACTATGTCCGGCGTCGGTAAGGCGTTGCAGGTATTCGGCACCCATGGCAAGACCGGTAGCCAGTTCCTGAACAATGCTGCCTCCGGCATTGTGAATATGGCGTGCGTTGATATTCAGTAATTTAAAATTCGGCAGCGTGTTTCCGGCTTTGGCGAATGCACTTTCCACGCATTGGCAGGAATCGGAGTTGCAGGGTGTTTTTCCGCTCAGCATCAAAAATGCCAGCGGGTCGAATCCCGAAGAACCTTTTATTGCGTTAGGGTCAATATGATGTTTTGCTGCATATTCTGCCATCATACCCGGAACCGACGCGTCGGAGCCATTACCTACTATATGCACCGGAACTGTGGTCAGATCGATGCCATTAAGTAATGTTTCGAGTTGTTGATAAGTGAGTGGAGTGCAGGTAACGAAACCCAGCGATTGCGCACCTTTTTGCAATGCTTTCAATGCTTTGCGGTTGGCTTCTGCCGGATCGGCAGCACGGAAGTCCTGCCTGATTTTCCAACTGTGCGAAGGCTCACTGCCCCGGACAAAGGGTTTTTCTCCCGGAAGCGCATCGGAATAAGCCAGATCTTTCACATCCTCGAAACGGTAGAAAGGTTCAAGGCTGATGCCTTCGAGGGTGTTCCAAACCACCTTTCGCCCGTAGTCGGCACCCTTCAGGTCTTTTATAACCTGTGCGTGCCATTCCTCGTAGCTTATGGGTTTGAATTCCCCGAATAAACTATTATTTTCTGCCATACTATTTTAGTTTTTGTTTCAACAGGCGAAAATAATGTTATTTTTTTGAGTAAGAGCATGTTTTTATCATGTTGTTGAGGCAGGCAATGATAGTGCGCAACTATACCGCCTAAAAAATAGCCCGAACTACAAAGATATATGAACCCAATTCTTTCAAGTCATAAGTTTTTTATTTGTATTTTGCCGAAAATTTTAATTTTTCAGTATGCTCAAAAAAGTACCGCACACCTATGTAATTATCTTTTCGATAATAGTAATAGCTGCGGCCATGACATGGTTTGTTCCGGCAGGCAGTTTCAATCGCATTGTAAAGACAATGCCCGATGGCAGCGAACGCATGGTAATAGCTTCCGACAGTTTCCACCGCGTTGATCAGGCACCCCAAACCTGGCAAATATTTTCGGCCATGTTCAAGGGTTTTGTCAATCAGGCCGATATCATCATGTTTATTTTAATGATTGGGGGCGCATTCTGGATAATGAACGCCAGCAAGGCACTCGATATTGGCATAATGGCCTTTATTAAATCGACCACAAAGCTGGAACGCTACAGGTGGTTAAAAAAGATTGGAGTCAACAACATTGTCATGATTCTCATTATGCTGATGTTCAGCATGTTTGGAGCCGTATTTGGCATGAGCGAAGAAACCATCGCCTTTGTAATAATATTGGTTCCGTTGGCCATATCGATGGGCTACGACAGCATCACCGGTGTGTGTATGGTATATGTGGCGGCACATCTGGGCTTTGCCGGAGCCATGCTCAACCCGTTCACCATTGGTATTGCGCAGGGATTGTCGGACCTGCCCATTTTCAGCGGTATAGAATATCGCATGATTTGTTGGTTGGTGATTAATGCCGTGGGATTTTCTTTTATTATGATTTATGCGCGGCGCATTCATCGCAAACCCGAGCGCAGCCTCACCTACAACATAGACCAATACTGGAGAAACAGGCAAAACGAAAGCAACGAGCAGGTTGTGTATTACACCCCGCGCATTGCCTGGTTTGTTTACGCTATTGTGCTGGCTTCGCTTATTGCATTTGCCGTGTTCTACCCCGAAACAAACATGAAAATAGGCAACAGCACATTTACCCTGCCGGCATTGCCGGTAATTTCGGCCTTATTTGCCATAACCGCGTTTTTCTCGTTGCGTAAATCGGTTCATTTTTTCATTCTCAACCTGCTGGCCTATACCATAGTGTTTCTTATTGTGGGTGTAATGGGTTACGGATGGTATGTTATGGAAATTGGAACGCTGTTTCTGGCCATGGGTTTGGCTTCGGGGATATCTATCAACAAATCGGCCAACAATATCACCAAGCTATTTCTCGAAGGTGCCAAAGATATTTTTTCGGCAGCGCTGGTGGTAGGTTTGGCCGGTGGTATTATTGTAATTCTCACCGACGGTTACATTGTCGATTCTATTATGTATGGCCTTTCGAAAACCATGCAGGGCATTGGCAAAGCCGGTTCGCTCAGCATTATGTACGGCATACAAACCGTGCTCAATATCATTATACCATCGGGTTCGGCCAAGGCTGCGCTCACCATGCCCATAATGGCTCCCTTCTCCGATTTAATAGGCATTTCGAGGCAAGCCACCGTAATGGCCTTTCAGTTTGGCGACGGCTTTACCAACATGATAACTCCCACATCGGGCGTATTGATTGGATGCCTGGGTGTTGCCAAAATCCCCTACGATATTTGGGTTCGATGGGTATGGAAGCTCATTCTGGCCCTGTTTATTGTTGGATTACTACTGCTTTTGCCTACGGTATATCTCGAAATGAACGGTTTCTGATTGATTCGGACATGAAAAAACTGATAGTAATAGTTTCGATTGGTATTGCGAGTGTGGTGGCAACGGCACAGCCTGTTCAACTGCAAGCCGGTTTCGACCCCGACGAGTACTTGTGTATGTTGGGAATAATTGCCCGGCAGAGCGATACGGTGTGGGACCAGATTAAAATACCACTCTGCGAAGGCTATAGCCTGAAATATCGCTCGCCCGAATACCCATTGAAAAACCAATTCGACATATGGCTTGGCCCCGACAATACGGCTGTGCTGCATATTCATGCTACCAAAGACGACAATTTGAGCTGGGCGCAAAACTACTACACTGCCATGTGTGCTGCAACCGGTACATGGAACTTTAGTCAGGATGAAAGTTTCGAATACATGCTGGCCACCAACCCACGAGCGGCTGTTCATGCAGGATGGCTGGTTGCCTTGGCCTATATGCACCGCGAAATACTGCTTCAGATGGAGGCATTGAGCAATCAACACTGCAACAGCATTATCATTACCGGGCACAGTCAGGGTGGCGCCATTGCCTACCTGTGCACTTCGTGGCTGCGCTATTTGCAGGCCGATGGATCCATAGCTCCTGACTTGCAAATTAAAACTTACTGCAGTGCAGCACCTAAACCCGGCAATTTATATTATGCCTACGATTACGAAATTCTCACTCAACAAGGCTGGGCCTACAATGTGGTAAACCCTCTCGACTGGGTACCCGAAACACCCTTTTCGCTGCAAACCACCAACGATTTCAACACATTAAGTCCATTTTACAATGCTCGCGGCATCATTAAAAAGCAAGGCTTTGCTGCCCGCCTTGTATTAAAACCCATGTTCAACAGTATGAACCGCCCGCTAACCCGCACCACAAAGCGTTTTCATAAATACATGGGTAAAAAAATGCACCGGCAAATCGAGAAATCAACCGGATTGCAACAACCCGATTATGATATCAGTATGAATTATGCCAGAGCCGGCAATTACATTGTGCTGCAACCCGACTCATTGTATATGTCGAAGTATGGAGCCGACACCAGGCACATGTTTGTACATCACTTGCTACGCCCCTATTACGAGCTAACGCTGCAAATGAAAGAGAACAACTTGACGGGTCGTTAATTTTCGGTAAGGTTTATGTAGTTATTATGAGAAATTAACCACCGGCATACAATTAAATAAAAAACTGATGAAAAATATTGCTACAATACTTATATTTATCTTACTGGCAATCAACGGGTTTGGCCAAAGCGATTTTTACAGCCAACTGGCCGATTCGGCCTTTGAACTAACAAAACAAAAGGTGGTGTACGACCCGTCGTACTTTAGCATTGCCTACCCCAACGGCGATGTGCCCGAAGGTAAAGGCGTATGCACCGACGTAGTGATACGTGCCTACCGGAAAATGGGTATCGATTTGCAGAAAAAAGTACACGAAGACATGAAAAGTAACTTCGACAAATATCCTAAAAACTGGGGACTAAAAGCGCCCGACAAAAACATAGACCACCGCAGGGTTCCCAATCTGATGACATTTTTTTCGCGCCATGGCAGCGTTCTCGAAATAAGCAACAATGCTTCTGATTACCGCCCCGGCGACATTGTTTGCTGGAATTTGGGCGGCGGCATTACCCATATTGGAATAGTCTCGGCCAAAAAGAACCTGTTTCTTACCCGTTACCTGATAATTCACAATATTGGAGCCGGTCAGGTTCTCGAAGACTGCCTGTTCGACTTCCGCATTATTGGGCACTACCGGTACCCGTAAAATAGAATAATGGCATTAATCTAAAGCATTTATCGACCACAGAAAACACATTGCTATTGTTAAAACAATATTTCGTTTTTCTTAAATAAATATTTCATGAATAATGAAACTAGTAAAAGTTTGTATTTCTGATATCGAAAACTAAAAGCAAAAAATATGGAAATATGCTTTGAAAGTTCATTACAATCTTGTAGTTTTACTTCATAAACCCGTTATTATTACGTTTTCGGTTAAAACACGTGAAATCATTATCCAGTAATGTATCTTTGGTCTTAATTAAACAGCAAATTGTAAACCTCATTAACATTTGGCCATATGAAAAGTGAAATAGTAGTAACAACCACAAACTCAATCGAGGGTTCGTGTATCGAAAAATATATTGATTTGATTGCCACCAATGTTGTTGTTGGCACAAACTTCTTTTCAGACTTTGGTGCATCAATAACTGATATATTTGGCGGAATGTCAGACACATATCAATCGAAACTTCATAAAATATACAAGATTGGTATCGATAAATTAAAAACAAAAGCAGGTCATATTGGAGCCAATGCAATAGTTGGAGTAAAAATTGATTTTGACGAGGTTTCGGGTAAAGGAAAGTCAATGTTTATGGTTTCAGTTATTGGAACAGCCGTAAGAATTCGCTGTAAAGATGAGAAAACCCTTGAGGACTTTCTAACCGATTCGATAACAGATAAGGACACTCTCGAGAGAGAACTTACCAAAAGAACTATAGAATCAAAACTAAGAGTAAACAGTCTCCCGATTCAAAACGAATGGTTGTATTTGTTAAATGCACCCTTTGCCGAAATCTCCGATTGCTTGCTCGAGATATATCTTACCACAATACTTAAACATGTTAGTCAGAGAACTGAGCAAGAAAATTTACTAATAACAAACGTCCCCACATATTTTAAAAATCTGGCAGAAGAATCAGCAATAACAGTTTTATACTCAAAGCTTACTCAAGCACCCAAAGTAATACTTGATATAATTGTATCAAATGATTTATTTTCGGCCAAAGACGTGCTCGATTTATTGCAAAGCAAAAATACTGATATTGCGGTTGCGTGCTTAAAGGCAAATAAAAACTACTATTCAAAAACCGATTTACAATTGATGAAAGAAATTTTAACATTGCTCGACAACCTGAAAGATTTGGGGAAAACTGAAACGGTAAAAAACGTCCTTGGGAAAGCTAAAGAAAAGTATATTTGCCCTAATGGTCATGTAAACAACACTGAGGATTTGTTTTGCACCACCTATGAATGTGGCAAGAATATGAAGGGATTGACTGAAAATCAGGTTAAACAAATTGAACATTTCAAAGCCAAAGTTGATGCCTTAAATTGCCTTTTATAATTCAAATTTTTTGAATGAAATCATAGCTTAATGCACTTCAATAATTATTTATTTTCAAATAAAAGATTGTAATTCGTATTTTTGAATTCGCAATACAACACATGTTTACTATGCAACAATTACCCGACACATCGCTGATAAGTTATTTCAGCAATATGGTAAAAAGCGGCGGAGGCATCAATCTGGCACAGGGTCTTCCCGGATTCAGGCCACCGGAAATGCTTCTCGAATATCTCGAAAAATTTGCCCGAAGCCAGTATCACCAGTACGCACCGGGATTAGGAGTGCAACAGCTTCGCGAACAAGCGGCCCTGGCATGCCACAGTGCAGCGATTACCTCCGAAAACATCATGATTACCAATGGCGGTACCGAGGCCATTTCGCTGATTTACACATATTTGTTCAAAAAGCTTAAAGCAAAGCTTCATGTAATGGCCATTGCTCCGGTATATGAAAGCTACCGTGAATTACCCGCAATTTTCGGGAACGATTTTCATTTATATCAAAGTGCTGGCACCGGCAGTTTCGAAACTGAAGACTTTTTAAACCAAGTAAAAAGCAAAAACATCAATTTGGTTTTCTTAGCTTCTCCCGGCAACCCGCTAGGTAAAGTTTTCAGTCGCGACGAAATAGAGACAATATGCCATTACTGTAGACAGAACCATGTTTATATTGTCATCGACTTAGTGTATAAATATTTGTATTACAACAACAAGCCCTATATTCCCTATCATTTACTGAGCGATTACATACTGTTTGCCGACTCCTGGTCGAAGCAGTTTTCAATTTCGGGCTGGCGATTGGGTTATGTGGTAGCACCTGCTGTGGCGATACATGAAATGTCAGCCGTTCACGATTTCACAGGCTTATCGTCGCCTATGCCCCTGCAGCAGTCGCTGGCAGCATGGCTCGGCCACACTTGCGAGGCTGAAAGTTATTTAGACGAAATTCGTGTACAGGTAAAAAACAATTTTCGAAAAACCGGCAGCCTACTGCAAGAAGCAGGATATACCTGTCTCGATGCCGATGGAGGCATATTCTTGTGTGCTGCCCTTCCGCAAGGTTTTGGCGATGGATTTGATTTTGCCATGTCGCTGTACGAAGCCGAAAAGCTGGCAGTGGTTCCCGGCATACACTTCGACGACAGATGGAGCTCAGTAATTCGTCTCAATATTGCTTATCCCGAAGAAATCATCCACGAAAGTGTTCAACGTCTGCTACGCTTCACCCAAACTTATATGAAACAAGCATAAAAAATACGTCATTATGTGTGGAAGATTCATACTGGTTCAAAAACTGGAAACACTCGAAAAACGCTTCAATCTAAGTGATGTCACTTTTCAATACACAGCCAGTTACAATACTGCTCCCGGAATGCAGTCTGCAGTAATTACCAACACACATCCACGAGTAATGCAAGGCTTTCGCTTTGGTCTCTGTCCATTTTGGGCAAAAAAAGATATGTTGCTGATAAATGCCCGCAGCGAAGGCGACAAAAATGCCGACAACGACATGCACTATCACGGCCCTAAAGACATTATCAACAAGCCCGCTTTCCGCAAGCCCATCCGAAGCCGTCGCTGCTTGGTTATTGCCGATGCCTTTATAGAGGGCAGCAGCGAAAAAGGCCTCGACGAAGCCTATGTTGTGTATTTACGTCATAAGGTTCGCCCCTTTGCTATGGCCGGATTGTGGGATGAATGGACTCATCCCGCCACACAACAAATCACACAATCGTTTGCCATTATCACTACGATTGCCAACCCCTTGATGCAAAAAATAGGGCACCACCGATCCCCTGTAATTCTCGAAGCCTGGCAAGAAAGAATCTGGCTCGACAGTGAAGCCCCGCTATCAGACATAACAGCACTGTTGAAACCCTACGATTTCGAAAAAATGAACGCGTATCGCATTGGAAGCGATATTAAAAACCCCAAAAACAATAGTGCCGCTTTGTTAACTCCCATAGGAAACCCGGTATATTCAGATCCTGACATTCAAATTAAGGAATCGCTCTACCGACAAGGCTTTGGCAATGGTAAACCCAACAAATAACAACAAGCCTTAATTTTTATTTTGCACAATAAATAAAATGCTTATTTTTGCATTCGCAATTGCCCAGATGGTGGAATTGGTAGACACGCCAGCTTGAGGGGCTGGTGTCCGTACGGATGTGCAAGTTCGAATCTTGTTCTGGGCACAAAACCGAAGTTAAAACAGCTTCGGTTTTTTTGTAAAAGGCACAAATAATAATACCACACAGTAGTTGTTAATTGAACAGCTATTTAGTGCCGCTACCGGAATAATAGCTGTGTAAACTTAAACCACCTATCATATTCAATAATTTCTATATCTTTACATTCAAAACTTGTAAATTTGTTTAACACTTGATTCTTGCTCTATGAAAAATTTAACATTCGGGCTGATTATCATAGCATTAATTGGCTTAAGTGCATGCGACAAATACGAAAACGGTCCATCGTTTACACTGTTAAGTGCCACAAAGCGAATAACAGGTAACTGGGAACTTAAAGAGGCTTTGCTAAACGACACCATCATCGATTTAAACAATATGGCAGCATTGCTTGGCGATTTTGATACCGATACCTTAGGCAACAGTTTGCCTTTTGAGATAGATCCTTCGCAAATATCGGTAACTTCGGTGAAACTGAAACTCGAAAACGATGGCGACGGGAACTTCTCTATTGCATTACAATTCATTACATTCCCTTTTACACACACCGAGTACCTTACCTGGGCCTTCGACGATGAAAAAGAGAATGTTGAGATGACCATTTCAAATGAAACAAGCAGTTTCGAAATATTAAGACTCAGCAATAAAGAAATGTGGCTTCGTAGCACCGAAACGGTAGATGGAGAAACAAACATAGTAGTAACTAAGTTCGAAAAGCTCGATGATTGATGTTTCATAATAGTTCGGCAATAACTTGCTTTAAGAACAATGCATTTTTTTCGCCATGTTACCAAAAAACAATCCAATACAGATTCTGTTAAAAAAACCAAGTTACTTGTATTTACCGGGATTGTTTTTATTCTGGACTTTACTCTTCGCTTTGTTCCGAATATTATTCTTTTTTTTCTATGTTTGGCCCAATACATCATTCTTTGCCGCTTGGCGAGCCGGATTGCTGACAGATATTTCGGTAGCTTCGGTGTTGATAACGATTCCTGCTATTACAATATTTTTGGCATATTTCATAAGAAAAGCGGCATTTCGATTGCAAAAAACTGCATTCGTCATCAACCTGATTCTATTGCTTTTCATATGTTTTATCGAAGTAGTCAGCTTACCCATTTACGAAGAATGGGGCACTACATTCAATTTACGGGCTGTGAGCACCGTTGCATCGCCCGGAGAAGCTGCAGGTACCTTTTTCGACTATTTGTCGCCGGTTCTGTTGTCGATTTTTTGTGCCGCCCTGTTAATTGGCTCTTTTATTCAATACCTGCTCTACCGCTTATCGGTAAATACATCAGGGGTTAACACAATAACCAAGTTAACAGTTTTACCTATGGCATTGTTGCTTACTGTAGGTATTCGGGGGGGCATTGGCCAGGAACCGCTTAAGTTGAAGTCAGCATTTTTTTCGCAACAACAGTCAGAGAACTATTTGGCAGTGAACAAGAGCTTTTATTTTATTTCTACATTGAAGCAAAAAAATCACCTCGAGATACAAGATGTTACCATAAGTAAGGCAGAGCTACATGCAACCTACAGCAAGCTATATGCAGACTCTGCGAAAAACGATACATGTAATCTGCTGAACAGCAATCGCCCCAACATCATTCTCATTATTCTCGAAGGCTGCACTGCCGAAACATTCGAGTCGCCTGGAGGAGATACCTGCCTTACTCCTTGTTACAGCAAGCTTAGCCAAAATGCGATTCGTTTCGAGCAGGTCTATGCATCCGGATTTCGCACCGACCAGGGTATTCTCAGTATTTTAAGTGGTTTACCCGCGCTACCCTATCAGAACATCATGAACGACACAGCCCTCACGTCAACGCTTCCGTCGCTTACACAAGAACTTGCCGGATATGGTTACACAACCATGTTTTTATATGGTGGCGATGCCTCATACAGTCGTTTCAACAGCTATTTTCGAAACCACAGAACCCATGTTATCGACCGGCACAGTTTCAATTCGCAACTCTATTTGAACAACTGGGGGGTGCCCGATAATATTCTGTTCGAAAGAGCATTGCATGAGCTTAACAATATGCAAGAAAGTTTTTTCATGTGCATTTTAACGCAAAGCACGCATCCTCCTTTCGATTTACCCGTAAGCTATCGGTATGGCAAAACCGATAAAACAGCTATGTATAAAAGCTGTGTACATTTCACTGACTCGTGCATTGGCAGTTTTATTCAGCAATGCAGTAAGGCAGATTGGTATAGCAACAGTATTTTCATCATCACTGCCGACCATGGATCACTGTATTTGGGTACACGCAATTTCGACGACCACGAACGCTTCAGGGTACCTGTATTGATATTTGGACCTGCTCTCAACAATAGTGGTGCAGCAAGTGTTAACAGCCACTGTGCAGGAACACACGACATTCCGGCAAGCTTATTGGCTTTGTTACATATCGAAAACAAGCTTTTTCCTTTCAGTAAAAGTATATTCGACACAAATAGATATAAACATGCGTTTTGGATTACCGAGCACACAATGGGGTGGATAACACCTACACAGAAAATGGTTGTTAATCATACTACATCCGACATATATTCAATTTCGGGCGACACACTGCACATAAACGAAAACCGAAACGATGCACTCCGATTCTATAGGATGATAGCTGAATATACGCTATCAGGCAAAAACCCTGAAACACCTAACTAAAGATTCTGGAAACCTCTGCATCGCGTTTAAGCATCAAAAAAATATGTTTTACGTTCATCACACAATGTTGTTGCTTTTATGTTTATTAATACCGAACCATTAGCATTGTTACAGCAATAGTAAGCAACAATGGTTTTTTAAGCCTGAGTGTTGCAAGTTTTTATTTTGCACTATCAAAGATTTCGAAAAAAGCATTCTACGCTCATCAATCAATTCAATTGAATTCATTAATTTTGCAGCAGAACCGGTAGAACAATGAGAATTACAGTAACAGGCCTGTGCCTGATATTAGTCAGTATGGCTTTGCATGCTCAGCATACAAGCGATAAGCAAGCCAACACCCCTGCAGCCGAGCTTTATGCCGACGCACCCTATTTGTGTAAAAAAACCGACAATCAGGGCAACCCTGCATCCATCCCAATAGCTTTTGTGGTGCATGATGCATCCGCTTTTATGGCCACTGTCAATCTGGTTTCGATTAATCTGAAGTTTAAGTCTGTGCATCAGAATAGTTTTTCGGAAGCAATCAGCTTCAATTCAATGAGCGACAATGAGTTCTATCAGAATTTTGCACTGAAGTCAACAGTTAACACATCATTGAGCATACAGCAGTTCGATACAGCCTGTGTTTCGAAGCATGCTCAGCACACTTTTAAGTTTTTATGCAACAGCAACATTTTGAATCCATCGGTAACATACGAAAAAATTGATAAAACCTGGTGGTATTTTGTATATGAAATTCCCTACTCATATATTGCACCCTATGGAGACACACTCGATATCGAGATACATTTCGAGCAGAATCTGGCCACCGACGACTACATATACCTTCGCGTTATTCGCAGCGACGACGTGGTTCCTTCGCTGGCAGGCTGGTATCGTGGCGATACTCATTTTCACAGCATGTTTACCCAAAACACTGCCGAGCTGGGCTTACCGGTAGAAATCACCCCCATTATGGCGACACACTTGGGTATGGACTGGACAGCGCTGACCGATCACAGCTGCGACTACGACAACTACGGAAGTTCGATGCATAACAACTGGTTGCAACAACGCACCCTAACGCAACAAATGAATAGCGATAACAATGATTTTAAAACCATTCACGGCATCGAAATGTCGGTAAACAATTCGCAAGGAAAAACCGTGCACTGCCTGAGTTATCCCTCGCCTGCCTCACCCTATTCAATGCCGTATTTTGGCGATGGCGATGGCGATGTAAGTCAAACAGATGTAAGCATCGATATGTTGCTCGATTCGCTGGTATTGTATGGAGGATTTGCCTATGCCGCACATCCATTTGCCGAAGGCGATGCCCTGAGTGTGGTTGTGAATGGCGGAGCCTGGAATCTGGGGCACCCCGGTTTTACTCCAAATGGAGAACCTCACTCCTATGCAGGAACGGTTATTTGTAACAATATCGAAACAGCTTCGGATGTGTATGTTTCCGACCAAAACCATTTTAAACCGCGACTAAGGGGATTTCAGATTTTAAACATGCGCAATCGTCTTTCGGTTGCCAACGAACTCGACAATCCATGGGGGCCTTTTAACAACGGAGACGATATGTTTCAGCCGCTACCTCTTTCTGACCCTTTGCATTACCAGCTGCGCTACAATCAGAATCGCGAAGTATATGATTTCATGCTGCAGCAAGGGCTTGCCGATGCAGAAATTGATGGAGAATTTCGAAAAATATATCAAATTGCCGGCTCCGACGCACATGGCTCGTTTAACTATTCAAACACCGATTTCACTATGGGTATCTACGGAAACGTAAACGACAATGCTTTCGGTAAATTCTCCACTCTGGTATATTGTCCTCAGGGCATGGGCGAAGACGGCGAAGAAATACTCAACGCATTGCATAATGGCAGAGCTATTCTTAGCGAAGGTCCTATTGTTGAAATCGCATTGCTAAACACCGTCGATAACTCAACAGTGTTGATAGGCGAAGACACAGAAATTGACTACTCCGATTTGTCCGACTGGCAACTCACCTACCAGTGGGCAAGCTCAGGCTTGTATGGCGAAGCCGATGAAATTATTCTCATTATTGGCAATAAAGATGTTTGGGTTGAAACGGAATTGGGACTATGGGAGGATAATATCGATTTACACCAATTGATATCGCAATGCTTAGGCAGCAACTACCAACAAGGCAACATTGTACTTATGGCAGAACTGATCACATACAAAGAACCTGCTTCGCAATACGACCATATCAGCGGTTATTTTCACGCCTATACCAACCCTATTTGGATTCGTATTCACAATAACACAATCAATCCATTGATAGCATATAATGGTTTTTTATTGTATCCCAACCCTGCAGCCGACATAATAAGCCTGAGTATCGACAGCAATAGTGACGACGAAGTTGAAGTAAGCATATACAGTATCACCGACGATCTGGTGTATAAAGGCCGCCACAAACGCAGTAACCCCAAAATAAATATCGGGAACCTAAAAAACGGTGTTTACACCGTAAATATGCGCTCGAAACGCGCCATCAAAAAACAAAAACTGATAGTGCAACGATAAAGTTTAGTAAATAGCTTTGCCTGTATCGCAAACCCTCCTGCGGCAGCTTCAAATTCGAAGCTTATTCCGATTTGCAAAGTTCCAGACTTTGGAAATCATAACCGGAGAAAACAAACCAACGAAACAAGTTGTGATTCGCTTTGCTCGCATTGGTGTATTTTTTTTTTTAGCGGTGCTCGCGAACCTCCTTTGTCGGTTTCAAATTCGTAGCTTATTCCGATTTCCAAAGTTCCATACTTTGGAAATCATAACCGGAGAACAACAAACCAACGGAACTGGTTGTGATTAGCTTTGCTCGCATTGGTGTATTTTTTTAACGGTGCTCGCGAACCTCCTTTGTCGCTTTCAAATTCGTATCTTTGAAATAGTGGAAACATCAAAGGACATAAGTCTTGTTTTTCGAATACGTTGTGATTAGCTTTCAAATTCGTATCTTTGAAATAGTGGAAACATCCCATTATACTTTTTACTTTTAATAGTAACGTTGTGATTAGCTTTCAAATTCGTATCTTTGAAATAGTGGAAACATCTTATTTCATCAGATGGACTTCCGTACATATGTTGTGATTAGCTTTCAAATTCGTATCTTTGAAATAGTGGAAACATCCATACCCGAACAATGGATTGTGGAAACACTGTTGTGATTAGCTTTCAAATTCGTATCTTTGAAATAGTGGAAACATCCATCCCCATCGCTTCGGCTTCACTTCCAACGTTGTGATTAGCTTTCAAATTCGTATCTTTGAAATAGTGGAAACATCGCACCGGTGCGGTAATCGAGTATGGAGAACGTTGTGATTAGCTTTCAAATTCGTATCTTTGAAATAGTGGAAACATCCGACCGAGAAACGATCGCACCGTGTGAATAGTTGTGATTAGCTTTCAAATTCGTATCTTTGAAATAGTGGAAACATCTTGGTTGCTCCGTCAAAAATGGGGGTTCCTGTTGTGATTAGCTTTCAAATTCGTATCTTTGAAATAGTGGAAACATCTGATCTCTTTACGGAAGTATATGGTGGCCTGTTGTGATTAGCTTTCAAATTCGTATCTTTGAAATAGTGGAAACATCCTGTTTGGCAGGCTAAGCAGGAACCCGTAGTTGTGATTAGCTTTCAAATTCGTATCTTTGAAATAGTGGAAACATCCAAGGTTGATTGACGAAACAAAAGTCGATTGTTGTGATTAGCTTTCAAATTCGTATCTTTGAAATAGTGGAAACATCGGCGCGAGGGCAAAAATGTGAAGGTTTACGTTGTGATTAGCTTTCAAATTCGTATCTTTGAAATAGTGGAAACATCAACTTGTTTTGCCGATGCCGACCTTCTGCCGTTGTGATTAGCTTTCAAATTCGTATCTTTGAAATAGTGGAAACATCCGCTCCGACGATTGCACATGATACACAAAAGTTGTGATTAGCTTTCAAATTCGTATCTTTGAAATAGTGGAAACATCGTTATTCCGTTAACCGCGTCGTCGGCCACCGTTGTGATTAGCTTTCAAATTCGTATCTTTGAAATAGTGGAAACATCAGAACGCTTCGACATGTTGCTTGCCGGGCAGTTGTGATTAGCTTTCAAATTCGTATCTTTGAAATAGTGGAAACATCATGCTCGTTCCTCGCTTGTGCCTTGCTGCTGTTGTGATTAGCTTTCAAATTCGTATCTTTGAAATAGTGGAAACATCCATCGGCAAAACAAGTTGAAGCCGTAGATGTTGTGATTAGCTTTCAAATTCGTATCTTTGAAATAGTGGAAACATCTTTGTGATGTAAAGGCTCTGAAATGGGACAGTTGTGATTAGCTTTCAAATTCGTATCTTTGAAATAGTGGAAACATCTTAAAAACATCAATATTGTGCCAGCTACAAGTTGTGATTAGCTTTCAAATTCGTATCTTTGAAATAGTGGAAACATCAGCAATCGCACTACGCACTGTTGCTCAATTATTTACAGAGATAATTAGAAATTAAAAAACAGATGTTTCTAAGTCGAAATCCATCGCAGTTCCGATGGATTTCGTTTTTAAAACAATTCGAGTTGCACACCGGCCTCCGCCTTGGCTGCCTCTTTTTTGCCATAGAATATTTCCATGTCGCCAAACTGTTTATCGGTAATTTTCATGATAACAACATGGCCTTTTTCGGGTAGCATGTTTTTTACGCGGTTAATATGTACCTGTGCATTTTCGCTACTGGCACAGTGCCGCACGTATATCGAAAATTGAAACATGGCAAAACCGTCTTTCAGCAAGCGTTTACGGAAATCGGCATATATTTTCCGCTCTTTCTTGGTTTCGGTTGGGAGGTCGAAAAAAACTAATACCCACATAATACGATATTCACTGAAGCGTTGCATCTTACACCAATTCCGGATAGCTTATCTTTCGGCTTTCGCCACTATAGCATTTATACAGCGAAGCAGCGCTTAGGCCTGCTGCAATCATTAAAGGGCTGCGTTTGCCATTTATTGTGACATCGAGAACAGGAATTTGCAGAAGTTCGGCTTTTATGTTGTTGTCAAGTACATCTAAGCCTTTACCCTGTTCTACCAGAGTAAACACAAGTTTATCGACCATAGGGCGAAAGGGCTCCATAATGTCGTCGGCAAGGCAGTAGGCATTGTAGCGGTTGTGATGATGAATTCCCAGAGTTGGCAACATTCCGCTGGCAACAAGCGATCGGGCTATAATTGCACGAAGCAGTGCATAGCCGTAGTTAAGCAGGTTGTTCGGATATATGCCTTCGCGATGCCTGGTAAAGCCATTAACAGCAGAAAACAGTGTTTTCCAGTAATAGGCAGCCGCCCGGGCTTCAATGTTTTGTGTATCGCCACTGTTTACCTGCTTTGCCCAAAATTCCATTTGTCGCGCTTCGTCGTTACAACACTGCCGCAGAACTATCTGTTGGTTTTGTATTTTGGCTATAATAGTTTGCTGCCATAGCTGCTTCTTCAGAGGAACTGAAGCCGAAATCTGATGCTGAAAACGCTCGCTCTGTGTGGTGTTGCCTGCCAATGGTAGCAGCAAACCGGCCGGCATATGGTTGGCATCGCAGGTAATAACTGCACAATTATTGTCGAGCAAGAGTTGAAATACACTATGCGTGCAACAAATTCGATTATTGTCGAGTATTACCACACCAATATCCTCGATAGGAACGGTTCTTTCAGCCTGTTTCTTCATGCTATCGGGCACATTGCTGGTTTCTACCTCGGGCAGTTTTATTACAAGCTGGCTGTTTTTCACCGAAAGGTAGGCCGGATTTCCAAAATACAAGGTACGCTTTATCATGTTTTTTTTATAGGTCGAGTTGAGTCGAAAACAAATATTTAGCCAATTTTTCGTTATGAACGTCCCAACAAGCTTCCTCGTTTCCAAATGCCTCAAAAACAGCAGCTCTATCTATTAAATCCCCCTCATCTGCCTGATTCAAACTATTGTACGAGCTAAATTTCCATTCGCTAAAATGCTTACAAAAACCATGATGCACCGGGTTACGATGAATATATACAACCAAAGCCCTAAAATGATCCTCGTTTTTAATTTCTTCGCGTTTGAAGTTCTTTATAAACAGTGAGCCCATACGCCCATACATCTTATTAAACGCCTGCGTATAGCTGCTGAAAAAGTTGGCGAATTGCTTCGAAATAAAATATTCAACTTCAACTTCAACAACAACAGCTCTTCCAAAGTTCGAAACTTTGGAAGAGCTTGGTTGTTGTTGATTTCTTATTTTTTCAATCTCTTCGCCCCCCTTTATTTTCAGCAGCAAATGAAAATGATTGTTCATCAGGCAATACGCGTATGTGTCGGCTATGGGCACAATGTGTTTCACATATCGTTCCATAAAGAACCGCTTGTTCTCATCACTCTGAAACAAATTCTCGAACCCGTTGGCGTGGTTGAAGATGTGGTAGGTATTATTGGGCTGAAGTAGATGCATAGCAAGCAGAACTAATACTCTCCTACTGAGATAATTTGGCCTACGTGATTAATTCGAATCTTTATAATTCCATTTAAGCCAAATCGAAGCCATGTCAATCCTTTTAATGATGAAATATCATTTACATTTGTTTCTAGATGATGTCGAAAGAAATAATCCTTCGTAGCTATCTTCTGCACCCTAAACAAATTCGGACTGATCATATGGTAATTATCCGGATTAAGCAAGTCTGTTTCACTTGGATTAAAACCGGCTTTTTCGTTAGGGAAGACAAAATATTCGTTTTGCTTCATGGTAAATAAAAATGTCCAACCTTCTTCTTGTCGATAATTTTTATCGATAATAGGCAGACCTTGATTGGCTCGCATGGTAGCTTCAAAAAATGAGACAACGTTTTCCTGTAAATTTCCATCAGCATCGCGATAAATTGCAACATGGTGGTTATTGCTGGTGCTCACGAAATCGGCCGGTTGCGGCTTTCCGTTTTCATCGGTTATTACATTTCCTGTATAATCGCGTTTGTCGTGCAGTGCTGTTGCATTGCTAACCCCTGTAATTGTTACCCGCTTAATGGCAATACCTTTGCTTTTATTGAGCCAAATTGGGTTTTCGTCGAGATTGCTAAATGCTTTTTTTGCATTGCCTCCAAACTCATCGAGGCGATTCTGAAGAATTTGTCGGATTTTTACATCAACAACTTTATCGATTTTTAAATCGGAGCTTATTTCTTTGCGAATGGTGTAAATATTTTCGAACCAAACAGTTATAACTTTTTCGGGCACTTTTTCGGTTTGTGCCGCATTCAAGAAAATTGGTTTTTTGTCGAGGCTATTTGTACCTGTAAAAGCCTTTTTGGGGTCGTTGTCGAACTGCAAAAGACGATTCAACAAGGCTTGGCGATGCTTTTTGTTCGCAACTGTTTGAATTTTCTCATAGTTAAAAGCAGCCCCAATTTTTTCCTGTTTTGTTGCATATTTCTTTATGCAGCCATATATGGTTTCGTTATGCAGCTGGCCACGCGGAGTTAATTGTACTTTTTTAAATTTACCATCCTTATTCTTTGTAATATTAATGTTTTGGGTAACTACTTTGTTTTTTGCTTTTATTGATATTAGAGTGCTTTCTAAGTGTTTTTTTGCTTCGGCACGGAAATCATCTATAGGCATTGGCGGCAAAAACTTTAGTTTACCGTGTTTGTCGCGATACAATTCTTTTTTCTCGATGTAAGCTACCACTTTAGAAACCTCACTCCTATGCAGATTGCTTAAATCGTAATCGCCGGAATACACATAATCATCAACATTCTTTTGTAATCGAGCATTCAAATTGTTGATATATTGAATGAATTGCCGTTTCGTAAATGCAATCGTAAGCGCGTCCATGGCATGATGACGATGGTCGTTGCGTTTAGTCCAATCTTTTATTCTTCTAATTTTTCGTCCATCTTTATCTTCAATAATTTCGGTTAAACCCAATTTATCGTACTTATCCCAGTTTAATTCCTGCATTAGGTCAATCAATTGCCAGTCTTCGCGCAAGCGATCGGTAATAGAACCTGTAGTTGGTACCACAAATTTCACCATGTCTTCGAGAATTTCACGAGCTTTTTTTGCAATGTACTGCGAATCGCGAAGATCTCTTTCGATAAAACCACTTGGAATTTCGGCTTCTTTAAATAGTAATTTCTTTTGCTTAGTTTTACTAATAGAACCGGTATTAAACATTTTTTCGATCCTTGCCTTATATTCTTCGACACCTTGTTCTCCATATTTTTCTAACACATAATCATAAGCTGTGGCATTGGCTTTTTCAATATTAACCGTTCGGAGTTCGAGGGTTTTATTTGAGAATGAATCGTCGAACAATTTGGCTTGAGGAATAATGTGTTCTATATCGAACTCTTTGCTAAAAAGCTTTTCTTGAGAGATGTACGTATTCGAATATAAAGTTTTAAATCCATTCTCTTTCAATTCGAGATACAGTTTATATCGAATAATATCGTTACGACTAACTTGAACTAAACCAAATTCGTTTTGCAATATAGTCCGGTATTCTTCGTGCTCTTTAGTTGATTTGCTTATAAATTTTGTTAATTCTGCCCTTTCGGTGGCACTTTTTTTCAATTCACGAGCCAGTTCGATGCGTATTTCATCTGGTTTGCCATAAGCATCAACCACCGAATTAACCACATGAATCATTTGATTCAGAATTTTTTCGACCACAGGATTACGCAAACTGTTTCGTGGAAGAATTTCTAGTTTATCGACAAGAGTTTTGCTAGCAAGCTCTTCTTTGGTAAGCGATTTTTGGGAGTGGCGGTAACCGGCCTGTTCACATGATTCACTATAATCGAGCCCGTCCTTTAAATGGGGAAGAATTTTACGAATTGCTTTTGCGCTCAAACTGCCATAATCGGGTTGGAATGAAACATTGGCAAGCATGATCGCATATTCTTTTTCGAACCCAAATAATTCGTTTAATTTAATTATTAGTTTTTCGTTACCGGATTTTGAATCATCCCCCTCGAAACTATACAGTAGATGCCACAACCGATAATGCGCTTGTTTTTCGAAATCGGGACCTTCGAGGCTTGAGTCAAAATATAGAATCTCGGTGTTTATGCCTAACATCCCAAATACAGGTTCAACTATATCGAGAACTTTTGCTGTGGGCATCTTAGAAAAATCGAATTCTCCATGCCCACTCAAAAAAATTATTTTCTCGTAAACTTTAAAGAGTTCTGCTTGGGTTCGATTTCCTTCGATGTTTTCATAATTTAGATCTAATTCTTTATGGTTTTCGAAAACCAGTTTTAATGCATCCGACTTTTTTAGCTTTTCTTTAATATTTAACTCAGTAAATAATATTTCTTTCTCTTCCTGAAATAGCGGCCGCTTTTCGGGTGTGTCTTTAACCAACACTTGTATATTATTTAATATTTGCCAAACTTTAAACTCTTGAAAAAGCGGTGATGAACGAGGACAAACCCTTAAGCCTATAGTTTTAATTTTTGTTTTTCCTTCAACATAAACTTTAATCTTTTTGTGTTCGAACTCACAAAAACTAATTAATCCTTTTTGACTTTTCAATGGCCGCTGGTAAAAAATCACAATATCGCGAATCTCTTTTTTTAATTCTGGGGTTAATTCTTTATGAAATGTTGATTGTGTTTCCCAAACTTTCTCAAACTCATCTAAGTAATCTTGTCGATAGAAAACTTGATTTTTCAAACTATAATTTGGATTTTCGAGCAGTTTCTCCATTTGATATTGCCCAACTGTTTGTTTCGTAAAATATAGTTCTTTACTTCGGTCGCTAATGGCACCTAAGTATCCGCTTGAGTTGGTAATTTGTTTATTGATTTCTTGTATTACTATTACAAATTGTTCGAGCTCAATTTTTTCGGTTAATGCTTTTACACGCCATTGATAATTTTCAAATTTTTGTTCAATGGTTTTTCCTTGCCTCTTCATTCCAACCAGTTCAAACCCATTCTCATTAAAAGTTTTGGCACAAATCGCCCAAACGGCTTCTGACTTTTTATTGCGCAATTCTTCTTTTAACTCAGGTGTTAGAAAGTTGGGATGAAATAAGATTTGCTTGTCGAATATTTTATCATATTCCGACATTAAATCAGACCTATAAAACTCTGGCAAATTTTTCTTCCCCTGTAGCAAAACTTGTAAGCAATATTGCCCCGGTGTCAAGTTCTCTTCATACATTTTTTTTGCAATATCCATTCCGTCGATTAAAGCTCCATCTTCTGAGGTTTTTGCTTTTCGACTGCTTTTGTACCCACGCTTTTTGTTAATAGTTAGAAGAACCCGTGCAAACTCGCTTAATGAGATTTCTTCGGTAGCTGCTTTTGCTCTCAGTTTGTAAGTTTCAAAAGTAGATTTATTGCCCTTTTCGGCTAAAATAGTACTGTCGTCGATAAAACCATTTTCTTTTAAAACAGCAAATAGGTTTTCGCGTCGCAATTTGTATCGCTGTAGGTTACGCCGCATACTTCGTTTCAATGTTCGGTCTGCATTTGTAGTAATGCTTTTCCCTTTTTCGAAGTTTTGTTGCTCATCAACAGTTAAAGGATTAACACGAACCCCCAGTTTTACTATCGAAGATTTCTCACTTTCGGTCTCTGCTTCATTTACAACCGCCCATCCAATACTGTTGGTACCCAAGTCTAAGCCTAATATCTTTTTCATTCAAAAATCATTTTGTGGTTTTATGACGATAAAATTATAATATTTTTTTACAAAACTATTGATTGTGTAATTTTTTTAATTAAATTTGTCGTACGAATTTGAAGCTAATCACAATAAGGATTATTCCGTTGTGAAAACATTCAAGGCGGGGAAACTCGCCTTTTTTATTTGGCGGGGTTTGTTAACTTTGCAGGTAAATAAAATCTATTTTCAATGAAACCCGCAATACTTATTACAGGTGCCACGGCAGGTATCGGAAAAGCCACTGCCGAAATACTTCACAACAAAGGATTTATGGTTTTTGCCTCGGGGCGCAACACCCAATTGCTGCAAGACTTGCAACAGCAGGGCTTGCAAACCATTGAGCTTGATGTTACAAAACCTGAATCGTGCCATGCCGCTATGGCTGCTATTGCGGCCAGGGGCTATTGGGTGCAAACCCTGATAAATAATGCCGGATATGGGCAGTTTGGCGCGGTTGAAGATGTTGACGAAGCTACAGCTCGCCGCCAGTTCGACACCAACGTGTTTGGGCTGATGTACTTAACACGCCTTTGCATACCCAGTATGCGCGAAAACCGCAGCGGACGTATTGTGAACCTTTCGTCGATAGCCGGAAAAATTTCGATGCCGGTGGGTGGATGGTATGCCGCGTCGAAGTTTGCGCTTGAAGCACTGAGCGACGCCTTGCGTTGGGAATTGCAACAGTTTGGTATTAAAGTGGTGCTTATTGAACCCGGGCCTATTGCTTCTGAGTTTGGCAAAACAGCCAATGCCATGATTGAGAAACTGAATTCGACGGGCTATTACGAAAAGTTTTACGGCTTTGTGAGAAACTTCGATAAGCAGTTTAATATTGGTGGCAGCAGCCGGCAATGTGCTGCAGTAATTGCACGTGCAGCAATTGTGAAGTGCCCGCGGATACGGTACCGCGTTACGGCTGTGGCAAAATTGCTTTATGGGGTGCGTAAATTGGTTTGCGACCGCTTGTTCGATGCCATAATGATTAAGTATTTTGCATCGCGCTAATTGGAATGCTGCTTGTTTATGGTAAAAAAACTGGTTAATTTGCATTATGATTTTCGAAGGGTTCAATAGCATACAACATGTACTGATGCTGGTAGCAATGGTGCTGTTTGTGATGTCGCTGTGGCTTCATGTTAAAGAAAAGGATACCTGGAGCCTTGCACTGTTGCTTGTGGCGGCATTGTGCATAAATCTGTTTGCAGCCATGCTCGACCCTTTTCTGAATGTATGGGACGAACGTTTTCATGCGCTGGTAGCCCGCAATATGATTGACCACCCACTGTTGCCAACGCTTTACGACGACCCGGTGGTGCCTATGGATTACGACCGCTGGGACAGGTACCATATTTGGTTGCACAAGCAACCCTTGTTTATGTGGCAAATGGCCTTGAGTTTCAGAGTTTTTGGTATCAGCGAATTGAGCATGAGGCTACCCAATGTGCTGCTGGGTGTGGCTATGGTATTTGCGGTGTATCGTTCGGCAAAGCTGGTGGCCAATAGTCGCACGGCGTTTGTTGCAGCATGGCTGGTGATAAGTTCGTTTTATCTGGTGCAGATGCTTGCCGGAAGGCAGCAACTCGACCAGAACGATTATAGTTTTTTGGCCTACGTAAACCTGAGCGTGTGGGCATTTATTGAATATATAAACAATAAAAATAAACTGTTGTTTGCGGTGCTTGCCGGTGTTTTTGCGGGAGCCGCGGTGCTGTGCAAATGGCTGCCGGGTTTGCTGGTATTCTTAATCTGGGGTGTTTACAATTTGGCTGAGTACAGGTTGCAGTGGCGTGCCTATTGGCATATGCTTGCGGCTCTGGCTGTTGCCTGCCTGGTGTTTGTTCCCTGGCAGTTGCTGTGCTATGTGTGGTACCCTGCCGAATTTGCGGCTGCCTCGTCGCTGAATGCCATGCACTTTACGCATGCTGTTGACGGGCAGGCAGGGAGTTTTTGGTATCATTTCTATAGATTTCAACCCATTTACGGCAGTTTGGCAGCTTTTGCCATTGTTCCCGGATTTGTTTTTTTGTTGCGCCGACAAACCAACGGGAGGCTGATTTGGGCAATGCTTGCAGCCGTTTTGTTTGTGTATGTTTTTTATGCGCTGGCAAAAACCAAGATGCCTTCGTTTACCCTGTTGCTCGCGTTGCCGATGTATGTTGCATTGGCCGAGTTTATTGGTCAGGCTTCGGGCTTTGTGTCTCAAAAAATTCGCCGCGCAGTGCCTGTATCACTGTTTTTTGGCTTACTGATGACCGCAATAGTGCTGATACGCTTCGATGCGCCGGGTTTACACCGCATTCACAACACGGGCAACCCCGACAATTATGTGGCAGCCATGGCACTCGCGAACAAAGCTGTTTTCGAATCGCTCGACTGCAACAGCAATGCGGTGCTGTTCAATATTCCCGGAAGGCATTATATTGAAGCTATGTTTTACACCGGCCTGCCTGCATATGGTTTTATTCCCGATTACGAACAGTATTTACATCTGAAAAACCTGCGGCGCAGTATTGTTATTTTTAGTACGAACCCAGCTGAATTGCCCGAATACCTGTTGGCCGACACTGAAGTAATAGTAATGCAACAACAGTTGTATCGATTCGATTGACATCAGTGCGTAAACAAATACAAATGATTTTTGTATTTTTGTAATTGAAATTTTTACTACAGTGAGAACAAAAGAAATGCGCATTTTGAAGCCCTTGCAACGATTTTTGCAAAACGAATCGGCAGGAGGCATTGTGTTGATAATAATGGCATTGGCCGCATTAGTTATCAGTAACACCGGCTTATCGAGGTTTTACTTCGATTTTTTGAACACGAATGTAAGTTTCGAAGTGTCGAAGTTTATTCACCTGAACAAGCCGGTAATTTTATGGGTGAACGATGGCGCCATGGCCTTGTTTTTTTTGCTGGTAGGCCTCGAAATTAAGCGCGAGCTTATAGCAGGCGAACTGAACACCAAAGATAAATTTATATTACCATTGGCGGCAGCATTGGGCGGTATGGTGATTCCTGCCATGCTGTATGTGTTGATGAATTTGGGCGGCGAAGGCATTCACGGCTGGGGCATACCAATGGCTACCGACATTGCTTTTGCTATTGGGATTTTGATATTGCTGGGCAAGCGCATTCCGCTTTCGCTCAAAGTGTTTCTGGTAGCCTTGGCTATTGTTGATGATATAGGAGCCATTCTGGTTATTGCAATTTTTTACACATCGCAAATCAGCTTGCAGTGGTTAATTGTGGCAGCCATTCTTACAGTTATACTACTGTCGTTTAATTTATTGAGAATAATTCGGCCCTGGATGTACTTAATTGTTGGTTTTTTGCTATGGTATGCCATGCTTAAGAGTGGTGTGCACGCTACCATTGCCGGGGTAATTCTTGCGTTTACCATACCTGCGCGTCCGCGCATCAGGCCGGGTTTGTTTGTGCGGTTTATGGAGCGCAGTTTGAGTCGCTTTAAAGGATCGTGCCGCGTCGATGTGGAGTTTTTGGCCAATCAGCATCAGCAAGAGAATGTGCAGGAAATGGAAATTAGTTGTCATAAATTGCTCAGCCCGTTGCTGCGCCTCGAGCATGCCCTGCATCCGTTTGTAAGTTTCTTTATTCTGCCGCTGTTTGCATTTTGCAATGCCGGCTTAATAATTGGCGGCGACTGGCTTGTGAATCTGAGTTCGGCCAGCTCGTTGGGTATTGCATTGGGTCTGGTAATTGGCAAACCGCTTGGCATTGTGCTGTTTACTTATGTTGCCGTCAGGCTGAAATGGGCTGTACTACCCTACGACCTCAGCTTTAAGCACATTTTGGGCGTAGGCTTTCTAGCCGGCGTAGGCTTTACGATGGCTTTGTTTATTAACGGACTTGCGTTTTCGAATCCTGCATTTATCGACATCAATAAAATGGCTATTTTTATTAGTTCGCTAATTGCAGGAATTACCGGATATATCATATTATCGAGGCTGGCAAAAATTGATATAATGCAGATCGATGAGCATAACAATGAAGAATAGTATGCCCTGTTTTAATTTTTCGGCTTTTGCAAACTGAATACTTTTTGTAATTTAGTGCAAATTTTAAACAACTATGGAAAACCAGCATTCAGAAACCAATCAGAGCGAAATTGTTTGCAAGCAATGCGCTGCCAAACTGAAATTTAAACCCGGAACCACTATGCTCACCTGTGAGTATTGCGGTTTCGAAAACGAAATCGACATTAAGGCCGAACCCGTTGAAGAGCTCGATTTCAACGAATGGCTGTCGAAGTCGGAGCACGAAACCGAAACCATTGAGGTGCATGCTGTGTTGTGCAACTCGTGCGGTGCCGAAATAACGCTGGCCGAAAACACGGTTTCTGACCATTGTCCGTTTTGTGGCAACCTGCTGGTAATTACTGCCGAATCGCATAAGAAACTGATAAAGCCAAAATCGCTGTTGCCATTCAAAATCGACCACAAAGAGGCGTTGAAGTCGTATGAAAAGTGGCTTCGTAAATTGTGGTGGGCACCTCCCGGTCTGAAAAAATTTGCCCGTATCAGCGAGAAAATAGCCGGTATTTACATTCCATACTGGACCTACGACAGCGACACCTACACCACCTATGTGGGGCAGCGTGGCGACGATTACACCACCACCGAAAGTTATACCGATGGAAATGGAAAATCGCAAACACGCACCGTAACCCGCACCCGCTGGACTACGGTAAAAGGCTCGGTAAACCTTTGGTTCGACGATGTTCTGGTGCCGGCCAGCAAGTCGTTGCCCACAAAAATTGTTGATAAGCTTGAGCCCTGGGATGTAAAAGAGCTGATACCTTTCGACGAGAAGTTTCTCTCGGGTTTTCGCTCCGAAACCTATCAAATCAATTTGAAAGATGGTTTCGACCGCGCCAAGGTGAAAATGGATCCGGTGATACGCAAGCAAATTTGCAAGCAGATTGGCGGCGACAAGCAGAGTATTACCAGCATGAACACATCGTACTCGAATGTTACCTTTAAACACGTGCTGCTGCCACTCTGGATAAGCGCATACCGCTATAAAGAGAAAAGCTACCGCTTCTTGATAAACGCCCGCACCGGCGAAGTAAGCGGAGAACGCCCCTACTGCTGGTGGAAGATTGCCCTTGCTATTCTTGCAGGTATCGGAGCCATTGCATTGATATATGTACTTGCCAGTTAATAACTTTAAAATTGAAATATTATGAAGAAATTTTTGAGATTTGCCACACTATTTGTTGCGGTAGTTGCACTTGTTTCGTGCGGAGGTAAAAAGCAACAGGACGAAAAAACCGATGACGCACCCAAAAAAGAACTCAGCGAAATGGAAAAGAAAGTAGCCACTTATGCCGAAGTAACACTTACGGCCGACCTGAGCCATTTGAGCGATCGCGATAAGCAAATGATTGTGAAGCTTATTGCAGTGGCCGATATTATGGACGAACTGTTTTGGCTCGATGCCATTGGCGACAAAAATGAGTTTATGGCGGGCATCAGCGACGAAGCCACCCGCAAATTTGCCGAAATAAACTACGGCCCCTGGGACAGACTCGATGGCAACAAGCCTTTTGTTGAAGGATATGGCGAAAAACCCGCCGGTGCCAATTATTATCCGCAAGACATTACCGACGAAGAATTTGAAGCATGGAAAAATGCCGACAAAATGACCTGGTATGGCTTAGTGCGCCGCGACGATAAAGGCAAGTTAAAACTAGTATGGTATCACGAAGCCTATGCCGAACAGATTGAAAGAGCAGCGCTGTTGCTCGAAGAAGCAGCCGAACTGTGCGATAATGCATCGTTTAAAAAATATCTTACACTCAGAGCCAAAGCATTGCGCACCGACGATTATCTGGCCAGCGATCTGGCATGGATGGATATGAAAGACAACCCGATTGACTTTGTGGTTGGCCCAATAGAAAGTTACGAAGACAATTTCAAAGGAGCACGGGCTGCCCATTCGGGTCAGATATTGGTGAAAGACCTGAAATGGAGTAAAAACATTGAACACTTCAACGAAGTATTGCCCCAATTGCAAGCCGGGTTGCCGGTTCCGCAACGCTACAAAAGCGAGAAACCTGCTGAAGGCGGCGACATGAATGTGTATGATGTAATTTACTATGCCGGCGATTGCAATGCGGGTAGTAAAAATATTGCCATTAACCTGCCCAACGACCCCCGAGTGCATGCAGCCAAAGGCAGTCGAAAATTGCAACTAAAAAATGCCATGGGAGCAAAATTCGATAAAATCCTTGTTCCCATTGCCAATTTACTGATTGATGAAGCACAGTTGAAACATATAAAATTTGAAGAAGCATTTTTTCAGAACGTAATGTTTCACGAGGTGGCGCATGGACTGGGAGTGAAATATACCGTGAATACCAAGAAATCGGTGCGCGAAGCTTTAGAGGCTTACTACAGCCCTATTGAAGAAGCCAAAGCCGATATTGCAGGGCTTTATATGGTAACCCAACTGTATGAAATGGGAGAATTTCCCGAAAAAAACCTGATGGATAACTATGTTACCTTTTTGGCCGGCATTTTCCGCTCGGTGCGCTTTGGTGTTTCCAGTTCGCATGGCAAGGCCAATATGATTGAGTTTTACTATTTGAAAGATAAAGGCGCTTTTGTAAGAAATGACGAAACAGGCCGCTATAGTGTCGATTTTGAAAAAATGAAACTCGCAGTAAGCGACTTACTACACGATATCCTGATTATGCAAGGCGATGGCAATAAAGCATTGGCCGAGCAATGGGTAAGCGAAAACGGTAAAATAGGCGAAGAATTGCAACACGACCTCGACAGAATTGCCGAAGCCGGTATTGCCAAAGACATTGTTTTTGTTCAGGGCAAAAAAGTACTGGGTCTGAAATAAGACCGGTGTGTTGTGTATTTAAGAGGAAAACGGATTGCCGGGTGAGACAATCCGTTTTTTTTTATTGCGTTTCGACATAACTTCTCTATGGTTTTTTGCCGTGAATACGAGCTTCACATTTCTTAATATTTTGTTAGAATCGTAATGCAGGTGTCGATTTTTCGAATCTAACTCGGCAAAAAAACGTATATTTGGAGAAAAGCAACAAATTCTGTAAAGAATGACTTATTGCAAAATAATTCAATAAAACTAAATAAAACTACAGCTTATGAACATGCTATTTAAAAAAGTGAGAAACATGTATGCGGAACCCAGTGTATCGATAATTTTAAATACACACCGCACGCGTCCCGACAATTTGCAGGATCCCATTTTGTTGAAAAACCTGATAAAAGAAGCCGAGGAACGCTTACTGGCTGGCTACGACAAGCGCCTGGCAAAAACCATTCTCGACAAACTCGACACTATGGCCAATAAAATTGATCACAGCCACAATTTAGAAAGTCTGATATTGTTTGCCAATGCCGAATTTTCTGATTACACAAGGCTGCCGGTAGCTGTTGAAAACAGGGTAATTATCGACCACAATTTTGCCACACGCGATTTGGTTCGTGCCATGCACAGCGAAGCCCACTACTATGTGCTGGTAATAAGCCGCCGCAATGCGCGTTTAATTGAAGCCTTCAGCGATAAAGTTATAGCAGAAATCGGTGAGGGTTTCCCCATAAATAATACACTTATTATTACCGATAAACTGAAGCAGTCGATAGCCAAAAATGAAGACAACATTATTGAAGAGTTTTTCAATCGTGTCGATAAGGCACTGGCAACAGCCATAAAGAACAAAAAACACCCTATAGTGCTGGCCACCGAAACGCGTAACGCCGAACATTTCAAGAAGATTTCGATGCACAAGTCGCTAATAGCTGCCCATATCAACCGCAATCGCGACGACGACGATGCCCGCCACACCGTAGCCGATGCGTGGGTAGAATTCAGCCGGGTAGTTGCCGAAAACAATGCTGCCCGCCTTAGCGAACTGAAACAAGCTGTTTCGGTGGGGAATTACCTTAGCGACCTGAACGATATTTACGATGCAGTAAAAGCAGGTCGCGGAAAAACTATGTTTGTTACCAAAGGATTTTTTCAGCCTGCCTATATCGAAAACGACCAAATTGTGCCGGTAAATCAACTAGAAACAGGGCATCAGAAATCGTTCGACGACATAGTTGACGAACTTATTGAACTCAACCTCGACAGTGGAGGCGATACGGTGTTTGTTGAACCTGGAGAACTCGACAGCTTCGGAAACATTGCCCTTACTACACGTTATTAGAAAATATTGCAGCAAATGCACAACATGTTTTTCGCTGTAATAAAACCGTGTTGTTTCGTTCAATTTTTCTATTTTTGTTGTTTCGTTAATACCGAAACCGCAAAGAATTGAAACGCAAACTTAGTAAATACGAAAAAGTGCTGATAGCAATTCTGGCCATAGCCATTGTAGCCATAATTTCGTCGCGGCAACGCATTGGCACCAAACTCGGAAAAGTTTGGGATATGTACAGCGGCAAAACTATTGGCAGCGAAACCAACGACACCATTAACAAATAACAAAAACTTATGATAGCAAAACTCGTTGTGATAGCATTGTACGCAGCCATGATAATTACAGTGGGCATTGTGGGAATGCGTAAAACAAAATCGTTTAAAGATTTCTTCCTCGGCGGTGGCAATGTTGGGCCGTGGATGACTGCATTCTCGTATGGAACTGCCTATTTCTCGGCAGTGCTTTTCATTGGGTTTGCCGGAAAAATCGGATGGGGATTTGGCTTTTCGGGCCTATGGATTGCCATCTTCAACGCGCTTATTGGTGTTTTTTTGGTTTGGGCAGTAATGGGATGGCGCATCAAAAAAATGTCGACCGAATACGGTGTTTCTACTATGAGTGAGTTTTTGCAAAAACGCTACAACAGTCAATTCCTGAAAATGGCTTCGGTAGTGGTAATATTTATTTTTCTGATACCTTACACTGCTGCTGTTTTTATGGGTCTCTCCTATTTGTTTGAGCTCAACTTTCAGATAGAATACTGGCAGGCACTCGTGTTTATGGGTGTTTTTACAGGAATATATATAGTATTGGGCGGTTACAAATCGATGGCCATTATCGATATGATATTTGGGCTTATCATGGTGGTAAGCGTTATTGTGCTGTTCTTTTTCACCGTAAACAAAGGCGGAGGCATTATGAGTATTTCGGACCAGCTTGCAGCCATACAGCCCAAACTTACAAAGGCAATTGGCCCTCCCGGATTCTGGCCGCTGTTTTCGCTGATTTGCCTTACCAGCCTTGCTCCTTTCGCCATGCCCCAGTTGGTGCAAAAGTTTTATGCTATTCGTGATAAAAAATCGGTAAAAATCGGCATGTTTGCTTCTACAGTTTTTGCTGTAATAATTGGAGGCATTGCCTATTTTCTTGGTTCCACCACCCGAGTGTTTTTCAGCGCCGAAACCCATCCCGATTTGTTTACCAACGGAGTGCCGTTTTTCGATAAACTGATGCCCGAATTGTTAACCAGCGTGATACCCGCATCGCTTGTGGTAATAGTGCTTCTATTGATACTTTCTGCTTCGATGTCAACACTGGCCTCACTCGTACTTATTTCGAGCTCATCGATAGCCAAAGACTTGTATGGAGGTTTTATTAACCGCAATGCCGGCGATAAGTCGCTTACTTTGCTTATGCGCATTATGAGTGCTGTATTTATCATCCTGGCTGTGTTGATGGCTATGGCCGAATTCGATGTTATTGTAGAGATTCTGGGCATTTCGTGGGGTGCTATTGGTTCTTTCTTTTTAGGACCTTTTGTTTGGGGCTTATTCTGTAAAAGAGTTAACAAACTGGGAGCTGTTGCATCCGGCCTTTTAGGGCTAGGCACCTGCTTAACGCTATATTTCTACGGTATTTCTATTCCCAAAGGAGAAGTTGTGGCATGGTATTTTAGCTCACCCGGTGCAGGAACAATCGGCATGTTTGTATCGCTCGCCATAAATCCGCTGTTTAGCACGTTTTGTAGTAGTGGATCATGCCGCACAACTTAATAATATTTGTTTTATTTATAATGTCGATTTAGCACAAGAGAGCATGAAAATACAATTCATTGGAGCTGCACGCGAAGTAACAGGCAGTAAACACCTGATTACAACACAACACGGAAAAAATATCCTGCTCGACTGTGGTATGTTTCAGGGCAAAGGACTCGAAACCGATAGCATGAACCGTGATTTGGGTTTCGATCCAAAAGAAATCGACCACATCATATTAAGTCATGCTCATATCGACCATAGCGGCCTCATACCTTTCTTATTCCGCAATGGGTTCAACGGATCGGTAATTTGCACCACAGCCACCCGCAATCTATGTGCATATATGTTGCCCGACTCGGGCTATATTCAGGAGCACGATATCAAATGGTTTAACAAAAAACGTTCGCGTCAGGGTCTGCCACCGGTGCAACCCATCTACACCAAAGACGATGCCCTGCAATGCATGCGTTTGTTTATAGCAGTTGACTATAATCGTAAATTCCGCGTAGATGAGAACATTAGTGTGAAATTTACCAACAGTGGTCACATGTTGGGCAGTGCGGTAGCCAATTTGACGATTAAAGAAAACGGCGTTGAAAAAACCATTGCCTACACCGGAGATATCGGACGGCCTTACAATCGGATTATTAAGCCTCCTTCCCCATTCCCACAAGCCCAGGTGGTAATTACCGAATCGACCTACGGGAACAGGTTACACAGTGAAATAACCCATTCGGAACAAGACTTGCTCGACATTGTGAATTACACTTGCGTGCAAAAGGGCGGAAAACTTATCATTCCATCGTTTAGCGTAGGTCGTACGCAGGAAGTGGTTTACTCGTTCAATAACTTTTACAACGAGGGTAAGATACCAGCCATTGATGTGTATGTCGATAGCCCACTCTCGGTTAATATTACCGAAGTTTTTCGTATGCACCCCGAATGCTTCAACGAAGATGTTCACGAGGTGATGGAAACCGACAACAACCCATTTGGCTTCAAGAACCTGCGTTATATAAAAAATGTGAACGACTCAAAAAAACTGAACGACATCGACCGACCCTGTGTGATTATTTCTGCCTCGGGTATGATGGAGGCCGGACGTGTGAAACACCATCTGGCCAACAGCATCAGCAACCGTAGCAACAGCGTGCTGGCAGTGGGTTATTGCGCTCCCAATACCTTGGGCGCCAAAATATTACGTGGCGATAAAACCGTGTCGATTTTTGGCACCGAATACACGGTTCGTGCCGATATTTTTAGCTTAGACTCCTACAGTGGTCATGGCGATTATAAAGAAATGGCTCAGTTTTTAACATGTCAAAACCCGGATGAATTGCAGCAGCTCGTATTGGTGCATGGCGATTACGAAGCACAGCTTCAATACACCGACTATTTGAAAAGTACAGGTTTTCGAAACATATTAATACCCGAAAAAGGACAATCGATTACATTGTAGTATTTCGAAAATTGGTCAAACAAGGCTTTTTTACTGACTAATTGTACAAATATGATATCACACACAATTGTGGTAATAAGTACCGGCTCAATATGCTATTAATTTTGTAGATTTGGGCTTTTGTTATCACTAAGCAATGTGCAACAATCTGACATCTCGAAAAAACACTGACATAACACAAATTGTTTCAACAAAGCACAAGGCAATCGCCATTCATAAACTTATTGTTGTTTCATTATTTTTATTGCAATGTGCTTTGTTATCGTGCAACAGCAACAGCACCGAGAACAGCACCGATCAACCTCTACTTGCAACAGGCAATATCATTAAAGAAGGAGAAATTTCGTGGGACAACAAAGAACCCTGTATCATACAATTTTCGTACGCAGGCAGTAATTTCGAAGCTGAAGCATGCATCAAATGCAGGGGTGGTTCATCGAGTAAATATTATAAGCATTCATATGCCATTGAACTCGACAAAAAGCACAGTTTAGCCGGTTTACCCAATGACGACGACTGGGTGCTGAATGCCAATTATATCGATAAAACCTTTATGCGTCACAAAATAAGCTACGATATCTTTAAAGAAATGTCGCCGAAAAACATGGCTGCACAAAGTGCTTATATCAGGCTTTTTATTAATGGAAACTACACAGGCCTGTATGTACTGATGCAGGAGGTGAACGCAGGCATGCTCAAGCTTAACAAGAATAAACTACTCCCCATTCTTTAGACCACATTCTTGTAATCTTAATTGAAATCTTTAAAAGAACTGATGATGATGTAAAAGTAGTGTTAAAAACCGGAAATAACTTGGTAAAGTTATTCTGGTTTTT
>Ga0334884_1000064_pt1 | contig 181845 bp, 167 predicted proteins | sample GraSluR1_MG_7_FD_207215 | JGI IMG/M metagenome (GOLD analysis project Ga0334884, IMG submission 207215) | Sludge microbial communities from methane-producing bioreactor in Wageningen University, Netherlands - Granular Sludge_12_05 R1 | ecosystem: Engineered > Bioreactor > Anaerobic >... | reverse complement strand
AAGCTTTCTCGTCGTCGGTACCATAGGCGATGAAAGATATGGAAGACAAGCCTACTGGAGACTGGCAGGTTTTTGATAACCAAATTCAAAAACTGTTAGCCTTCTTCTACAGAGAATCCGATGTGAAGGGCAAGATTGTTTTGGATCATTCTCAATCATCGTAGACAGCGCGTGGAGCTTCAGCAGGTTTTCCGTGCGGAGTTTGGCCTTTCAACCAGTCTGATTCAGTACAGGCCGCTGAAGCTCTCTGCTTTCAAGGAATACAGAATTGAACTGATAACAGTCTCCCCCTTCATTGAACTCTATATTGATGACGTTCTGGTCTTTAGTCAGCCTGTTGAAGGCAAGATAGCGGGAAGAACGGGACTTCTAATCGAGGGAGGGGCTGGAGTCTTCTCATACCCAAATATCTTTCACAAATAACGATCTTCGTTGAGGCTGAAAGAAAGTGGAGACTTCCAGAACGCTCTTCATTATATGGTAAGACTCTTTCGTTCCTTCTTCCAGATACTTTCAATTTGCTAAGATAGACATGTGTCAGACATTTTAGCTTTGCAAGGCATGTGGAATTAAGAACACCGGAAAGGGGGTAAGCATATGAAAAAGTATCTTATTCTTCTTATCATTGCGATCGTATTTTTAACGGGATGTCCGAAAAAGGAAAATCAACTTCCCGTAATTCAAAAAGTTAGTGGGCTTGAAGGAATAGTGGAAGTAACTACAGGATCTTTTGTATGGAATGGAAACGATCCAGATGGAACGATAGACAAGTACGAGTGCAGAAAAGATGGGTCGATCTGGGAGGACAACGCTCTTCAAACCACCTATATTTGGAGCGATTATTCTCCCGGAGCTCACACCTTTGAAGTCAGAGCTATTGATAATAAAGATGCCTATTCAAATACGGTCGCGTGGAACTTTACAGCCATAAAACAGATGGTTCTAGTGGAGGGTGGACAATTCACAATGGGAGATACGTGGGGGGACGGTTATAACGACGAAGTCCCGACACACGATGTCACCATTACATATGACTATTACATTGGGAAATATCCGGTGACTTTCGACGAGTTCGATGCGTTCTGCGACGCTACAGAAAGGACTAAACCGGCAGACGCAGGATGGGGACGGGAAAAAAGGCCGGTGATATTTGTCTCCTGGTGGGACGCAATAAGTTACTGCAACTGGCTTAGCGAAAGAGCAGGACTTTCGCTCGCATATGACAGTCTGGGAAATCTGCTCGATGCTAGTGGAGATATCACCGTGAATCCCCAGGAAGTTGAAGGATACCGTCTTCCCACTGAAGCTGAATGGGAATACGCTGCGAGAGGCGGAAAAAGCAAATCTCCTTTCAAGTATTCTGGAAGCGATGACGCCGGCGCTGTAGCCTGGTATCGCGAAAATTCACACAACGAAATTGCCGGAAGAATTACAACCTGGCCGATAGGACTGAAAACACCGAACGTACTCTCAATTTTCGATATGAGCGGTAACGTTCATGAATGGTGCAGCGATATGTATTCGGAGTATACAGCGCAGGCAAAGGCAAACCCATTTGTCAACACCGGTACTGAGAGGGTTATCAGAGGAGGTAGTTTCTTTAACATAGCGAAGTTGGTGAGAGTTGCTGATCGAGAAAGCCTTGATCCAGCGCTAAAACGAGACGTTGTTGGATTCCGCATAGCGATTACGACCCAGTAGCGCTCCCGAGATGCCTGTCACTAGAATAGGTTCCACTTAAGACGACTTAACGCGAAGAGTCGGGATTTTGAGTCTGATGCCTGACAACGGCAAAAGACTAGCCGAATTCCGGTCGGGTAGTCTCATAGTCTCTCACAAAATCCAGTAGCCGACTCTCGACCACATAATAGCTCTTGGTTGCAGCAACTTCGCAGTACGCCTCCAGAAATTTCGACGTATGGGCAACTGTAGCAACAAGGGTGTCTCTTCCAAGGGCTCTATCTATTTCGAAAGCCATCCTGTGACCGACAGGGTGGTTTGCGCCTTTTGAGAACAGAGCGAGGAACATCTCTTTTTTCAGCGCATCTCCGTGCAGCTTTCCGTCGAGGAACCGTGAAGCTATAAGGGACGCAGCTTCCAGTTGCTCTTGAAAGTTATCAAACCTGTCTTGCCGAATCTCCCTTAGTCTTTTAAATGCGGGAATGATTTCGTGCAGGCAGGAGACCTCAAATACAAGATCGGCTATACCTTCAATCTCCAACATCTCAAAACAGGAGTAAATGAAGTCTTCTTCATCTGAGGTTTCCAGTTCTACTGGTCTCTTCAGCGATGTCCTTCCGGAGTGATGGTATTCGTGTGAAAGGAACTTAGTAAATCCTTCGATTCCGAGGTCTCTTGCAAGTAGAGGATCGAAGAAAACTCGGCCTCTGAAAACTCTCGCGTCATATGGCACCGGCAGCATAACGATGTCGGCGAGTTCGAAACGCGCCTCTTTAGGCAAGTACTGCATTGCAAGCTCCCTTGCCTCCATATCAATGACAGTGAAAGAACTCCTTGCTTCTTCAATAAACTCTATTATCGAATCTCTCATCCCGATAAGCCTTTCAAGGTGTTCAGAAAAGGTATTAATCTCCCTGTTGGTAAGGGATTTTTCCTCTTCTGATACTCTTCCGAAAACACCTCTCAAGGCGATTTCTCTATCTTCATACTTAATCTGAAACTCCCGAAAGCTTTCACACAGCTCCTGTCTGAAGAAGAGCTCGGCGATTTCCCTGTAATTCGCTTTGCTGGCAAGAAGATCAAATAGCTCCATAACAGGATCTATAATCAATCTGCTGATGATCCCACCTCCAAATTATCTGAAGCTCGCGTGATCTACGATAAACACTGCTTTCAGACTCTGCATGGTACAGCTCCATCTATCGGGATTAACACTAACATTAAGCGCCTGCGGTCTTGCTCTAAGAGATTTCGACTTTTTTTCCTGATTTGAAAACAGCTTCGATTCTCTCCAGGTATGTGATGTCATGAACGGGATTGCCTTCCAGTATCAAGAAATCAGCAGCCTTGCCCCTTTCCAAAGTACCATGCGTGCTATCTATACCAAGGAGCTCAGAATTAGTTTTTGTAGCTGCCATTATAGCTTCCAGTGGAGTCATTCCGTATTCGACCATCATTTTTATCTCGAATACCGTGTCCCCGTGTTTGTTGAAGGGTGTGCCCGCATCCGTTCCCACACACATTCTGACTCCCTTTTCGCATGCTCTTTGAAAGCTCCTTCGGTGATGTTCGATTATACTTTTCGTCTTTCGAACAACGTAGTCGGCCATTCTGTGATCATTAGCGTTGGCCAGTATACGCACTGGAGGCGTCAATGTCGGGACAAAGTATGTGCCCCTTTCGAGCATAAGATCGATAACCTTATCGTCGAGGAAGACTCCATGCTCTATCGAATCGATTCCCGCTCTTACGGCGTTTGATATTCCGACAGTTGCCTGAGCGTGGGAAGCGCTCTTCTTACCAGCATTATGAGCTTCCTCAACCGCAGCTCTGATTTCTTCTTCGCTCAGCTGTACCGAATTGGGTTCAACTCCCGGTGTCACTATCCCTCCGGTTGCCATAATCTTAATCACATCGGCCCCGGCCTTGATCTGTTCTCTTGCGGCCTTTCGCACTTCATAGGGACCATCGCATTCTCTTCCAAAATGGTACCCGTGACCCCCTGTCATCGTTATCATCTTGCCACTGGCAAGCATTCCAGGTCCATCGATCAGATTTCTCTTAAGGCAATCCCTGAGCTCGATATCCAGATATCTGAATCCGCCCATATCACGTATGTAAGTGACCCCAGATGCGAGAATTCTCTTCAGATTCAGGACCGATCTCAATACAGTCTCAGTGGTAGTTTCGCGCGCTACGGATTCAAAGAAATCCGGGCCAGCCGTCATGTTAATGTGTACATGGGCATCTATCAAGCCTGGAATCACCGTCTTTCCACGAAGATCAATCTTCTCGACTCCCGATTCTTCTTCAGCATTCAGGTGTCCAATGTCCACGATAATACCGTTTTCGATCAAGATGTCAACCCGTTCCCGAACGTTATTATCGCAACAACTCAAAACCGTTGCTCCTGTGAGTATTTTCTTGTCGGTTCTATCCATGCGATCCTCCCACATTCTCATTTTCCCGGTACTCTAGAAACCCTGTGTGTCTCAATTATATAGTCCGATTGTATCTGTTTAACTCTCGAATCTCAAAGTGTCGCTCAAGATCTAGAGTTGACAGGTGCCAATATATAGTATATTATATATATCGAATCTATATATAAGGAGACGATATGTATGCTGGATAAGATTATACTCGGCATGCTCAAAGAGAGGCCGATGACTGGGTACGAGATAAAGAAGGAGATGGAGCAATCAACTGATTTCTTCTACAATACTAGCTATGGAAGCATCTATCCAATGCTGAAGAAGCTTGAAGAATCGTGCCTGGTAACTTGCATTGAAGACATTCAGATGGGAAGACTGAGAAAAACGTACACGATAACGGCGAGCGGCATGAAAGAGTTCGAAAACTGGTTGGCCGGATCGATGGAAATAGCGAGATTGAAGGATGAAGCTATTCTGAGGTTCTTCTTCTACTCTTCCCTCGACTATGAGAAACGTTCCGCCGAACTTCACTCTTACGTAGTTAAGCTTCGTGATCTACATAACGAGCTTCAAGAGTTGAAGAAAAAACTCTCTTGCGAAGAATCCGATAGATTCAAGCTGGCCACACTAGATTTCGGCATAGACTATTATGGCTTTCTGGAAAAGTGGTTCAAAGATTTCATAGAAAACGGGAGATGAGAAAGAGATGAAAAGAGTACTGTTAGTTAACGCAAGTCCGGTAAAGAACGGCAGTGTTTCCAAAATGGTCAACAGGTACAGAGATACGCTCTCCAAACAAGGAAAAGTGAGCGTGCAGGAGATTTTCATAAACGATATGAAGATTGAACCATGTAAAGGGTGCATGCTTTGCAGAAAGGGGAAGGCATGTAAGATAGAGGACGATACAGGTGCGCTCCTGGAAATGCTTAAGGTGAGCGATGAAGTGGTTATCGGCATGCCGGTCTACTGGGCTAATATCCCGGGACATCTAAAGAATTTCTTCGATAGATCTGTCTCTTCAATGATGGATGACAGCGACAAGCTGCCAAAGGGTCTGATGAAGGGTAAGACGGCGGTCCTGTTGCTCTCTCTAAACACGTCACCTATACCCGATTTCTTTGCGGGCGAATCAAGAAAGGCCAGAGGAGCCATCAAAGAGATTTTTAGGTATTCTGGTATAAGACTCCGGGGAACAGCGGTAAACAAAGGAGCAAAGGGAAAGAAGCAACTTGAAGAGAAGACTCTTGGAAAGATAGATTCCCTTGCAGGTTCTACACGATGAAAGACTGGACTGTGAAATAGAGGATTCTATAAATTCACAGCTCCAGAGACTTACGAAATACCGTCTGTGCTATCATTTAGCTGTCAATGGTTCGATTCTTTGACTGTTGAAGTGAGGTGTTTTCGATGCTCAATATCCTGGTGGTTGAGGACGACGATAATCTATCTAACGGAATCCGTTACGCTCTAGAGCAGGAAGGGTGGTCTGTCAAAACTGCCGGAACTGAAGCAGAAGCTTCGGATTTTCTGAGGAGCGGTACATATGATCTCATTCTGCTGGACGTAATGCTTCCAGATGGTAACGGATTCGATCTGTGCGAGAAGATCAGGAAGAGCTCGGACGTACCGATTGTCTTTTTAACTGCTAAAGATGAAGAAATCGATGTTGTGATGGGTCTGGATAAAGGTGGAGACGATTACGTTACGAAGCCATTCAGACTGCGAGAACTAATCTCCCGTATAAAGGCAAACGCCAGAAAGCGGAGCCTCGATCACTTCCGACAGCACTCGCAGTTCATAAGGTCGGGAAGAATCACGCTTGACCTTCAACAGTTTTCCGCACACAAAGATGGTCGGGAAATCTTACTAACTCCCACCGAGTTCAAAATTCTGAGGGAGTTCATGGAGAATTCCGGAATAGTTGTTACGAGGGAAATACTGCTCGAAAGGGTGTGGGAAACAGACGGACCTTATATAGACGACAACACACTTTCCGTACACATCCGCAGGTTGAGAGAAAAGCTTGAAGACAACCCCTCAGAGCCGGCGCTTATAGAAACATTGAGGGGATTAGGTTACCGCTGGAATTCGGAGAGCGAGTAGATGCTGAGTTATATCATGCGTAATAGAACCACTCTCAAAACGACCTTGCTGGGAGTTCTTTTCTCTGGAATTGCAGTGGTATTGTTGCTTGCAGCTATTCTTTTACTTCTGCGGGATAGAGAACAGCAAGTTTATGAGCAAGAGGTAAAGTTTTTTGGAAGGCTTCTATCGTTAGGGGTTATCACACGCGAAGCCATTCCGGAGATACTTACGAAGGATGTGGATGGAGAGTTTCAAATCGGTCTTGAAGCTCTTCGCCGCATCGGATACGACCAGACTCCGCCAGGTTTCTTCCCTGTGGAATTCACAGGCACGATCGTCGCAATTGTTGGAATGGCAGTGTTTCTAATCCTAATCTGGCTATCCACCATAGCTTTCCTCTCGAAGAAGCAGTCTCAGTTTTTGAAAAGTATGGCAACCGAACTGGACGCGATTGCATCAGGTCGACACAGTTCATTCTCCGGTCTTGAAGAGGAAGGAGACGAAGCCGTATTGAGGTCTCAGCTGGAAACGTTTTCCAGAAGACTCGAAACGATGAAGAGAGATGTCTTCAACGAACGCGACAAAATGAAGGCCTTTATCTCTTTCATCTCGCATGAGTTGAAGACACCCCTGGCTTCCATAAAAATGATGAATGAACTCATGCTCAATTCGACGGACATGAAGCCGGAGCAATTTACGGAGTTTCTTTCCAGGACACGGAAAGATGTCGAAAGAATGGAGTGGTTGATTAACGATGTACTGAGTATAGCCAGAATAGAGTCGGGTGCTATCAGATTCAGTTTCAGAAAGGTGAATCTTGCGGACATAACCCGGAAAGTTGTTGAGAGATACACCGAGATCGCCCGAGCAAGACTCATAGACATCGAAATAACTCCCCAGTCTGAATTGTCCGTCTTCTGCGACGAAAAGTGGCTCTCTCAGGCAATAGACAACATCGTTAGAAATGCGGTGTATTACTCTCCTGAAGAAGGCTCGATTTCGATAAGAATTCTTTCCGGCAGTTCATATGTCCGTCTGTTGATACATGATGACGGACCAGGCGTGCCCAAGTCTGAGGCTTCCAGGATCTTTGAGAGTTTCTACCGTGGAGTACAGGCAGGCGAGACCAGAAAGGGATCTGGACTTGGTCTGGCACTCGCCAGAGCGATAGTAGTCAGACACGGTGGAGATATTAAGCTGGAAAGAAATCCCGGCAAGGGTTCGACTTTCACAGTAGAACTTCCGGCAGGGATAGAGAAATGATTCGTTATCTTACGATTTCTTAAGAATCTTCTTCACCGTCTTACAAGAAACACTCCCTAAACTGGAGATAGAAAGTGAATGGGAGGGTTGATTATGGAAGTTCTTAGAGCAACTGGACTGAAAAAAGTCTACGGATCTGGTGATAACAGGGTTATCGCCCTGCAAAATGTCGAGTTTTCCATTGCAGAAGGCGAGTTCGTCGCCATTGTCGGGCCTAGCGGTTCGGGCAAAAGCACACTTCTGCATCTTCTTGCCGGACTCGACAGACCCACGGCGGGAAGTGTGAAAATCGACGGTAAGGATCTTTACTCGATGACAGACACGCAGCTCTCAATATTCAGAAGGAGAAGGATAGGTTTTGTTTTCCAGTTCTTCAACCTGATACCCGTCCTGACAGCAAGAGAGAATATAGAGCTTCCGCTGATTCTCGACGAGAGGCGAATGGACGAATCCTTTTACAGAGAACTACTATCGATAATGAGACTTGATAACAGGGAAACTCACCTGCCTTCAAGTCTATCAGGTGGTCAACAACAGCGTGTTGCGATAGCAAGAGCGCTTGTGACAAAACCTGCCATAGTCTTCGCAGATGAGCCTACAGGAAACCTTGACAGTTCTGCGAGCGAAGAGGTAATCGACCTACTTAAGCTGAGCGCAAGGAAGTTTCACCAGACATTAATTGTCGTCACACACGAGGAGTCAGTAGCCCGCAGAGCAGACAGAGTCATAACACTCGAAGACGGAAGAATAGTGTCGGATATAGCTAACACGGATGTGGGTAGTGTTCTCTCCGGAGCGCTAGGGGTGAAGTGAGATGAGACGCTATACCGGCCTAAGTTTGAAGTATCTCCGCAGAAGACCCCGCAGAACGTTATACACTTTCCTTGGAATAGCGCTTTCGGTAGCCTTTATTGCAGCGATAATGTTGGTATTTGAGAGCATTGAGCTGTCCCAACTAAGGTCGATCCAGGCTACGGCGGGCGCTTTCCACGTGAGGGTTGAATCGGTAGATAATACTGAGGTCCTAAGTCTTCAAAGCCACCTTCTTGTAGATAAAATTGCCGTTCAGAGCATATTGGATTCAGTAGCTTTTGATCAAGGCAAATCGAGCATTCTGGTTGAAGAGGCAGATCAGTCTTCTCTTCTCATGAGGGGTAAACGCATCCTTGAGGGGAGGCTCCCTTCAGAACCCGGAGAGATCGCACTGGACCTTTTCGCTCTGCATTTGATGAAAGTTGAGCAAGAGACGGGCCAGATCGTAACGCTTCGCATTCTAGGTGTAGAGCGTTCATTCAGTGTTGTCGGAATAATCTCAAGCGTGATTCAAGAGAAGAGTATGGGAAAGGCTTCTGCACTAATCTCGACTGAGGAAGCCTCAATAATAGCAAAGGGAAGTCAGTCGACAACAAATGCCTACCTGACGGTTAAGGCAGCTACAACAGGTCTGAGATATACGGCTCAAAAAGTCATCACAGATCTGGACTTATCCAAGAAGACCCATTATAATGGATCACTAATCTATCATCTCGAGAACCAGTCTCCTTTAAATCTTCCAGCAATTATTCTTGGATTATTAGTCGCAGTTGCATCGGCAGTCTCTATATACAATACGACAAACATCTCTGTGCTCGAAAGGATAAGGGAGTTTGGGCTGATAAGTGCTGCTGGCGCCACTCCGTCGCAGATCAGAAATGTGGTCTTCAGGGAGTCACTAATAGTGAGCCTGTTCAGTATTCCGGCAGGCCTCTTCATTGGAATACTTCTCTCTTTTGGCATATCTATTTATGCCGGGGCAGAGATTTCGGGTCTGCGTGGCATGACTTCAACTATTTCGCCACTATCTATGATAATCGCCTCTCTGATGGGTTTCCTGTCGGTAGTAGTCTCCTCACTGATTCCCGCTTTCAAAGCAAGTAGAGTAACGCCAGTCGAAGCGATGCGCCAGTACGGGCTTGAGTTCTCCGACAGGAGGTTTAAGGGAATCTCTGCCAGACAATCCTCAGGTCAGGGTATCCCTCTCAAACTGGCAAAGAGGAACATGAGAAGAAACATGAAATCGACAGCAATTTCCATAATATCCATGACGATCGCAGCCACCCTGTTCATAGTTTTTTCATACTTTGCAGGAAACTTTGATGTTGAGATTCTAACTAGAGGGATAGTGAAATCAGACATCTCGCTACGGATAACAAGTATCTACGACGACGGACCTGATGAGACTACTATCGACGAAATGCTTTCTCTTGAGGGTGTCAGGACAGTTGCTGCGGCGAAAATGATAACCGGAAGGTTGCTGACCGAAGAGGATTTCGACGCTCCGGCTTCAAAGTCCTTCGTAGTATCTCCTTCACCACAATCTCTGGCAAGAAATATGCCGGTAGACCAAACGGGCCACTATCTGACTCTCCTGGCATACAACGACTACGGCATAGAGCTTATGCGCAGTAGAGTCCTGAGTGGCTCGATTGACACTGCTCTTTCGAGTTCGACCCCTTCGATAATCCTGGACGTTGAATACAGCAGGAAACATTCTATAGAGGCCGGCGACAGAGTACAGATACTGACCTACTTTCTTACCAACGAGATGATACGAGTGCCCGTCAGTGTTGACTTTGTCGTTGCTGCCGTTGTTGAGGAACTGCCAACAGTAGCCTATACGGTTTCTGATGGACTGATAGCCGCTTGCAGTGAGAGTTTTCTGGAAACGTTTAAGCCTGAAGGCAAAGATATTCGCTTCACCTTTATGGATCACGCCGATCATTATTCATATATCGACATCTACTTTGAAAGAGAAAGTGACCCGGATTTCTTGACGGCCGCCATAGAAGTAATAGCATCCCGTTATAGAAATCCAACTATGATTTCTTATCTTGAATATAAAGAGGAAATACAGAGCTCTATCAAAACGCTTTCTTCACTCGTCTACGGTCTCATTGCAATCGTCGGGTTTATTGGACTTTGCGGGATAACCAATACGGTTAACACGAGTCTCATACTAAGGCAAAGAGAGTTTGGTGTTTTGAGAGCCATTGGCCTATCAACTGGACAGCTGAAGCTCATGCTTGTATACGAAGGTCTGTTGTTTGGTTTGATAAGCGCCATATTTTCCACGTTGCTCGGGCTCTTACTCTCGTTTGCGTTATACTCTCTTGTGAAGGATCAGATTGCACACCTTACCTGGTCTATTCCTTTCATAGGAATAGCTATCACCGTCTTTGGTCTGATAGTGACAGGAATCCTGACAACTCTCTTATCGTCTGGAAGAATAGTACGTTTGAGAATAACTGAAGCCCTAAGGTCATCGGAGTAACCTTTCAAAATTGACTGAATGTAGCACAAGACCGTTCCAGCACGAATCACTGTCCGAGAGAGTCTTAGACATCTGTTATAATACTCGTATTGCAAGACAAGGCATTCCACGAGGAGTGATATTGATGAAGAAGGTTCTGATAATCGGTGCCGGGATCGCAGGACTCTCTGCCGGTTCTTACTTACAGCGTAACGGCTACCAGGTGGAGATATTCGAAGCTCATACCCAGCCTGGAGGAGTATGTACCTCTTGGAGCAGGGGCAACTACACATTCGATTATTGCATTCACTGGTTAATGGGGAGTAAGCCGAATACTGGGTTTGACCTTCTTTGGGACGAACTCGGAGCTCTTGAAGATGCTAATGGGAAACCCATGCAGATCAAGAACTTCGAGGAGTTCACCCGTACTGAGTTTTCCGATGGTGAAGAACTGAGGTTTTATGCAAATGCCGATAGATTCGGAGAAGAGCTGAGACGTATCGCACCGGACGATCTGGAACTTGTTGACAGGCTCATCGACGATCTGAAATATATGTCTCGATTCAAGGTCTCCGTAGCAAAAGAGAAAGGAAGTATATTCAGCAAGATCGGATCCTTCTTGTCCAATCTTGGAACCTTTCGTTGCTACCTGAAACATCTTAGGACCCCAATTGGTGAATACGCAGACAAATGGAAAAGCAAATATGTCAGGGAAGCTCTGTGCAATGTGATACCTCCATCATGGTCGCTCGGATCGCTTACAATGGGTCTAGCAATGCAGCACACTCAGGCCGCAGGCTATCCGGTTGGAGGTTCATTGCAGTTTTCAAGGAATATCGAGAGGGGATTTCTGGAATCCGGTGGAAGCATCTTCTATGGTTCGAGAGTTGACAGAATAGTTGTGAAGAATGATCGAGCTTGCGCGATTAAGCTGGCCTCTGGCGAGGAGATCTCGGGTGACTACGTGATCTCTGCCGCTGATGGACACAGTACCCTCTTCGATCTACTGGAAGGTCGTTATGTCTCTCCAAAACTCAAGAAGGCATATGATACCTTTCCGCTATTTCCGTCATCTGTGTTCATAGGAATAGGAGTAAACAAAAATCTTTCAGATCTTCCACACGCAATCATGATACCTGTTACAGGATCATTCACCTTGCCGGACGACTCTAACCGCAGCCATCTGAGCGTATCCGTTCACAATTTCGATCCCACTCTCGCGCCGTCAGGCAAGACTACAGTCACAGTTATTCTTCATACATGGAATGACACGTACTGGAGAAGCCTTGCAGCGGGAAACCGAAAGGAGTACAGCGAAGTAAAGCAGCAGACGGGAGAACGAGTAGTGGAGGTTCTGGAAGGGCGTTTTCCCGGCCTGAAAGAGGCCGTTGAAGTGATCGATGTATCGACACCACATACGGTACATCGCTATACGGGAAACTGGCACGGTAGTTTCGAGGGTTTCGCTCCGACTCCTACAACCCTTATGACAAGACTACCCAAAACAGTACCGGGCCTGGCGAACTGTTACATGATAGGTCAGTGGACGACTGCCGGAGGAGGGATTCCCTCCGCCGCCATAGATGGAAGAAATATCGCCTTCGACCTCTGCAGGAAGGACGGCAGGACCTTTATAGGAAAGATTTACTGACTTATCTTTCTAGCGGTTTCTTTCGCTTCATACAGCAGGAATGAAGCAGAACCGAACACTTGGAAGATATCAATCATATGTCAAGTGATGTTAGTAGTAGCCGTGACAGGAATTCCATGTCTGGTTTCTGAACAGGTCTTTTTCAAGAGAGAATCTTCAGAACAGCAAAACCGTAAAACGAGAGCTCTACGAAGTCCTGGCCAATGCTCGTATTATGAGAAAGCAGAGTCTCGAACGACTCTTCAATCGGGAAGCGTCTGATCTCTTTTGAGCTGTTAAGGAAGACAAGAATTCTCTCTTCCTCTGACCTTCTCTGAAATGCAAAAACACCTGCTTTGGCAATCAGTGATTCAAACATGCCATTTTTCAGTGCTTCGTTTTCTTTTCGCAGTTTTATGAGACCTTTGCAGAAATCTCGAAACTCTACGTCCCAGTATTCATCTTCCCAGATCATCGATCTTCGGCAATCCGGATCCGGACCACCTTCCATAAAGATCTCATCGCCATAATAGAGAGCGGGAATCCCGGGATAAGTGAACATGAAGAGAAATATTAACTTTACCAGGTCTTTCCTTCCGTTGCAGAGCGTCGTTATCCTCGGGCGGTCGTGGCTGTTGATCATATTGTACATCGAATAGTTCGCCCATTCTGGATAGCTTCTTCGGAGAACATAGAGCTTCTCATCAAAAGTCTCAGCACCAATGTTGTTGAAGACAAAGAAAGAGAGGATATACTTCCTGAGTCTGTAGTTCATTGCGCCATCCAGGTATTCGCCTTTGAACCAGGAGGTTCCAAGATGAAGAAGCTCTCCAAAGACATATGAATCGGCTTTCATTTCTTTAGATGCAACTCTAATCTCCCTAACAAAGTCTGGATGAAGGTACTCAACAGTATCCAGTCGCCAGCCATCAATGTTGGCTTTCTCAAACCAGTATCTGACTACTTTCAGTAAGTAGTGACGCACCTGAGGATTGGTGAGATTGAACTCAGGCATTCTTCCGTAACCTGCAAAACAACGATAATTCGGTTCTGGAAGTTCAGTAACTGGAGTCGAATCAATACTGAACCAGTCCCAGTAAGTTGATGATCTGCCTTTGTCTACGGCATCGACAAAGAATGGGTGCTCGATACCACAATGATTGAAGACTCCATCAAGGATAACTCTAATCTCCCTTGAATGACTCTCTCTCACAAGTTCTATGAGAGTCTGATTTCCGCCAAATGAATCGTCCACCTTGAAGTAATTCCTTGTATCGTACTTGTGATTAGAAGGTGCATCGAACACTGGGGTAAGATAGATACAGTTTGCGCCTAGTTCTTTAATGTAGTCAAGTTTTCGAATCACTCCCTCCAGATCCCCACCGTAGAATCGATTTCTTTCGGGTCTGCTCCCCCAGTCAATAGTATCTGGCGGATCGTTTTCCGTCTTGCCATTCGAGAAAGAGTCGGGGAATATCTGGTATATAACAGCGTTTCTGATCCATTCTGGCGGTCTAAGTTTCATGTTACACTCCTTTCACTCTTTTACTGCTCCACCCGTAAGGCCGGAGACTATCAGATTCTGCAATGAATAGAAGACTGCTACGATCAACAGGGATCCAATAACACCTGCCGCAGCGAAGGGACCCCACCTGTCATCGTAATGCTGGCCCACAAAGAGCTTTAGTCCAACTGCCAGTGTGTACATGTTGTCCCCCTTGAGCAAGGTGCTCGCAATCATGTATTCGGAATACGTTGCGATAAACTGTATTATGAAGATGACGGCCAGAATCGGCCTGGCTAGAGGCAACACTATGCTCAGAAAGGTTCTGAAATGTGTTGCGCCGTCAACGAATGCTGCCTCTTCCAGCGAACGTGGTATGGTATCGAAATAGCCTTTCATAAGCCATGTGTTAAATCCGATCGCACCGCCAAGATATACGAAGATCAGTCCGGCGTGCGTGTTTAGACCGAGTAGCGGAAGGGTTTTGTTGAACCAAGTCATAATGAGAAAAATGGCTGTCATACCAAGAGTCTGTGGAAACATTTGCACTAGGAGAATCGTAAGAAGACCAATTCTTCTTCCTCTGAAACTGAACCTGGAAAAAGCATAAGCCCCAAGCGCACAAAGGAAAACACTTATGGATGAAGTAATGAGGCAAATCTTAAGTGTATTCCATATCCACACGGGAAATGAGCTATTCGTACTGAAGAGAAGATTAATGTAATTGGCAAGTGTGGGACTAGCAGGGAAGATGCTAGTAGTGCTTATCGAATTTGCCGGATTGAATGAGGTACCTATTACAAAAAGTGCAGGGAAGATGGCAAAGAGAATTGCAATCCAGACAAACGCGTGTCTTGCAGTCCTTCCAATAATATACCTGAAGCTATTATATCTCATCGGCAATATCCTCCAGAACTCTTGTTCGCCTGAAGCTGACAATTGATATTGCAACTACTATCACGAAGATCAATACAGACACTGCTGCCGAAAGCGCCATCTCATTTCCTTCTCTCCCAGAGAATGCCAGCTTGTAAGCATAAGATATTAGTATATCTGTTGAGCCTGCCACTTCGCCCACTCCCATTATTGGTCTACCTTCCGTGAGCAACCAGATCACCGTGAAGTTATTGAAGGTGGTTGCGAAAGAACCGATAAGCAGTGGTGCAAGGGTAACTATTAGCAGAGGAAACGTTATCTTTCTGAATCTTTGCCAGTTTCCCGCTCCATCAATCCTGGCCGCCTCCAGAAGTTGTGGTTGTATAGACTGGAGCGCCCCTAGAGAGACAAGCATCATGTATGGAAAAGTCAACCAGACGTTAGTGAGCAATACAGAAAACCTTGCCCAGGTAACTGCACTTAGCCAAGGTATCGATATACCGGCAAAGCTCCTCAGCATTCTGTTTAGAAAGCCAAATTCACTACTGAAGAAACCGTATCTCCAGACAAGAAGAGAGATAAAGGATGGAATAGCATATGGAACTATCAGGAGAGATCTGTAGAATTTCCTGAACCTTAACCTCGAATCGTTTAGGATTATGGCTAGAAAAAGACCAAGAGCGAAGCTTGCAGTTACAGTCACAAGCGACCACTCGATAGTCCAGATAAAGACACCAAAAAAAGGTCTTCTGTATCTATCTGTAATGAGTATTCTGAGATAGTTTCTTAAGCCGACGTATTCAGTCCAACCGGGATCTAACACCTCACCCTCGCTGGAGACGAAACGTGCACTCTCAGATCTGTAGATTCTTCCATTCTTGACATCTGTGAGCGTGTCGGTTTCTCTATCGTATAAATACTGATGTTCGTAATGTCTAAACTCTCGCAAAGTGCTGAGTCTTAACCAGCCGTTGTCGTAAGGAATTCTCAAAGCCTGCAATCGTGGGATATTGGCATTCACTCTCAACTGATCTAGCAAGATCCATTCATTTATCTTATCTGGAATTCCGTCTTGGTTAGTATCCAGAATCGAGAATTCATTTTTATCTCTGATATTTCCATTTATATCTACAATAATCTCCGTACTGGACTTCAAAACTAGCAGCGTTATTTCGGCGTTTTCTCCATATGCCGTGAAGCTGTATTTCTCCGATTCCGGAGAAAGGAATTCTCTGTTAAGAAAATGCTTAATCGCATCATCTTTTCCAATAACATGACCGGTTGAGTAGTTAGTCATGGAAAGATAGATGTTGTAGCAAATTGGGAGAACAACCATAGCCACAAGGAAGAAGAAACCGGGAAGAAGATACTTCAGCAAATACCTCTTCCTTGAAAAAGAAGAAAGATTCACGAGAGCAAGCAGCACGGTGTTTGCTATCAATAGGTAAACATCGTTCGAAAGAATGGACAATATGAGAATGAATACCGCTATCGCATTGAATACCGATAGGAGAACTATCTTCAGATAAAACCTGAGTAGCCTTTTTTCCATCGCTCGCTCCGCTAAATGTATCCCCCGGGTTCTGCCTCCTGGATCTGCTTCCGGGGGATACAGGTCTATTCTAAGTCAGTTGGAGAGTATCTCTTCAAGCACTTCTGCGGCCTTCTTCAAAGCTTCATGAGGAGACATCGTCTGATTGCAAATCAGCGTCATAGCATCTGCCCATACTGACCAAACAGTTCCCATCTCTGGTATGTTCGGAAGAGGCATTCCGTATGAAATCGATTCAGCAAAGGCATTCATAATCGGATCATCCTTGATTTCTTCGAAAGCAGGCAAAAAAGCCGAAGGCCTTGGATCCATTTCGAAGATCTTGAGCATTGACTCCTTGGTTGCGTAGTGGTTCTCGATAAAGTCCTGTATAATTGCTTTGTTGGGGGAGTACGCGTTAACCATGATCCCAGAAACTCCTACGAAGGGTCTCGGTCGTTGCCCGCAAATTGTCGGTATGGGTGCAACTCCAACGTCTACTCCTCCACTTTTCGCGATCGGAATGCTCCAGGGACCCGTTATTACCATACCCGCTTTCCCTTCGGAAAGCAGTCCGGTCATCGTCTCCCAGGGAATTTCGCCCGGCATGAGCCCTTCCTCAATAAGCCAGTCGATCAGAGTTGCTCCCAAGATCATTCCCACCGAGTCCAGACCTATGTCATCAGTAACTAGCGAACCATCTGCACTCTGCCCGAAAACGTAACCTCCCAGAGCGGAGAGGATTGGAAAGCAATTGTAGGGGAACGGCAACTCAACGATGAATCCGTACTGCCCGATAGAAGTGTTCGTTACTCTTCTAGCAATATCGACTAGCTCATCCCAGGTACTTGGAGGCGTCGGAACCAGTCCTTTGTTATAGAGCAAAGCAACCCCTTCTCTACTATAGGGAACACCGTAAAGCTTTCCTCCAAATGACATGGCTTGAATTGTTACAGGGTCGAACTCTTCAAGTATGTCTTGCGGAAGATCGATAGAAGCTACAGTACCGTTGCGTACGAGTCTTCCTATCCAGTCGTGAGCTCCTACTATAAGATCAGGTCCCTCACCTGCGGGAGAGGCAATGACTACCTGCTCAGCTATTGCATCCATGGTCATCTCATGGACAGTAACAGGTATTCCAGTCAATTGGGTATACACTTTTCCGATCTCTCTGAAGATAGGTGTTCTCGTATCATCTGCCCAGATAATGAGTTGCCCATCAACCGTTGCAGTTGCGATAGATGCGACCAGTATCATGGAAATTGCCAGAACGATCAGGATTTTTCTTCTCATATTCTCCTCCTTTCTTTTTCCTGGACCTACTCCAGGATCAAGTTGATTCCCGTTCAACTACCTCTGGTTTGAAACAAATGCTTTCCACTTTACTATCGGGGTCTTCGAGACGCTTTATCATGAGTTCCACAGCCTTCTCACCCATCTCTTCAATGGGTTGCCTAACAGTAGTTATTCCCCAATCCTTCGCTACAGATTGATCGTCATAGCCAACTAAATTAACGTCTAAACCCATTCGCAAACCCCTTAGTTGAGCTTCTCGTAGCACTCCAAAAGCATAGAGATCACTCATGGCGAAAATATTGAAAGGCGGCTGGCCGTTATCGAAGATATCTCGCGCCGCCAGAGTCCCTGCGCTCCAGCTGAAGTCGTAAGAGTGTATGTTTCCCTGGGCAATACTCTTCCCCCACTCCGTAAGAGCTTTTCGAAAGCCCTTGAATCTCATGTTGAACACGGGAGAAAAGCCGGAGTCTATTGATTCTTGCATCATTATCACGTGTATGCTTCCATCTAGTTTTGAAAGCATTTTACCCACAAGATAACCCCCAAGTTCATTGTCTATATAAACTGAATCATAGACAGGAGAGTAACTATCGACAATCACGGTCGGAGCTTCAAAAGGCTTTCTCACAGAGGTGAATAATCGTTCTATATCAAATGAGCAGAGAAACATTCCAGCTGCATCAGAAGCAGGAAGATCATGTGTCATAACTTTCAAAAGCCAATCTCTCTTCAATACAGGGAAGAGCACCATGGAGAACCATCGGCTCCTGAGCCTTTCTTCCATACTCCTGATAAGTCTTTCATAGAACTCGGTGCCGATCATTGGAATTACTATACCAACCGTAGATGACTTTCCGCCGGCAGTTCTTCGTGCATTTGGATTGGGACGATAACCCAGCCTCTCTATCACTTCAATCACTTTCCGGCGGGTTTCGCTGTTTACGTTCTTACTTCCGTTTATTACCCTGGAGACCGTTCCGCGAGATACACCGCTCAGTCTGGCGACGTCTTCTATGGTTATAGGTTTCAAGTTGTCATCCTCCATTTCTCGTGTGAGTGCTCACAGTAATATATCATATTCAGTGGAGCAATGTCAATCATTATAATTAATCGGCAAGTGTTTGCTGTCGTATATTCTAGTTTTAATAAGGAACATGAGACTTAATACATAGGCTATTTGTCAAGCGACTCAGCTTCTATCAAGGTATGGGATCGCTCCCAAATTGTGCCATAGTTGTTTTGGAATTACTATGAGGAATACTTTCCGACATATTCACGTTCCGCTCGCGTCTTCATATTTTCTGGAGGGATATAGAGTAAGTTTTCGTCGCATCTATCTTGTAAATAGTGTACAATAATATAGTACAATAGTATTTTTCTCCTTCTCTGGTATGTGAAGGATGACGACTAAAGGAGTGTGTGAATATGAAGAGAGCATTTATTATTGTCGTATTGCTTGCGGCTTATTCAGTACTGGCAACGAACATTTCGGATACTCTTGAAAGCCTTGGGAATTACAAAGTCTTTTCGGAAGCTCTGGAGACGACCGGTATAATAGATATACTTCGAGGCGAAGGACCTTTCACAGTGTTTGTGCCTACTGATGAGGCTTTTGCGAAGCTTTCAGATAATGCTCCGGGACTTGTGGCGAATGTTGACGTCCTGAGAGACATTCTTCTCTATCACATTGTCCCCGGCCACTTCAATTCTTACGAAATCGCCAGTATAGGAATTCTGGACACTCTTTACGGCGAGATAGTCAAGATAAATCTCTTTGACGATTTGCTAATTCACGGTTCGCGAGTGATCCTGAAAGACATTGAAGTATCCAATGGCATTATCCATATTGTCGAAAGTGTGATAGTTCCCCTTGACGAGTGTCTATGATGCTCGGTTTCATTAGCTTTGCAGGATTCTTTCCGACTTGAACTCTTTATACTGAATGTCCTTATCCGGAGGAACGGTTTTCTTGATTTAACCTTCCACAGTCGGTCAGACAATTCTGATATAATCAATCCTAAGCTATTTCTAAGGCTGCTCTAAGGTTTCTCTAAGTTTCAGCCTGTAGTATTTGCTCAACACCACAGGAGGTGACAATATGAGAAAGATAGTAGTTATTAGTTTGCTGATCGGTATGGTTGCTTTGGGAACAGTTCTGGCAATTGGAGGAATGAACAGAACAGCTCAGGATAGGCCATTTCTGAAAGGTCAATCAACGGAAATGGAAGCTTACAGAACATCGGTGAAAGGTGAAGAAGAATGCGATTGCGACGATTGTGGCGGAGACAGTCTTGTCGAGATCACTGGAGTCGTCGGCGAGTTGACAGAGGAAATGAAATCAGTACTGACCGTTGAAACAATCGAAGGAAAAGTGTTTTATGTAAACTGCGGTCCTATGTGGCTCTACCCGGACCTCTCTCTTTTCGAGGATGGAACAGAAGTAACGGTTACCGGAAAGATTCATGATGACAATGAGATCTCAGTCATAAGCGCTCATGTTGTCAAGATTGGAGACCAGACGTTTGTGCTTCGTGATGAAAGTGGGAAGAAGATTACTGAACTATTCGAACGCAGAACAGAGATCCGTATGGAAGCTCAGAACTCAAAATCCGAACAGCGATTAGAGCAACTGAGAAACTCTCTGGAAAGGCCCATGAGAAGATTTGGCAGATAGCAATACAGCAAGGTAGACGGATGGCTCGTCCATCCGTCTTCTAGTATTTAGCTAAAGCGTTGCATTCCAGGAGGAAAGTTTATGCGAATAAAGATTGCTGTACTGATTGTTTCTTTGCTTTTTTCCGTAGGCTGTCTGGCCCTAGAATTTCCTGAAGGACTTGAATTCAGCGCCCCAGACATCGGTGCTTCACAGAAACAGGCAAGCAGTTACTGGCTCCACGATATAGCTGTAAAACTGGTGGTTGTGATTGCTTTTTCTCTCGCTTCCATAGGGTTTGTGTGGTTCAGGCTCTACAGATTCCGGAAATGGATTAACATAGCTTCAATAGTTATTCTCGGATTCCTTCTCGGAGGTGTTCTTTGTCCATCTAACGTAATTCAGAACACGATTATGAAGTATAACACGGCCTATCTGATCATGTTTCTTGTTCCAATTATACTTACACTTCTGCTAGGCAGGGTCTACTGCGGATATGTCTGTCCATTTGGTGCGATTCAGGAACTAATAAACACGAAGAAGCTGAGGAAGAAAATCCCTGACAAATTAGATAGAAAGCTCAAGCTTATCAAGTACGGTATACTACTTATAGTGGGTATAGGAACAGTGATTACCGGGCGCGCTATAGGCAGCCTGTCTCTCTTGAAGCCGATCTTCACGTTCAGTGGAACACTTGCATCTATAATTGGTACTGTGGGTGTTCTCGCTGCATCAGTTTTCTATTACAGGCCATTTTGCAGATATCTCTGTCCTTACGGTGCATTGATGGCGCTCCTGTCAAGACTTAGCTTTTACAGGATCAGAACGTCTTCAAGCTGTGTGAAGTGCAAGATATGTGAACGTAAGTGCAATATGGCCGCTATCGTCGATGGTTCTGTAGGTCACGAGTGCCTTCTCTGTGGAGAGTGTATTGATGTATGTCCAAAGGGGAGTTTAAAGATCAATTCTGGAGGTAGAAAAGAATGAAGATCAAGTTGTTGATGTTTTTGGCGATTATTCTGGCCGCAGTTTCCCTCAGTTGCGAGTTCACTTTCAGTCAGGAAGACCTGAGCGGTGAGCTGGGAAGCGAGGCCATAATAAAAGTAACCATACACAGGGATCACAATAACTGTACCATGAAATCTATGGACGATTACAAATTCGAGTTCCAGAACGTCCAGCTGATAAAGGAAACTGCATGGAAAGAAGTATCGCGGCTAACTTATGAGAAATGGATGATAATAAGTCTCTCCAACGTAGGAGAGGGATACGTCAAGATATGGAAAGTCTGCTCGAAACAGGGTTACGAAGAAGGTCTTCTTCCCGTGAGCGTACTGCCAAGGGAAAACCTTATCGAAGACATAGCTTCCGGAAAGTTCCCGTTCGACTCACCTATTACGAAAGTCGAACTTAAGAGCAGCAAAACCGCTGTCATCAGCAATACGGAAATCGACAGAGTTCTTGCAGGAAGCAGCACTCTGAGGTTGCCTTACAGTGTTCAGGTCTTAAAAGGCGAAATGATAGTACTCTTCCGAGATCCGAAAGAGTTTCCGGTTCTCATTGCTGGTGAAGGTTACATTTACAGGTTTGACCAATTCCTTTGATGGAAGATTGGTAAGGGATACATAACGACGGCGCTTCCGAGAGATAGTGATAGACTGGAGGAGTGACTATGATTCGCGATCACTCTCATCCAGTAAGCGTTACAATTGAAGTCATGACGGAAAAGGTGCCGATACCTTCGCTTCGAGAGCCGGTTCAGCAGAACTGTGAATTGGTGCTGAAAAATCGTAGCGGCTATACCTCTGCCTGTGGCGTCATTGTTCCGCGTAAAGAAGGAAGAGCGGGAAGCGAGCATAATGGTTTTTCGTTATGTGCAGATCCACTGACTTTCAACAGACTACATCGCAAATATCCATGTGTACTCGAAATTGCTGACAGGACATGTGGGACTTATCTCAGTTGAAAGTCCTTCCGCTCTTCCCAAAGACGTGACGATCTTTCTTTGCTTTGCTGGCTTTGTCAGGAGAGTTTGGAGATGAAATTCATGCCAAACTCTTCGCAGTCCTTTAGATTCTCCTCATCTGGCGACCATAGTTTATTAAGTCCGTTCTGTACTACTTCAAATCCGGCATCTCTGACAAACGTGTTCAGAACATCTACCGACTCGCCACTCCAGCCGTAAGTCCCAAAGACTGCTACCTTTTTATTCTTGAAAGCCAGTCCCTTTATCTCGTGCAACATTCCCGAGAGAGGCGCCAGGATTCCCTTATTCACAGTGGGAGAACCAAAGAGAACTGCCTTAGCCTTGAAGATCTCAGTTACTATGTCGTTCTTGTCGGCCTTGCCTGCATTGAATAGTTTTGTTGTGACAGAGCTGTCACCTTGGTGGATGCCCTTTGCGATAGCTTCCGCCATTTTTTTCGTCCCGTCCCACATGGTATCGTATACAATGGTTATCTGGTTCTCCTGATAATCTCCTGCCCATTCGAGGTACTTTTTCACTATCTGTGCCGGATCGTCTCTCCAAATGACTCCGTGGCTCGGGCATATCATCTTCAGGGGTAACTTGAAGCTCAGGACTTCTTCGATCTTCTTTGTGACTAACCTGCTAAAAGGCGTTAGTATGTTGGCATAGTATTTAACAGCTTCCTGATACAGCTCGGCCTGGTCAACGAGATCATTGTAGAGAAGCTCTGTGGCATAGTGCTGACCGAAGGCATCGTTGCTGAAAAGAATCTCCTCGCCGTCAAGGTATTCGAACATAGAATCCGGCCAATGGAGCATAGGAGCTTCAACGAATATCAAAGTCTTCTTTCCGAGTTTCAGTGTGTCTCCGGTCTTCACGGTCACGAAGTTCCAGTCCTGATGAAACTGCCCTTTGAGAGACTTGACAGCATTTGCAGTACAGTAGATCGGCGTATCTGGTATCTCCCTCATTAGAGCTGGAAGTCCGCCACTGTGATCTACTTCTCCATGATTGGCTATTATGTAGTCGATCTTCGAAATATCTATCTCCTTTTTCAGGTTTTCAACGAACTCCTCTCCGAAGGGTGACCAGATAGTATCTATGAGAGCTACCTTCTCATCCCGCACGAGATAGGAGTTGTAACTTGACCCCCTGTGCGTGGAGTAATCTTCACCGTGGAACTTCTTCAATTCCCAATCAGTCTTTCCTACCCAGGTTACACTTTCACTGATCCTTACTCCCATAACAACACCTCCCGTGAAGTTCAATCTAATGCTACTTCTTTTGACGGAATTAGTCGGTAACATATGTTACCCCTACCAGAAACTGCTTGTTCCAGTTCACAGTTCGTAGGATATACTATGTGTTGAAGTCAGAGTTAATTCTGGAGGAGAAAATTGAAACTCAAACCGATCGTCGCAAGCTATCTCGGATTTCAGAGAAGGGTTCTGGAAACGCTTGCCGAAGAGCATCTCGAAACCGTAATGAGAATAGCCCTTGGTGAGTGCGGAAAGCAATACGATCCTTCTGTGCTTATTGATCTTGAAGAGATGCACATTATCTGTTCAAGAGAAGGCAGACCCATACTGAACACCGCGGTCTTCATGAAGGCAGATATCCTGCAAGCCGAGAAGCTCGCTTCAACAATTGCCAAAGAACTCGGAGAGCAACTGGCAAGGATTGGAGAACCTTTAACTACCGCTTCTCCGGAGATAAGAAACTTTCTGGCGGGAACTGTCGGCGCCGCGCAGGGCCCGTCGGCTTTGCTTCGCAAAAAAGGGCTGCAAGTCAACTGGAAAGACTACACTGGAAAATTTGCGAGTACAAAGACCGACTTTGAAGAGATCTTTGACGGTCACCGCGGACCAGAAAGTGATTGGCAGAGCAAGTCTACAGTCAAAGGAGAACGATACACTGCAGTCTTCATAGGTTCAGGTGGAGCGAATTACCTTCAATTGTTTGACTTGACGAGTAATTCCGAAGACGCTAGACCATTCAGGGGACATCTAATGGTATTTCTGACCGATTCACTTGCTGACCTTATAGCAGGAAATCTCAGCAACGGGAATCTTGAGAGAATCGCGGAGAACTTCGGCCTGTATGAAAATGGTCAGCCGAAAGACATTATTGTGACTGATGAAATCTTTCGGAGATATCTTCCCGCAGTTCGACAGATTTCGCAGCACTCTACAGATCTCTACGTTCAGAGCCTCGACAGGATTTTCGAGTTTCTCAGATCAACAACTTCCGGCAGACAGGGAGTTGCTCCGGAAAACATGATGATGCACTTTGCACGTTATTGCCGTAGGGCACTGGCTGATGAGCTTTACAGAACAGGCTTCCTGACAGACAAGGTCCGCGAAACTGGAAGCATCACCGTCTTCTACGAAAACAGTATAGCAGAGCTTCGAGAGTTTCTAGTTTAAATCGATTTTGACAACTCTGCTCCATCCGTGTTGGCCTTGTCTAGAACCACTGAGAATTTAGCGACCTAATCTTTCGTATTCGATTCCTGTCAGTTCCTCGCAGGTTTCTATGACCTCTTCATCGGTGCTCGGGTTCTTCTCTCTCTTTCTCCTCTCAATCTCTTCCATGATTATTCTGTGCTTTTCCTCAGTCATTCTGTATCTTGAGGCAAAGAAAAGAGAAAGCAATATGAACGCGATCGGTGCCAGCGCGAAGAGTAACTTTATTCCGAGAATTGCTCCGTCGCTCTGCTGTATGTCTGGAACATAGCCTATCAGATCCAGCACTATTCCTATAGCGAAAACCGAAAGTGCCTGCGCTATTTTTCGTATGAACGTTGCCATTCCAGAATATATGCCCTCGCGCCTTCTTCCGGTTATCAGCTCGTCTACGTCAGTTATCTCGGGAAGTATAGACCATGGGACGAATACGGAAGCCGCAGATCCTATTCCGCTCATAGCGGCAACCGTAAATACCAGGAGCACGGGAGAATCGGGAGTCAGTGTCAGGGAGATCAACAGGGCGATTATCCATACAGAAAGGCCAACCTTTAGGGGAGCAGTCTTTCCGAGTCTCCTGGAGATCTTCATGTGTAAAGGCATCGACATAAGCTGCACTATCAATAGACTACCGAGAACGATAGAGAAAAGGTTTCCCTTCAGGAGACAGTACGTCAGATAGTAGATGAAAAGTGTCGTCAGGAAGTCAACGGCCGTTTGAGCTGTGACAAAGAAACCGGTGTGAAGCCTGAAAGACCTGTTCTTGAAGGCAGAAGCAAACTCCCTGTAAATACCGCATGTGCCTGAGGTCTTTGGTTCGACATACTTACTCTCCCATGTTCCTTTGAAAACAAAAATCCATGGAAGAGCATAGAATACTCCGAAAGCAACTCCCATTACAAAGTAGCCGGTAGTCACTCTATCGCCAAATGACCTTACGATAAGCATCGGTAATACTCCCGACAGTATGGCCGAGACCGAGGAGAACATTAGCCTCACTGTGACGAATGATGTCCGCTCTTTGTAGTCTGTGGTCATATTTGGAAGTATGGAATTGTAGGGGATCATGACCATCGTGAAAACTGTATTGAAAAGCAGATACGCAATCATATAGTATATAAACTTTGAGAAGGTTGATTCAATATTTAGCGAGTACCAAAGCATCGAAAAGGTGAAGAATATTGGAAAGATGCCTATCAGAAAGTAGACTCTTCTTCGACCAAACCTTGATCTGGTCCTATCGGACAAGACTCCCATAAGAGGATCCGAAACGGCATCCCATACTTTTCCGATCATGAACACGCTGCCTGCCATCGCAGGCGAGAGTCTGACCACGTCGGTTAGATAATTCAGGAAGAGTAGCCCGATGAGCAAAAAGGCGCCCCCCGCAAACATGTCTCCACAGCCGTACATCGACTTGATTCTCAAAGAGAATGTCTTCGCCGCCATTATTTTCCAACTCCCTGAGTGTCCACTGAATCAACAAAGTCGAAGACCCTTCTCTCATATTCGGCTTTGTCTGTCACATAGGATCTGGCATGATCTGCGCCCGGTGTCAAATAAAGTGCCTTCTTCCCTTTCTTTGCGTTGTACATGTTTATCGAGTGTTCCTTAGGTATATATGCATCGGAGTCTCCGTGTATAAACAGCACGGGACAGTCTAGCTTTTTCACGCTTTCCAGGGGTGATATCTCTCCAAAAAACGCTCCTATCATCAGCTTTGAGATAAGACTAGACAGGTTCAGGATCGGAAAACCGGGAAGCCTGTATTCAACCTTCAATCTATACTTAAATTGGTCTCGAACACTCTGGTACGGACAATCCGCAACGACGAAAGAGACCCTATTGTCAATTTCTGCGTGAAGCAGAGCGGTTGCAGCTCCCATCGATTCACCGTGAGTTCCCACTATAGAGCCATCTCCGGTTTCTCTTTTCACCCAGTCGACGACCTTCTTGAGATCATGTCTTTCATAATAGCCCATTGAGCAGTCTTTACCTCCGCTCTTTCCATGGAATCTGTGATCGTAGACCAGTATGTTGTATCCTCTCTTCATAAACATCTCGATGTACTTTATCGAACCGAATAGAGTATAGGTATAACCGTGTACGAATACAACTGTCTTTCTGGATGTTTCGTACGGAATCCAAATAGCATGAAGTTTATAACCGTAGTCCGAGTCAATGTAGAAGTCTCTTTTGTCGAGTCTTTCGAAGAAGCCCCGTTCGAAACCGTCTCTCTCGACCTCCATCTGAAAAGTCTCATCATAGCTCTTGGTTTTCGGGTGGTAAGCAACCCTTGCAAGGTATACCGCAGCTCCAAACAACAGGGCCACCAGAAATATGGAAGCAACAACAAGGATAGTCATCAGTGAACCTCCCTCACTCGTCCTGGAATTTCGTGAAGATAATGAGCGCCACAAAACCAATGGCCGATGCAACAATTCCTGTAAGACGTATTCCAAGGTCATCTCCCGGATCTTTACCCAGAAGAAGAATTGATGTAAACATCAGCATAGCTATCATCTGCCCAAGCTTGTTCATAAAGGTCTGCACTGCAAAGAACATACCTTCTTTGTATTCGCCCGTTCTGTCGCCATCGTTCTTCGCGATATCTGCAACTATAGCGTTTGGAAGGATTCCGAATATTGCGAATCCGATTCCTGCCATTATGACGAAGATAAAGGCCTGAATTACTGGCGCAAAGGGAAATACACCCAGAAAAGCGCAGTAAAGATAGGCAGATATGAGCATTATCATCGCGAAGAAGCAAAGTCGTTTCTTACCCAGTTTCTTTGCAAATATATTCACAGCGGGGTAGAGAACGAATGCCATAATGCCAGTTACGGCAGTGATGATCGTTACCCACGTCTCATCGAAACCGAGAAGAACGGTGACGTAAAATACGTTTCCAGTCTGGAAGATGGTGATCGCAATACCGTATGCCAGAAAGAAGATCTCGAAGATGACGAAATTCCTGTTCTTGAATGCTGATTTCAAGGCGCTCTTGAAACTCTTGGGGCTTGGCTTGACAGTCACAAACTTTCTCTCGTCTATTACCAATACTGGAATCATCATAAAAATGAACCCGATCACGGATAGAAGGACTATAGATAATCTTATAGCAGACACCAGACTCATACCCATATTCTGAAAAATCGGCCATATGAAAGATGCTCCACTCGCTATTATGTATCCGATAAACCACGTAAGTGCGATGTATGTGGAGAGATCTAGACGATCTTTTTCCGTGTAACCAAGTTCGGAAGTCAAAGCAAAATATGGTGCCACGTACATTGTGTAAAACACATAGTACAACAGAAGTGATACGGTCAACCAGATTGTATTCAGAATCGATGAACTAGATACTGGCATGAGAAAGACGAATACGGTGAACAAAGTGAAAGGAACGACTGCCTTCGCCATGAAAGGTATTCTTCGCCCTTTAGGATTTCTGCTACGATCACTCAAGGAAGCTATCCATGGATCAGTTATTCCATCAATGAACCGTCCCGTCATGGTTATCAGACCAATCACAGTCAAGAAACCAAAGATCGCGCCTCTGGGTATTATCTCTGGTATCGCTACGTTCGCAGGTGGGTTATAGAACCAGATCAACCAGACCTGTATTATTCCCGATAGAATAGACCAGCCGAGCTGACCAAGAGAGTAAGCGATCTTGATCTTTGCAGGCAGCCTTTTCACGGCCAACTTTTCCTGAACAAGTGTATTCTCCATTACAATCGCTCCTGTCCTTTTAGGATCCCACCTAAAAGGATTTCGACTATCCCCTCAAGGCTTTGCTTGTAAGTCAAGTCAAGTTTTTCAAGTTTTCTCTCGTCATACAGCGAAGTAACTGCACTGCAATACATCTCCCTGAAGAGGAAGAGATTGACGTCCTTCATTTCTCCGTCGAACATTGCCTTTTTCATTAGCTCAAAGGTTGGTTCCCAATCATCCTCAAAGAGAGTAACGACTCTCTCGTAAATTCCAGGGTATTTGCGCTTCAGTTGAAGCAACCTTCTGTAGTTGAAAGCGAGATGAAAGTCCGGTACAACCGTAAGCAGAGCCTTTATCTTCTCTACGGCATTTGAACTGCTTTTCTCAAGAATACTCAGCTGTCTCCTCTTTATGCTGTCCCTGGATTCGTCGATAAGAGAGTTAATGACTTCCTCTTTGCTGCTTACGCACTCGTAGAGCGTCTTCTTGCTTATCCCCAGTCTGTTCGCAATATCGCTCATGGTAAAGGATAGGCCATTCTCCTCAATTTCAATGGCGGTGGCTTCCAGAAGTCTCTCTTTAAGGTTGTCCATTCAATCACCTCAATTCTAAACTATTTAAACTCTACTGGTTTCTTTGGTTTATAGTAGCATACTTCTTTCTTCAAAAGCAAATCTTGGCTCTACAACATAGTAGAAACCAGAGAGTCAGACCAAGAACCGGGATCTTGATGTAAAATACTTCAGACGGAATAGACAATGCAGATGCGAGAAGATTCTTTTTGAGGATTGCAAAGCAGCAGAATCGATTATGTAAGATTACCAAGACAAGATATTCGGATCACGGCATAGGTCTTCGAAAAGGAGGTTGTTTGAGATGAAAGTATTTTCTGTACTCGGGAGTCCAAGAAGAAAGGGGAACACTTCCGTTGTTCTCGAGAGATTCCTTCAAGGTATTCGTGAGAATCATGTGGGAGTTGAAGAATGTGTTGTGTTTCTTCACGAGAAGAGCATAAAACCCTGTATGGCTTGCGATAGCTGCAAGACCGGAACGAAAACCTGTGTGGTTGATGATGACATGCAGCGACTTTACGGGGAAGTGAAGAAAGCGGATCTTATCGTATTTGCCACACCGATCTACTGGTGGAATATGTCTTCTCAGCTCAAGACCTTTCTCGACAGGCTTTATGCACTGGATTACGAAAACGACTTTCGGAACAAGAGATTCGTATTACTAATGACTTATGGTGGTGAAGACCCCAATTCAGGAGCACTCCTTCTCGAAAAGAGTCTGAGAGAAGTTTGTGAGTTTCTCGCTATGGATTTCGCCGGAAGCTTTGGACTCTGCAGTGAAAACCCATCCGAGCAGAATGACAAATTGATAGAGGAAGCTTACAAGCTAGGAAAAAAGCTCTGAATTCTCTTAGACAGCTATAGACAATTGAGCTGGAAGGTCCATCTTCCCTCCAGACGGTACGTATAATATAAGTTTCAGAGTCTTTTGGTAGTACTACTCTGGCATTCCTTCTTTCAACCGGAGAAGTTCTTGTTCCGTAATAGACATACTTCTTCATTATCAAGGACAGTACATCTATGAAGTTTAGAGAACGATCACGAACAGGGTGTAATGATTATCGTCGCTGACAGCATAATTGAAACTATGGCTTCTGCTGCGGTTTCCAAAGAAGTTTCATGTCTATCATGCTGTATTAAGCTTCATCCATCGACCTACAGCTTGAAAGTCTAATGAATTCCTTTACATCCGATCTCATTATCCGCACAAATCTTCCAACCTTGAACGACTTCAGAGCTCCCTTCTTCAGAAGCGCCTGAATGCTTTTTTCATCGACCTTAAGATAATCCGCTAGCTCTTTCGTTGTCATTGCTTCGTCTTTGTCTGCGTTTAAAACAATGCTTATATCAGCTTCTATCTCTCCCCTGTTATTAACGTTGATCTTCAGTTCGAGTCTTTCCCATTGCTTGCTGACTGTGGTTAGAAGCTGCGTTATCTCAGTAATTCTTTCGAGAAGAGACGCTCCCATGTTTGCTACCGGTTGACCGGATACAGAATTGCTTTGACTTTGCACTTCACACCTCCAGATTTCGGGATATACATCAATTAGAACACACCACTGACACAGACCGGTACTATAAAGGCACCTAAGATATCGCTTTCGATTAACTGATATCTCCGTCAAAGGGCCTATGTGGAAAGGATCCCGCAGCATTTCGTTTAGTGACAGAGCTCTTCTTCGTAAGAGCTCTCCGATAGGCTCCTTCCAAGATCGAGAACCGAAGAGAATTGAATTTGCCGCTTCCAACTCTGTCTGTGCGTCTATTCCAAAAAAATCTCTATGAGAGTGCTTCTCATATTACCTTCCTGTCTGCATATAGATTCCTCCAAACAGAACTATAAATTCGCTTGAGAGTTATTTATTGTAATTATGACATTGTCTTTTTTCATTCGAAGATTATAATACTCAATCATAGTCAATCTATTGGGAATTTTATAAGCCATTTGATAGTAATAGTTCCATAAAAAATTATAATTATTTATTTAGCACTTGAAATTATTTCATAATGTATGATATTATTAGCTATCAAACGAAATACTGTGAGGTGGTCTTATGAGAAACATGGGAAGTAACTTCTGGCTATATGCAATTGGAAGGCTTGTATCCCTAATAGGTAGTGGTATTCAGTCGCTAGCCTTACCTTTATATATACTCGATCTTACGGGTTCCGGTGTGATGATGGGTACTTTTGCAGTAGTTACTATGCTTCCCAGAATCCTCTTCGGACCGATTGCCGGCGTGCTTGGTGACAGGTTTAATAGAAAGAAGATAATGATATATATGGATTTCGCCCGTGGAGCTGTGATACTCACCATGGCTCTGATGGCCAGCATAGATGCTCTGAGTCTGGCACTAATCTTCGTCTTCCAGTTCGTGGTCTCCATTTTTGATATTTCCTTCGATCCGGCAACTGGTGCAATGCTACCAGACATTGTCGATCAGGGCAGGCTAATGGAGGCCAATTCGATCCTGGGTTCTATAAACAGTGTGTCTTTCATAGTTGGACCGGCTCTCGGTGGAGTTCTCTATGGTTTCTTCGGCATAGAGGTGGTCTTCTTGCTGAATGGAGTGTCTTTCGCTCTTTCCGGAGTCAGTGAGATCTTCATCAGATACAGACAAACTACTGAAATGGGAAGAATTTCGGTAAGGAGCGTCCTGAGAGATATAGGCGAGGGTATAGGTTATATGAGAAAGATAAACGGGCTAATTATGGTAATAGTCTTCGCAATGCTCTCAAATTTCCTTCTCGCCCCGATGTTCGCTGTAGTATTCCCCTTCTTCGCACGAACCGTAGTAGGTTTTTCAAGTCAGCAGTACGGATTTCTTCAGACTTCCTTTGTCTTCGGCGTATTGATTGGTAATATCTTTCTTGGCACTTTCCTCGCAAAAAAGCGACCGGGTATGCTTTTTGCTACAGGGCTTGCAACCGAGACGGTGATTCTATTTTTGATATCAGCGCTCTTCTTTCCGTTCTTTGTATCGTTCCTAGGAGGAGCTGGATGGCTTTATTTCGTGGCACTGGCCGTACCTTTTCTTACTACGGGCCTCTTCAATGCCTTCGTCAATACGCCCCTAAATACGCTCTTTCAGAAGATAGTTCCAACTCAATACAGATCCAGAATCTTTGCAGTGCTGTCGATACTCTCTCAGATAGCTACCCCACTCGGTGCAGCAATATATGGTTTTGCAGTGGACAGAGTCCCCGCTCATTCGCTTATACTTATCGCATCAATTGGCAATGGATTGCTTACCGTAGTCTTTCTCGCGAAGGGAATGTCACGACTTTTCGACAACGGCAGTCCAAAGGAAGCATTGGTGCTTTCCGAAATGCCTGAAAGGACTCATGCGTCCTGATTATTCACCGAATCTTTTTTCACAGAAGTCATAAGTGGCCTGCTTTAGAGTGATTTTGCCGGGATCGAAGTCGATATCTCTCAAGTAATTGTAGAATTCTACATCGTAGTGATAGACCTGATAAAAGTAAGGATCTTCAGCACCGTAGAATTTGAAGGCTACGAACTTCGCGAACCCCTCGACTGCGTTCTCTTCGAGAAAGGCTCGCCAAGAGTAATTAGACTTCAAATATTGTCTTGAATCCCAGAAGTCGTAGAAGGCCTTATCGGCCTTCATTTTTTCGGCCAGAATTTCAAAGTCTCTATCAAGCGTGAAAGTCTGAAAAAACTCGTGCGAGTATTCATGAAATGGAGTACGGTAAAGCAACTGAATCGTGTTGACACCGGACTGAATTGTGGATATTCTCTTCGTTTCCGTCCTGAAACCACTTGCGCCAACTCTCTGAAAAGCAAAGTAGAAGATGCAGTCGTAATCGCCAAGCTCTATACCACTCGTCTTCTGAATAAACGAGAATGGATCTTCCATTTCTTTTGCTAGCTGTGTCAGTTCTAAAGCTATCTGTTCAAACACTGGTGCATTTTTCTCAAAGAAATCGCGGAAACTCTGTTCATAGAAGGCCGGCAACAACCGTCTCAGGGCAAAGGCGGCCTTCATTGGATAGAAATTCATGATTGAACTGACTCTCCGGTTTATCCTCTCAAGAGATGCGTTGTCTGGAAGGTACTTGACAATGTCCATCAGCTTCCAGGAATTAACGTTCTCAAATACCGTTGCAAGATCTGCTTTCATATCTTCGGAGAAACTCCTGTAACTTGACAGAAGATAATCATAATACTCTGCAGCAATACCGTCTGCCGTTCTGTAGTATTCTGCCCAGGTTTCGGGAGCCACAACATTAGCAGTGTATATATCATCCAGAGTGTCTATTATCGAGAATTTGAGAACTGGAGAACGTACTTCGACTATTCCGGCGAAGACTAAGAAATTCATACATAACAGAAGAGAAGTCAGGAAAAGCTTTCTCATAAGGAACCTCCTCGTTACTATTTTTAGTCCGAAACCCAGATTAATATTACCATAGAAAAACCGGGGACCAGATTGGCCCCCGGCAATATCTTTTCACGCGATTTTCAGTTAGTTGACGTAGCCTGTTCAGTCTCCTGCATCTTTAGATTCTGATCTTGCAGAGTCTCCAGTTTGCTGCGTGTCGCAGATATCTCTTCACCAAGAATCTCGGAGGGTTCAATCGCAAAGTATTCTTCAAGATAATACAGTTTTGCGCTAAGCTTCTCTTCTTGCCACAATGGATCTGCGTTCAGTTCAAGAGCCAGAGCGTTATTTCTAAGAAGAACGTTCAGAAGCATCTTTCTGGCATCAACTGACGAATCTCTGCCAAGCAGAACACCGAGTGAGAGATCTATCTCCGAGATTGTATTAAACACATAATCCACGAAGCTCTGTCCGTACTGACTTAGCTGGTCCTGCAGAAGCTGAGGATTGGCAAAAATCATCTCAAGCTCTACGAGCCATGTGTTGAAATACTCCGCAGCTATAACGGGATCGTCTCCTTTTAGCCGATACATCAATTCAACGATGAGACCACGCTTCTCTCCGGTGAAATACAGTTTCTCGACTGCCAGCTCGTAGTTTGGACTACTAGTGAGACCAAGAAGGTCAGAAAGCTGAACAAATACAGCATACTCAGCGGGTATTGACTCTTCTTTTGCGTTAGGGCCAAAAAGCTTTGCTGCGAGTTCAACTACCATAGCCATCGACTCAACCTCGTCATACATGACTTTCATGTACTGGTCATATACGAGAAGAGAGTCGTCAAGCAACTCGAAACCGAAGTCATTTTCTGCTTTATATGACTGTACCCACTTTCCGTAAGCATCGTTCTGGTATCGTCCTACAAAGTCACTATAGATCTCCGGAATAGCTACGAGTTCTTGCAGAGACTCAAGGCTGTCTCGTTCCTCTACTATTATTAGGTGGTAACCGAAATCAGTCTTAACAGGTCCGTATAGAGTACCAATTGGCGCAGTCAGGATCGCCTCTTCAAATTCCGGCACGGTCTGTCCACGTTGAAGATAGCCTAGCTGACCACCGTTCGCCGCTGTACCCGAATCGATAGAATACTGCAGAGCGGCTTCGCCAAAAGTGATTTCCCCGGCCTCAATCCTATCGTAAAGCATGGTTGCCGTTGCCTCATCCGTGACAAGTATGTGCCGCGCCATAATGAGCTCGTAGTCATATCTGAGTTCCTCGATATTCTGTTCAAAATAAGCGTTCAAAGCCTCCTCATCAAGAGGGGCGACGCTGCTTTGAACTAGATTGCTTTTCAAAGACTGGTAGATATAGTTTCTCGCTTCAGCCCTGAAGTTCTCCATAGAGCCATAAATCGCTTCAATCTGTGCCACGGTATTCGGATCTGAGGTATAAATCTTAAGCAAAGCCTCTGTTTCGCTTTCTACGGCACTTTCTGAAGGAAATAGATTGTTCTCCGCAGCGTAGAAATCAACGATCTTCTCATCGACAATATACGGTACTATCAAAACTTTGAGACCAATCGCGCTGGGAAGATACATATTATCGAAATAAGGATCCAGTTCGACACCCTGACTTCTTGCATTTGCTATAGTCGCGTCAAAGGCTTGATTCAGCTCAGCTCTTGAAATCCAGAATTCTTCTGGAAGAACTTCCGCGGATTTGGAAATCTTGACAACATACTCTGTAGCCAGCAGAGAAATGGAGAGAGTTGTCATTAAGAGTATCAATAAGACTTTTTTCAAATTCATTCCCCCTCGTGTATTCGGTATAATCATGATAACATTTCATTGGAATTTGCGTGTTTCGCTTAGAGGTGAATGTTTTGCATAAGTTAAAACTAAACATTGAGGTATTCCTGCAGACTTCTTGGAAATGGCTTGATCCAGTGGAATCGGAGAGTATGGGAGGTAAAGACTCGCTGCAGCCACAGGCGATCTATTTCTTTGCCGACGAGAAGAATCGTTCCTTTTGTCGTAGATATAATAAAGAAGTGAATTTTAAGAGAGATGTCGAGGACATTAATCTCTGCGAGAAGTGCGGTATGAGATTCTGGACCTATAGAGCTGCACAGATATGTGTCTTTTCGCCGGCTGAAGAATATCACACCATCGAATCTCGCAGTGAAGGAAAAGAACTTGGTAACTTTCCTGACAGAGATTTGGCGCTTTCGGGAGTAGCGAGTTTCGAGAGCAGAAGCTGGGAATGATAAAGCAAAGAGGCGCGAAGCCTCTTTGTTTTATTATGAATGAATGCTCATTCCCTCTATTCCTTCGAGAGCCCCTAGCACAGTCTCTGTAAGTGTGGGATGCGGGTGAATCGAATTCTCCAGTTGTTCGACGGTAAGGCCATTTTTTACAGCAACAACGGCCTCCATTATGAGATCTGTTGCTGACGGTGAAACGATACTAGCTCCCAGAATCTTTCCTGTTTGTGATTCGGCAATGACCTTGGCAAAGCCGGTGTTTTCCAGCATAGTTCTTGCCCTTCCGTTCGCAGCGAGTGGAAACTTGGAGATCTTCACCGAACTGGAATCGTCAATTTCGCTCTCTCTTAGTCCAGTTGAAGCGACTTCCGGACTGGAGAAGATGATCGAAGGAACTGCTGAATAGTCCATCAACATCTCTTGTCCAGCAATATTATGAGCAGCTACGATACCTTCGTAACTCGCTACATGAGCCAGCATAATCTCGGCTCTTATGTCTCCAATTGCATAGACGCCTTCCATATTGGTTTTCATCCGTTTATCTGTTACGACTCCTCGCCTTATCTCGACACCCAGCGATCTTATATCGTCGGAAATTCTGGCCTTTCTTCCGATTGCGACGAGTACTTTGTCGACTTCTATAGTCTCGCTATTCTCGCCCTGAGTTACCAAATGAAAGCTCTCACCAGAAGTTTCAACGGAAATAACTTTCGTTCCTTCCATCACAGCAACGCCCTTCTTCTTGAGAGTCCTTCTGATTTCGTCTGCGACATCGGAGTCTTCGTAAGGGAGTATGTGATCGGCCAGTTCAATGATCGTAGTCTTGACTCCAAGCGTACCGAAAAAAGTGCCAAACTCCACTCCGATTACTCCTCCTCCAACTATAGCGACGCTTGATGGCATCTCTGCGAGTTTGAAGATATCGTCACTGGTCCAGAGACCTGCAATACTATCGAAGGGTGGAAATAAAGAAGGTTCTGACCCGCCTGCAATTACAAGATTGTCTGCATTAAGAACTTCATTCCTGCTCTCCAGCAGAACGTTCTTAGAGTCCTTTATTATTGCCAGATCATTGAAGAAGTCCACGCCGTTCTTCTTCAATAACAGCTCGATCCCCTTTCTAGAAGTGGTTACTGTTCTCTTCATATGAGCCATGATTCCATCGAGTCGATAGTTCAGTTCACCAACCTCGACACCGAGCCTTTTTGACTTTTCTTTTATTTCGGTGTAGAGATGGGCCGAGGAAAGCATTGCCTTTGTGGGGATACAGCCCCAATTAGTGCAGGTTCCTCCAAGGTATTCCTTTTCGACAAGAGCTACCTTCTTTCCAAGTTGTGCAAGTCGTATAGCACATACATAGCCGCCCGGTCCTCCTCCAATTACAATAGCATCGTACATTAGCAATCACATCTCCTCTGATTTTCGTCTCACTTGATCATTTCTCTCCGAACTCTTTGTATCCAAGGTTTGACTCTTTGAAATCGTCATCTCTACAAACACATCTTCTAGAGAAGGCTTTATGTGTTCTACATTTAGAAGAGTCAAATTCTTGTATGATATACCCTCAATTACTCTATCAAAAGGTGTGTCATGTTCGACTTCAACGATCAGAGAGTCTCTCTCTCTACGAACACTGATAAAGCCTTCAAGATCTTCAAGCGACACGTCTGTTCTGCCAGATACTGTAAGCCTTATGAAGCCTCTATTGAGAGTGTTTTTTAGCTCATCGATGCTTCCATTGGCAATGATCCTTCCACGGTTCATTATTCCAATGTAACTCGATATATTCTCGACTTCATGCATCATGTGGGTAGTCAATACTACTGTTGTACCTTCGTTGTTAAGTTCCTTAACCATATTTCTAATGGTACGGGTTGTATGTGGATCAAGCCCTATAGTAGGCTCGTCCATGAAGACTATCTTCGGACTGTGGACAAGGGCTCTAATAAAGTTTATCCTCTGTCGCATTCCTGTAGAGAAGACTCTAATCGGTTTGTCTTTCCAGGCTAGCATGTCCACTCTGTCTAAGAGTTCAAGAATTCTCGGCCTCGCCTTCTTCTTAGGTATATTCTTCATTGAAGCAAAAAAGAGAAGGTTTTCGATTGGGCTGAGTTTATCATATAGGATTACCTTTTCGGAAACCAGACCAACAACTTCTCTCACTTTCCTTACCCCGGAGCTAAGATCTATGCCGTCAATTCTAACAGTACCGCTTGTCGGTCTCATGAGACCTATCAGCACTCTTATAAGCGTTGATTTACCTGCACCGTTCGGACCAAGAAGACAGTAGAGATCTCCAGCTTCAATTTGGATAGAGAGGCCATCGAGAGCTCTTAGCTTTCCGAAAGTTTTGACAAGGTTGTTCGCATAGATTGCTTCCAAGTTTTCCACCTCTTATGTGATTCTACTACATTTCTCTTCCAGACTTCAAAAGGCTTGATGAACCGCTTTTTACCGATTGCGTCTAATTAATAGCCTTGATCTTTGACATGAGTATTGGGAGCGATGGTTACAATGCGATTTCTCCGTCAATGAATCTACAGTATCGGATAATGCACTATTGACGATGTTCGCAAAATCTGATATATTTAGATTCGTAAACGGGGAGTAGCGCAGATGGAAGCGCGCCTGTCTTGGGCACAGGAGGTCGCAGGTTCAAATCCTGTCTTCCCGACCACTGTTACGTGTGCGGCTGTAGCTCAATTGGTAGAGTATCGCCCTTCCAAGGCGAATGTTGCGGGTTCGACTCCCGTCGGCCGCTCCAGCGCCCGTGGCTCAATGGATAGAGCATTGGACTTCTAATCCGAGGGTTGCAGGTTCGAATCCTGCCGGGCGCGCCATGTTCTATCTTCTTGGTGGTTGTAGCTCAGCTGGAAGAGCGCCTGACTGTGGATCAGGCGGTCGCGGGTTCGAACCCCGCCAGCCACCCCATCTTCCTTTTAGATGCGCCCGTGGCTCAACGGATAGAGCATCGGATTTCGGCTCCGATGGTTGCGGGTTCAAATCCTGCCGGGCGCACCATCCTATCCTCCCAATATCTCCGAACATGGCAGAAGGAGGTAGCATTAATGGAGATCCTCAAAGTAGCGACTAATTCCAAACCAAACGCAGTTGCCGGTGCTCTGGCTGGTGTACTCAGAGAGAAGGGCTTTGCTGAAATGCAGGCAATCGGAGCAGGTGCAGTAAACCAGGCAATAAAGGCCATAGCTATTGCCAGAGGTTATGTTGCTCCCAGTGGCATGGATCTTGTCTGTATCCCATCTTTTTCCGATGTGGAAATCGATAGTGAAGTGAGGACAGCTGTAAGATTTTTTGTTGAACCGAAGAAGTGAGAAATAAAGCCAAGAACCCGGGTGATTTCACCCGGGTTCTTCATCGTATTAATCGGCGGAGACCCCCTACCTTTAGCTGTGGAGTATTTGACTTACTCAATTTACTCAATGCAGCCAACAACTATTTCGCCCGGACCGAGTGATATATGGAAGTTTCCACCGACATTCCAGCGAGACTGCTGATCGGAGTTCTTGAGGCTCCAGTTTACAGAGTGTTCCCCTTTCCATGTATGATAACCGAGATCAACGTAGAAGTCTTTCATATTAGAGAAGTCCGCATTTCCGAGAATCAGTACTCCTCTGTTTCCATTCCAGTAAAACAATCCAATGGCGGCCTTGTCATCTTCAAACAGAAATTTCAAATATTCTGATTGCAGCACACTCTGGTTTTGCTTCTTTATAGCGGAAAGACTCGAGATAAGCCCTATCATGTTATCGTCAGCATTCCAGTGCAGAACATAATTGTCGAAAAAAGCTAGCTTTCCATAGAAAGGATCACTGGGTGGCAGAACATAACGACCTTTCTCATCGTTATCAAGACCCAGATTCATGGGCTGAATCTCGAATAACTCCTGTCCGGAGTTAACATAGGTGATTCCATTTGGAAGAAAGAAGTTCAGTACAGTTGCAAATCTGGAAAATCGCTTTCCATAATTCCTTGCTACCGCTCTGGGAGTGTCAGGAGTCTCTATACTCGCAAGACTGGGTAGTTTTAGGGGGGGCAGTGTTTCGTAAACAATCTCCTTTAATTTACCTTCAGAGATTCTCGGTTCCATCCACCATGTATTCCCCAGTATGCAATCATAACCAGACCTAGAAGCTTTTTCATCGTTTCCCATAACGAGTTCTTCTGCGATAACAACAAATGAAGCGTCCGCTTCTTTAGCTTTGCGGATTATTCTTAATTCAAGTTCGCGGGGAAGCGCATGCCCCATATCCAATCTTGCACCGTCGACGCCAAATTCGCTATTGTAGAAGGGCATTATGCTTTCAAGACTGTTCCAGAGATCTACAGTTGGTTCTTCGCCGGGAAAGAAGGAGGATTTTATCACATCGAACAGGACGTACGGAGGTTGATCTGAAGAGATGTACTTTCTTGATTCAACGGGATGGTCTCTGTAAAGTCTCAGAAAAGTTATATCGTCCCAAGTTGGCTGGTTGTCGTTTATCCAATCGGAGAAACCGGGAGGAGTCACTATACCGAACTCTGATTGGATATCCTTGAGAAAATCGGGATTTCCGCTATTCTCTCTTGAAAAGTTTACCCATCTTTCTGGGTCAGTAACATTTGGGGGATTTCTGAAAAGAGAAAGATGCTTTCTCACATCTTCAGAACTGTATATCGTTTCGAGAGTATCTACTCTCGGTTGATCAAAACCCAGAGAAGCTATCTTTGGTGGTCTGTATTCTCCAAGCCTCGAGGCATCGATCCAGTAGAACCATTCCGGGTGCTGCAAAATTAGAAAGGAATCCCTGGCAGATGTTCTGGGGATGAAGTCGAGAACGATTCTGATGCCCATAATATGAGCAGCCTCAACGAATGCTTTGAACTCGTCGGCGACTTGCATCCCTTCAAGTAGCGAGTCGTGATATCTCTCATCGATGGCGAAGAAGTCTTTCACCGAGTATGGAGAACCAAGCGTCCCCTTCTTGAATGCATCGCTGTAGCTAGTAACGGGAAGGAAGTAAAGGGTGTCGAATCCCATACTTGAGAGATAAGGGAGCATCAGAATCATCTTGTAAAGGGTTCCGGGTTCGGAGTATTCTGGAGAATTCAGATCTGAGAAAAACTCGGGTTCAAAGTGAGGATAGGCGGTTGTCGATCTGACGAAAGAACCATAAACAATTGCGGATCTGAGCCAGGAGTTGTCTTCTTCACCTCTTATTCTGCCGAGAGACTTAAGATAATCTACGTGCGGTTCTTTGCTCGATAGAATACCTTCTACGACACTGGAACCAAATTCGAAAGGTTCGACGAAGATATGGCGACCTCTAAGCTTCACCATCCCATTATAGTCCCTGGCCAGCCATTCACGAGGTATAGAATAATTCACATCTCCAGTTCTTCGATTCAGAAGATCTGCAACCTTCTCAAGATACATATTTGACACCTCCAAGAAAAAAGGGCGATATCCGCCCTCTGGCGGAGGCGGTGGGACTCGAACCCACAAGGGGCGTCAACCCCACCGATTTTCGAGACCGGCTCCTTAGCCAATTAGGATACGCCTCCGTTCATGTATCTGATTATATCACGGTCGATAATAGTGTCAATACTCTTCAGAAAAAGGCGTAGCGGTAATCCATAACTAACTTTCTTAAAGAAAAAGTTACTCGTTCAGTTCTCTTGTGTACCAAGGTGTGATAGAATTTTGATCGCGAGCAGTTTCACCGTGCATGAAACGGGTCAAAAATCCCATAGGGTACCTTGTTTCAGCGCATATATATTGCATGAGGAGGTGGCTCTTAGGTGTATGCCATCATTGAAGCCTCGGGAAGACAGTACAAGGTCCAGGAGGGCATGTCACTCTTCACCGAAAGGCAGAACGGATTTGCAGATGGGGACGAGATTGTCTTCGACAGAGTTATACTCGTCTCTGACGGAGAAAAAACGACGGTAGGAAAGCCTTACGTGAATGGCGTAAAGGTTGTGGGCAAGGTTGTTTCTCATGGCAAAGGCAAAAAGGTGCTGGTTGTGAAATTCGGGCCCCGTAAGAATTTTGACAGAGTAAACGGACACCGACAGTGGTTCACGGAAGTTGCGATCGAAAAGATCGAACTGGGGGTGGAGTAAGATGGCTCGAAAAAGCGCAAGCAGATCCAACGGCAGAGACAGTAATCCAAAGTATCTGGGAGTCAAGAGGGGAGAGTCTTCGCTAGTAACAGCAGGTTCTATACTGGTACGTCAAAGAGGTACTAGAATACATGCTGGAAAAAATGTGGGGCTCGGCAGAGACCATACTCTCTATGCTCTGATCGATGGAAAGGTTCACTTTGAAGTGAAGGACAACCGCAAATACGTGAGCGTCTACAGCGAATAAGCTGTTCTGTTGAGGAGGATTGTATTAGATGAAGATACAGAAAACGCCTTTGTGCAGATGGGCAGTCACCCACTCAAAGGTTCAAACAAAGAGAAAAGGCGAAATCGAGAAGACCCTTGGTTTCTTGGTAGACCACAACGGCAACAAGATTGAGAAGCGATGGTACCTTGTTGATGCCACCGATGTGCCTCTCGGAAGGCTCGCAGGACAAATCGCCATGGTCCTTATGGGTAAGAATAAACCTTACTACACTCCTCATCTCGATACTGGAGATTTCGTTATTGTAGTAAATGCCGATAAAGTTAAACTTACTGGAAAAAAACTCGATCAGAAGAAGTACTACAGATACTCCGGCTATCCGGGTGGAATAAAAGAGCGAACGGCCAGACAGATGATGGATAAGTTCCCGGACAGAGTCATAAGGCTTGCAGTTAAGAGAATGCTTCCTAAGAAGGCACTTGGAGATGCGATGCTGAAGAAATTGAAAGTGTACGCGGGTCCTGAACATGATCATCAGGCACAGAAACCAGAATTAATCGAACTGGTTAAATGAGGAGGTTGAAGAATGGCTGAATTTGTAGATTATTACGGAACAGGTCGAAGAAAGACCTCCGTTGCCAGGGTTCATCTGAGACCCGGTAGTGGTAAGTTCCTTATAAACGGAAAGGAATATAACGATCTCAAAGGTTACCTCAGTAACGACGCATGGGTAAGGTATGCCCTTAAACCCATGGTTACCACAAGTACTATTGGAAGATTTGATATGTTGATTAGGGTTGCTGGAGGCGGACTTGCGGGTCAAGCTGGCGCAATAAGTTTGGGTGCCGCGAGAGCCCTTGTAAAGTTTAATCCAGATCTGAAGGGTCTTCTCAGACAGAATGGTTTGCTTACGAGAGACTCTAGAGAAGTTGAAAGAAAGAAATACGGTCTAAAGAAAGCAAGAAGAGCCCCACAGTTCTCCAAGCGTTAATTACTCCAACATAGCAATGGGCCCGTACGAATCGATAGTATGGGCCCTTTTCTGCTGGTGGTGATTCTGTGTTCACTAAGGAAGAACTCGACGAAATCAAGAAAGCTTTGAACATCGTCGAATTCATAGGTCGTTACGTGAACCTTCATAAAGCCGGAAGTTCTTTCAGAGGGCTGTGCCCGTTTCATAACGATAATGATCCTTCTTTCTATGTTCATCCTCATAGAGGTTTCTATCATTGCTTTGGCTGTGGTGAGAAAGGTGACATCATCACTTTCTATCAGAAGATTGAAAGTATCTCTTTCTCTGAAGCGGTGAAGAGGCTGGCAGATATTGCGGGAGTATCTGTTGAGCTAAGTGCCTCGGAATCTGAATATGATCGATATACTTCGATTATTGCAAAACTTGCAAGAATATACAGCGAAAACCTTGCAGGAGAACCAAATAATCCTGCAGAGCTCTATTTAAAGAATAGAAAGCTTTCCAGGCATACATTTGAAGAGTTCCTTGTCGGGTACTCGTCTGATAGCAGAACTTTTGTGAACTCGTTGACGTCAAAGCTCAGAACCCAAGAAAGCGAAATGGTTCAGCTCGGAATTCTTTACAGAAAAGGAAACACTTTGCGAGATAGATTTGAAGGAAGACTGACGATACCAATAGATAATGAATCAGGTAGAATCGTTGGATTCGGGGGAAGACAACTTATCCAGGAGGGCGGCCCGAAATACATAAACTCTCCAGAGACTAAGTACTTTCAGAAGAGTCGTCTACTATATAATCTTTCCAGGGCAAAAGGAGTAATAAAGGAATTAAACTACGCCGTCATAGTTGAAGGGTATTTTGATGTAATGGCCCTTTATGAAGCCGGTGTTTCTAATGTTGTTGGATTGCTGGGTACAGCCCTTACAGATCGTCATTTGCGGATACTAGGCAATTTCACGAAGAACCTTTTGTTTTTTCTGGATTCCGACTCGGCTGGCCAGATGGCTACACTTAGATCCATTGATGTTGCCGAAAGACTGGACTTTGCTACTGCAGTGGCTCTGGTAAGAGGCGCCAAAGATCCCGCTGATTTGTTCTCTCTGAAAGGCTCTCAAGGAGTGCAAGATGCCCTCACCTCCTCAATGCCCGGTCCAGTTTTCAGGGTTGAGTTGCTGTCCAGAGACCTGGATCTCTCAATCCCACAGGGGAAGAAGCGCTTAATCGAATCCGTAAGACCGTACATCGAGAGTTTTCGTAGTTCAGGGAATCTCTCAACTGTACAGCTTACAATTAAGTCACTGTCTGAGAAGACGGGATATTCGGAGGACGAACTCGCTCCCTTAATGAGAAACAGGACCGATGCGCATGAAGAAGCACGAGCCAACACTACAGTCACTCTAAAGATGAAGGATTTATTGAGGGTATACCTTCAGTATCCGTCACTAAGGAGTCGAGTGAGCAGGCAACTTGAACTCATGGAACCAGGCAAGGAAATGCGAGAGCTATTGAGGGGGATGAAAAAGGGTCTAGAACTTGAAGACCTGCTGGATTTGGTTAACGAGGAGTTCGGCAGAGAGATAATTGAACTGGCATCAAGTTGCATTGATGAGGATTTAGCCGCGAAAATCATAGATACTACGAATGACTATACGAACAAGAGACTTGTAGAAGAGCAAATCGCAGAAATCGACCGAAAGCTATCGACGCTTGAAGACAAGGAGGCGAAGACTGCATTGTTAATCAGGAGAATGGAACTAAGGAGACTGCTCGTCAGAAAGAGAAAGGGTGGCGATTGATGTGGAGAAGAGAAGAAAAAAATCAAAACCGGAAGTAGACGAGATGGAAGAAAACGTACAGTCTCTGGCAGCAAAGATCGTTGAAGAAGACGGTGAAGACAACGCAAGTGAAGCGAACGGGGAAAACGGAGAATCCAGCCTGCCAATAACTAAAGAAGAGATCGAAAAACGTATCAAGAGACTTCTTAAGCAGGGCAAGAAGAAAGGGTACATAACATACGAAGACATTGATAGTGCCTTTCCGCCAGACTACGAAGGGTTCGACTCGACTCTCGTGGAGTCAATTTATGAGGAATTCGAGAAGAACAAGATAAACATTCTGGAGAAAGAACCCGTTGACGAAGATGACGATGTGGACGATGAGGCCCATGAAGAGATAGTGTCTCTTCTGGAAACCTCCCCGGAAATGTACGACAATATATCCCTGAAAGACCCGATAAAAATGTATCTGAAGGAGATAGGAAAGATATCGCTGCTTACACCCAGTCGAGAGAGAGAGCTTGCAAGAAGAGCCCAGAAAGGAGATCCGAAGGCCAAAGAAGAATTGATAACCGCAAACTTGAGGTTGGTAGTATCTATAGCAAAGAGATACATTGGCCGTGGTTTGACGTTTCTTGACCTGATACAGGAAGGCAATATTGGGCTCATAAAAGCGGTGGAAAAGTTTGACTGGAAGAAAGGGTACAAGTTCAGCACTTATGCCACATGGTGGATAAGACAGGCTATTACCAGAGCGATTGCTGATCAGGCTCGAACGATCAGAGTTCCCGTACATATGGTGGAGACGATAAACAAACTGAACAAGGTTATAAGAGAGCATTTGCAGGATCACGGAGAGTATCCCACAATCGAAGAACTGGGAAAGATAACAGGAAAGACACCGGAGAAAATCGAAGAGATACTTGCAGCTTCCAAAGAGACCGTTTCGCTTGAGTCACCTATTAGCGGAGATGAAGAGTCTACAATGGGCGATTTCATTCATGACGATTCTCTAGAGCAGCCAGAAGAAGCGGCAATGAAGATGCTTTTGAGAGAACAGATCGATCAGATACTCGACACGCTTTCTCCGAGAGAGGCTATGGTTCTGAAAATGCGTTATGGTCTTCTTGATGGCAAAACCAAAACACTTGAAGAAGTTGGGCAGTTCTTCAACGTTACACGAGAACGCATTAGACAGATAGAGGTCAAAGCTCTTAGAAAACTACGACATCCGTCAAGAAGCAAACAGCTCAAGGCTCTTCTGGGAATGCTCAATAGCTCAAAGCGAGAATAGATTTCGAATATGATTACAACCTCTTAATTTAAGTATCATCAATGAGAAAAGACTATGTGCTTATAATTGACTATAAACACGGAGGGACGTGAGATCTTGGCCGATAAGAAGAGCAATAGAACAGTCTCAACAAGTCCCAGGATAGTCTCTCAGATCGACCTTCTAAGAATGGTAAAGAGTGGTACCGAAGGGGCCGACAAAGAGATAATTAAGAGATTAAAGAACAAGGATTCTAGTGGAGAGCAGTCTCGTGACTGAGACTGCTCTTAGTTTGAGCAACTTCTCACTTTCTTTACCTGGCAAGGTTCTCCTTGACGACGTAACTCTTTCAATAGAAGCGGGAAGAGTTGCTCTTATATACGGACCTAGAGGAAGCGGAAAATCCGCTCTTATGAGGAGTTTTACTCATTTGAACGAGGAGATCTTCGACGGAGTCACCTCTTCGGGTTCGATAAGTTTCTTCGGGAAAAATGTAATGGATATAGATAGAAAGTGCATGAGGCAGAGGGCAGCATATGTCGATACTACTTTTCTTGAGGCACTTTCCAATTTTGCGCTTCTCGATTTCTTTAGATTTCTTAAGGGGAAGCATTTCAGGTTTGAAGACTTCTCAGACTCAGAACTCGACCTGATGGATGAACTCGGGTTGCTGGATCTTCTCGTTCTTAAGAGTAATACTTCTCTGAAAACGATTGCTCTCTCGAAAAAGGTAAAACTTCTAATCTTCTCAACACTCACAAGAAAGCCCGAAGTAATTATGCTTGACAATGTTCTGGATCATCTGGATGATGAGGTTTGTACAGAAGTGAAGAACATTCTGCTAGAGATGCGCAAGAAACTTACGATAATCATATCATCAAGATTAGCCTTAAGGCTTATGGATATTGCCGATTTGTTGATTGTTCTCAAAAGTGGTAAAATCTTATATGAGGGGAGTCCGGAGCTCTTCGTTCTTCACAATCTTTGAGTCAAAGTCACCGGAGGTGAAACATGGACGTCCTTACAATTACCCTTAACCCTGCTCTTGACAGGGAGATTATTGTTGAGAATTTCACTGTCAATAGCTTTCATAGGGTCAAGAATCCTTCATACTCCAAGATGGATCCCGGCGGAAAGGGAATAAATGTATCCGTTATACTTTCGGGTATTGGTGTGAAGAGTGTTGCCATGGGATTTTTGGGTGGCAATATAGGGAAAGTCGTTGAAGAGAAGCTCAGGGCAACGAGCGACCTTATCACAACTGCCTTTGTTCACCTTGAAGAAGAGACCAGGGAAGACATTGCGATAGTTGACCCTTTGCAAGATACAATAACTGAAATTAACTCGTCTGGGCCAAGCGTTAAACAGGACGATTTGAGAATGTTGATTCGCAGGCTGGATGTTACCCTCTCCAGAGTTAAACATGTAGTGATCTCTGGAAGCATCCCAAGAGGGGTGGAAAAGGAAATATACAGCGTAATATGTAGAAAAGTCATAGAAGCGGGCAAGCTCTCCTATGCCGAGGCCATCGGTCCGGCTTTTGAGATCGCCGTTGATTCGGGTCTAGTATCTGTGGCCAGGCCTGATTTAAGAAGCAGGAGCATCCTTTTTGGACAGAGTCTGGTAGAGTTGCAAGATCATGTCGACGCAGCAAAATACATCGTATCTAGAGGAACAAGACTTGCAGTTCTATCATACGCAATAGAAGGGGACGTGATTGCTACAACAGATGGTGTATGGCTCTATAAAACGAAAAGTCATATAGAGAGATCACATCTTCTCGGCACCGGAGACGCATTTATGGCAGGGTTGGTCTATTCCATGATGCAAGATGATAGAGACCTACAACTCGCTGCCAAAAGGGGAATGGCCGCTGCAATAGCGGAAGCTGCATTTATTAGTAAAGAACTTGTCACAATTAAGAATATAGAAGATAACATGGATCAATTTGAAATCCACAGGCTGGAGTGATAGGAGTTGAAAGTAAGAGAGGCAATGATAAGAGATGTTTCGGCGATATTTGAAGACGAGACTATTGAAGACTTCATAGTTTCGTGTCTCAGACAGGCAAAGACTGGCCTTCCTGTAGTTGATGAGGATTTTCGCGTAGTTGGTTTTATAAGCGAGAGTGATATTATAAGGGGAGCTCTCCCCAGCTACTTTAGCTTACTTCAGTCAGCGTCTTTTATACCCGATACTCATCAATTTGTGTTGCGACTCGAGAGAATCAAAGATGAGCGTGTCTCCGAACATATGATAAAACCCGCTACATGTGTCAAGCAAGACGATACAGTTATATACGCAGCAGATCTCTTAATCAAGCATAATCTTAAAATCCTTCCTGTCGTAAATGACAACGGACAGCTCCTGGGAATCGTAAACAGGATCTTTCTAATACACGCCGCTACTCAGGGCAAGATAGATAGATGAAACGATATGTATCGATACATACTTTCGGCTGCAAATTAAATCAGTATGAATCTCAAGCGATGGCCGAGAATCTGGGAAAATTCGAGGTGTCTTTTTCCTCTGAAAGTGCAGATCTCTTCATAATTAATTCATGCACAGTGACGTCAGAAGCAGAGAGAAAACTGAGACAGCTGCTCAGAAGACTTAAAGCTAAAAACCCTGGTTCTTTGTTTATTGTTGTCGGCTGCTATTCAGAGCTTTCCCCGAACGATTTGAAGAAATTAGGAGTTGATGTCGTTCTCGGTGTAAAAGAGAAACGAAGGATAAAGAGTTACGTGGAACATCTTCTCATGGAGCATAGCGACGATCATGAACAGGAATTCTTGACTGTAACTTCTAGTCATGAAGGTCGTACACGGGCCTATCTTGCCATAGAAGATGGTTGCATTAACCAGTGTTCATACTGCAGGATTCGTCTCGCCAGAGGGAGCAATATAGTAAGCAAGCCTCCGGAACTGGTGAGAAAGGAGTTTGAAGGTCTTGTACGAAAGGGTTTCAAAGAGATAGTTCTCACCGGAGTCAATATTGGATACTATGGTTTTGGAGAAGGCCATAACCTTGTGGACCTGCTCAAGGAACTGCTGAAACTGCCGGGAGATTGGAGAATAAGACTTGGATCAGTTGACCCTGATACGGTAGATCGTCATTTTCTGGATTTGATGGCCAGAGAAAAGCGGATGACAAGACATATTCATCTTTCGCTGCAGAGCGGTTCAGATAAGATACTGAAGTCAATGAAGAGGAATTACACTACTAGAAAGTATCTTGCTGTTGTAGATGAGGCAAGATCTCTTGATTCCAGGTTTTCTTTCACAACCGATATCATCGTTGGCTTTCCTGGAGAAGAAAGAAGAGACTTCGAAGAAACTATGTCAATCATCGAAGAGGTCGGTTTTTTGAAATCACATGTTTTTAGATATTCCAATCGACCCGGAACCGAAGCTGCAGAGCTAAAACACCAGATAAGGGGCGAAGTTAAGAGAGAAAGGGCAAAATTGGTTCTCGAAAAGGCACATAATTCAAGATATCTATATCTTTCAAGGCACATTGGCAAATCTAATAGAGTTCTAATAGAGAGAGTAAGCAGTAACTGGAGCAGTGGCTATGATGAATACTATATTCCGCATCGTATAGCTGGAACGCACGAAGGATTTGTATATTCACCCGTTTCAAATCTGGAAGGATGTGAGGAGGTTAGCGATGTTGAATTTCATTTCGGATCGATGGTACACTGAGGAAGATTCAAAAATCAGCGTTCTTCTGCCCGGTTTAATGAACTCCGAGTCCGTTTATGAGGTAATAAGGACATACAACGGTTTGCCATTTGCCTTTCGAAAGCATTATGATCGTTTATGTCAGTCTGCGCGTATTATGTCTCTCAATATCTCTTTAAGTTGTAGAGAGCTCAATTCTCTGGTTCTTGAGGGTATTGAAAGGAATCGAGAGCTGAATCCAGTCGATTTCAGGATCAGGATCAGCCTGCTAAGCACTGGGACGTCGACGATACCGATGATAATCTTTTCGACGCTTCCCGCAGTTTCGAAGGACATTTACGAGCTGGGAGTCAAAACATCTATCTCTCCTTTCCTCAAACCATCAGGTTCGATAGTAGATCCCAATCTAAAAACACCGGGAGCAAGCTGGAATATGCGCACTCGAAGAGTTCTCGGTGACAATTACGATCTGCTTATACTTAATGAGATGGGGAATGTATGTGAAGGATCCTTCTCGAACATCTTCCTGGTAAGGGATGGAACAATCGCCACACCAGACATCTTGTCGGGGGTACTACCGGGTATCACCAGAGACAATCTAATCGGACTTTGCAAAAGCATGGATGTTCTGGTTGAAGAAAGAGCAATACCTGCCTGGGAGCTTTTCTGTGCCGACGAACTCTTCCTTACACACACTAGCGCTGGAATAGTTCCAGTTCGCAGGCTAGAGGAAAGAGTTCTCATAGAAGACTTCACCGATGGAATGACGAGGTTATTACTGGACAACTTTGAAGGATATATTATGACTGAAGACAGTAATTGGAGCGGTTTGGATGAAGTGGAATCATCAGACTATCGGACAGATATTTGACAATCTGTCTCTCCATTCGGGATTGTTCAGAAAGATAAAAGTGTTGGAACTTGACAACAACTGGGCGGATATTGTCGGTGAATCGATTTCGAAGCACTCATCAATAGCAGACTACTCTGAAGGCATACTAACTATTGATGTAGATGAGGGTCTATGGCTTCATGAGCTGAAACTAAGAGAGGCTGGCCTTATCTCGAAGATTAACTGTGAGCTGGGTGCGATTGCAGTTAAAAGAATAAGATTCAGGATCAAATAGATACGTGGAGGTGCTAGATGTCTGAGCTTTATAATGCGCAGAATATAAAGATCTTGAAAGGGCTAGATCCGGTCAGGAAGAGACCGGGAATGTATATTGGCTCTACCGGAAAGTCCGGGCTTCATCATCTTGTTTACGAAATCGTCGACAACAGTATTGACGAGGCCATGGGAGGATTCTGTAATCTAATACAGATAACAATAGCAGAAGACGGTTCGGTTTTTGTTAGAGACGATGGAAGAGGTATCCCTGTTGACATACATCCAGATACGGGCACAAGCGCGCTTGAAGTCGTTATGACGACCCTGCACGCTGGAGGTAAGTTTTCGAAGGACTCATACAAAATAAGCGGAGGACTTCATGGGGTTGGAGCTTCGGTAGTCAATGCTCTTTCAGAATGGATGGAAGTCATGGTCATGACCGAAGGCAGAATATATCGGCAGAAGTATGAACGAGGTAAGGCCGTCTCACCAGTTGAGGACATGGGCGAGACCACAGAACACGGTACTGTAACTTCCTTTAAGCCAGATCCGCTTATCTTCCAAATAACCGACTTTGATTTCGATATCCTCGAATCGCGTTTCAAAGAACTGGCCTATTTGAACGGTGGTGTGAGAATAGAGTTCGAAGACCGTCGAATAGATGAGAAGCGCAAGTATCATTTCGAGGGAGGTATAGTGGAATTTGTTAAGGCTCTAAGTAAGAACAAAAAGAACGTTCACAAAGATCCCATCTATATCGAAGGCACATTTAACGACGTAAAGGTACAACTGGCACTGCAGTACACTACTTCTTATGAGGAAGATATTCTTACCTTTGTTAACAACATAAAGACTATTGAAGGAGGCACTCACCTTACAGGTTTGAAGACGGTTCTGACAAAGACAATGAATGATCTCGGGAGAAAACACAGCATCATTAAAGATAAAGATCAGAACCTACAAGGCGAAGACGTACGAGAAGGATTGACAGGAATTATGAGCATCTTTGTCAAGGAACCTCAGTTTGAAGGTCAGACCAAGGCGAAACTGGGCAATGAGGAAGCCCATGAAGCTGTTATTAAGGTAGTGAGAGAGAGACTCGAGGAGTACTTTGACTACAATCAGAAAGATTTGAAGGCGATTCTTACAAAAGCTATGGATGCTGCGAAGGCGCGCCTTGCAGCAAAGAAGGCCCGAGAAATGGTTAGGAGGAAGAACGTTCTCGAGAATACAATGCTTCCGGGAAAGCTTGCCGACTGCATCTCCCAGAATCTAGAAGAGACAGAGCTCTTTATTGTCGAAGGAGATTCCGCAGGCGGATCGGCAAAGATGGCTCGCTCCAGAGAGACTCAAGCTATACTTCCACTAAGAGGAAAGATCCTAAACGTTGAGAAGGCCAGTCTGGAAAAGCTCCTCAAGAATGAGCAAATAAGCAATATAATCGTGGCGATAGGTACTGGCATGGGTGAAGACTTAAACATGGGTTCTCTAAGATACGGGAAGATAATCGTTATGACCGACGCTGATGTTGACGGAGCACACATCACCACACTACTGCTCACGCTAATATATCGTTACATGACTCCTTTGATTACTGAAGGAAGAGTGTTCATTGCTCAGGCTCCATTGTACAAGATCGAGATGAACAGGCAGAAATTCTACTTCTACACGGACGGAGAGTTGGAAGCTTTCTTAAGGGAGCACTCAGATCGTAAGCTGAATTACTCGAGATTCAAGGGACTTGGAGAAATGAACCCCGAACAGTTGTGGGAGACAACAATGAACCCTGCAGATAGAAAACTAGTCCAGATAACTATGGAAGATGCCGGGGAAGCCGACAGAGTTTTCACTATCTTAATGGGTAGCGAGGTGGAGGAGAGAAGGTCGTTTATACAGCGACATGCTCTAAGCATTTCAAATCTTGACGTATGAGCCTTTTACTTAGAACAGCAGTCTGTACAATGGCCATTATGATCATCTGGTTAATGGCAATTGCGAATTTCGTTATTGAGTCTTTCTTCTCGGGTCCTGTAGTTCAGCTAACCAGAATAGTCAACCCTGAAGAGATTCTCGTCGAATTCCCTACAGCTTTCAGAAGAAGCTGGAAAACTGATATAATTTATCCACCGGCCACAATTGATATATCCGGTAGCAGGGTTTTCTTGAAACCTGGCAGGTATTTGGTTCACTATAATGGTAATTATTACTGGGTATCAGACGATTTCGTGATAGTTGATTATGCAAGTATCGAAGAGATAACGGGCTATCCTGTTATCGGTGGATTGAACTTCATTCTCACTGAAGGAATATACAGGGTGGCTGGAAAGGATATAGATGAATTTACCGGGGCGGTTGAGGGAATACTTGCTGACAGAAGACTCGTTGGATTGGTTTCTTATCTTGATTATCGACAGAACTCGATGCTCCTCAGGCGGGGGATCAAGGTGAAGGTTCTTGACTGGGGAAGGCTTAACGCAAACAAAGACCTGCTTCTTCAGCTAGAAAACGCCTCAGACAGAAGCGAGTATATTTTCTTGAGCGATGGTAAACTGTTGAGAGCGAGGTGACATTTATGGCCAGGGGTAAAGACTACACGGTTTCTCTCGATGTAGGCACTAACACCCTGAAGGGTGTCGTGGTTAGCAGAGAGCAGACCGGTCAAATGATGCTTGAGGCTTACGGAAGCGTAAAAACTGTAGGTCTTGATAAAGGTGAGGTAAAAGACGCTGTAGCGCTTAAACAATCCATTCAGAAGCTTATTGAAGATCTGACCGGACAGATGGGCAAAAAGGACGTTGAAGCTGATTTTCGAATAAGCTTCACTGATGGCGATTACTCGGTGTTTTCGGAGAATATCGAAGAAACGCTGTCTGAAGAGAAACAGGTAATGGTTACCGAAAAATCTATCCAGAACTTAATGAGCCGACTCAAGAGTGAGAAGATGAAAACGGGCAATACTAACATCCATAGGAGTTACACAAGAAAATACATACTCGACGAAGACAAAGTAGTCTTCAACCCCGTTGAAATGTACGCTAGAAAGCTGAATGTCGAGATGGTGTTTGTCTCAAGCGAAGGAAAATCCGTCGAGATATTTCGAAGGCTCTTCGAAGAACTCTTTGGGCGTGGTGATTTCTTCATCTCTCCGGCTCTGATCTCCTCGTCCGAGGCAGTACTTACTGATACTGAGAAACAGCACGGTGTAGTCTGCGTTGTTCTCGGACACAGTTTTTCTGAGATAGTTATATACAGGGAGAATCTTCCCGTATATATATCCCGCATTCCTCTTGGCATAAGACATATCGTGCTGGATGTGGCAAGAGTCTTGGGGACATCTGTAGATGAAGCCGAAAGATTACTAGTCAACTATGGGCACTGTAGCATGTATCCTCCGGATCCAGAAGACGTCGTCGAGTACTTTGGTCTGGATGAAAGAACAAGAAAGAACGTATCCGTGCGCAGGCTTTCTACCGTCATATATGCAAGAGTCAAGGAGTTACTAAACAAGATAAGAAAAGAAATCCAGCTGTTCGTGATCAATAACCCGGAGTACTCGGAGGAAAGAATTCCTGGCGGAGTCGTTTTCACCGGCGGTGGCTCGAAACTCAGAGGTCTTACGGATGTTGGCGTTGAATCTTTGAAGATGCCAGTTAGGATCGGCACGTATGAAACGAGTTTCAACAGGCGAATAGAAAACAGCCACGATGTTTCTAACGATCCAATATTCAGCTCTTGCCTTGGAAACCTCGTCTCTCCCGAAGAAGTACAGGGTGAAATTATTGAAAGTGTTGTAGAAAGACCCAAAAAGGGTTTCGGTTCCTTCATAAAATCCCTCTTCTTTGGAGGTGTCGATGATGAGCTTTGAGATTGACACAGGCAAGAAAGATAAAACACAAATTAGACTGCCCTCTATAAAAGTTATTGGTGTTGGAGGTGCGGGAGGTAATGCAGTAAACAGAATGATAGCCGAAGGGATCCACGGGGTCACCTTCATTGCTGCTAATACCGATATTCAGGTCCTTGAAAGTAACAGGGCCGATCTTAAGATTCAGCTAGGTACTGAGTTGACCAGGGGTCTCGGAGCGGGAGGAAATCCGAACGTTGGTGAACGGGCTGCTGAAGAGAGTGTCGACGAGATCGGAACGTTCCTGGAAGATACAGACCTTCTGTTCATTACCGCCGGTATGGGTGGTGGAACTGGAACCGGAGCAGCGCCTATAGTAGCTTCCATTGCCAGGGAGATGGGGATTCTCACTGTGGCAGTAGTTACAACACCCTTCTTCTTTGAAGGGAATACTAGACTTAGAACCGGTCACGAAGGCTTGAGAAAGCTGAAGAACTCTGTAGATACCCTTATCAGAATATCTAACAACAAGCTTCTTCAGGAGTTGCCTCCAAATACATCGATTGTCGATGCCTTCGCTAAAGCCGACGAAACGCTCCATCATGGAATCAAAGGTATTTCCGAGCTCATAACGAAAAGAGGATACATCAACCTCGACTTTGCCGATGTTGAATCAGTTCTAAGAAATGCAGGCACTGCCATGCTTGGAATAGGAGTGGGTTCGGGAGAACGCAGAGCGGAAGAAGCTGCAAGAAGAGCTCTGGAAAGTCGTTTGCTGGAGAAGCCTATCGATAATGCGACCGGGATCATTCTCAATGTCTCAGCCAAGAATATTACTCTTCGCGAGATGAATATTGCTGCAGCGATCGTAAGGCAAAACTGCAGTGAGGACGCTGACGTTAAACTCGGACTCATTGTGGATCCGGATATGAATGATGACGAGCTTGACATAACACTTATAGCGGCCGGACTCGAACTTGACGAGGGAGAACTGATGGGAGATGCGTCTGACATTCCCGCCATTTATAGATTTGGACTGGATATAAGCGAGGAGGAATAACGGTTGAAGGTCTACAAAAGACTTGGGGAAATGCTCATTGAACATGGCCTGATAAGCGAAGACGATCTGAAACAGGCTGTCTCAATTCAGAAGAAGGTTGGAAAGCCTCTTGGAGAGATCCTTGTCGGAATGGGTATTATCTCATGGGAGGATATCTATGGGGCTCTTTCGAGGCAGTATGGCCTGAAAGTCCTGGAAGAGATTCCTAATCTGCTGTCTCCGGAGATCTTGAGAATGATCCCCAAGTCTGTGGCCGACAGGTTGAAAGTTATACCTGTCGAGTATTTTCCGGATACAAATACTATCAAAGTTGTTACTACGGATGTTTTGAAGGTTCCTCAGATAGATCGTGAGCTTTCTTTTCTTACGGGCAATCGAATCAAGACCTTCCTTGTCTCTCCTCCCACTTTCGATGCTCTTTACAAGTCTTCTTATGAAGAATCGGCATCAAGCGAGATTATTGAGAATACATTCAACATAGACGACACCGACATAGCTATTGAAGAGACCAAGAGCGAGGAGAGCGATGATACCCCGGTAGCCAAGTTCATAAACTCGTTACTGGATAACGGAATTAGAAGCGATGCCAGCGACGTTCATCTTGAACCCTATGAGAGAATGGCTGTCGCCAGGCTGAGGGTTGACGGTGTCTTGAGAAAGGTCTTGAGTTATCCGAGAAAGGCTCACAATTCAGTTGTTTCGAGAATCAAAGTAATGTGCAATATGGACATATCCGACAGAAGATTTCCTCAAGATGGTAAGTTCTTCATCAGACGGGGCGGCGAACAGTTCGACCTTAGGGTTTCAACCATGCCTACAATATTTGGAGAGAAAGTAGTCATGAGGATACTGAGAGTTTCAAACGCCAAAAAGAAGCTTGAGGATCTGGGTCTTACAGATTACAATAGAGAACGCTTCGAGAGTATCATCACTTCTCCCTATGGTATTATTCTGATTTCAGGACCGACTGGCAGTGGAAAATCGACAACTTTGGTAGCCGTACTCAACCAGGTAACTTCTGAGAAAGTTAACGTTCTTACAGCCGAAGATCCCGTTGAATATACTATCGAAGGGATCTCTCAGTGCCAGGTAAACTCAGAAATCGGGCTCACCTTTGCGAGATATTTGAGATCCTTTTTGAGACAGGATCCTGATTTGATAATGGTTGGCGAGGTAAGAGACAGGGAAACAGCTCAGCTGGCCATTGAAGCCTCTCTAACCGGACATCTTGTATTCTCGACCATACACACTAACAGTGCTGCCGGAGCAGTTGCCAGACTTGTGAACATGGGAGTAGATCCCTTCTTGCTCGGAACATCCCTGATCGGGGTAGTTGGACAGAGGCTTTTGAGAAAACTATGTACTAACTGTCGGATAAAAATACCCATGAGAGAGGACGTAAAGAAGATCGCAAGGACCATATATCCTAACAGAGATGAATTTGTCGAATATATTCCTGGAAACGGTTGTCCGGAGTGCCGGGGAATGGGCTATAAAGGCAGAACCGGGATCCACGAAATCCTTATAGTAGATAGCAAGTTGAGACAGCTAATAGCCGAAAACTCCTCCGAACGTGAGATATCGCAAGCAGCGATCTCCGGAGGAATGAGAACTATGTTCAATGATGGAATTCAGAAAGTGGTGGACGGCATAACCTCGCTTGAAGAGATAAAACGTGTTGCGATAGAGACATAAATCGTTTGCTAATGCCTCTTTTCTTATATAATTACGTATACTGCAACATACTCACATAAGGCTCGATTAGTCACCTTTAATCGTCGATAGCCAATCATACGGCATATCGCACGCCCTTTTTCCTGATGTTAGTATGAAACTATACATACTATGAACGGGAGGTTTTTTTGTGGCTTACAGAGTGTTGGTGTGGGGACTGGGTGCTATGGGAAGTGGCATAGCTAAGAATATCCTCAGAAAGAGAGATCTGCGACTCGTGGGTGCTGTTGAAAAGGATTCTTCAAAGATCGGAAGGGATCTTGGAGAAGTTCTCGGGATTGGTAGAGCCAATCAATTGATCTACTCGGATCCCGAGCTGGCTATTATTGAGACAAGGCCGGACATCGTCGTTATTGCAACAAACTCTTTTGTCCATGAGGTAATCTCCAAAGTTGAGATCGCTGCCAGAAATCACATAAATGTCCTTACCATAGCTGAAGAAATGGCCTTCCCTTACAGTTCTAATCCAGAGGAATCGGAGATTCTTGAAAACCTCGCATGGCGATACGGCATTTCTATTCTCGGAACTGGAATAAACCCCGGCTTTGTTCTTGATCTTCTGATAATTGCAATGACCGGAGCCTGTCTGAGAGTCGACAGTATCAAAGCGAGCAGAATCAACGACCTCTCTCCTTTTGGTAGGACTGTTATGGAAACACAAGGAGTCGGAACTTCATTAGAGGAGTTTTACAAAGGCATTGAAGACGGCTCCATCGTTGGTCATATTGGTTTCCAGCAGTCAATCGCCATGATTGGAAATGCTCTGGGCTGGAAGATTGATCGAATAGAAGAGACACGCGAGCCGATCGTATCTGAGACAGAGCGAAAGACTTCGGTGGCACACGTAAAACCAGGAATGGTTGCCGGCTGTCGCCATGTTGGCAGAGGCTATTGCGGGGACGAACTCAAGATAGAACTCATTCACCCACAGCAAATACTTCCCGAGCTCGAAGGGGTAGAAACGGGAGACTATATAGACATCTACGGAGAACCAGATATACATCTTTCAATCAAGCCAGAGATCCCTGGCGGGAAGGGAACAATCGCTCTTGCTACAAATATGATTCCAGAGGTGATTGAGACCACTCCGGGACTTCTAGATATGAGCGAATTACCCATTCCGAGGTGCCTAATAGATGACTTAAGGGGTATCTAGTCATGCAGGCACGAAGAGGTCAGTGGGTACAGATTCATAAGATCATACTTGACGGGGGGAACCGCGCTCCTTCAGTTCCGCAAGATACCGCTGAGCTACCTTTTGAAATGAGACTAAAAGGCTTTTTGCAGGAAGAGAGTGCAGACTGCGGAGAAGTCGTCACTGTGAAGACGGCTACGGGCAGGCTTGTTCAGGGAACTCTTGAGGGCATCTTGCCAAAGCATACACATGATTTCGGAGAGCATATTTGCGAGCTCTTTGAAGCTGGCGACGAGCTCTCGGCATGGCTGGCAGGAGGAAGTGGAAATGAGTGAACAGACTTATGAATCGATAATGTCAAGAAAGTCAGACATAGTAAGTGCTTCTGTTGGCATTGATTACAGCAAGTACGAGACCGAGGGAATAGGTTTTGACTATGAAGGTCTGATGAGAGAAAACGGTTACGCAATCGAAGATGTTATTTCCTTGCAGAGAGAGACGGGAGTGGGAAATACGCCTTTAGTTGAACTGAAAAACATTACCAGACTTGTCAAAAAACTCAGTGAGTCAGGAAAGGGTGCAAGAATTTTCCTCAAGGATGAGGCAACTAATCCTTCGGGAAGCTTCAAGGACAGACGAGCTTCTGTCAGTGTCGCCAGAGCCAAAGAGCTGGGCTATAAAGGAGTAATCGCTGCTACAAGCGGTAACTATGGAGCCGCCGTCGCTTCTCAGGCAATGAAGAGGGGTCTTAAGTGTATAGTGATTCAAGAGTGTTATGACAGTGTGGGCAGAGGCCAACCTGAAATTCTGGAGAAGGCCAGAGCCTGTGAGGCATATGGTGCGGAAGTAATACAGCTAACTGTTGGCCCCGAACTCTTCTACTACTTTCTTGTCCTTCTCGAAGAGACTGGATACTTCAACGCTTCTCTCTACACGCCCTTTGCCATAGCCGGTATCGAATCATTGGGGAACGAAATTGCTCAGCAGTCGAGACAGTATATAGGTAGAGAACCAGACTATGTACTTGTCACCCATGCAGGAGGTGGCAATCTAACCGGAACTGCGAGAGGAATGCTGAAGACAGGCTCTTCAGAGACTAAGTTCATTGCGGTAAGCGTCGATTTGTCAGGATTACATATGGCCAGCGACAGAGATTTCAACAGGAAATCTTTCACAACTGGTCACACGGGATTCGGTATACCATTTGCGGTTTTCCCTGACAGATCAGATGTTCCCAGAAACTCCGCCAGACCATTGAGGTACATGGATCGTTACCTTTTGGTGAAGCAAGGCGAAGTCTTCTACGTTACGGAGATGCTTGCTCGTCTTGAAGGACTGCAGAGAGGGCCTGCCGGCAATACTAGCTTAACGGCAGCCATAGCTCTCGCGAGAGAACTACCAGAAGATAACATTGTTCTGGTGCAAGAGACCGAATACACGGGCGCTGGCAAACTACCTTCGGCGCAACTCACTTTTGCTATGAATAACGGTGTCAGAGTAATAAGAGGCAATCCTATGACCGAAGATATCCCGGGAAATACCATTGCCATCCCCGAAGATCCCGGTCAGATTGCATACGAGGAAATCGATCTGCAAAGACTGAGAGTGTCTTATATAAAAGAACTTCTAAAGCGTGGTATGACCCCTTCAGATAGAGACCTTACATTTCTTTCTGAAGAACTGCGGGTAGATCATAAATATACAGTTAGTCTAATACAGGAGGTAATAAATGCCAATTCAGAGACCAGATGATTTTGAAGAGAGAAGTTTACACTTGAGTAATCTAGATGATGAAGAACTCGACAGGCTCTTCTGGGAGCTTGCAGAGAAGATCGTCGACCCGCTGGTCACACTGGCCGAGACACATACGAGCCCATCCGTAGAGCGCTCTGTTCTTCTTCGAATGGGATTGAATAGCTTCCAGGCAGGATCCATAGTGTCGAAAGCTTTTGATCTTGGACTGCTTGGAAAAGGAGCGGGAAACCTGCTGCTCGCTTACTCAAATGACCTGGGAATAGCCCTTACGGAAGCTGCAAATCAGCTTTCCGAAGGAAATGGTTGGGAGCATCTTCAGGAGATCTTCAAGAGGAGGAAGGAAAATGCTGCCAGTGAATGAAAGATTACGAGTTGAGGAAATCCTCAAGGATCTTGATAGTTACATACCCAGAAGGAAAGGCTGGACCTGGAGAAAGAAGCTTCCCGAAGGTACCAGAGTCAATGGGTTCGTTTACAATCAAATAAGTGAGCCGCTGAAGAACTCTATCGGATTGCCAGCTTCGCATTACTTCGATAACATTGACCCTCAACCAGACGCCGTGATAACTTCGGAGATAGCTTCCGGAAGATTCGAAGACGATATTCGACGAATGAGAATGGCCGCGTGGCATGGAGCCGATCATATTATGGTTATAAGGACCCTCGGTCAGAGCCATATCGACGGCCTTATAGAGGGCACTCCCGAAGGAGTAGGGGGCATCCCCATAACAAGGAAACAACTCAGAGCCACAAGAAAGGCTCTCGATATCATAGAAGATGAAGTTGGTAGACCGATTAACTTCCATTCATACGTCAGTGGCGTTGCAGGACCTGAAATAGCGGTTCTCTTTGCAGAAGAGGGGGTTAATGGAGCTCATCAAGACCCACAGTACAATATTCTTTACAGAGGCATAAATCCGATTAGGTCCTTTGTTGATGCTGCAGTTGCCAAGAAGATCATGGCAAGTGTCGGCATGTTGCAGATCGATGGAGCCCACAATGCCAACGCATCTTCCAAGAGCGCCTGGAAGGTTATGCCCGAGTTGCTAGTCCAGCATGCGATAAACTGCGTATTCTCAGTTCGATCTGGTATGCCAAAGGAATTGATCTCTCTATCAACAGTACCACCGGTGACTTCGCCTGCTCCGGAGTTCAGACTTAACTTCGTTTATGCACTTACTGTCAGAGAATTATTTAAAGACTATCGCTTCAGAGCACAGATGAATACGCGATACATTGAGTCGGACCTTATAGATGCAACGAGAATTCACGTTCTCGATACCCTGATCTCCAGGCTAACCAAAGCCGATATACAATCCACGATAACACCAGACGAAGGCAGAAATGTTCCCTGGCATATAAACTCAATCAGGGGCATTCAAACGGCAAAGCACACTCTCCTAGCGCTTGATGGGATACAGGATATGCTCAGAGTGAATGAGGAAGTTGTCAGGCCTATGATGAGAGAGCTGAAGATGCGGTCAATACTGATGATGGAGGAGATTCTCAATCTTGGAGGATACTTCGAAGCAGCAGAAAAAGCTGTGTTCGTTGATAACGGACAGTACCCCGAACGAAACGGAGATGGAATTCCCAGACCAAAGTATGGTGGAATTGGCTCTGGAACAGTAGTGCCAAGAGACAGCGACTACTATGCCCCCGTCTGTGAGCACTTTGGCTACAATCGCGTCCCGGAGTGGCTAGTTCAACCCGATGATCCTATAGGAGGTTGTACTCTCCATGACAGGAACAAGATAAAATACATTGATGAACTTGATGAGACAGACAATGTCAATCTCAGAATAGCCCAGCATATAGAGGACAGAGAGAAGAATCTGATATCCCCTGAAGTTGAGTGGTGGGGTGATGGATGGGTTCAGCTCGACTTGACGATTCCGGATGATCCGGATCACGCCGAAGCAGCGGCTCTGGAGATTGCAAAACGAATGGGCTTCTCTGAAGTCAGTGTCATAAGCAAGACAATCTTGAACCCCATTGAGGCAACTTATCTGGAATTAAAAGTGAAAGTTCCTTTCAAGTTAGAAAGAGATTCACTTCAACTCCCGGAAAAACCCGACCTGCTTACCTCCGAAGATATAACGGCCTATGTGAAGGAGAATCCTATGAGAGTTGTCGCCGGAACTATAGGAAATGACGAGCACTCTGTGGGAATTAGAGAGATACTAGACATTAAGCACGGAGGCATAGAGAAGTTTGGTTTCAAATACACCTACCTTGGAACAAGCATATCGCCGGAAAAATTCATAGATGCAGCAATAGAAACGGGTTCAGATGCCATACTAATATCTACAATAATCACTCACAATGATGTGCATGTTGACAATATGACTAAGTTATCTCAACTGGCAGTCGAGAAAGGAGTCAGAGAGAAGCTTATACTTGTTTGTGGCGGAACGCAGATCACAAGTGAACTGGCCCAGGAATGCGGCATGGATGGTGGTTTTGGACGGGGAACTAAAGGTATTAACGTTGCTTCTTTCCTTGTCAAGAAAAAGAGAGAACTATCTGAATAAAAACGGAACATTGAAGGGGCGGCTCAGGCCGCCTCTTTGAGTTATACTTGATGTGATGTGTGATATTTCAGTTAAGAAACTAATATGTTCGACGCTTGATGAGATAAAGAGGATATCTGATGATTCGAGGATAACCGTAGCGTTTTCCGGCGGGCTTGATAGTACGCTGGTAGCTGCTCTGAGTTCGCTTGCATTGGGTAAGAACAGAGTGAAGTTATTGAATGTCTGTTTTGGACCTTACAGTTACAGCAAGGGACTCGAGATTGTACTTACTCTATCGGAGAAACTCGGGCTGAGACTGGAATTCACACCGGGATTCTCTATGCAGGAAAAGATCTGGAAGAGCGGACCTTCATGCAATCGCTGTACTAGACATGCCAAGTTACCAGCGGTAAGGAGCAGCTCTCTGGGAATTGTCGCGACGGGTGCCAATCAGTCGGATACCTGGGGTAAGACGGGCATTGTTCTAAAAGAGGGGATCTACAGCCCCCTTAGAGACTGGCAGAAACCTGAGATTATTGAAGCTCTCGAATACCTTGACATTGAAGTTCCCAAGATAGGGGAAGCCCCCGGCAGAGAGGGGTGTAAGTTGAAACATCTACTGAAGATGATGGCCAATCCTTCGTATCACGGTTATGCAGTCGCTATTTCCAACGAGATTTTACTGGACTTCTTGGCCGACTTTGAACACACTATGGCCAACGTTAAGATAGTGGGACCTCTTTCGAAGAATATCGCTCTGGTAAACGTTCTGCCAGTACCTGCACCGGACATGCGCGAAAAGATTATCTCGGCGTTGCTCGCAATAGAGGAAATAGATGAGGTTAGGTGGATACTGGGAAAAACGAAACTGAAAATTTCGGCCAGTCCGGGAATATTCAACAGTCAAGACGCCAAGTTCTGGATAGAAAATGGAAGACTTGCACCCGAATTCGCTTTCCCGATCGATATAGAATGGATTAAGTCAGGTAATCACAGATTGGAGACTTTCCAAGTTATTGACAGTTGGAGGTTTGAAGATGATTAAGCTTATTGTAATAGATCTCGACGGAACACTGCTTAATGACGATAAGAAGATATCGAGCACGAACGAAAATGCAATAGCCAAGGCCCTTGAAATGGGAGTACATGTCTCAATATCTACAGGTAGAAGCTATGTTTCCGGGCACGAAATCGTTGAGAAGCTGGCTATAGATATCCCTGTCTCGTACCAGAATGGAGCACTAGTCGTTCACGGTTGCGGAAGCGATCTGCGTATTATCTCACAGTCGTTTCTTTCTGCAAATCGCGCAGTGGAGATATACAAAAAGGCAATTGATAAGAACCTTAATAGTCTGGTCTTCTTCGATTTCTTCAGAGTTCCCGACATCTCCACAGCGATACTCACAGACAGTCCTTACAGAGGATACTACTTGAATAACTCATATCGTATAATCCGTGATGAAGATCCGCTGAGCAGAATTGAAGATCAGGGTATACCGGAAGTCGCCATTGAGGGTAAGGAGCGAACAATTCTGGAAGCCCTAAGAGAATTGAATTCTCAGCTGGAGGATGTTACCGTAGTCAAAAACGACAATCAGGAAGACCACGCCTTTTACGAGTTTTTTGGACCCGGTGTTGGAAAGAGCAATGGACTGAGGCACATTCTCGACTATCTGGACTTAGAGTGGGAGGAGGTCGCATACATCGGTGACAACTTCAACGACATTGATATACTGAGAAGGGCTGCACTTCCTTCCGTTATGTCGAATGCACCGGACGAAGTGAAACGCTATGCCAAGATAATCACCAAGAACTCGAACAACGACAATGGAGTTGCCGAAGCAATCGAATCCATAATGAAATGGCAGGAGTGTTAAACTTGAAACTTATTCTTCTGTCTGCTCTGCTGACAGCTGCGGCCATGCCCGGAATGTTCTGGGGCTATTTGATCTGGGTGGCTCTGATACCGTTTTTTATGGGAATGAACTCATTGACACCGCTTAAAGGGGCGGTGAGAGCTTTTATCTTCGGATTTGCTTATCTTTTGGTCACTCACTTCTGGGAGTTGCCGGTACTGGCTGTCAATGTTCCGGAAGTACTTGATTCTTTCCCGGGCTTCATCGGAATAGTCGTCTATTTCCTGATGGGTATCGTAATCGCAGTTCCATTCTTTGGGTTCGGTTTCGTCTTTTCTTTGTACGGACACTTCTTCAAGAATTACCCAATTCTGGGTTCATTCTTCGCCGCCTCGTTCTTCACGGTTTTCGAAGGTCTAAGAGAGATCGGTCCGTTAGGTTTCACCAACGGTCGTCTATCGGACGCTTTGATCGATTCACAGTCCGGAATTTCTCAATTGTTTTCCTTTGGCGGTCCGTTGTTCTTGGTCTTCGTTATAGTGTTTGTAAATCACTTTCTCACTCACGCTTTTCTTAATCGTAAAAGAGACCGCGGGTTGATGATAATGCTTGCGATATCAGTTGTGGCCCTTGTAAACGCTGCTATGGAAAGCTTTATACCGTTTCCGTCATCTCCGCAGAGGTACGAAAGTACACTGTATGCCTTGCAGACAAATATCTCTCAGCAGATCAAATACTATGAATCTCCCGAAGAAACTCTGAAAGTCGTAATCAGAGGCTTGCGTGAGATCCCACAGGGTTCCACCGTCGTAATGCCCGAAGCAACTTTCATGAGCGATATACGAAACAACAGCTATGGAAACAGACTCATAGAAGTTGCACGAGAAAGAGATCTGAAAATACTCGTAGGCTTTCCGATCTACAATGAAAGTAACTACAACCAGGTAAGGTTTGTCGACGGGTCAGGCTTCTCTCGGGAGTTCTATGGTAAGATCAAACTGACTCCCTTCGTCGAATTTCTTCCCTGGCCAGGGATATTCGGCGTCTTCGAATTTCTGAAATTCCTTGACTACTTTGATCCAGGCGAAGAGTTTACCGTCTTCGCGGTGGATGAACACAGAATAGGTGCACAGATTTGCTTTGATTCTCTTTATGGAGAGGTTGCAAGGGGTCTTACGTTGAATGGAGCGAGAGTGATCGTTACTGCAACAAACGATGGTTGGTTTAACATAGATACAGCTCTGGAACAACATCTTGCCAAGAGCAAAATCCGTGCTATAGAGAATCGCCGCTACGTTTTACAGGTCTCAAATACCGGTATAACTGCACTCATAGATCCCTACGGAAGAGTTGTTAAGAGGCTTCCAACGATGAAAGAACTCAATGCCGAGTATGTGATCGGGGAGTTTCAATACCTGCCAAGGGTTGAAACAACATTCTACACCAAATACGGCAACTGGTTCTTCTTCTTTGCACTGTTCCTTGGAATTGTACTTATAGTTTTCGGAGGTGTATTTCTTTGAGTTACGAAGCAGAGGCAAAGAGAATATTGAGTGAGTGCAAAAAGATAGTAGTTGTGGGTTTTTCCAGAAGTTCCGAAAAGGCTGCAAACTCAGTTCCTATGTATCTGAAGTCCCAGGGATATACTATTATTCCGGTAAATCCGTCGATCGATGACTACGATGGTATGAAGGTCTATCCCAATCTGCAAGCCGTATCAGATTCCGGTATTATGTTTGATGTTGTCGAAGTGTTCAGACCTTCTGAAGAAGCTGAGTCGATAGCAATCGAAGCCATAGAGAAGGGATCAAAAGCCGTCTGGCTCCAAAAAGGTATAAAGAGCGATCTGGCCCGCGCAATGGCCCGAGAAAGAGGTGTTCTGTACGTTGAAGATCGCTGCATGTTCGCCGACTACAGAGCGTTCTTCACCTGATCGGGGAATAGAATACTTCTAAGAAACTGGTTTCGAAGTTCTCTGGACGCATTGGTGGCAAGAATATCGGGCTCGAAAAGATTGAACTCCGTTTCGAGACAACTCGAGATAAGACCGCCGGCTTCCTTTACGAGCAGTGTTCCGCTTGCAACATCCCAGGGCTTCAGAGATTCTTCCCAGAACACGTCTGCCCTCCCCGAAGCCACATAAGCAAGATCAAGGCAAGCACTTCCGGTAATCCTCACGGCGCGACATTCGTGTATTGCCCTGTCCATTCTTTTGAGAACCCTCTCAGAAGATAATTGAGATGAATACTGAAGGCCAACATGACTGGATGCTTCCCTGAGATCTCCAACTTTGCTAACCCAGATTCTCCTGTTGTTCAAGTACGAGCCCTGCCCTTCTATAGCATGAAAAGTCTCTCTCCTATTATGGTCATAGGTTATTCCCATTACCACCCTGCCTTCCCTGAACAGCGCTATCTGAGTACAATAGTGGGGGTTAGACTTTGAGAAGTTAGTTGTTCCATCTACTGGATCGACTATCCACATCAACGAAGATCTGACTGAGGAAGTAGATTCTTCACCTAGATAATCGGCGGGAGGAAGGAGTTTTCCAAGGAAGCCCTTAAGTCTGTCTTCAATCGCTATATCTACCGACGTCACTATGTCTTTATAGCTGCTCTTATTTGAAACCGAAAACTCTTCAGCTCCAACGCTATTCCATAGCTGGGGCAGATATTCGACTATTCGCTTACGGATAGAGTTGAGAGTCATGTCATCCACGAAGCTTCACTCCGAGCTTAGATACTTCTTCGAGCACATCTTCGATTAGGCTATTCACTTCGCCATCTGTTAGGGTTCTGTCGAAAGATTCGAAAGCAAGAGTGACCGTTATACTTCTAAAACCCAGATCTACACCCCTGCCTCTATATATGTCGGAGACAGATATTTCGCTCAGGGCAGATTCCCTCAGTCTCGATCTTATGGTCTCTTCTAATTGTAGATAATTCAGTGATACTGGTACCAAGAATGAAAGGTCTCTGAACACTCTCGGGTATTGTGATACGTTCTTCGCACCTGCGAAATCTCTCCTTATTGAATCGAGAAGAGTTAGGTCAATTTGCCCGAGATATAGCTCACCGCTCTTTATTTCATAAAGCTTATCTCCGAGAGAAGAATTGAACGCTCCAAAGAAACCAACTTCCTGACCTTCGACAACGACACTAACAGCGCTCCTTTTCTCCAGACAAGTTTTTTCCTGGGGCTTGAAAGTGTACTCAACACCGTACATTTCCAGTATCTCTTCGATAATACCCTTTACGGTGAAGAAATCCACCGACCTCTTGTCAGAGTAATCTGCCGGGTTTTCCCTTCCTATTGCAGCAAAACCAACAGCGACTTTTTCCTTCGTATTCGCCAAAGGAGAGAATATCGAACCGATTTCGAAGAACTTCAGATCTCTGTTCTGCCTTCTGTAATTATATGATATGGCCGCCAACAGACCCAGTATCAAAGAAGGTCTCAAAACAGCCATGTCTTGAGAAAGAGGATTCTGTAGATCCAGGCAAATTATCTTGTCATCAAGTTTCGTTACATCGTCCGGATTAACGAAACTATAACTGACTATTTCATCAAACCCCCCTGCAACCAGAATCTCCTTCAAAAAAGCCTGTCTCTTGAGGTAATCTGGAACACCTGCCGAAATCGGGAGAACCTTCGGAAGAATGTTGTCTATACGATCATAGCCGAAAATCCTTCCTATCTCTTCTACAAGATCAATTTCATGCTTGATATCACAGACTCTGAAAGCCGGTGGTATCACATACCATCCATATTCAGTACGCTCAAGCTCAAAACCTAGACTTAAGAGTATGCTTTCGATCTCGGACTGTCGAAGCACTTTACCAAGTCGCTCGTGGACAAAGGATTCCCTAAGAGAAATACGAGCGGGAAACTCGATTGTCCCGACATCTACCACTGAAGAGCCAATAGAAGCACCTGCGAGTTTTCTAACAAGGTCTGCAAGCCTTCTTATCACATATACTGAATCAGTGTAGTCTATGCCGCGCTCAAACCTGTATGAACTATCTGTAGAAAGGCCAAGTCTCCTTGAAGTCTTCCTGATCGTAACGGGATCGAAGACCGCAACTTCAAGAAGAACTCTCCGAGTATTGCTGTCAATTCCCGAAGCTTCTCCGCCCATAACACCGGCAAGTGCCAGAGGAGTATCGCCGTTTGTTATAAGCATATCACTTTCTTCAAGTTCAACCTGCCGGCCATCAAGTAAAACGAGTTTCTCGTTCTCTCTGGCCGCCCTTACAACGATCTCAGTAGAGCCTATTCTATCGACGTCGAAGGCATGAACGGGATGTCCTGTTTCGAGCATCACATAGTTCGTGATGTCCACAACATTGTTAATTGGTCTCAACCCGGCAGCAACGAGCCTTCTTTTTAGCCAGAGCGGCGAAGGCGCAATGGTCACATTTTCAAGAAGAAGAGCAGTATAACGTTTGCAGCCAGGGTCTTCTATCGTGACCTTAAGATTCCTGTCAGATCCGACGGTGACAGAATCTTCAACTTCGGGTACCGTAACACTTGCACCGTACAGAGCACCAAGTTCGCGCGCTATACCGACTATCGATAAACAGTCTCCTCTGTTGGCAGTCAGTTCCACTTCAATTACCTGCCCGTCCAGCTTCAGCAGTTTCTTCACGTCCGTTCCGGGCGCTACTTCCAGAAGCCTCAGAATTCTGGTCGACTTCTCCTCCAGATGGAGCTCTTCAAGAGAAAGAAACATACCTTCCGATCTGATCCCGGCAAACTCCTTACCTTCAATGGTTCTCCCCTGTAGCTTTGATCCCTCGGGAAGAACGGCTACTATTTCTTCAGAAGTCACGGAGGTATCTGATGTCACAATCGTTATGGTCTTTTCTGCGGTATCAATCTTCGTGACCAGAAGGTGTGAGACAGCCGGATGAGGATAAGACTCAACGACTTTACCTGTGACCGCTCCTTCAAGTGTTCCCCAGGGGAAATCTATGCCTTCAACTTCTGTCCCGCTAAGAGAAAGTCGCTTGCTTATCTCTTCAGCGGTCTTCTGTCCAACATCTACGAAGTCTTTCAGCCACTCAAGAAATATTCTCATATAACTGCCCTCCGGTAACCTTTGAGGAATCTGCGGTCATTTCTCAAGAGATCCCTAATATCTTCGAGGTCGTATTTCAACATAACAATCCTTTCAAGACCAGTTCCAAGTGCAAACCCGCTCCACGTCTCCGGATCATATCCCACATTTCTGAAGACGTTGGGATGAACCATACCGGCCCCGAGTATTTCCAGCCAGCCGGAATGCCTACAGCTTCTGCACCCATTCCCGCCACAGATACCACAGCTTACATCGACTTCAAAGCTGGGTTCAGTGAACGGGAAGAAGCTAGGTCTAAGCCTTATAACGCGGTCGTCGCCAAAAAGCCTCTTAGCAAAGTGATCAAGTACTCCCTTAAGATTGGCAACCGACACTCCCCTGTCGACAAACAGAACCTCAAACTGGTGAAACATTGGCAGATGCGTGGTGTCGGGCGTATCTTTCCTATAGCATTTTCCTGGAGCGAAAATCGCTAGAGGCGGATTCCTGGATTCCATTACTCTTATCTGTACCGGAGATGTATGTGTTCTCAGTAATTCACCATTTGAAAGGTAAAAAGTGTCATGCATATCCCTTGCCGGATGCCACTCAGGAGTATTCAATGCTTCAAAGTTATAGTACGGTGTTTCAATTTCCGGACCGGTCGTTACTTCAAAACCCATGCTGACCCAGATGTCCTGGACTTCTTTCATCACCTGAGTAATAAGATGATAGGATCCCATATCTCTTCTCTTACCCGGGATCGTATGATCTAGAAGTTCAGACTGCTCTTTTCGAAGTCTAGCAAGCTCTTCAAGCTCATTTCTTTTCTTTTCCAGCGCATACTCTATAGAACTCTTCAGCTCGTTAACGGCCCTTCCGAATTTCTTACGTTCATCCGGCGGAATGTCTTTTATGTTCTTCATAAGAGCAGTCACTAAACCTTGCTTTCCCAGACATCTAGACTTCTCTTCCTGAAGCTCGTTAAAATCTGAAACTTCCATTATTTTTTTCAGGACTTCATCAAGTTTTATATCGAGTCCACCTAACATGAAGCACCTCCCGAGGTTCTTCTATTTCGATTTTCTATTACACTCGCTGCAAATACCTCTGTACACTATTTCGAAAGACTCGACCTTGAACCCTTCAAACTCCATGGGGACTTCGGGAGCAACTCCATTGCTATCCGTAAAAGGAATGTCGAAGACTCTCTGGCAGGAGTTACAAATGAAGTGACTGTGGGGAAGTACGTTAGGGTCGAAACGTCTGGAATGACTTGTCACCGCTATAGCACGAATCAAGCCCTCTCTTTCGAGAACCTCCATAACATTATACACAGTTGCCATAGAGATGTTAGGATGGAACTGCATGGCCGATCTGAAGACTTCGTCAGCTCCGGGGTGCTCTGTGTTGTCTTTGAGTATCTTGAGAATAGCAACCCTCTGCGGAGTGATACGGTATCCTTTGCTCTTCAATAGTGCGATTGTCTCTCTCATCTCCATAACAACTGAACCTCCCAAAAAGGTTTTAGTAGATTATACAATAAAAGGTTGAGGAATACGAGAAAATCCTATGAAAAGGTCAATAAATCTCTCAGATAGAGAGTTGAAGGAGAAAATCCTGAATACTAGTAAAGTTGATCAAGAATGGCAGCTAGTGTTTTAGAGTCTACCATTCCAAGAAGACTAAGTGCCGACGAGTTCGATATCCTCTTCAGAGCGTAACTGAAGCCGTTGCTCTCTGCCATTTGGATAGAGAACTTCTGAAGGTTTTCCGGTTCACTGTTGAAGGAAAAATAGAGCACCATTCTTCCGTACTGAGAAGAGTACATCAACACCGTATAGAGATAGGCTCGGCCATCAGTGGCAAAATCCATCGATGACCACGAATAGATCTCTTCCATAATTGCCTCGGAAAGGTAAAGAGGCGGTCTGATAATAATCATACCATTTGTAGCGTTTGTCAATCCAGAAAGAGAAGCGCCGGAAAGATCGTTGTAATTTCTGTAACTCGCGCTGATCGTGTGAAAGGGATAGGATTTTACAAGCTTTATAAGACGGTAACTATCATCATAGACTATCTCAAAAGTCAGATTGCCAGACACGAGAATTATCTTCATACTGTTAGGAAGGTCGAGAAATAGGGTCACTTTGAAGGACCTGGAGTTCACCAGATCTATCAGGTTGTCTTCATAGTCCTTTATGTTTATAAGAGGTTCAAACGCAATATCTTTGTCTCTGTAGATAGCAAACTGGCCACTGCTATTTCTAACCCAGCCGAACTCGCCTCTCAATGAAGAGTATGAGGTCACCAGTTTGTAAGGGCCAGACTTCACAACCCTTTCATTTCTTGCAGTAGTCACTATCCCACTTTCCTGAACAAAACGCTCTACTTCATACGATGAATTCCTAAGGTTGTTAACAAGGATGTTCAGCTCGTCCAAAGCATCCTTACCAACCGCCAGCCCTACAAGAATGACCATGGTGACCAGGGTGGACAGTCTCCTCATAAAGATTTCACTCCTCCTGCATCTCAAAGAACATCCAAAGTCAGTAAGTTGTATTGATGCCCGAGACCTCAAATATTCCCTGCTCTTCCCTATCGCTCAGAAAACCGAGAGACTTTTCCATTTCTCTTTCCATAATCATAAAAGCATTTCTCTGACCATCTTCCTGCAATGAAGTTGAGAGATTAACCTTAAGTCTTTCGTTGACTGTCGATGGATACCCCAAAACGCTCGTTAGTTGAAAGAGCTCTCCCTTCTTCTTCACCAGAATAGTATTGTTGGTGAAAAAGCTTATTGAAAAGACTCCCAGAATCAGACATGAAGCTACCATGGCGAGCATTCTGTAAGGCCTGTGCTTCATTCTCCGCAGCTTCACTACAGTCTTTTCTTTGGATTTGCAAGACGGTCTGTAACAACACTGTTCTTTGAGAGCAACCACAACTTTCGCATAGTCCCTTAGTTCTCTCTTTTCTTCGACCCTCAGTTCACCTAATGGGATCTCTTGATCCAAAATACTTATAAGTCTTTCACTATCCAATGTACCCAACCTCCTCAAGAAGCTCTTTGAGTCGCTTCCGGGCATAATGCAGTCTACTTTTCACTGTACCGACGGGCTTTTCAAGTATTTCAGCTATTTCTTCGTACGATAGATCGTCAATATCTCTGAGCTTTATCAAAAGTCTGTCGTCTTCTGTGAGCTTGGCAACGATATCCATCAACTCGTCAAAAGACATCTCATCCATAACTTCCCTGAAAACATTAGTCGTTGCCGGCGGCTCAAAAGCTACTTTTTCATCAGTCTCACGAAAATCCGTCAGAAACTCGTTGTTTCTCTTTCTCTTTGACAACATATCTTTACAAACATTGACTGCAATTCTATATAACCACGTCGATAGTTTCGCATCTCCCCTAAACTTCTTGATGTTCTTGAAAACCTTTATGAAGACCTCCTGAACAACATCATCAACATCGTCATAACCAAGATACGACTTCACCACACTGCCCAATCGGGGTGCATAATCGTCATACAGAACCTCGTATGCCCATACTTTCTTTTTCTTCAGTCCGTCTATCAGCTTTTTCTCGTCCAACCATACCACCCTAATCTGTTCTTTATGACATCTCTGGAGAGCCCAAAGTTCAACCTGTTATGTACAATTATACTCATGATCGGACGCAAAGTTAAGAGCACAGACAAGTAGAATCCTTTCGCAAACCAGATCAATACCACAGATTGTCTGTCAAGACACTCACGCTTGAATATTATCCCTGAAATTGATAAAGATTTGGGCTAGAATGTATAATGAATACTGAAAATACTGTCGGAGGTGCAGCTTTGAAAAAGGAAGAAGCAAAGAGACTCTCAGACGCTTTGACTTACAAGGGAAGAAACTCCTGGACTCTTCAGGACAGAGCTACTGTTTTTTCTTACGCCGAGAGCTATACTGACTTCATTAACAGTTCGAGAACCGAAAGACTCGCCGTCAAATACCTGGTAAAACATCTTGAAGACAACGGCTTCAGGCCGTTGAGCTCTTTCGAAGAAAATGGAGTTAAACAGGGCGACCGGGTTTACTTGTCTAAGGACGGAAAGTCTCTTCTGGCGGCAGTCATTGGAGAGAATATCACTGATGGAATCGATATGGTCGCGGCGCATCTAGATGCGCCCAGACTAGATCTGAAACCCTATCCGCTTGTAGAAGACTCCGAACTGGCCATGTTGAAGACTCACTACTACGGAGGTGTAAAGAAGTATCAATGGCTTAACATACCGCTGGCCTTCGTAGGTACAGTTTTCAAAGGCAATGGTGAGGTAGTAGAAATATCCATTGGCCTTGAAAGAGAAGATCCCGTTTTCGTTATTTCCGATCTTCTCCCTCATCTGGACACGAGAGAAGGGGACTTCAGGAAAGTCTTTCAGGGAAAGGACTTGAATGCGCTTTCCGCTTCGATGCCACTTGCTAAAGATGGCGAAATTGAGAACGCTGTCAAATTAAATTTTCTGAAGTTACTCAACGAAAAGTATGGACTTGTCGAGGAAGACTTCTATTCGTCTGACATCCAGCTGATTCCTGCTTTTGAAACGAGGGACGTGGGAATCGATCGCTCAATGATAGGTGCCTATGCTCACGATGACCGCGCCTGTTCCTATGCTGCGCTAACAGCCCTTACAGATTTAGTTAAGATTTCCAATCCATCAAGAACGGCAATGGTACTTCTTCTGGACAGAGAAGAGATCGGAAGTGATGGCGTGACAGGCGCCAAGGGAAGGTTCTGGGTGACTTTTATAGAGAGGCTTCTAAACCTCTCCGGTGTTACAGAGTTATACGCGATAGACTTTCTTCTGGAGAAATCCAGGATGCTCTCGGGCGATGTCTCAGCCGCTTTTGATCCAACATTTAAGGATGTTCACGATCCAGCGAATGTTTCAAAACTCGGATACGGCATTGCAATCTCAAAGTATACCGGAGCAAGAGGAAAGTCCGGTACGAGCGAAGCGAGCGCAGAGTTCATAGGCTCTGTAAGACTCCTTTTTAACAGAGAAAACATTTGCTGGCAAAACGCTATGCTTGGAGAGGTTGACAAGGGTGGTGGTGGAACAGTAGCTAAATTCTTTGCAGAGAAAGGCGTTTCGGTACTTGATGCCGGAGTTCCGGTGTTGGGGATGCATGCTCCATACGAGATAATCTCGAAAGTCGATCTCTTCGAGACTTACAGAGCCTATAAGGTTTTTCTGGCAGGATAGAATGGAGATCGAAAATTGTTCACCCGATGTCGTTTCTCGATGGATTATTGAGAAGTATCCCAGAGAAAATGAATATAGCGATCCCTTTAAAGTACTGGTAAGCACTATACTCAGCCAGCGAACAAGAGACGAGAACACTGAAGAGGCTTCAAGAAGACTATTCGAAGTCTATGAAGATGCTGATGCCATAGCACGCGCCGAGCCTGGAGATCTTTATGCACTGATAAAGGCTTCAGGTATGTACCGGCAGAAGGCCGAGCGTATTGTAAACTGTGCTCGGATCATCCTTGAGACATTCAATGGCGAAGTTCCCGATACGCTCGAGGAGTTGACTTCGATACCCGGAGTGGGTAGAAAGACGGCTAACATAGTACTGAATATCTCTTTTGGTAAACCTGCACTCGCAGTTGATACTCACGTTCACAGAATCTCAAACAGACTGGGATGGATTTCGACAAAGAGAACAGAGGACACCGAATTCGCTCTAATGGACCTGATATCTCCCGAATTATGGGGTCCGGTAAACGGATCGATGGTAGAGTTCGGCCGTGAGATATGCAGACCTTTGATGCCGCGCTGCGAAGTGTGCGGCATCAAGAGCTGCTGTGAATTCTTTTCTCAGAACTCTCAACAAAGCGTTGGGAAATAGAAACCATAGTCACCACAATCAATCCTAGAACTGTACTTAGAAAGCGGGCCTCAAGAAAGTGGCGGCTGCTGTTTAGTCTGTATATTGCAACAGTAAATGTTGGAAAGTCTTGGGCGCCAAGTATCAGCGACCCGCCAAACTCTCCCATTGAAATTGCAAACACGATTGTGGCGGCATACAGCAAAGAGCCTCTAAAAAGCGGGAAAATGATGTATCTGAACCTTGAAAACCTTGTTGCACCATCAAGAGAGGCCGCCTCAATAAAATTCAGTTCCACACTCTGAACCTGGCCGTTTATATAGTTCAAAGCTATTGGTAGAGACAGTACGGTATAAAGCATTACCATTAAAAACGGTACGGGAATGAAGTCCAGTACGGAAAGATAGGAAATCGCCAGCATCGAAGGAGTTACTGAAAGAGCGATAAGAGAAATCACTTTGAGATGTTTTGCTCCTCCGGGAATCGTTCTGGCTTTTAGTGCCAGAGCAAAAGAAATGCTGGAAGTGATGCCGCCGGCCAGAAAAGAGAGAAATAGAGAGTTGAAAAGAGTGTTAGCAAGCGTCGTGCCAATTGACGCTATTCTGCCAGAAAAGAGCGTGGAAATTCTTGAGAAAATCAGTTCTCCTCTATTCCAGTCATATACGGAAGTGGCGAAGGCACCAATAATTGGCAGCCATTCAAACATGAGAAATAGTACCGAGTAGCCTCTGATCACCGCTCTTTTCTCGATAAACTGGTCTCCATACTCGAATTGCACCTTTCTTTCGGTTAGCAAGATAAAGACACCAAACAGAACTATAAAGAGAAACTGCACAAGAGCCAGAACGGTTGCCGCCTGCGGTCTTCCTAACAATCTGAAGTACATGTAGATTGAGACTTCCAGGGTAGCAAATTGGGCTCCTCCAAGAATAAGGACTACCGCAAACGACGTGAAACAATATGAGAAAATGAGCAGTGCTGAGTTTACGAGTGCCGGAGTTACCAGTGGAAGCTCCACATTGAACAGAATCCTCATTCTGCCTGCACCATCGATCTTGCTGTTTTCAATGAGTTCCAGAGGAATCTTCCTGAGGGCGTTCCCAAGTATTAGAACAACTATTGGAGCGTTGTAAAAGACATGACCCAGTAATATAGCTCCAAAGGTGTAGAGTATCTGGACTCTCTGCAATCCCAGCATACTAAGAATGTCGTTAAGAAGGCCGTTTCGACCGTAAACCGAGAGAAACCCTATGGCCATTGATATTCCCGGAAAGAAGAAAGGTATATAAGTTGTTATACCCAGAAGCCTGGAGACAACCCCCCTGCTGCGGGCAAAGTATATGGCTGCAGGCAGACCGACGATCATAGCCAGAATTGTGCTGATTAAAGCCTGTTTCACTGTGAACATAGCTATTCTGGAAAAGGACCGATTGGAAAGCGTCTCAGCTATAATGTCGAGATCGGTAATCCCAAAAGACAGAAACAAAGGCAGCACGACTGCCGCGACTGCTGCAAGTGATATCAGAAGCATTCGCTTATCTTTCGTAGATAATCTCTTCCCATTTCGCTATAAGTTCTTCAATGCTGACATCGTCAGCGATTTTCAGTATCGATTCAGGTCTTACAGCGTGATCGAACACCTCAGGCATCTCCAGATCTATCACTGGAAACATCCACTGATTGAGCGGGATATGCTTCTGAAAGGATTCCGTTAGAAGAAAGTCAATGAGCTTTTGCGCTTCCTCAAGTTTGTCCGTCCACCTTACGATACCCGCTCCTTCGATCTGGACGTACCCCTTCCCTTCAGGGATTAATACCGCGTATAGTTGCTCTCCATAGTAGTGAGTAGAGTAAGCTCCATCAGTGGCATATGACACCATTATCGGAGCCTCTCCCGATTCGAACTTCTGAAAAGATTCTCCCCAGCCGAGGGTGATTGTCAGAATTGAAGGTTTGAAGGCTCGCCAGAACTCTTCGAACCTCTCGCCGTGGAGTAAGTAAGTCCATAGCAGGAAAGCCTGTCCTGTGCTTGAGGTTCTGGGATCCTGGATTATTATGCTTCTTCTGAACGATCTATCGGTCAAGTCCCACATGCTGTCGATGTTTTTCTCTACTGCAGAGCTGTCATATATAATAGCTATGGCACCGAAATCATAGGGGGTAAGCCTCCACTGAGGATCAATCAATAGATCCGGAGATATGATCTTATCGTAACCCCGCGGAATATACGGAATAAATATGTCTTCCCTAAAGGCCCTGAAGGAGAGGAGATTGTCTATTCCTATTATTACATCGCCGTCGAATCTCTCACGATTTGCCAGCACTAAACTGATAAGAGTACCCGAGTCTCCAACGGTTCTGAACTCCACCTCTATACCTGTCTGAAGAGTGAACTCGTAGAAAGCCGACTCGGCAACAGGCAGAAAGGAATCATATGAGTAGACCACCAGCGAAGCGAAAGAAACGCTTAAGAGAGTCAAAAAAAGTACAATAAGGAGCTTCTTCATAAAAACACCTCCCAGAAGATAAGCCGGAGGTATTGTCTCGAGCCTTCCCTACGCCGGTGCTAACCGGTTCAGGTTCAAGGGGTCTGCGTTAACGCACTCTCAGCCTTCAGGCTCCCCCGGCAGAAGCAATTATAACATCTTCTAGTTGGTGATACAATTGTTGCGGAGGTGATCCATTGAAGGCTGCAATTCTTCTTACAGGAGACGAGATAACCAGAGGAATAGTAAAGGACACCGATGGTGGATATCTGGCAGAGACCCTTACGGAAATGGGATTTGATGTTCGCTCCATAGTAATTGTGCCCGACAGCGCAGAATGTATGCTTCGTGAGATGAGGTCAGCATTGAAGAGAGTGGATCTGCTCGTAATAACGGGTGGACTGGGAAGCACTTTTGATGACATTACTCTTGAGACCGTTGCCAGGTTCTGTGGTAGAGATCTGGAATATGATAGCGATTATCACTCGAATCTTGAAAAAAGTTTCGAAGAGCGTTTCGCAAGACCCGCTCCAGAGGAATTGAGACGCCAGGCCAGATATATACGTGGATCTGTACCTCTCTTGAACGCTGTTGGAAGCGCTCGAGGATCCTTCTTGAAGATCTCAGGAAAGGAAATCGTACTGCTTCCGGGTCCTCCGATGGAGATGAAGGTTGTCTTCGAAGAAGCAACCAAGCATATCACAACACCTCTGCCCTCATTCACAAAGACAATCGGATTTGTGGATCTCACCGAGCCTGAGATCGAGGCCTTTCTCGAGGAGCAGATTGCTAGATATCCGCGAACGAAATTCGTTACGAGAGTGAAGTATTTTTCCGGTCCGACCGTAATGATATCTTCCAGAGACGTGAGGGAGGTCGAAGAAATCTGTTCGTTGTTTGAAAAAAACTGGGGAGCGAACATATACACGACCGATGGAAGAGAGCTTGTAGAGATACTTGTCAGCAAGCTGATTGAGATAGACAAGACTGTTTCAATTGCGGAATCCTGTACCGGCGGAAGGCTCTCAGCAGCGTTCACCTCTGTTCCAGGTGTCTCCAGAGTTTTTCCTGGAAGCATAGTATCTTACTCAAATAAAGTAAAGGATTCTATTCTTGGCGTTCGCCCTGAGACTCTGAAAAGACACGGTGCAGTCTCCGAAGAAGTGGCGATCGAAATGGCAAAGGGAGTAACCAAACTATTCGGAACAATTATAGGTCTCTCAGTAAGCGGAATCGCAGGTCCCGGTGGCGGTACCGAAACCAAACCTGTAGGGCTTGTTTGCTCTTCAGTTAAGATTGAAGACAGAGTCTGGAGCTTCACCGATAGATTCAGGGGCGATCGCGAGACTATACAGTTGAGAGCCGCGAGTGTAGTTATAAAGCGTTTTTGGAGGTTGCTTTGGAAAAGAGATTCTACCGCGTAAACGATGTAATAGCATGGATTGAGGAACACGTCGGCAGATCAGAGAAAGCGCTCGTTGTCTTTCCAACGGAGAGAATGCTGGAATCCTTCATGGAAATCCATGGTAAGACTGAGGAAGAGGAGTACTTCTTCTCTCATGATGTCTTTCCATTCGAAGAAATTGGAACTTCGCCGAGAATAAGAGCTCAAAGACTCGCTCTACTGCGCAGGCTCTCAACCGGTTACCTAAAGAGAGTTTACAGTTCTTTTCACGGACTGCTGAGAAAGACTGTTCCGCTTGATGTTTTCTCGGCGTTGACAATGAAGGTTGTCAAAAACGAGACAACAGAGATCGGCGAGAATCGACTTCAACAGCTTGGTTACTGCAGGGCTTTCAACGTGACCGTCCCTGGCGAATTCTCAATAAGGGGTGGAATAACAGACGTTTTCGTTCCGGGCAACGCTTATCCATTCAGGATAGAGACCTTCGATAGCAGCGTTGAATCGATAAGGACATTCAGTCCGGCAGATCAGAAGAGCGTGAGTTTCCACAGTAATGTGCTTATAACTCCTGCCACCGAAAGCATACTTACCAATGAGTGCAGGGATCTTGCAATAAGAAGAATCGAATCTGCAGAGAAAGCCACAGGCTCTGGAGATGGACTTCTTCTGGAGAGAGTCGATACCATGGATACTGTGGCCGGTATTTTCTACGAAAAGCAGTCTATTGCCCTGGATTATCTGAGCGATTATGAAATCTTCATTGTGAGACCCGACGAAGGTTTTGCCGAGTACGCAAGAAGAGAGAGAGAGACCAACGAACTCCTTTCCGACAAACCTGTACGCAGGTTCCTGCACGTGAGGTACGGCGGGGTCTCTTCGGAGATCTTTCAGAAGCTTCCAGACTACACACTGGTTTCGGACTCGCCGGTTTCTATGATGCCTTATGATACTGAGTTCTCAGAGATAGTAAAGACTTCTGAGTTCATTAGAAGGAAAGAAGAGATTCTGCCAAGAACACCCGTAATAGACTGGACTGAGCTGGAAGAAGGAGATCTGATAGTTCACAAAGAGTATGGTATAGGTAGATATCTGGGGGTACGTACAGTCGAAAACGTTCTGGGTATACGCGAATACCTCGTTCTCGAATACAGGGATGACAACAAGATATATGTTCCAGTCGACAGAGTTGACAGAGTTCATAAATACGTAGGAAGCGCCGATGGAATACAGCTCAGTTCGCTGAAGGGTTCCGGCTGGAGCAGGCAGAAATCGAAAGTTAAAAGAGAGGTCAAGTTGCTAATAGGCGAACTTTCCGAACTCTATGGGTCGCGAGAAATCGCTGCGGGGCTCGCGTTATCGGGAGACCTGGAAATCGAGAAGTCCTTTTGGGACAGTTTTCCCTACATGGAGACAGAGGATCAGCAGAAGGCTTTTGAAGAAGTCCTTTCAGATCTTCAAAGCAACCGATCGATGGATCGTCTGGTTAGCGGCGACGCAGGATATGGAAAGACCGAAGTCGCTATCAGAGCTGTCTTCAGAAGTGCTATATCGGGCAAGCAGTCGGCCGTAATGGTTCCCACAACCGTTCTGGCAAGGCAGCACTACGAGACCTTTAGCAAACGACTGAGTCCATTCGGAGTGCGAGTTGAGATAATCGACCGTTATCGAACAGATACTGAACGCCGGAAGTTGCTTGAAAGACTGAGAAAAGGTGAAGTGGATGTTATAATCGGCACTCATTCAATACTTTCCAGAGAGGTTCGCTTCGCGGATCTCGGTCTTGTAGTAATTGATGAAGAACAGCTTTTCGGGGTTTTGCAGAAGGAGCATTTCAAGAAACTAAGATTGCAGGTAAACATCCTTTCGATGAGCGCTACGCCTATTCCGAGAACCCTTTACATGTCGCTTTCCGGACTCAGAGATCTATCGATAATCTCAACTCCACCCCTTGGAAGATCCTCGCCGGAAATCTATATCGGAGCTTCAAATGACAGGCTGGTTAGGACAGCCGTACTAAGAGAGACCAACAGAGGTGGACAGACTATCTACGTCCACAATCGTGTGAACGAGCTGCCAAGTCTTCTGGTTAGGCTCAGACAGCTTCTTCCCGAGATACAGATAGAAGTGGCTCACGGCCAGATGAATAAAGTTGCCTTTGAACGGACAATCAGATCCTTCTATAATGGAGAAATAGATCTCCTGCTTTGCACCACTATTATCGAGAGTGGCGTAGATGTACCCAACGCCAATACCCTTATAGTTGACGACTCTCACAGATACGGTCTTGCGCAACTCTATCAGCTGAGGGGAAGAGTGGGTCGCAGTAATAGAAGAGCCTTCTCGTATTTTCTTTATGATGGCATAAGACTTACCGGGCTTTCAAAGGATAGATTGAAGGCACTCAAGGAGTTTTCCGGCTCGGGAAGCGGTCTGAAGATCGCAATGCGCGATCTGGAAATCCGCGGGTTTGGAACGTTATTAGGGGCTGAACAGCATGGTAACATAAATGCAGTTGGACTTTATCTCTATAGAGAGATGGTAGACAGGGCCATGAGAGAAATGAAGGGTGAAACTGAAGAGATCGTCGAAGATCGTTCCGTTGATACAGAACTCAAGAATATACCGTTCGACATGGTAATTCCTGAGAGTTATGTAAGCGACTCTATTGAAAGACTAAAGATATATCGCAGGATTGCCGCTTGCAAAGAGTTTGATGATCTTGAAAGCATCGAAGAAGAACTGATAGATCGCTTTGGAAGATTACCAACCCAGGTTAAGTCACTTCTTACCGCCTCTCACATAAGACTTGGGGCTTTTAAAATGCATTTGAAGAGCGTCGAGTATGATTCTCATTCAGAGTCATTGATCATGTTTCATGGAGAGAATTATGAATCGGGCAGCGTGAGAGCCGTAAGAAATAAAGTGGTAGCAAATGAGCGAGAAGGTAAGACCATAATCTACGGAGTACCCGACAGAAAACTTATGAGTTTGCTAACGGAGGTGTTTCTCAGAGTTGAAGGAATCTCTAAGTGATCCAATCTGCTCGCGCACTACACCAGCAGGAGTCTCTGCAATCGCTGCCATAAGATGTTCAGGCAGAGATATACTGAAGAAGATCAAAGGGCTTTTGCCTAATCTGAGAGAAACTCGACCGCGGAGAGCTTACCTGTTATCATTTATCGAAGATGGAAACTTCATAGATGAAGTCCTTTTCACCTATTTCAAAGGTCCGTTTTCCTATACCGGGGAGGACGTCATTGAGCTTACCTTCCACGGAAATCCTGTGATTGTCCAAAGAGCAATGGAAGCGCTTCTGAGTGTTGGGTTTCGTGAAGCGTTACCCGGAGAGTTTACACGCCGGGCTGTAATAAATGGGAAGATCGACCTTGTGAAGGCCGAAGCAATAAATGCGATGATAACATCTAAAAGTGAAAAGGCCCTGTATGCCGCTACTAGAAGTTATCTTGGTGAATTATCTAAAGAAACGGACAGTTTGAGGCGGGAGATGATTGAAATCCTTGCCATGATCGAAGTCGAGTTGAACTATCCTGAGGAATTCGAAAGTGATTACGTAGGTCTCAATTCTAGAGTGGAGAAGCTAAGAACGAGAATAGACGACTTTGTCAAGATCTCACAAAACGGTATAACTCTTCATCAGGGAGTAAAGACCGCTATTGTTGGAGAAACCAATGTCGGGAAATCTACTCTCTTGAATGCATTACTGAGAAAGGATAGGGCGATTGTCTCGGATATTCCCGGAACCACAAGAGACACAATTGAAGAAGATCTGAATATTAGCGGATACTTGTTCAGAGTGGTCGATACTGCGGGCATAAGGACTACGAACGACAGGATCGAAGAAATGGGTGTTGAAAGAACTATGCAGGCAATAGACTCATCCGATCTAATAATACTTCTTAATGATACTACGACTAGCGAGAACTGCAATCTCTCGAACGATTTGATAAAGAAGGGCAAGAGAATCATATTTGTAGCCAACAAAGCCGATATCAAACCAGTCGAATCTGACGAGTACGATGTGGTAATAAGCGCAAAGACTGGAGAGGGAATTTCTAAGCTAGAAAGACTTATGCTGGACAGAACAAGAGATCTGACTGAGATTGAGGCTGCTTCAGGAATTATTGTAAGTCCCAGACAGCGTGCGAAGCTTCTGCAGTCTTTCTCATATCTCGGAGATGTCCTTCAGGCACTGGAGGAGCGTAGAACTATAGACATTATTGGCACGCTGATAGAACAGGCCATAAGGAGCCTCGACGAGATCGTTGGGCGCAATGTGACGGATGATCTTCTGGAGACTATCTTCAGCGAATTCTGTGTTGGGAAGTGATTTCTTTGTCAGGATTATTCTTGTTGAGTCTGGCGACTGTTTCCAGATTTGTATTGAGCCCTCTTTTTTATTTTCTGGTGAGCGTAGCTGCCTATATTGTCTTCACGGTTTTGAGAAAGCGGCATGATTACTATCTGATTCTTATCGCTCCTGTTATTCCGGTCTTTTCTGAAGCGGCCGCAATATTGGTCGGCAATTTTCGTGTAGGATTTCTCATTGGTTCGATAGTCTGTATCATAACTGCTCTTCTTGGTTTGGGTGAAGAGAGACCAAAGGAAAAGATGATCAGACGGCTGGGGCTTCCAAAAAAGACTGATCGAGGGAAGGTCGTATCGCTTTTCTACACGTTTGGAAGGGTGGAGAGGATAGAGAAGGTCAATATGAGTCAGAGCTACGCCATCGTCTACAATAGCAGCTTTCATTTTACCGTCAACATACCCGGATCGGGACAGGTGAACATGGAAATACCTCTTGAAGACATCGAAGAAGTAGCTGTACATCAAAGCACATCATCCAGCGATCTTTACTATCCATCATTGAGAGATATGTTTCTTCCCGCTAGAAACATAAGGCAAATAGGAAAGTCCAAGATAAAGGACTACTTTCTTGTAATAAGGGTAGCCGATGACAGCTACTCGTTTTATGAGGAACCGCTTACTGTGTTAAGGCTTCAAGAGGAAATAGAAAGAGAGAGAGACCAAATAATGAGGAAATAAACGACGTCTGGTCTGAATCTCTTCCTACCAGACGTAGGCCTGCAGTCATCGTATTAATCGGCGGAGACCCCCTGCTTTAGCTGTGGGGAGGAAGCCGCCTGCCTCCTTTCACATAGTGGTAAGGAGCTGGATTTCTCCAGCTCCGTGTAGGCTAGTATATAGCCTACCTCCTTACGGAGTAAGTTTCCCATCGCCAATGTTATTCGACAGTTTCTCGTTAGCAGCACTGTCCCTACCCATCAGGACTGTTTAACCGCCAACCGCAGAGCGTAAGACTTGGGAACGCATCCTACGGTGCCTATACATTTGCCGATAACGTAGTGCTCGAAGCACTCAGGCTGGTCAAATAGAGCTTCTACAAGCTCACGGCTTTAGCCGTGGGGTATTTGACTCTCTTACGGCTTGCATACCCGCCTTAACGGCTTCAACATTCAGATCTATAAGTGAGGCCTTTCTTCCAAGTAACTTCTTCTCAAGAGCCTTCTTGACTCCTTCGAGAGTTATTGCGCCTGTCTTCTCCAGATAAGCACCCAGTACTACCATGTTGGCAATTCTCTGATTTCCCAGTCTTTCAGCCACAGAGCTAGCATCTATTTTGACCACCGTTATGTCATTTCTGGTTGTATCTCTTTCCACGACCGAAGTGTTTACTATCATAACTCCACCCGGCAGAATCGATCCTTCAAATTTGGCGAGAGAAGGTATGTTCATAATAATAAGCTCATTAGGTGTGTTAGTTATAGGCGATCCTATGGGTTCATCGTTTATGACTACTGTACAATTGGCTGTTCCGCCACGCATCTCCGGTCCGTAAGAAGGAAGCCACGTTGTGAACTTGTCGTCAAACATCCCTGCCGTCGCGAGAACTTGACCGAGAAGCATAACGCCCTGTCCGCCAAAACCAGCTGCTATGAGAATATGTTCACTCATTTCGCATCACCGACCCTGTCGACGAATACTCCCAACGGGTACTCTTTCTTCAGGTTTTCATTTAGCCATTTGATCGATTCTATAGGATTCAATCCCCAGTTTGTGGGACAGGTAGACAAGACCTCAACCATTGAGAAACCCAGGCCGTTTATCTGCGCTGTAAAGGCCTTCTTTATAGCCGCCTTGGCCTTTCGAACTTCCTGAGGGGAGCTCACGGCTACTCTTTCCAGGTAAACAATCCCCGCAGTCTCTTTGATCAGTTCAGAAACGTGAAGAGGGAATCCCTCCGTCTCGGATTTTCTTCCGTAAGGAGAGGTTGTCGTTCTCATTCCAAGAAGCGTTGTCGGAGCCATTTGACCTCCGGTCATTCCGTAAATAGCGTTGTTGACAAAGATAGTCGTAATCTTCTCTCCGCGGTTCGCAGCGTGGATTATTTCGGCCGTTCCAATGGCTGCGAGATCACCGTCGCCCTGATAAGTGAAGACTATCTTATCCGGTAGAGAGCGCTTCATTCCAGTTGCAACGGCCGGAGCTCTTCCGTGTGGGGCAACCGTGCCATCAACATCAAAGAACTGGTAAGCAAAGACCGAACACCCGACGGGAGCCACCTTTAGTGTCTTCTCTCTTATTTCGAGTTCGTCGAGTACTTCTGCAACCAGACGGTGAATAATCCCGTGGTGACAGCCGGGACAGTATGTGAACTCTCTCTTCGCAAGTGCTTCCGGTCTTCTATAAGTAGCTTTTATCACAAAATCACCCCTTCCTGTTATCCGATTATCCTGACCAGTTCGGTAAGAACTTCGTCGGGTGTGGGTACCATTCCACCGGTTCTTCCATAGAAGTGTACCGGTGATGCTCCTTCGACTGCAAGTCGGACATCCTCGACCATCTGTCCTTTCGACATTTCGACCGTCAATACTGATTTCTTTCCTCTGACAGCATCCTTCAACTGTTTATAAGGAAAGGGCCAGAGGGTTATCGGTCTGAAGAGGCCAGCCTTAATCCCCTTTTTGCGGGCCATCCTGACCACACTCGTCAAAATCCTTCCCATCGTTCCGTAGCCCACCAGTACATATTCGGCATCTTCCATAGAGTTCATTTCATACCTTATCTCGCTCTTCTTGATCTCTTCATAGACGTTATGGATTACATTATTCATTTTCTCAAGTATCACGGGATCGATGTCAAAGGAAGTCACTTTGTTAGGATTTCGGCCTGCCGCTCCTCTCAAAGCCCACTCCGAATGGTCGTGAAGATCTTTCAGTTCGAGAAAGTCAGGAAATGTAACAGGTTCCATCATCTGTCCGAGCATTCCATCTACTAGTACAAGAACGGGAGTTCTGTAAGTGTCGGCCATTCTGAATGCGCTTTCCATCAAATCCACCGATTCCTGAATTGTACCCGGGGCAAGAACTATGAGATGGTAGTCGCCATGTCCGCCACCCTTTGTCGCCTGAAAGTAGTCGCTCTGAGCGGGTTGAATATCACCAAGTCCCGGACCTCCGCGCACGACGTTAACAAAGACTGCCGGAAGCCTGGCGCCGGCTATATAGGAAACGCCTTCCTGCATAAGACTGTAGCCTGGACTAGAAGTAGATGTCATAACGCGATATCCAGTACACGCGGCTCCATATACCATATTAACTGCTGCTACTTCACTTTCGGATTGAAGGAAAACACCATTGACTTCCGGCATTCTGCGTGCCATATATTCCGTAAATTCGGACTGAGGTGTTATAGGATAGCCAAAGTATAATCTGCAGCCAGCCCTTATTGCGGCTTCAGCCATCGCCTCGTTCCCCTTTACCATCATCTTTTCGGCCATTGGTCAACCCCCCTCTACACTTCCACCGTTTCTTTGAAAACGGTGATAGCGGTGTCGGGACACATCATATAGCAGAAGCCGCAGCCTATGCAATTTTCGGGATCATGTTGCCTCGCGGGATGGTATCCCTTATTGTTAAACTTATCGGAAAAACTCAACACTTTCTTTGGGCAAAATTCTATGCAAAGGCCACAGCCCTTACACCTTTGCTCATCAATCTCAACGAAGTTTCTAGTCATTCTCTACCTCCCATGAATTCTTCAAATACTTCATAATGTGAAAGCGTGGGTACGCTCCGTCCCGTCCAGAAATTCCTTCCATCAATGCCGTAAAAGCAACGGGAATTGAAGTCCTCTTAGAAACCTCCGTAACGAAGGCTTCTCCCTTGAAAACGTGCTCCTGAGTTGTTTCGAAACCCATATTGGAGTTGTTAACCAGGAAATCTATCTTCATTCTCGATTTCTCTTCCAGTCTCAACACATGTGATACTGCATTTTCAACTGTATCATTGAAGGGTCTGTAGAAATTTAGTACATAGAAAGTTGAACACTCTGTCTTTTGAAGTCTTGTACTCAGAGAAGAAAGCACAACTGCTCCATCATCGTTGCCGCCAACATCAAGCACTACCCTGTACTCGGGATTTTCTAGATAACCGAAGACCTGAGGAGTAATTATTGGAAGGTCTGCATGAGCAAGAGCTCCTTCGGGGGCAACAATCTTGATTCCCTTCTCTTCGAAAACCGCCATGAGATCGCGTGATCTGAAGTAAGGACTCACTGTGTCGACGTCGACTACTACTGTCCTCTCTCCCTTTCGAGCGAAATGCTGAGCGATATTTAAAGAAATCTCGGTCTTCCCGCTTCCAAACATTCCCATGAATATCAACGTTCTAGCTTGATAATCCACAGTACTCCCTCGCCTCTTCTGATCCATCAATAATTCGCAAACCTGCCATTGCTAGAGCCAATTCTTCATCGCCACCCGGGATAATGTCTATCGGAGCGATAAATGAAAGTTTTTCCGTAAGCCAGGGTATTATGTAGTCTCTGTCATAAGCGATTCCGCCAGTGATGATTACTGAATCGACTTCACCTCTCAAAGCGGCTGCCATTTTGCCAGCCCACTTGACTATCTGATAAGCCATTGCCCTGTAAGCCATTTCATTTTCCCGGTTGTTCTGAGTTATCGAGCGCTGTATCTGTTGACAGTCTGTAGTGCCTGTATAGGCAACAAGACCTCCATTACCCTTGATCAGCTTTTTCATCTCTTCGAAGGAGTATTTGCCTGAAAAGCAAAGACGGATCAATCCGGTAAGCGGTAGTGTCCCGGATCGTTCAGGACTGAACGGTCCATCGCCGTCAAGAGCGTTGTTCACATCGATTACTCTCCCCTTCCTGTGGGCTCCGACAGATATTCCGCCCCCCATGTGTATGACTACGAAGTTCATCTGGTTGTACTTCTTTCCGTACTTGAGCGCCACGGAACGGGCCACCGCCTTCTGGTTTAGAGCGTGGAATATAGACCTTCTACTGTAATCCGGATGGCCGGAGTATCTTGCAAGAGGTTCAAGCTCATCGACCACAACTGGGTCGGCTATGAATGCTGGGATTCTACCGCCGGCTTCCTGAGACAATTCTCTGGCGAGAATCGCACCGAGATTTGATGCATGTTCACCGTACCTGGCTTCCTTAAGATCTTCTATCATCCGCTCGTTCACGAAGTAAGCGCCACCCTGGAGAGGTTCAAGCATACCTCCCCTGCCCACTATGGCGTCGATCCTGTCCAGGCCAAAGTCGCAGTCATCCAGAAAGGACTTTATAAGCTCTTTTCGGAAAATCCGTTGGGCGTAAAGAGAGTCATAACCAGATAATTCTTCTTTGCTATGTCGAATAGTGTACTCTTTAAGGAGCTGAGAATCGTTGAAGAGAGCAAGCTTTGTAGATGTTGATCCGGGATTTATAACCAAGATTATCGGCATTCATCTCACCCCCGCAAGTAGGACGTTGAGCGCAATCGACTGAAGTTTGGTCTTATCGGAATCGGCTCTGGAAGTTAGTATTACTGGGACTTTACCCCCGACTATCGTACTGGCCAGTTCTGCATCGGAAAGAAAGGCCATCGATTTGTAGAATATGTTCCCGGCTTCAATGTCTGGCATAATCAAGATGTCGGCATCGCCTGCGACCGAACCGGTTATTCCTTTATGAGAGGCAGCACTGGCTGATATCGCATTGTCTAGTGCGAGAGGTCCGTCTACTTCAACTTCTCCCAGCTGTCCTCTCTTTGACATTTGGGATAGTATCGCCGCTTCCAGTGTAACTGGCATCTTTGCGTTTACGGTTTCAACTGCGCCCAGAACTGCGACCTTTGGTCTTTCAATTCCGATGGCTCTGGCAACAGACGCTGCATTAACTATAGAATCCATCTTCTGTTGAAGATCAGGAGATATGACCATACCGGCATCGGTAACTGTCAGAAGTTTGTGGTACTTCTTAAGCTGGAACACGGTAACAAGATTCATTGTTCTTCCCGTCTTCAATCCATTTTCATCCTTCAGGAACACGCTCAACAGCTCACCGGTTTTGACGTGTCCCTTCATAAGGAGGTCACTGTCTCCAGACGTGATAGACTTCACAGCCCTGAAAACCGAGTCTTTCGTCGAAGTACAATCTTCAACTGTAAAGCCCTTTTCCAGACCGACATCATGCGCCAGTTTATCTATCTTCAACGCTGAACCAAAGAGCCTGAAGATGGCTATTTCCTCAGCTATGGCTTCCTTAATTGCCGACAAAACCACTGGATCTTCAGCCGCGGCAACTGCTACGACTTTGGGAGTTTTCTTTGCGCTTTCAATGATTTCATCCAGATTTCTTATCACATGAGCACCTCCGGATCAAAGGTCTTTGCTTCTTCAACTCCCGCTAGAACTCTTTGAGCACCCAGCGCCAAAGACAGTAGTTCATTCTCACCCGGCTCAATTACCACGAGCGCGAATTTGCTCACATACTCCTTGATCAGCTCGACGAAACTGCTGTTGTAAGCCATACCTCCCGTCAGAACTATGGCATCGATCTTCCCACCGGCCACTGCGCACATTCCGCCTATCTCTTTTGCGATACCGTACGCCATTGCCTCTACTACTTCCCGTGCAGCTGCATCGCTCTCTGCCATCTCCATAACCTTCCGAAAATCATCTGTACCAAGGTACGCTTTCAAACCACCTTCTTTGGTGTATCTGGATATCAATTCTCTCTGTGAAAATCTACCTGAAAAGCAGGCCTTTACAACGTCTCCAACCGGTAGCTCTCCCGTTCTGGTTGGACTGAACGGGCCTTCATCGTTGGCATTGTTAACGTCTACCATTCGACCACGCAGTTGAAGACCGACTGAGATGCCTCCACCGAGGTGTGCGATAACAAGATTAAGACTATCCAGATCTCGACCGAATTCTTCGGAGATCTGTCTGGCGGCCGCCCTCATGTTCAATGCATGCAATCTGGAAACTCTAGGAATCTGGGGCAATCCCGAATACCTTGCCTCCTGACAGAACTCATCTACAGAGACGGGATCAGTTATAAAGACCGGGATTTCACCTTCGGAAATCATGAATCCAATGGGAGCGGCAAGGTTAGAAGGATGATCGACTGGAGAACTGTGCAGAAGATAATCCACTACGCGTTTATCAACTCTGTAAGTCCCACTTTTGACAGGAGGCAAGATGCCTCCGCGACATCCTATGGCATGAAAACTCTTGCAATCAATGCCTTTTGAGTCCAAGAAGCTTCTAATCTCATTCACTCTCGTTTCAACGGATCGGTTCTGATGTGAATCACTTACAGAATGCAGAAGAGATTCGCCGAGAACCTGTTCTGGACCATCAAAAACACCTATCTTAGTAGAAGTCGAGCCGGGATTAATGACCAGCACTCTCATTTCTTCACCTCTCAAAGCAGATTCTTCTCAGTGCCGTATTCTACGACCACTTTCTTCAATCTGGCAACTCCTTCGATTATCTTGTCCTTGGGGGGCAGACAGAAAGAAAGCCTCATTGAGTTCTTACATGTATCGTCCAGCGAAAAAGCGACTCCGGGTACGAAGAGAATATTCTCCGCCTTACCTAATTCCAGCATTTCGCCGGTATCGAAGCCTTCGGGAAGTGTAAACCATATGAAAAGCCCACCGTCCGGTCTCGTCCAGTGGAACCCTTCCATATTACCAAAATGCTTCTCCAGTTCTGAAAGCATAAGATCCTTCTTTTCCTTGTAAAGAGCAATCGTAGGCTTGATCTGCTCAGTCAGATTATGCCTTTGAAGATATCTTGCGGCAAGTCTTTGTGTAAGGCTGGGAGAACAGAGATCAGCTGCCTGCTTAGCCATAACCATCTTCCTTATGATCTCTTTCTTTCCTATTACAATCCCAAGCCTGAGTCCCGGTGATAGGATCTTACTAAAAGTTCTCAAGAGAAGAACCCTATCCACTCCTCCGATCTTGAATATCGAATCAATGGGTTCGCCTTCATATCTCAAGTCTCCGTACGGATCGTCCTCCACGATCAACACATCATACTTCTCGGCGATTTGTACAAGTCTCTTTCTCTTTTCCAGACTCATAGTGACACCACCGGGATTATGGAAATTCGAAATCGCGTATATGAACTTGACTTTTTCTATATCGCCTCTTGCCTGGATCTCGGAGAGACTCTTCTCCAATTCGTCCAGATCTGCTCCATCGTCTCTAAGATCCATGTAAACGTAGTTTCTTGATCTGAGCGAAAATGCGCTTGCAGCTCCGAGATAGACTGGTTTCGAGACGAAGTATATGCTATCTTCATCCAGGAAAATCTTACCTACCAGATCGAGAGCGCTCTGAGAACCAACGGTCACCAGGAGGTCATCGAGCTCCAGACCATCAATACCGTAATCGCGCTTCAGCATGGCTATATACTCTTCTCTAAGAATTGGATCGCCTTCAGTCGACGCATACTGGAGAGTATATCTGTATTCGTTCTCAAGAATATCTTTCGCTATCTCGGCCATCTCGAATCTCGGAAAGGTCTCCGGATCGGGCACCCCACCACCAAAAGAGATCATGCCGGGTTTTGAGGTGACTTTGAGTAGTTCTCTTATTACATTTGACTTCATTCTCATAGCTATCTTCGAGAATTTTTCTGACACATCTAACACCCCCTTAGTTTTTGCTTCCATTGATAGCAAAGCAACATTATGCCAGAACGGTCTATAGGCTGTGTTCCTTATTTAATAACGATTATGGAATTTCTGAGATTCGGGACAGAGTGATTCTGCAGACTATTGCATGCAAAAGAATGCAAACACGCAAATACTTGCAACATGTGGTTTGGTTTGTGAATGAAATCCTGGTTGATTGGGTGAGTTAACTAGATTTGAGTTTTTCTGTAATCCCTCTCACAATACTATCTAGATGATCGGGCATGAGTACAATATCGACTGTTCTTGCGTCTACCGTGTATACTGGAGATCTGTCGTAGCTGTTTATCCAGCGCGAATACAATCTGTCCAGTTGCTCCCAATAAGAAATCGGTACGGCCATTTCCATTTCTCTTCCCCGACGCCTAATTCGCGCTAAGATTGTGTCTACGTCTGCATTTATGAATACAAGGAGGTTAGGGTTCCTAAGGTATCTGATCATCGAGTAAAACATAGTCGTGTACGCTTCAAACTCTTTATCAGACATCTTTCCAGTTTCGTGAAGATTCCTGGCGAAGATCTCTGCATCCTCGTAAATCGAACGATCGAAGACTATGTTGTCGTTCATTTCTGCATGCTTCAAAGAGCAGTACCTATGATATAGAAAATACGTTTGAAGGTGATAGGACCACCTTTTCTGGTCATAGTAGAAATCTTCTAGAAAGGGATTATCCGAGACAGATTCGAAGTGAATTCCGTACCCCAATCTTTCAGCGACCGCTCTGGCGATAGTTGACTTTCCGGCCCCCACATTTCCCGCAAATACTACTATCTTTCCCATCGACTACCTCTCTTGTATGTCTCTCCAGGAAAATTCTACCACTAATCGTCAAGTATTTTGCCACATGCTGCGTGAAAGTAATAGATGTCGATGGAGGTTGAAATAGTGAGGTCCATTCTTCATTATTGATGTATAATCTTGCTGAGCTCCGGTTGAGTTCGCAACAGCAAAGAAGAGGAGGGATAAGGATGAAAAAATGGTTTTTGTTAGCCGTAGTCTTTCTGTTTGTAGTGGCTTTAATGGCAGATCCTTTGATAGTCTGGCCAGACAAAGCTCACGGAAAACCGCTTGTCGCCGGTCTTCATTCTCCTGTATACGGCGAAGCCAAGCTTGACGTTTTTGGCAATATCACCGGGTGGGCTGGCCCCAACCTTGGACTTGGCTGGACCTGGAAAACGTATTTCAGTCCGCTTGAGTTACAGAAGGTGAACTTCTACTATGAGTTTGGTACCAACATCATCATCTTTCCGTATATAGGTGCTGGTTTTGATTATGCATTAGTCCTGCAGAATAGCCAGACTCTCCTTGTAGGTGCAGGAGTTGCCGCTTCTCCACTCCAGGTGATTTCCGCAATCTTTAGTCCAGCTACAATACCGGCTTCCATAGCCTCCGCTATACGCCTGAGCGTAGCGGTGGTATTCTGAGAGTATGACCGATTTAATAGGCCCCGAAAGGGGTCTTTTCTTTGAGAGAGCGCACATAAAGACATGAGTTCTAACGACAGCGATGTCAAGACTGTTGTGGCTAAGTACTCTATCGTACTGGGGTTTGCAATTGCAATCGTTCTGATTCTATTCTCCTCAAGAGAACGAATAGAGGCTTTCGATCCTGAGAGCTTCAAGGAAGAAATCAGCGAGGTCGCTCTTCTGTTCTTAAATGAGGAAATACTGGGCGGTTCCTCCAAAGCTCAAAAGTTCGATCAAATCTCTTATGAGTATGAGGAAGTTGAACTGGGAGTGTACTTCTTCGATGCCGAATTTGCCTTTACAGTCAATGGCAAAGAGCACATTCTGCTCACCGGATGGAAGTACTCGTCTATAAATGACAATCTTGATTTACTCTCTTTCTCGCTTGACGACTCAGAAATAGAGTTCTTGAAATCTCACTGACAACATTCTGAGGTTCATTTTCCACAGGCGCTGAATACGTTGACTTGAGTCACACAATGAGTGTAAAATAGTAACTGTGCAAAAAGCTCTATAATTCCTTAAAAGGGGGTAACTGCATGAAGAAGCTTCTCGTTCTTGCTGTCGTGCTTATGGTTGCTTCGATATTTGTCGCGGCACCTAAAAACTTTATACTTGGTCAGGGTCTCTACGGTGATGTGGTTTATGACGTAATGGGAAACATCACTGGCTTTGAAGGAATGGATTTCTTTATCGTTCAGGCAAGCACTTACTACGAAAAACCACTCACCCCAAATGCGGTGAATGCTTATACGTTTGATGGAAAGTTCCTTTTCTTCATCCCCGTATTCGGAAGAGGTTGGGAGTACATATTGAGACCGACAGACAATCTATTGCTTGGTGCGGGCCTTAATCTTCTTTATAACTTCCTGCCCGGCGTGTATTTGAATCTGACGATTCTTCTATAAGAGAACCGATCTAGATCTTAAAGAAAAAGCGGTGCTTAAGCACCGCTTTTTCTTTAGCTGATCACTGTCTTGCAGATTCGAGTACCTTTCTAGCCCAATTAGCTGCGGCTTTTGCAGCATATTCCACGCCTGAACCTACCGGATCATAGAACTCCACCGTGCCCAAAATCTTGTTATCTGAAAGTCTCTTGATCAGTTCCTCGAATACTATGCCTCTCAATCCTTCGTGAGTACAGAAGAGAGCTATATTCTTTTCTCTTATATCAACTGAAGCTAGAAATGTCTCAAGAGGCGGAGCATAGCTCATAGCCCAAACAGGTGTTCCCAGAAAGATCAGATTGTAATCTTGAACGGAGAGATCAAAGTTCTCCAGTGCAGGTCTGGGATCCATATCAACGCTCCTGTCGTCCCATATATACCTGACTCTGCTAGCAGACTGTCCTTCAACAGGAACAAGACGGAGAATATCGCCATCTACTGTGTCAGATATCTCTTCGGCTATGATCTTTGTGCTGTCATCGTACGAGTAGTAGATTACAAGCGCTTTCACATTTCCGTTTTCTGGACTACTCATTAATTTACCTCCAAATGCCGATAATTATTCTCCATTATTATCTCATATACATGTCTCTTTTCCAAGAGCAGAATACACAAGTTAGCTACCTGGATCTAACGAGTCGCATTTCTCGGTATTTGGTTTTGAAGCCCAGCCTTCTATAAAGGAAACGGGCCGGATTATTCTCTTCGACATGCAGGGCGATGTCGCCCGTGCAAAGTTCCTTGACTCTTTTCAAGAGTCTCCTACCGATTCCTGTCCCTCTGGTCTTTCTTTCCACGGCTATATAAACCAGAATGTGTTCAGGGATATATCCCTTCATTCCAGTATCGTTCATTACGACAACACCTGCCAGTTCTCCTCTTTTCGTTGCAACCAGCAAGAAGCCGCCTTTGCCTTCTTCTTGCGAAAAGGCATAGTCTATAGCGCGTCTTATTGAGTCTTTGGAATCTCCGTATTGCTCAAGATGTTGGTGTAGAAAGCTTACAGCTTTCTCCGTTCCAATACTGGCGTCAAGAGATTCGTAGTCCTCAAACTTGCTTATGCTGACGGCTTCATCACTTTTCCCTTTGGCAATTATCAAATTCTCACCTCCATGTTATCTCATTAGATATTCATTCGTATAGTATAATTATACCATTCGTCTTTTTTCCTTATACAGGCTCAAAAAACTGCCCAATAAGAACTCCCGTCTGCTTTTCTGGAAATGAAACCATATTCGATAAGATATCTTCTGAGTAGAACGTAATCTTCATAGTATTCTTTCAAGAGCTCATTCACTTCTCTTTCGCTGTACGTCAAATTGCTCTTGAAGACCTTTGAGATTTCCATCAAGACGATTATCTTGTCCTTCTCTCTTCTTGGAAACCTTGTCAATTTACCGTCTTGGGCAAAGAACTTACGAATCTTATCTTCTCGTTCGGCCTGTGTTATTGCATATCGTTCGTCAACCATTGTGGCGTGCTTATGAATGTCGATCAATCTGTCTTCCTCTCTCATCTCTTCCTCCATGAGTTCAAAGATCGTAAGAAATACCTTTGCCTGTTTCGCTTTCTCCTTAAGGCGAAATCTATGGTTCCTTACAGTTGAGGGGCTTATCTGCATCTCTTTAGCTATTTCGGAGTCATCCTGGCCGTCGAAGAAATCGCTCATAAGCTGCTGTTGCTGCCCGGTAAGGCCCGTGTACTTGCGTTCCATGGCAATCAAGTAACTAAAGACATTACCATGTGAGAAAGATATGTGTTCCTCTACAGCTCTCCACGCTTCCAAAAACCTCCCATTACAGCTGAATACTTCGCCGTTTGTGAATGTTTTTCCACACAGAAGACAAATGTACTGATTATCAACAAGTAAGTAACCTCTCTTCAGTTCATCAAGCGTTGCCGTCCAGAACAGTCCAGCAGAATCCATGAAAATCCCTCCAGAGTTTTCTATAACGATGATAGTATTATACAACATATACAATCATTGTTTGCATATTGATAGACTTATTCTCTATTAGTTTGATATATACTTTTAGTAATACACTCAGGACTTAACCAATGTGATTTCGTGCACGGGTGTAATGTGACTCTCAGCGACTATTAACTTAGGGGTAACTCTTGCAGATCAAATGGTTTTTGCCAGCACTTTTCTGGTAAGAGTGGTTGAGTAACCGCTGTCTGTGTAGATCTTCAAAGCAGATGTTCTGTCACTGGTTACTGAAAGCAATGCACTCTCTGCGTTTCTTGATTTCAGATAGCTTAGAGCTCTTGCCATAAGGGCCTTTGCAATTCCCATGTTTCGCCATTTCTTCATCACGAAGACCTCTTCGGTATAGTACTCTCTTTCGTTCTCCGGATACATCATGACGCTTCCTACAATGTCATCACTTTTGTCGAAGGCAGTCAGTAGAACTCCATTCCTTTTCCACTCAGGACGGTGGAAAAAATAGTGCAGGTACTTGTATTCAAGCGGCGAATCCTGAAAGCAGCTTTGCTCTGCCCGCAGGTACTCAAGCATTTCCGGTTCCTTTGAGGGTCTCCAGAGTCTTAAGTGAATTCCCTCAGGAAAAGGTATATCCGTAATCTCTTCATTCAGGTCTCTTTCCATATAGATGAAATCAAAAATATGGCTGAACCCATTATCCGCGAAGAAAGTTTCCATCTCAGTTTCGCTCTGATGAGTCCTGACACAGATTCGAGTTCCGGCCGCGCGAAAGAAGTTCGATGTAGAATCTCTTATAAGAGGGATTGAAGCCTCTAGCAGGCTGTTCATGGTATCGCGGTCCTCTCCATCCAATACCTTTATATCAAGCCAGACGCGGTGAAAGTATTTCTTTGTAAAATTTTGCCGTGCAAGAAACTTCGAAAATCCGATTACTTTATCGCCTTCCACTGCTAGCAGAATGTTTCTCCTCTTGTTCAACAGAGGGTTTTTTAGATCGTCAGTTCTAAATCTCTCAGCCAAAGGATATCTTGATTCGTAATTGTGTTGAATCGTCATTATTTCATCAGTCAGTTCCTTTGAAAATTGCATGATGTTCAACAATACCACCTCTGAAGAGAGTATAACAGAAGTATCTTACGGCCATTGAAAGTGTTAACTGGCTTAGCTAGGGACAAATATGGAAATAGTTCTGGTTGCGCTTGGTCTTGCTATGGATGCCTTCGCTGCATCGATATGTATAGGGCTGACACTGGACAGAGTTACTTCCAGAAGGCTGTTCAGGGTAGCATTCCACTTTGGATTCTTCCAGTTTCTAATGCCGATTATCGGCTGGTATTCAGGCAATGAATTTGGAGGGTTTGTCGAGAAATTTGACCACTGGATTGCCTTTGGACTGCTTTCGCTTGTGGGAACCAAAATGATACTCGAAGTCTTCGAAAAGAAAGATAGTCGTGAAAATGTTTGTAAAGACAGAACAAGGGGACTCCCACTGGTAGTAATGTCTCTCGCGACATCGATAGACGCTCTTGCTGTCGGAGCGGCCTACGCCTTTCTGAACAGGCCTATTATTGAAGTCGCAATCTTTACCGGTATCATAACCTCCACCCTATCCTTTCTTGGCATGAAGGGGGGTCAGAAAATCGGTGAGAAATTCGGAAAGATCATGGGCCTCTTCGGTGGTATTATTCTTCTCTCGCTTGGAGCGAAGATTCTCATTGAACATCTCGGCTGATTACAGAGCTTTACCTGGACAGCTTACTAATCTTCTCTGCAAGGTCCTCTCCAGACTCGAGGAGTCTTTGTTCCACCTCCTTCAATCCTTGCTTCAACTGCAATCCCTTATAAGTAACAGATCCGATTATTTTCCCACCTTTCTTCTCGACACTTCTTGAGAACCTGTTCATGGCCTTCTCGTTTGAATCTCCTGCTCCAACTCCAACAAGAAAGAGCTTCTTGTCTTTAAGATCAGCCTTCTTCAGAAGAGTATTCATCTGAGCCGACGGGTGCCACGCCCAAATTGGAGTCATAAGGACAACTGTGTCGCAGCTTTTCAAGTCTGGCAAAGGCTCCTTCAGTGGGGCACCAAAACCGAATATAGTTGCAAACATAGGCGGTTGCGTCTTTGAACTTCTGTCTTCGAGTTTGAAAGAGGTAAACCCGGTTTTCTCCGCAAAACGCTTTGCGATCATTTCTGTTGACCCGGTCTTGCTGTAGTAAACAATTGCTCCCTTCATGGAACTCCCTCCCTTTCATTTTCTTTTCAAGAACCTTCCTTTTGAGAACACTTGCGTGATTTCCAGATCGCTGTCAATTAATAGGAGATTTGCCTTTCTGCCCTCCCTTATCAATCCTATACCACTCGAATCGATTCCGTAAAAACGCGCTGGATTGACCGTAAAAAACCTCAACGCCTCAGAGATCTCAATACCATCTTCCTTTACCAATTTTGTGAAGGTTTTGAAAAGCGTGTCAACCGGACTCGATTCTATTCCAATCAGGTTCTTCTCATCGTCAAAGACGGGAAGTGAACCGAGTCCGTCGGAAGATACACAGAATCTTTCAACGGGCATCTTTCTTCTTGCAAGATCACTGAGAATCAAATGCGTATTGAACTCATCAGCTGTGAAGTCTATATAACCGCCCCTGTCCTTAGCCCAGTTAGTTCCTTCAATCAAAAGCCTCTCTGTTCTGTCTATGTGAGTCGGAATCAACTGTGTGGGATTCAGAGTGCCGTCCCGGGTTGCATCAAAAAGTGGAGAAAGCCGATCCTCTCCATCACCCAAGTGAAGTACCGTGACTCCTTTCTTGCCTGACAGCATACCTCCGACTCTCGCATCCATGGCAAGGCGCTGGAGTTCCAAGGCGCTAACGTTACTACTCCTGTGGTCGGAAATGGCGAGTTCTCCCACACCGACTATCTCCGGAATCAAGACAATATCTCTCATCAAATCGCCGGTAAGAGTCTTCAAAGGGTAGCGATACGACCCGGTAAGCATGTAAGCGTTGAGGCCATTGTCATTGAAGTCTCTCACCTTCGCAAGAAGCGAACTGTGATCTCTTGTAATACCATCCGTTCCAAGCATGCCTACCACTGTTGTCGTGCCAACTCTTATGAATTGCTCGGCATGACCCTCTGCAGTTCTTGTAGTAAAACCACCTTCACCTCCTCCACCTATAAGATGGACATGCCCGTCAACGAAACCGGGAACGGCCATTAATCTACTACAATCAATCACCTGTCCTCCCAGTCCAACAATATCTCTTTCGGGAAGGGAGTCTGCAATTTTCAGTATTCTTACGCCGCAAATCAAGATGTCTTTCTTTCCCTCATTCTCTGGAGAATAGACTGTCGCACTCTTGAGAAGAAAAAGCATTGACACCTCCTAAAATGATCTGATAGCTTCAATCACTCTGTCCATCATCAGATAGTAGTCCTCAAATGTTCTCTCTATGAGGATATCGGGCATGAATGCTTCCGAGGTGTCGGATGTAGTCTTCCACAGAACTGTAGAACAACTGACCTGTATTCTACTGTTTGGCAGAGTAAGTTTTCTAACCTCTCCGTAGTGCACAGGACTCCCACCTGTCGGTTCACCAACAAAGATCGATTTGGTTCTTTTGCTCATAGATATAGCATTCAGAATTGCTGAAGAGAATGTTCCTCTGTCGATTGCTACAAAGAGTTTTCCTTCTCTGTTCAACTTCCTGTCAAACATTACTCTAAGCATGAACGGTTCTAGCAGAAGGGAGTTTCCACCTCCGTTCTGCCGGATATCTAGCACAAGCTTCTCTACGGGATTTTTTCTGATAAAGGAGAACATATCGAAGTTGAAGAATAGGAAAGGCTTGCCCTTCTGGCTCTGGCATCTTCTGAAGTGAAAATGCAAGATCCTGGAGTCTGGACAGTATTCATACCAGTAGTTTTCGTTCTGCATTCGCTTTTCGGTATTACCTATTCGCTCCTGTAACAGCGATATCTCGCCTTCGACAGGAGTTATGGTAGAGGTGAAGATCTCTTCGTCCTTTTCGACCACGATCTCCAGTTCACCACGCCCATTTGCCAGACCGGCTGCTCTCATTATCTCGGCCGTTATGAAGTAGTTGGGCGCGGTCTCCTTCAAGCCCCAGTCGTTATCGTGAGCCACAAAGACAGAGAGTCGATCGAAGGCCTCTTCAGTTGAGAATCCGCCAACTTGCAGAATCTTTGTGTTCACGAGTCCAAGATGAGCTTCATCGGTAGCGATTATATAGACCCCGTCACTGAAGACATAAGGATAGACCGGATATCTATTCAGCATAGGCGAAGTATGAATAGCGGTATGACCGTCACCTATCAGAGCGACTATTCTGGTTAGTTCCGAGTAGATCTCGAACCACTCAAGTCCTTCTATGCGACTCTGAAGAGTTTCCATAGCAGAGGATATTTCAATTTCAGAAGTCTTGAAAAAGGGATCCGGGTGGGTCTTGAAGAGATTAACCTTTAGAAACTCTATGTCTTCCTTCCACTGGTCAGGAGTCAATGATTCAGGGCGAAATGTCGAAGCAAAAAGCGAAAGGGAACAGAGACAGAAGAACACCACTATAAGACTTTTAGTCACTCTCTTCCTCCTTTCAGACCTTAGAATATTCTACCACTTCGATGTGCGAAGAAGTCGCTTGCCGATAACCCGAAACGTGTAAATAGTAACTCGATCGCGCTATTGCGGAAGAGTTTATTAACAGATACTTTTCTTTGTTCTTAAACGGTATAGGTTAGCAAAGCCCTTGATGATGTAGAATCTATGGTAAAAGAAGTTTTTTCTCTGGATCGGTGATTATCAATTGAAGCATTGGAAGGCTATCTTAGTTATAACAACATTTTTGGGCTATGTCTTCATTTTGGAGCCCAATATACTTACAGTGACGAGGTTGACTCTTGCCGATGAAGGCGAAGAGACGGCTATAAAGCTTGCTTTCTTTGCCGATATTCATATCTGGACGAAAAAGCCTCTCTATTCGTCTCTCCTGAAAAGGCTTGAAGATGAAGACGTAGATCTTATTCTCTTTGGAGGAGATGTCCTTTCGCCATACACAAACATGAACTACTTTCGCGAACTCTTTATCGAGCTTGGAAGTATAGCCCCTATGTATTCAATATATGGAAACTGGGAAGAATCTGAGACGGGCATAGTCGATGCCGTCTTCAAGGAAGCAGCCATAAACGTACTTCATACCCGCTCTGCTCTGTTAGAAATTGGTGGCAAAAAGATTGGAATCACCGGCGTACCTTCACACCATTATTTCTCCTGGACGAGATTTCTCCCCGAGGGGGATTATGATCTTAAGATCCTGCTGATTCACGCCCCGAATTTGCTTGAGAAATTCCCGGATATTCTGAACAAGTTCGATCTCGTTCTCGCAGGACATACTCATGGCGGACAGTTCTATATCCCGTGGGTTACTGAGGCGCTCTTGAAGAGTGGAAGGGGATTCAGCGGAGATTTTTTTAGAGGCCTTTATGAGTATAACGATACTAAGATCTATGTCACGAGGGGCCTGGGGGGATGGTTTCCGGGAAGGTTAGCCAGCCCTCCTGAGCTGGTCATCATTGAATTCTGATCATTCGTATACGTAAAAGCTGAAGTGATATGATATTATTTTCTCGCTTTCACCAAGAGTGTCGTTGTTCAGAAAGTAAGTCGGGGTGAAAGCTGCCCACTGGCTTTTCAGAGTTCCCCAGGTCGTTGACGATGCGTCGCCAAGTATCTCCTTTATGACTTCGAACAACTCGACTCCTCTATGAACAACATAGGCTCTGTAAGTCCTTACCTCATCGTTGTTGTAGTAGATCACACGGTAATCTGAGTCAGCCACATCTCTTGCAATACTGGCCAGTGAAACGACTCCCTTAATTGAACCATCAGCATTTACTCCATCGGTCAGCGCGATTCTTTCGAGAGAGTCTGCAAGTAGTTTAATGTTACTGGATATCTTGGTAGCCTTTGCCTTGCGAGCAGCGTTTAGTGCTATAGGTGTAATTGTGGCGATCAACGCGGCAATAATCGAAAGTACTATTAGAAGTTCGACAAGAGAGAACCCTTTGCCTTCATCTTCGGTATTCTGTACCATGTAAACCTTCCTCCCCGGCATGGTGCAGTTATAAGCGATAATGCAATGTCATGCCAGAGACCGCGCAAAACAGGAGTTTTGAGATCCCTTGTTGAAACTAGTTACAGACCTCGATAATTATCGCTGTAGAATTGAGTTTCAAAATGCACTACTTTACTGTGAAACAGATTTCCGTGCCCTCTTGAAAGACATAGTTGCAATGGTATAATCTATCCATTATTGTCTCTCCTGATAGTCTATTGGAGGTTTTATATGTTCTTCGCAATACTTCCAGCCATTTTCTTTGGCTGGGCTTTAGGGGCAAACGATGCGGCAAATGTATATGGCACGGCTGTAACTTCTGGACTTGTCAAGTTCAAAGTGGCCGTTGTTTCTTCGGCGATTTTCATCCTCATTGGAGCTCTTCTTGAGGGCTCGCGAGGCCTTGCAACGATCTCAAGCGTAAGCACACAGACTGTTTTTACGGCGGTAGTCAGCACCATCGCCGCAGCGCTTTCAATGACCCTCATGACGTTCCTGGGCATTCCGGCATCTTCTTCACAGGCAATGATGGGCGCCATTCTGGGGATCGGTATTCTCAGGGGAACTGTTGACTGGTCGGTCCTGATAAAGGTTGTGATTTGCTGGATAGCTACTCCCATAGGAGCTGCTTTCGGGGGCTTTGCTCTTTACCGGATAGGCGCCTTCTTCTTCAGAAGAATAAACACTATTCAGGCACAGGATATCACTCTGAAAGTGGGAGCACTCTTTATTGGTGCTTACGGATCTTATGCCCTGGGAGCCAACAATGTGGCTAATGTTACCGGGCCGTTCGCCGGCATAATACCTCTTGAGATGGCTGCCCTCGTTGGCGGTCTAAGTATCGGGCTAGGCGTTATGACTTTCAGCAAACGGGTTATGTACACTGTTGGAAAACAGATAGTGCCACTGGAACCGTTTTCTGCAGTGATTGCTGTCCTCGCGCAGGCGATTACCGTGTGGATTTTCGCATTGATCGGTGTCCCTGTATCGACTTCTCAGGCTATAGTAGGAGCAGTGATCGGTGCAGGTATCGCACGAGGGTCGCGAAACATAAACTACAAAGTGGTCCGGAATATCGCGGTAGGATGGGTTCAAACCCCGATAATAGCAGGGCTTGTATCGCTGGGATTATATCTCTTGATAGACTCGCTGGCCAGAATTATCTGATGTAAAAGCTTAAACTCTTCTCTTTAGGACTATTATCTCCATCCTGTCGGAGCAGTCTTCGGAGAGATTTGCTATGTTTCCTATCGAGATCACCAGTTCTCGCAGTTGGCGCTTGCGGGAGAGCGGAATATCCATTTCGAAAATTCGCTTAACAAGTGCGCGTTCATGGCTGTCTTCAATATTCTCAAGCCTTTCTGTTTCCTTTATCTTTTCCTCAGCCTTGTCCAGTTCATTGAACAGATTTAGTGCCGCTTCTTGTGCGGCTCTATATGTTTCAATAGATAACTGAAGCTGCTTCAGCAGATCAGGTCTTATTCCTTCGGGAATGTCCATCTTCTGAAGAACGATCTGATCCACGACATTTTCGGCTTCATTTGCCACCATGTCAAAAGATTCAGCGAGACCAAGAAAATCGCCTCTGAAGTTTGGAAGGAAAGCTCCCTGATACATAGCGTTTTCCATTTCACGCCTTTTGGAATCGGCTGCCGATTCCATTTTGTGGACTTCTTCTGCATAAATATCTATCGATGTAGAGTCATTTGCCTGAACAGCAACGAAGACTTTTTCTAGATTCTCCAGGGTCTTAACTATCATGTCGAGATGCTCTTCAAACAATCCGATTATGGCTACTTCCTTCTTACCAAAGAACATAAGAGGTCCACCTCCAGGTTTTAGAATACCCATTAATCCACTAGAGCCGTTGCTTCCTCTCATAACATCACTTCCATCAAAAGGATTTGCATACATTTAAGAACCAGACCTCTAGTAGATTATATTACTTATATATTATCTCACTTTTATCCAGATATGTTTCAAGATTAGAAAAGCGGAGAGGTACCCTCTCCGCTTAAAGAGTGAAGAGCTAAAGGCGGTCTAGTTTACCGGGTTTATTATTACTATTCTTCCCTCCAGCTCTGGTGCTATGGTCCCGTGCTTAATTATGTACTCTGAAAAGACATCCCTCAGGAAGGACTTTGTCACTATTACCCTTCTCATGTCGAGGAACATGGTGAATTTGTCTCCTCCCCCCGTCAGGAAGTCATTTGCGGCCATAGTATACAATCTGTCCAATTCTATAGGCTTACCATTGGAGGTTACAGACTGCACCCTGCTGTAAGGAGGTTTAGATGCGTCAAAAGTGTATTCCAGACCGGATACCTGCAAGAACTGTCCAGCGGCCGCCGGATATGCAGATACCCCGTGTTCAAGCACTTCCCATACTTGTCTACCCGTAAGCTCAACGGAGACAACAAGGTTATCGAACGGCAGTACGGTGTATATGTCTTTTATGGTTAGATCACCGGCCTTAACACTTGCCCGGACACCGCCGCCATTCTGGATGGCAAAATCCGATCCGGTGAGCTCTCTAAGACTGTCTGCGATGGCATTAGCCAGATTCGATTCCTTGAGTCTCACTGTACCTCGTTCACCATCAAGATCGACTTCTGTTCTGCCTATGACTGTATCAAGCTTTTGATCAAGTGAGGCGATATAGCTGTTTGCGAGTTCTTCTACTTCGGGATCGGCAGGAAGATTCTCACTCAAGAAGACGTGTGCGAAATTCATTCCAATAATCTTTCCGTCAAAGAAGTTGAGATTTGTCTTTGAAATCAGTTCGGCATGTTTGCCAGACGAAATAACCCAGCTTCCATTAATGTTTTCGGGGAAAGCAACAACGTCTCTTCCACCCTCAAAGATAATGTCGTATCCGGGAACTTTCTGTGGGAGAATTCTATTTCCCGAATGCAGATGGGCAAGAGCGATCACCAGATCTGCCTGGGGTCTGACTTCTTCAAGAACTCTCTTTGCCGATGTGTACTGTTCCTCGAAAGTTATGCCCTCAACGTTTCTCGGATGCGTGTACCAGGCGCTGCTATCGTCTGTAAGCCCGACAATAGCAATTCTCATACCTGCTACTTCCTTTATTACGTATGGCAGGAGGAAGGGCAGCGGTTCGTCTTTGAAGAGCGTGTTGGCACTCAGGAACGGAAAGGTTGCAAGTCTGCTGTTTCTTTCCATAACGTTCAAAGGAAAATCGAAGTCATGATTTCCTAAGACCATTGCATCGTATCCCATCATGTTCATGATCTTTATTACGGGTTCGCCTTCAAAGAGATTGGCTACATTAGTATTATAGGGAGCATCTCCAACATCTAGAAGAAGAAGCGCTGACTGCATTTCTCTCTCCGAGTTCACATAATACGCCATCTTTTCCATTGCCCCGACGGCATATTTCGCACCACTCGGTTTGTAAGGCGCGATATGGCCGTGTATATCGGCGGTGGCCAGGAAGGTTACTATCGAGAACCTGGGATTGTCTACGAAGTTCGAAAGAATCTGTGCGGCTTCATCTCTCCTCAAAGGACGGTCGAGCTCCAGGAGCTGTGAGGGAACATAGACGAGCGAAATCAGTTCAGATGCGTAGTCAACGGGATCATCAACACCAAAGAGAACTTTCGCGACCGCCAGTCCAAATTCGGCCCCGGTTATTGCCGCAGACGGCCTCAAAAGATCGCTCTCCACATCAATTGCTCTTACCTTAACCAGCCCTTCAAGGAATTCCTCTGCGTAAGAGCCTACTGTATCTTTGGCTGAAGGTACAACGAAAGACTCGTCGATTACTCCAAGCGGATCGACGTAGATGAATTTCTTCTGTACTTCTTCGCTTACCTGCATCGGGAAGATAGGCGAAAGCTTGAAAGTCCTCACTATCCAGATTGCGGCGTCTGCTCTGGTGAGCGCGTCAGCAGGTCGGAAATAAGGACCATCGAGATCAACGATTCCTGCGTTCACAAGCTTCTCTACTGCCGCAGCATAAGGACTGGCTGCAACATCCAGCAAGCTGCCATCATGCACCGGGATTACCTCATGACCGCACCACTCGCAATCGCACTTGTAGCCGGTGACATAAGGATTGCTTGAAGTATCACCCAGGTTTGCCACAGATATAACGGAACAGAGAACAAGCATCAAGATCAAGACTGTTCTGGATCTACGCATTTTCATTCCTCCTCTTCTGAGATAAATTCTGCTGACACACTTCATTGTTCAATGCCTTGGCAACCCCCCGTGATTTTGGTTCATAAATCCACAAGACGCCTTGCCAGTTCGGCAGTATTTCTGTAAAGTTCTTTGAAGATTTCGTAGTAATCTCTGTACAGAGAGGCGGTGTCGGCTTCGGGAAGGACGGTTGATCTGAATTCAAGCCACTCCTTAATCCTTTCGGGTCTGTCTATCACACCAGTTCCGAGGCCTGCAAGAAAGCAATCGCCCAGTGGAGCTTCCACGTCTTTGGCAAGTCTCTTCATGCCAAACCCGGTTACGTCTGCCAGTATCTGTACCCAGAAGTCAGACCTCGCTACTCCTCCCACAATATAGCACTCACTGTCGAGTTCAATACCGGCTTTTGTTGCTTCTTCCATATTATGCTTAAGAGAGTAGGCAGTTGCTTCCAGTAATGCCCGGTAGACATGGGCTTTCGTATGATAGAGAGATAATCCGAGTATAGTCCCTCTTGCGTCTGGATCCCAGATCGGTGATCTCTCTCCCATGAAATAGGGAAGTACTACGAGACCTTCGCTGCCAATCTGTATGTTTTTTGCTTCGAGTTCTAGCAAAGAATACGCAGATATTCCGGTACGGTCCTGCACTTCCTTTTCGTACTGTCCAAACTGATCGCGGAACCATCTAGCAAGAGCTCCTGAAGTCGCGCTTCCTCCAAATGTGTACATTTTCTTGTCTTCGTAGACAACATATGGAAAGCTTATTAGTCCGGGCGTCAGGTTCTTCCCATCGTGAACGGTTCCCCAGCACATAGAAGTGCCGGCCATGGCAACGTGTTCGCCCTCTTCAAGTACCCCGGCGCTAAATTGGGCTACTGGAGCATCTATTCCTCCGGAGATCACTGGAGTACCTTCGAGAAGACCAGTGATCAAGGAAAACTCCGAATTGATGTAACCGGCGATATCCGAAGAGCGTATCAGTTTCTGGGGAAGTTTCTCCAAAGGAATGGATAAAGCCTCGCTCATCTCCTGAGACCACTGCCTTGTCCGAATATTCAGAAGCCCACCGATGTTTCCTGCGGAGGAGAAATCGGTAGACAACTCTCCGGTAAGTCGATAGATAACATAATCTTTGGGCGTCACAAATTGGAAGGTACGCCTCCATATATCTGGAAGGTTGTCCCGTATCCACATCATCTTTGTGAAGCCATAATATGAGTCTACGTAGTTTCCGGTTACTCCAAAGATCATCTCAAGCGGGATGTTTTCCTTCACCCATTGTGTTTGCTCTCGAGCACGTCGATCCATCCATATCAGGCAGGGGAAAATGGGATTAATATCTCTATCAACTGGGACTCCGGAACCTCCATAGAGACCGCTTATTGTGATTCCGGCAATTTCGCTGGCTTCCACTCCTGACTTTTCCACTGTCTCTCTCACTGTTTCGACAACCGCATCCAACCATACATCGGGCCATTGTTGAGCCCAGGTTGGTTTCGGAGTTATTACGCCGTACTCTCGAAAACTCTCAGAGACAACAGCACCGGAATCGGTGACCAAAATTGTCTTTGTTCCTTGAGTACCAATGTCTGTTCCCATCAAGTACATAGGATCACCCTTTCTCAGTTCTCTTATTTAGTAAGATTATACTGTCTTCTCTTCAAAAACAGATCTTTATGTCATTGCTCAGTATTACCGAAAAGCCCTTACTCTAAATGAGAGGAGTTTGACCAATCAACCAGCTCAACAGCTAATTCCGATTGTTCAACTAAGCATCTCAAAGTAGTTATGGAGCAGTTCCCCACACCGAATGCCGGGTTAGAGAAGAAGGCTTTTGTATCTACATTCCTGCAGACAAAGGGTACGCTGGCAGTAAGGAACCCGCCATGAGTAATCATGAGGACCCTCTTCTCAGGATTATCGAAAACTACGTTCTTCAAAGCGATTTTAAGACGGGCGATTATCTCGTTTTGACTCTCCCCGCCGGGGATTCTTTCATTACTGTTTCCGGAGATCCATTCAAGCATGACTCTCATGAAGGCAGCCTCGGCCTCTCTTTCTATTAGTTCGCCTTCAAGTTCGCCCACGCTGAACTCTCTGATTTCGTCGAGTACTATCGGTTCAATGCCCAGATGCGTTCCTACTATAGTAGCGGTTTCTACAGCTCTTGTTATAGGAGACGTGTAGATTCTGTCTATAGATTTCCCCCTGAGAACTCTGGCAGCGATTTCTGCCTGGTTCCGACCCGTTTCCGTAAGAGGATAACCTTCGTTTCCGTTGGCAAATATCCTGTCAACATTTGCTTGACTTTCACCGTGGCGCATTAGAAGAATTTCTGGCATAACCACCTCCGAGATGAATTTGGAGAGCTTGTGTCACTTCTCTGCGAATTCCGCAATGGAAGGCTACATTAGCAATCTTGAGCGACAGATCAAGCTACTCTCTGAGTTCTATAAGTGCATCCGATAAACGGGTTCTAGAGAAGCGTATCCTCTATTTCCAAACAGAAGATCTGCCAAAATCCACTGATTTTCCGGGACACCACGTCTCTGACACCCGCGTTCGATCTTCGCTGCACATTTGCGCAAAACACTGACAATCACAGTAGTCACTGCGCACATCACTCTTCGCGTGAAGACCCCTAACAAGTGACCTTCCTGAATATGTTATCACAACTGTATGATAGTCGAAGAATTCTCAAGTCTTGACCCTCAACCGTTGGGAAATATGACGCGGATTCGTTATAGAATATGAAGTAATGGAGATATAGAATCCGGGGGTGATTAGATGTTTAGTAGATTCAGAACTCTGTTGCTGATAGTTCTGCTTCTTATGATCTTAACCGTTCTTTCGAGTTGTATCCCTCTTCTGAAAAGAATACAGGTAACGATTACCAGTACACCTTTGCTGGACGAGCTAACTGTTGGCAAGAGAGAGAGAACACTTCCTTACACCTTCATGGTGCGCAAGGGTGAAAAAATCCAGGTCAGGGCACCCCTGGTACCCGGGTACGATTTTGTCGGGTGGCTCATTAACAACGAGCTCGACGAAGCTGCTAATATCGAGGTTTCGGTGGAAGACGCTACCCTTATAAAGGCAGTATACGCTCCCAAACTCGTAGATGAGAGGACTATCGGCGGAAAGGGCAATGAGTTCGGAGCCGGGATTTCGTTACTGGACTCATCAAGCCTGGCAGTAGGAATAACAACAGATTCTACCAATAGCGCTTTAATACTAAACAACCTTGGTGGAGCGGATTTCTGGACTTCTTCAATCTCATATGATACAGGTAAATTCGTTGTTGCTCCACAGAAGTCTTACGGGGGCAGTTCAGACGAATGGCTTTCCTCCATAGCAAGAATAACCGGTGGAACAATCTCTGCAGGCTGGACGATATCTGAAGATATTGATTTCAGCGGGAGCGGTTATCCGTATCGTGGAGGAGTCGACGGGTATGTCTTCATGTTGCAGGACGATGGCAAGCTCGCATGGCAGACATACATCGGAGGAAGCGGAGACGACTATATACATTCGGTAAGTATCACAGTGGGCGAAAGAATACTACTGGTGGGTTCCACGACCTCAAACGACGGTAACATGAAGGAGATCGGCTATCGCGCAAAGAAGGACGGCTGGGTTTCGCTGATGAGCTCTTATGGCACCGTAATTACAGGTTTTATGAAAGCGTTTGGCGGTACAGACGATGATGAACTCTTACACGGCATGCAGACTAGAGATGGCGGGTACATCCTCTGTGGCTACTCAAAATCGACCGATGGGGACCTAGCTAATGTCAACAGATCACTTGGCGAGGATTTATGGATTATAAGACTTAACCATAAACTGGAAATAGTCTGGCAGCGTCTGATGGGAGGTCAGAAGGATGAGAGGGCCCATGTCGTCAAGGAAGTTGACGGTGGATTCATAGTCGCAGGTTACACTACTTCAACTGGACGGGATATAACTGAAAACAAAGGTGGAAAAGATGTCTGGGTTTTGAAATTCAATTATGACGGTACCCTCCAGTGGAGCAGAACGCTTGGAGGTTCAAAGGATGAAGAGGCCTTCGACATAATTCAGACCGCAGATGGGGGATACGCTTTGTGTGGTTACACAGAGTCTGCTGACGGCGATATCAGAGTGAATAAGGGTAAGAGAGATCTCTGGGTGGTGAAGCTTGGTTCCGATGGTTTCCTGGAATGGGAGGCCACTTTTGGCGGCACCGACATCGACGAAGGGACAAGAATTGTTGAAACTGCTAAGAGAGAGTTGCTGGTTATAGGTACTACCTATTCTAACGACAGAGATGTTCTCAGCGGGCTGAACGGAAAAAGCGATGCGTGGCTTCTGAGACTTGGCAAGTAAGAACGTGGATTCGGAGCGGATGATGAAAGCGAGTACTGTTCTGGAAAGCGAAATCATAGAAATTCTGAAGCTTCAAGATTCCTGTCCAATATGCTACGCAAAATCGAAGGCAGTGGACAGCTGGATCTATGGGGCCTTCACTAATCTGCTGCACAATGAAGACGCGAGGACAAAGTTGAGAGAGGGTGGACTCTGTAGATATCATTCAGCCAGAATTACGGAGATGGCCAGAGAAAACTCGGATATTGGTAGCCTGGCTGTGACCGTTATCTTCAAAGAGATGCTGCTTGAGCAAAAGAGAATGTTGAAAGGAGACGCACGAAAGGGCTTTTTCAGGCGAAACAGAGAGTCTAATATCGGAAACTGTCATCTCTGCAGAATCGCCAGTGATACAGAGACGAGATATCTTAAAGGCTTTTACGGTTTTCTGTATTCTGAGAGTATTAGAAGGATGTACGAAGAATCGACTAATGTATTCTGTATAGACCACTCAGAAAGCCTGTTCAAAGTCCTCGGAACCTCCGAATCTCAATGGTTTGAGGACGTACAGAATAAGAAAATCGGTCTTCTACTCTCTGATCTGGAGCTTTACATTGGCAGACACGACTACAGAAACAGCGAACCTATCGGCGAAGAGAAAAAGGCCTGGTTAATCGCCTCAAAGATCATAGGTCAACTCTAAGAGAATCCATCTACTGAACATAATAAAGCGAGAACTCGCCGGTTCGCACAATTTGCTCTGTTTCAAAGTTGAATAGCAACCTCTCCGCAACGGCAACACCAAGATAGGGATGCACCTCAAGCATTTCTTCGATTTTTTCATACAGTTCTTCTGGTAATAGTCCCGGAAAGTCGCGTTCTTCTCCAGCTCTGAAAGGGTTCTCCAATAGCGAGAAATATGAGAGGTGTCCATCAACTATCTCGACCGGAGAGAAGTACAGATCCCGGTGTATCAGTTGCTCGGTATTGAGATCATAGATAGACACAGTTCGCGGCTCTGGAGCAGTTCCCGTGTCCACCAGAAGAATGTCATTGAAGATTCCCATAAGAAAGTTAGGACCTTCAGGTATTGAAAATGATGGCCTTTTGAAGAAACCGCTCTTGATGTCGTCGACAAACTCCCTTCGAAGTATCTTCAGAGTATAACCTGCGCTGGACGGAGATCTAAGTTCATAAACAACGTACTCCGAAAAGAGATAAGAACGAAGAAAGCCTGAATCAAGAAGAGTCTCAGGAGCTTCTGAACCCGAAACAATAGCAAAAATGCTAATAGCAGATAATACCAAAAGCGTCATGAGCAATAGTCCTTTTTTCAAATGACACCTCGTTTAAGTAAGGATATTGAATAGACTTCAACAGAGCTCAGATTGTTCCTCAACCTGACGAAAAATAGTGAAGGCCCTTTTCAGGGCCTTAGGAGGAAAGAATTATGGAAAGCTCCGGGGTGTTTCAGGAAAGCCATTAATCTCCGTTCAGTGTGATACTTCCATTGGATGTTCTTACTGTCAGGTTCAGTCCGGTTCCTCTGTTCAACTGTGCGTCAACCAGGTCCTTAGAGCGATTATTGAACGTCACTGATTGAAAGCCTTTCACTTCTATAGTTCCGTTTGACGTCTTCGCGTGTACCATACCGCTCGTTGTCCATGGAAGGCTCAGCACTGCCCTTCCATTGCTCGTGAAGATTTCGAGATCACCGGAAGGCTGTGACTGCAAATCAATCATAACGCTTCCGTTGCTCGTCTTAAGATAACTATTGCCGTAGAGATTACTCGAAGAGACCGAGTAATTGCCATTTGAGGTGACGGAGTTGACACTACCTTCAAAGTTCGAGATGGAGACACTTCCGTTGCTTGATCGAAGGACGCAATTGCCGGCTACACCTTCAATCTTTAGTGGCCCATTGGAAGTCGTTACACGGTAATCGTTATAGAGATCTGCGGGCAAGTAGATCGTCATGGATACTCCAAAGCTCACTCCCATAGTGAACCCTTCATGACTTATACCGATATTCAATTCCCCGGGGCTCTGTGTCCAGATGGCCTTCAAAGACTTTGAAAACTCCTTTACCTGTTCGCTTCCCATTCCCGATACGTGGGATACGCCTTCGATTCTCACGTAATCTCTATCCCAACCTACCAGGGAGATCGAACCATTCTGACTTTCAACTTTCAGTGTTCCCGCACTTAGCCTCTCGATATCACTGGTGAAGCTGCTTCTGATTACCGTTCTCGATATCAGTGAACAACCGCTTGACATGAATATAACCGTCGCTATCAAAACAAAAGCAATTGCTAGTCTTCGCATCGTTTCCTCCTAGATTCCCATGGTGTTTCTGAACATCTTAGACTGGATTTCTTTAGTCAGATCATCAAATTTTGATCTTCTTAGCAAATTTTTGTTGCTTTTCATACTCAACAACTCCTTATAGAGAGATACAACTATCTTTATATATAATATACTAAATAAAATTTGATTTGTCAATGGAATAATTTCAATTATCTATGGGTTGATTTATATTTATCCGACAATTTGTTCATTAATTGGATCTAGAAATCTATTTTATTTAATAATCTTATTCGAGTCCGACAGATGGATCTGGAAGGCGTATACATAAGAAAACGGGAGGTGAATACCTCCCGGAGAGTGTTATTCGCTCTGGAGCATCTACCTTCTGAAGAACCTCGATAATCTTCCACCGGTAAACTGCAGAACCTGACTTATGCTTACGAGGACTATTACTGCATACAATACTACGTCCCACTGAAATCTGTAGTAACCATAGTTAATCGCAAGCTGCCCCAATCCTCCCGCTCCAACTGCACCGGCAATGGCAGTATAGGTAACCAGATTTATGAGCAGTACGGTGACATTGCCAATCTGTTCGGGAAGTGTCTCGGGTATCAGTACCCTTAGTATAAGCTGACTTCTGTTGAGTCCCATTGAATCGGACGAGTCGATAATCCCTCGGGGTATCCCGTTAAATGAGTTTTCCGAGAGTCTTCCCATAAAGGGAATCGCGGCGATAGTCAAATTGAAGATCGCAGCATTTGGTCCGATGATCGTTCCCATAACGTTCTTAGTAACCGGTATGAGTAGAAGCACGAGTATGATAAAGGGAATCGACCTGAACACGTTCACAATCAGATCAAGGACGATATAAAGATTGCGAAACTTCACGGATTTCGAAAGAAGATATAAACAGACCCCTAGAGGAATACCGAAGAGAGTGGCGAGAAGTCCCGAAACGATAACCATGTAAAGGGTTTCGAGTGTGGCCTTAAGGATTTCGCCTGCCACTATACCACCTCCTCAAGAGAGTAAACCGAGTTTCTCAGTCTCTCTATGAACATCTCTTGCTGTTTTCCTTCGACACTAATTATCATCGCTCCAAACGGTCCGTGCTTAAGCTCTTCGATCTTTCCGTAAAGTATATTGATTGATACGTCCAGTTCTTTGGAAACCTTCCACATAACTGGCTCATGAGTCCTGTTGCCCCAAAAAAGGACTCTCAAAAGCTTCCCTTCCTTTCCGGCAAGTCTTCCGTTTATCTCGAGAGGTGTGCCAAAATCCCTCACCTCGTTCTTCTCGATCTTCACAAAGAACTCGTGAGCCGGCCCGTAGAATTCGAGCTTTCCGTTTTCCAGATAGGCTACCTTATCGCAAGTTTTCTTTATTACATCCATATCATGAGTAACAACGATAAAGGTCATACTGTGTCTTCTGTTTAATTCTACTACCAGGTCCAAAATCCTTCCTGTAGTCTTGGGATCAAGAGCCGATGTCGGCTCATCAAGCAGTATCATTCTCGGATCCATCACCAGCGCCCTCGCTATCGCTGCTCTCTGCTGTTCACCGCCGGATAGCTGAGATGGATAAGCCCTCAACCTATGGTTCAGCCCCAGCTCGCCGGCTATCTCCAGAACCTTTTTCTTTACAGACTTGCTGTCCATACCCTGAATTTTCAGCGGGAAGGCGATGTTTTGCAAAACGGTCCGGTTTCTGAATAGATTGAAACTCTGGAAGACGACACCGATCTTCTTTCGCATCTTCCTTATCTCGTCTTCGCGCAGACTAACGATGTTCTTTCCATCGAAATGGATCTCTCCGCTATCGACAGGCTGAAGAAGATTCAGGGTCCGGAGCAGGGAAGTCTTTCCTGCTCCGGAAAGCCCGACGATACCAACTATCTGACCTTCCTCTACAGAGAAACTGACATTATCCAGAATCTTTCTTCTTCCCGTCTTGTCTTCGAAGGAAAGGTTCAAATTGTTGACTGCCAGGATCAAAGTCATCACACCTCTCAGAATACCGGAACAACGGCTCCGCCATACTTCTCGTTTATGAAATCTCTGACTTTCTCTGTCTTGAGCGTTTCAACAAGCGCTGAGACCCACGCTTTGTCTTTGTCGGATTCGCGGATCGTTATGATATTTGCATAGGGAGACTCCGCACCTTCGATGAACTCGGCATCAACTGTCGCATTTAGGTTTATCGTCAAAGCGTAGTTTGTGTTTATGACCGCTCCGGCAACCGTTCTATCATCTGTGTAGACCCTTGGTATGAAGCCTGCTTCGATTTCCACGAATTTCAGTTGTCTGGGATTGGACTTGATGTCCAGAATCGTCGATTGCAGTTTCTCAGGATCTTTAAGCTCTATCAAGCCGTTGTTGTGAAGAAGTATCAAAGCGCGCCCTTCGTTCGTAGGATCATTCGGGATTGCGATTAGATCGCCCGCGACTAGTTCTTCAAGGGGTTTCTTGAGGAAGAACCCCATTGGTTCTACGTGTATCGCCGCGATCGATATCAGGTTCTTTATTCCTCTTTGAGATGTGAATGAAACCAGATACGGTACGTGCTGGAAGTAGTTTGCGTCGAGCTCACCTGTTGACAGTGCGATGTTTGGAAGCACATAATCATTGAAAACAACTATCTCGAGATCGTATCCCCTTTCCGCCAGATCGCTCTTTATAACTTCAAGAATCTCGGCATGTGGTATCGGTGTGGCTCCGATCTTGATTTTGGTCAGACCGAGAGCAGTAATAACAGTAGCCAGTAGAATCAACACAAAAAGCAGTTTCTTCACAAAAATCCCTCCCAAAATAAAAAGGGCGCCTCACATGAGACGCCCTGCTTCTATTTTTTCAGGTACAGCTAAGCACCCGAAGAAACAAGGGCGTTGCTGTACATCATCATTTCTTTTCTGGACTCTCCATACACAATGCGTAGTGTCATACAGTACCTCGCAAGTCAATTTGAAGAATTATAACCCGAAAGACCTTTCTACAACAATACCGGACTGTTAACAATTCTCAGCTGATTCTCAATTCCTTATCGAAGAAGGCTTTCCAGCAGTTTTTCAAAGTCTTAATAATGGGAGTTTCTCTTCGTGCTATTAGCGAAAGCCCAGTAATATCGTTTGAGACCGCTGGTTCAACTTCGACAGAGGAGGTCGTTACGCTCACCAATACTATCCCCTTCTCCGTTCTGCAAAAGCCCTTTATTCTGAGAATGTGGCTCTTCATTTCTTCCAGAAACCCTCTCAGCTTTTCCCGGTCCACTTCTCCTTCCCAGTTGAGAACTAAAGACTTCGGACGATTGGAAATACTGTCGCTAGAAACACCAGAATATCTGGAGCACTTCTTGTGCTCAGCTATTGGAAGCGTAACACCATGGGCCGCTTCATATATTGGAACTTCTGTAAGGCGAATGATCTCCTGTCTCACCCTTTCAGTATCCTTATCAGTTACCAGATCTACTTTGTTTATAATCACTATATCGCTTGAGACAATCTGCCTCTCAAGAACAGGAAACACCTCTTTGAGGGCGATATAATTACCCGCATCTACAATACAGTAGCTACGGGAATAACTTACATTGCCCGCGAGTGGCAGAAGTCTCTCGATATTCGACGGGTCAGACATTCCAGAAGTCTCAACGAAAATCATCTCCGGAGAGCTGACGAGCATGGACCTGAGAGCTTGTATGAACTCTCCCTCTTTGCAGACACAAAAGATAGATCCTCCGGCGATCTCATCCACATAATAAGCATCGCTGCGAAGAACTCGACTGTCGATGGCGACACTTCCAAAATCATTCACTATTATTCCGGTTCTAAGACCGACAGATTCATTGAGAAGGTTTTTCAAGAAAGTTGTTTTTCCCGACCCGAGAAATCCGGTCACTAGAACAAGCTCAGGAATCGATGAGTCGTTTGATTTCACCGAAAAACTCCCTCCTATCGGGGATTACTGAAGAGTACTTCAACTTCCCATTTATGTAGATCGAAGGCAGATTTCTGACTCCCATCGCCTTTGCTCTGGCTATGTTTTCGCGTACCGTCGATTTGTACTCCACCACCTCTACTAGATCTCCAAACTCCTCGATTGCGAGTCTGGCAACACTCATCATATACGTACAAGCGGCACATGTTGCCGAATCGAGCGTGAAAACTTCGATCAAGGGTCTAGGCAGATTCTTATAGTCCGGAAGTTCTATATTGACATCCGTATCATCCGCCTCGTAGTTTTCGAGGATTCTCTTTGCGTTTTCCATGTCGCTTACCGTTTGTTGAACAGCGATAGCATTCTCGATTGGGATATCGTACGGCATATCGCAGCCCGGCGCGACGATATATCTTTCCGTTCCGAGCTTCTCAATCAAATCGACAACATACTTGATATTGTCCTGTTGCGTTCCATAGAGCATGGTTGTTGTCAGAGGAATGTTCCCTCCGATCACAATATCGTATCTGTCTGTTATAGCCTTTGCAGAAGACAGGTCGATGTTCTCATCGACGAAGATCGAGTCAGTCCCGGTCTGGCACATTAGCTCAATATTCTTTGTGGCGTCGCCACACACAAAGAAAGAGCTCTTGACACCACAGGACTTTACATGTCTAAAAAGCTCGCCGAATACCTTCAGAAGACTTCTCTGAAAGTGTCTGGGAGAAATCTGTGATACAAGAGGGTCGACAAAGGCAATGACATCCATCCCCGCTCTGACATACATATCGGTCATGGCTATACATACATCCTTAGTGTATGAGAGTAGTCTTTCCGTGTATTCCGCGTCTTCAATGAGATCCATGAAGAAATCGGTCCCCCTCAGATGTGACGCTAGAGTGAGGGGACCGCAAATCAAACCGAAGAGGGCCGTCCTGTCCCCAACTTCTCTCTTCATATCATTCATGACTTCGAGAACCATAGGAATCCTTCCGGAACTCTCGTCGAGAACTCTCGCCGGAATCTCCTTGTTGCCTTTCAACGGATGGCTGCATACCGAAGGTGGATTATGGTCACTCCAGACCAGTTCACATCCTAAGGCCTCGGCTTCAAGTTGAAGATCAAATAGTACGGGCTGCCCATCGGGCCTGTACAATCTGTTAACCTCAAGCAGAGACTCCAGAAGTTTTCTCTTATCCTTCAAGACCTCGATAGCCATATAACTCTTCAATTTACCGGCATGGATTCCGGCAAAAGGTACCCAAGGAGCTCGCGATACAGGCTTTCTCTCAAGAGAATCAAAAAGTAGTTTCTTCCCGGAGTCCGAACCCGTTATCAATTCCATATTGAGCCCTCCCTTGCCTTTGATTAGACAATTGTATCAAAAAAGAGACCCCGAAGGGTCTCTCAATCTATGATAAAGTCAGCTAAGCTTCTCGCTGTCAAGGCTTACCACAATGAAAGGTTTGCCATTGCCGTCTTCAGAATAGTTTACCTTTAGGACGCGACAACTCGTCGTCTTCTGATCTTTGCAGAGCATGAAGACGAAAGAGCAATTACGAGACTTCCCCTTCATCAATTCCATCTTCAACTTCTCCAGGAGACTCGAAAAACGTTTCTCTTCCTTCTGGCCATACATTCTAGAGACTTCGTCGGTTTGCACGACTTCCTTCCATACTTTTTCGGTAAGCATTACTGGAAGCTTAATCCCGTATGACTTAGCGAAAGGCGTTGCATCAATTCTGCCCTGATCTGTCACTCTTAAGCGTCCGGAATTGACGGACACCTCTGCATTGCCCATCTTGAGCACCTCCTCTGCCGTTATCTTAAGATAACATTCGTTCCAAAGAACGGCAAGGACCCGAGTTCAATAATGAGAGGGTTTAGAAGTGTTTAGATGGCTTTTTCTGCGAGATGCTGCAGAAAACTCTTATAAGAGATGCTAATCCCCGATTATCTTTATTAGGACTCTCTTTCGTCTCTTTCCATCGAGTTCGTAGTAGAAAATTGTCTCCCACGGACCAAAATCCAGTTTACCGTCTGTAATAGCTACGACAACTTCTCTACCCATTACAGTACGTTTTAGATGGGCATCGGCATTGTCCTCGAATCCATTATGAGCGTACCTAGAATGCGGCATTTCCGGTGCGAGCTCTTCGAGCCACCTCTCAAAATCGCTGTGTAAACCAGATTCATTATCGTTTATGAAGACGCTCGCCGTGATGTGCATAGCGTTGACCAGAAGCAGTCCTTCGCGTATCCCGCTCTCACGAAGAGCCTGCTCAACCTGTGGTGTGATATTGATTATCTCTCTCCTTGTATCCGTGTTGAAGAACAGCTCTTTTCTGAAAGACTTCAAGAGTCTTCACCTCCCAGTGATTGTGGTTAGAAAACATAAGGTATTAGTCGCCAGGTTTTGGCCGAATACTCTCTATACTGTTCGCCGAAAATCCTAAGGAGATTTCTCTCTTCAATGATTATTCTGTAAATAACTCCCGTTGTTGGAAGAAAGAAGGCAAGCAATGAGCTCAAAGGATAGTTGAAAACAAGGGCTACACCTAGAAATCCTAGAATCTCGGAAGCATAAGCAGGGTGTCTTATCAGCCGAAAAAGCCCTCCAGTATGCAGCTTCTGATCAGGAAGCGCTCCCACATCTATGGCGAAGGCCGGTCCTAACTGACGAACAACAAAATACCGGACAATCACGGCGAAAATCATCATGAGAATACCAAGATACCTGTACCAGTTGAAATGCATAAGGAATGCTTCTTTTGAACTTCCATCGACAAGAACGGCTCCACACATACCGGCCAGCACAAAAGCAAGCATAATGTACTTCGATCTTTTCTCTTGAAGCCTCTCACTTACTTTCCTGTTGTGAAAGACAAACAGATAAATGTCAAAACCAACCCAGATAAAGAGAACCACAAAGAATAACCTCTGACCTGACATCAAAACCTCCTGCAACGGCAATTCAGGACAATTCTAACATCTCTGAGCTGTGTTGGTTTATATGCATGAGAGATCTCCTCTACGGAAGAGCGCTTCACAATTAATTACCTATTGATAACATGAGCTTAGCAATACAGGCGTAGAATATTTTACCGACCGGTAAGTAAAAATATATAGGGGGTGTTATTCATGGGTATCGTAGAAAGCATGAAAGCTTCCATGCTGAGGCAGGCAGGAAAGTTTGTAGGTTCCCTTGTCAGGAATTCTTCGACTGAGAATATTGGCCGTCTCTTTGGAACAGTTGCAGCTCTTAGTAAAGAACCTACCAAGAGCGGTCTGAAGAAGCTTACTCAAATGGCAAAAGATGAACATCCAATGATTGTCTCATGGCAGAGAGTTTTCCAGAGATCCAGTCCCAAGGCTGTAGAGAAGGCTATGACCAATCTAGTCGTGAACGAGTTTGCGCTGGGAGAAAAGATTCGTCAGGAGAAAATGCTTGAGCACGAAGTAGTTATTCCTAAGCTTCTCGTGCTGAGTCCGACTTACGCCTGCAATCTTAACTGCGTTGGCTGTTACGCTGGTCTTTACGGCCGTAAGTATCAGCTTTCAAAGGAAGAAGTGAGCTCAATTATAAGGCAGGCTAACGAACTTGGCATCTACTTCTTCATAGTTACCGGTGGTGAACCTTTCGTGTGGCCGCATCTTCTCGAGATCTTCGAGGAATTCAACGACTCATACTTCCAGGTTTACACCAACGGAACACTCATAACTAAGGAAGTGGCTGCAAAGCTCGCGGAGCTTGGAAATGCCACCTTTGCAGTTTCCGTAGAGGGTTTTGAAGGCGAGACCGACTGGAGAAGGGGCAGGGGAGTATTCGAGAAAATCAAGACGGCCTGGGCTAACCTCAGGGAAGCGGGAGTAATCTATGGAACCTCAGTCACTGCAACCAGACTAAATCACGACGTAATGATGAAAGACGAATTCTGGCAGTTCTTGAAGGACGAGGGCGTGGCTTATGCGTGGGTCTTCCAGTTTATGCCAGTCGGCATGAACCCATCGATGGATCTTGTGCCGACTCCAGAGCAGCGTTATGAGAGATTCTTCAAAACAGAAGAAGAGAGATTGGGTGGAGATTTTGCATTCGTTGCGGACTTCTGGAATCACGGTTTTCTCACTAACGGGTGTCTGGCCGCAGGTTCAAAGTATCTTCATATCAACGCAAAAGGCTATGTTGAGCCCTGTGTCTTCCAGCAGTTCGCTGTCGACAGTATAAGAGAGAAGAGTCTCCTGGAGATTCTTAAGTCGCCTTTCTTCACAGCTTACAAGAGAATGGTTCCTTACAGCAACAATCTCTTCAGACCATGCCCGATCATCGACAATCCGAAGGTTCTAAGGGCTATGGTAAACAAATTCAATGCAATTCCCCAGCACGATGGAAGCGAGAACGTGGTGACAGAACTCGCAGGCCAGCTCGACGAACTGGCTGAAGGCTGGAGCAAGTATGCCGACAAGCTGTACTATGAAGAGGGGTATGCTGAAACGCATCCTGCTCACAGAGGTGTGTACGATTTCGAAGTCAGAATGAGAAAGTACGCTAACAACGAGGAAAAGCTCGCAATCGACAAAAAACCCTGAGGAAGGTGGTGAATCCGGTGCGCTCCAGTTTGTCTTCTAAAGAGAGAATAATAAGAGCAGCCCGGAAGGCCTTCGCCGATAGAGGTCGCGACGGAGTCAGTATGTCGGAGATTGCCAAGATTGCAGGAGTGAAGAAGGCCTTGATATACTATTATTTTCCGAGCAAAGAGGATCTGTTTTATGAAGTATGGCGTTATTCACTCGATGAGCTCGAAGACCATATCTTTCTTGGAACGGAGAATGACAACGTCTATCTCTCGAAGATCAAGAAGATACTCAAGCTGTATATCGACTTCATCACTAACAAGAACGAAGTCAAAAGAATGATGGACCAGGAACGCGCCAACCTTTCAAGGGAAGACATCGAATCCTGGGAAAGGGTCAGAAGCAGGTACAAGTCACTCAAGAGCAGGCTCTCGTCAGTGATTAGTGATGCTAAGACGGCTCATGAGATCTCTAGTGACGTAGATCCCGATAGTACGGCCGATCTTATACTTAACGGCTTCAGCATAACAGAGGATCCGGAAGGACTGGAGAGTATTAGGGAGATAATCTGGAGAGGCTTGATAAGCAACTCTGAAGAGTAGGAGGGACGTCCGTCCCTCCTACTTTATCTGTCTTCTCTTGAAATCAAGGGCCTCTCTAAATCTTGAATATCTTTCCTCGAATTTGCTGCCGGATATCTCAAGGAACTTCATGTATAGCATATCGCAGATCATTAACTGAACTACTCTGGTTATCAAACCGCCCTCCAAAAAGACCAGTTTTGAGTAGTAGCTCTCCAGAGCTATGTTGGAGTAGGTTGAAAGCTTTGAGCCACCAGGAGTGATCGATATGACGAAGGCACCCGACTTTTTCGAGAAATTTAGAGCATCGAGGAGGTCTTTTGAGGTTCCGGTTCCTGAAATGGCTACTATAACCGATTCTTTGTCGAGATTGTAAGCAGAAATAATCTGTTCGTAACCGTTTTCTAGGATCTGAACTCTCTTTCCACTTTGGAGCATCTTCAAGTACAAGTCATGTCCGGCGACGGAATCGAAGCCAAATGAGTAAATATCGATGTTCACCGCGCCTTCTAAGGCCTGAGCGGCACGAAGCAATGTATTCTCGTCCAAACGCGCATAAGCTTCCACTATCGTTGATGACACGAGTTCTTCATAAGCTTCGAGATCTTTAACGAGCACAGATGACTTTTCCCTATGAACCAGTAGATTCAACTCGCTGGCCAGAGCCAGTCGCAACTGAGAGTAACCGTTGTATCCTAGCTTTCGTGAGGTCTTTACTATCATAGACGGCGAAACTTTGACGGCTCTTGATAGCTCGTATACAGAAAGCTCCAGACAGTATTCGGGATTTGCCAGAACATAATCGATAATTCTCTCTTCAGTCTCTGTAAGTAGATGAAGGTTTTCATTGTATGACTGGATGATACTTCCCATAAATTACCTCGTCGGCAGACCGTTTTCCTCTATATATTCATACCATTGCAGCATCTTCACTCTAATGTCCTCGGGTACATTTTTGATATAGTCGGGATCATCGTGCGTAAAGTCTATCATGCCTTCGACTATTCCCACTCTTTGATTCGTTCCGTAAGCTATCTCTCCCTTGCTCGCCCGGGTAATCGTTTCTCTGATCAGTAAATCTATGTGCTTTAGAAAACTCGCCAGAATCACGCCGGGATTCAGATGAATTGAGTTAGAATCAACGGTAAGGACGTATTTTCCACGCCTTGCAGCCTCTTCTATCGCCCCTATACCACTGCCTCCAGCTATGAGCAGTATAACATCTGCTCCGCTCTCGAACTGTCTGGATGCCAGCTCCTTTCCCCTTGTCGGATCTGACCAACTGCCGACGATCCCGAAGAGAAGATTTGCATCCTGATCCACGGTTTTGAGTCCTAACTCATAGGAAGGTCTCATTATGTTGTTCATTGCAGGATACGTATCTCCGGCTATAAGCCCCACTGTTTTCTGGGAGTTGGTACCCGGTATCCCCGAGGTAGTGATCATACCGGCAAGAAGGCCGGCGAGGAAAGTCATTTCATCGTCTCTGAAAGCTACGGAATAAGTGTTTGGAAGTGGCGAATCGATTGCCCCGTCTAGAAGCACAAATTTTGTGTCGGGAAAGGCCAGAGCTACATTTCGCACACTGGAAGGCATTCCCTCTGTGAAGGTTATAAGGAGGTCATATCTGCCAGTCGCAGCCATACCCCTCAAGTGAGACTCCCACCGGGACTGGTTATACCCGGCCTCTACGATTCTCACTTCGATGCTGTCGCTTGCAGCTTCCAACGCCCCTTTCTGAACCAGTTCGTAGATTGCATTTCCTCCGATTTCACCGGTAATCATTACTCCAACTCTGAAAGGGGTTGCAAAGACAGTAATTGAAAGTGCTATCACCAAGACATTTAGGATTATCTTCATATAAACTCTCCTCTCGAGTAGAATCATATAGATTATACTCTGAGAGAATGAAGTTTACAATCATGAGAATTTATTTCACTAAACGCTTCTGGTGTTCGTTTCTTCTTTGGGGCTCACGGGTTTGATCACTTCGCGCTACATATTCGGTGAAACACTCTCCAGAGGCCTTTCCCTGACATAACCTAGAAACCTGTTTATGTTGCCGTCTATGAGTCTTGCAACCTCCAGTGGATCAATGAGCCAGTGCAAGTAGTATTCATCTACAAGGATCGAGACTTTTTGGCTAATATCCTCCACAGGCTTTCCTGCCATATACGAGTGGTAGGCGTAAGACCATACATGTGGAGTCCTGGGGCTCCTGGTATTGATATCTTCAAGGTTCATAGCCGCGATTTTCTCATACTCTTCTCTGAAGTCGCCCGGGCTGTCCACCCTCCATCCCTCGTCTGTCCATACGAAAAATCTTCTGAAGACAGAGAGCTCTGTGATTTCGAGCGCGTTGACCATGTGATCGTCAATAGCCAGCAGTTCCGTCGAGCCATTTCCATCGATATCGATGACTATACTGCTCTGGCGTGGATCAAGCGCCACGGTTAGAGTGAAGATGCCCGAATCTACCGCCGAAAGAAAGAAGGCTCCAAGTGGAGTGGAATACTCGCCTGTAAGAAATCGAAAAACTGCCGTTGAACTACCTTTTACTGGAGTGTCGATAGCTATAAGAGGTCTAAGGATGGTCTTGGCTGAAAGCGTTTCGATCAGAGTTCCGTCTCTATGGAAACTCACTATATCCGGTATTCCAAGGGCTATGTTTCCCGGTTCAAAGAACATGTCCACTCCGCCTGGCAAAGGGCCACCTTCGTAATCTATGAATACCGCAGGGATATGTGCCGTTGTACTGGTGGAAGAGGCGCTGTTTGGTCTATCCAATATCGGCGGCATATCGCTTTCAATTAAGGTTCCGGTTGAGTACCCTGATTCTTCAAATATATCAAAGACACTTGACTCACTGTTGAAGAAAGCTTCCATCTTAAGCAGATCATCGAATGATTCCAGTTCAAGTATCATTCTGGCAAGCTCATCCTGTAATGTGGAGGTAGCATCGGACGCATCAACACTATTGTCGCGTGCGACCAGACCGATTGATAGAATAAAGAAGACTGATAAGCAAATGAATAATCTGACGGAAATCTCTCTCATGTCAATCAAATTCTCCTCTATATATTATACCTCTTCTTCTCCGGGATGCTCAGTTGAATAAATCGGAATTGTAGTGCTATAATAATCTTGATCAAGAGGGAGGTGGTGCATATGAAGAATAATACTTTCGTGTCTTTTAACCCCACGGGTTCTGGCACCACTATCTTAATGGTCAGATTTCGGTAATACCGTCTAAGACTCCGATTATTTGGACCATGGGTAGCACCAGAGCCTGTGGTCTATTGTTTAAGAAACCATCTAATCGGAGGTTGATATGAAAGGCGAAATCGTTAACGTACAGAAGGGTATGTACCATGTAATGTCAGAGAACGGTGATCTTCTGAGATGTCTTCTAAGAGGTAAGCTTCTTAAGCTTGAAAGGACTGAGAAAGCAATCCTATCTGTTGGTGATGAAGTGCTCTTTGAGCTCCTTCAGAAAGACCAGGGAATCATAAAAGAGATCCTCCCGAGAAGGAGTTACCTCTCCCGGAAGGGAGCAGGCAAAAAAGGCAGGCATCTGGAACAGGTTATAGCGGCCAACGTAGATCAAGTGATGATAGTCGTTTCTGTCAAGAATCCCCCTTACAGGAAGAGTCTCATAGAAAGATATATGACTTCAGCCAGAAGCTCCAATCTGGACACTCTTGTAGTCTTCAACAAGAGTGACCTGGGAATCAACGAAGAGGTCCTTTCTGACGCAGAACAGTTCAACTCGGGAGACCTGATCGTATTCTTCACCAGTACTGTAAATGGAAGTGGTATAGAAGAACTTAAGGCTTGCCTGAAGGGAAAGTCGACCGTTCTTGCCGGCAGCTCCGGCGTTGGGAAATCCTCTCTTGTTAATGTACTGCTGGGAAGCGCTTCGGCAGAAATTGGCGAAGTCAGCAGTTCCACAAGCAAGGGAAAGCACACTACAACTTCTTCTCGTGTATACTACCTTCCTGATGGGGGCAAGATCTTCGATATTCCAGGAATGCGCGAATTTGCCGTCAGTGAAAAAGACGGGCTGGATGAAGCCTTTAGCGACATTGTAGAACTTTCCAGAAACTGTCGCTTCAACGATTGCTCCCATACAGTGGAACCCGGGTGTGCCGTCCTCGAAGCTGTCGATAAGGGACTACTGGAGAGAAGACGACTGAGAAACTATATCAGAATCAAGACTCATGAATAAGGCCCGGAAATCCGGGCCTTTTTGGATCTGAAGTAAGCTGGTGGAGGCGGCGAGAGTCGAACTCGCGTCCGAAACCAAATTCCCTGCAGGGTCTCCGAGCGCAGCCAGCAATCTCTGTCGGTGGCCATAACTTTGCTGGCAGGGTCTGACCACCCGAGCTCCTTAGTTTCCCCGCATTCCCGGAGCAAAGATACGGGTGAGGTTCGATTTTTTGACGTCATTCATGGCCCATCGAACCACCAAGCCAATCAGACGGCTACTTAATTATTAAGCAGCTAGTGCAAATTCATTGTTGGCATTTCTATTTGTCCGGTTTTTTTACGCGGCTCCGGAACCTCGACTCGCTCCTGCAGGTGCATTGACCCCGTCGAAACCGTTTCGCCCCCAAATATATATTATATCATTTCTGTTCGGTTGTGTTCGTTATGCCGTACTTCTCAAGCTTATAGTAAAGGCTCCTTATACTTATTCCGAGCTCTTTCGCAGCCATTGTCTTGTTCCAGGAGTTTCTTTCAATGCTCGCCCTGATCACGCTCTCTTCGAAGTCCGAAATCAGCCTCCCAAGTTTTCCTTGCGGAATACTATCCTGAAGCTTAGTCTCGGCAGGAAAACCTTGAAGATGGGCAGGCTTGATAGTGCGCTCATCGAGTTCCATAATAATCATAGCCCTTCCAATTACATTTTCGAGTTCCCGGACGTTTCCGGGCCAACTGTATCCCTGAAGCAGCTTTATGACTTCGGGTTCGATTCTCTTCACCATTCTACCGTACTCCTGGTTCAATCTTATCATTATCAGATGAGCTATCTCGGGCAGGTCTTCTATATGATCCTTCAGAGAAGGAATCAGAATCGGCACTACATTTAGTCTGTAGTACAAATCAGACAGAAACTCGCCCTTTTCTACAAGCCTATCGAGCTCGACGTTAGAAGCAGCGATTACTCGCACGTCGAGCTTTACCGACGTGTTTCCTCCGAGCGGTTTTATTTCTCGATCCTGAAGAAACCTCAGAAACTTGGATTGCACGGCAAGGCTCATCTTTCCAACTTCATCAAGAAAGACGGTCCCTCCATTTGCCTCTTGAAGGAGTCCCTTCTTACCGCCGCGGCGCGCACCAGTAAAGGCACCGTCTACATAACCGAAGAGTTCAGATTCCAGAAGGCTCTCAGGTAATGCAGCACAGTTGACGCTTATGAAGCTCGCTCCCTTTCTGTCGCTGCAATTGTGGATTGCGTGCGCAAACAGTTCTTTTCCTGTTCCGCTCTGTCCACACAGAAGAACTGTAGCTCTAGTTCCAGAAACCTTGATTGCCTGATCCACTGCAGTCTTCATATGTCTGGAAGAACCGGCTATATCATCAAACGTGTACTTTGCCTTCACGTGACGTAAGAGTCTCCTTGCGTCTTCAAGCTCCCGTGCAAGTCTCTCTATTTCCGATATGTCGTGGACTACACCCACACTGCCCTTGAACTTGCCTTTCACGAAGAGGGGAGTGACGTTAACGAGTACTTCTTTTCTTCCAGGACCGACCTTCAACCTTGCGTTAAAGATAGCCTCTCTTGTCCTCGCAACCTCTAGATGCAGAGAAGAGCCCTCGGCAATATCAACGGTTGCAATCTTGCCGACAACAAACTCGGCACTCATTCCAGTTATTCTAGTATAAGCCTTGTTAACAAGAAAAATCTTCCCTTTTTCGTCGGCTACGGAAATCGCATCGTGAGTGGCGTCGATTATGGCCGTGAGTAACGACTCCATTTCCTTGTGATTTATCACCTCTTCGGCCATTCGCTCGACGTTCGTCATATCCCTGAATACTGCCATTGCCGCAAATACCTTTCCTTCGCTATCTAAGAGAGGAAAACGAGAAGTAACGATTGTCTTGTTATGAAGGTACTGGATTCTGTTGATCTCGGAAATCCCGCTTCTCAGGACTATATGAAGTCTCGTGTTGGGAATCGTAGCGACTACCGGTCTGTCTTCGGTATCGTTTCTCTTCAATCCCAGTATTCTCAGAGCCTCTTCATTTATGAAAGAGATTTTCTCCTGGCTATCGATAACTATAATGCCCTCAAAGAGCGAGTTAATAATCTTCTCGAATAGCTCGTTATTAATCATGTTAACCTCTGAATCTCCCATCGGTCGGCGCTGCGTTTGCAAGAGCGTTGAAGAGTCTCACGAAGTCATCAACGCAAAGCTCTTCTGCTCTTACAGATGCGCCGATACCGCAATCCAGTAGAAGCCTTTCCGGATCATTGGCAACGGCCTTCAGATTGTTCTTCAGTTTCTTCCTGCGTTGAGCAAAGCAAGCTCTGACGAAGCTCCGGTATTCGTTGCGCTTTTCAAAGACCACATAAGGCGAAGACAGAAGCTTTAGCTCTATTACTGTCGAATCTACATCGGGTTCAGGAAAGAACTCTTTTCTGGAAACCTGGAAGAGACTATTCACCAGGGCGAAAGTCCTGACATTGACTGTCAGAATTCCATACTCCTTTGTACCCGGAGAAGCCGTCAGCCTATCGGCATACTCTTTCTGAACCATCAGCAAGGCGCTGCAAAAAACCGGCCCCTCAAACATTATTCGCTCTATGATCGGTGAAGTGATGTAGTAAGGGATATTCGCTACATAACTTATTCCGTCTGGAAGTTCGGCGATATCGGCCTTGAGAAAATCCTCGTATAGAATCTGACATCTAGATCCTTCAAGCCTTCTATTCTGCTCGGCAAACCTTCTGTCTATTTCATAACCTGTGACTTTGAATCCTCTTTCGAGCATGACCTTCGTGAGCGTGCCCGATCCGACACCAATCTCAACTACCGGGAAATCTATATCGGCAACAGTTTCGGCGTATTCAACTATCCTCCTGGCAACTCTTTCACCCTTCAGGAAATTCTGACCCAGGGCTTTGTTTAGCCTTATGTTAATAGATTTCTCCGGCAATTCTATCCTCCATTCTCTGTACAGACCAGAAGTACAGTTTCTGATATCTATGAACGAAAAACCCGTCTTGAAGACGGGTCGCCCGAACTCTGGCGGAGAGAGTGGGATTTGAACCCACGGACGAGTTGTGCTCGTCATACGCTCTCCAGGCGTACGCCTTCGACCGCTCGGCCATCTCTCCAACACAGACAATTATATAGATCATAGTTTAAGTTGTCAATGATATTATGTGGTAAACTAATCGGTAGGTATAGAAATGTTGAGTATGGGGGAAAAGATGAAGAAACTATTCGGAACGGACGGGATCAGAGGTATAATAAACGAAGAGCTTACTCCTGAACTTGCAATGAAGCTCGGAAACGCAATCGGAAGATTCTATCTTGGAAAGTACAGCAACCTGATCATCGCGAAAGACACGAGAAGCTCGGGAGATCTTCTTGAGAATGCGATGGCAGCCGGAGCGGCTTCGGCAGGCATGAATGTCGATTTTGCCGGAGTGATGCCAACACCGGCGCTCGCTTTTGCCAGCAAAAAGACCAGGACGCTTGGCGCAGTTATATCGGCTTCCCATAATCCCGCAGTTTACAATGGTATAAAAGTACTTGCAAATGGTATGAAGATTTCAGACGAAGATGAGGTTGAACTCGAGAATCTGATCATCAACAAACCCTTTCACTATACAGTCTATTCCAGAGTCGGAAAGACGAGGTTTGTGGGATCATACTGTGATGAATATATAGAATACATAACAGGCATATTCGGTGAGGCTGAGTTCCCAGAATATAAGGTGTATGTCGACGGTGCAAACGGTGCTATTTCTGCCGTGATAAGGCCCGTATATGAAGCTCTGGGCATAAAAGCCGATTACAGGGGAATGGATCCCGACGGGATAAATATAAACGATGACTGCGGCTCTTTGCATCCCGAGTTTCTTGGGGAAGTACTCAAGGAAGATGAAACCGGGATTCTATTCGACGGAGATGCCGACCGCTGTCTCTTTGTGCTATCTGGTTCCAGGCTTATCGATGGCGATATGCTTATGGCCTTGAACTCGGAGAAGATGCTCACCTGTGGGAGGCTTAAGGGAAGCAAGGTTGTCGCTACAGTGATGTCTAATCTCGGATTTGAGGAGTACTTGAAGCGCAGAAATATAAGCCTTGACAGAACGAGAGTGGGAGACAAATATGTTCTTGAAAGAATGCTGAAGACCGGAAGCGTTCTGGGAGGAGAACAGTCTGGACACATAATCTTCCTTGACAGGAGTACTACGGGCGATGGACTCATAACCTCTCTGGAGACACTAAACACACTTGAGAAGCTTGGCCAGTCGCTTGATGGCTTTCTAAAAGCTTTTCCCGTCTACCCACAATTGCTGGAAAACGTTCCTGTATCAGATAAAAAGAGTGTTATGGAGTGTGAAAAGATCAAATCCAGACTATCAGAACTCGAAGAGAGAGAGGATTTAAGAATCGTCCTGAGACCCTCTGGAACAGAATCTTTTATCAGAGTTATGGTAGAAGGAATCGACTCTGTTGAAGTTGATAGCGTTACTAGAGAACTTGTGGAAATCGTTCAGGAGTGCAGTAATGGATAGGTATATATCCGTAAAGGGGGCTAGAGTACATAACCTCAAGAACGTTAGTGTGGATATACCTAAGAACTCATTAACGATAATCACAGGACTCTCTGGTTCCGGAAAGTCCTCTCTGGCTCTTGACACAATATACGCGGAGGGTCAGCGAAGGTATCTAGAATCGCTTTCAACCTATGCAAGGCAGTTTCTTGGCGAGTTGAAGAGACCGGATGTCGAAAGCATCGAAGGGCTTTCTCCGGCGATAGCAATAGAGCAAAAGACAGTAAGTCATAATCCCAGGTCGACAGTCGGGACTGTTACTGAAATCCACGATTATCTTAGGGTTCTATATGCCCGGGTCGGTGTACCTCACTGCCCCTCGTGCGGGAGGGTTGTGGAAAAGCAGAGTCTGGACGAAATAGTAGATGGCATATTCAGGGAATTTGCAGATTCCAGAGTCGCCGTTTACTCGCCTGTGGCTAGAGATAAGAAGGGTGAATTCCGGAAAGAACTCGAATCATTGAGAAAGAAAGGCTATGTCAGAGTCGAGATAGATGGAGAAGTCTATGATCTTGAGGAAGAGCTGAAACTCGACAAGAATAAGAGACACACTATCAGTCTTGTTGTTGACAGGTTGACGGTAGATGCAGAGAATAACTCCAGGCTTGCAGACAGTGTAGAAATGGCTCTTCATGAGGGAGATGGGTTTGTAGAAATCGGGATTATCGATGGTGACACCAGAAAGATTTTCAGTGAGAACTTCGCATGTCCAACATGTGGAATAAGTCTTCCCGAGATAAGTCCGAAGATATTTTCTTTCAACAATCCTTATGGAGCTTGCCCCAAGTGTCATGGACTTGGATATACCATGGAGTTTTCCGAGAATCTCGTTGTCGATGAGAATCTGAGCGTCACGAAAAATGCAATAAAGACAATTTCAAGCTCCAGCGACAGTTTCACCATGAAGATGTTGATCAAGGTTATGGAATCTCTGGGTGAAGATCCGGAAAAGCCATTCAAAGAGCTCAGAGAAGATGTTCGACAGGCAATTCTTTACGGTACAACCTCTGACATTACGATGCAGTACAAATCGGAAAAGCTTACATATGAGCTGAAGAGGCCTTACGAAGGTGTCATAAACAATCTGAATCGCAGGTACCAGGAGACTCAATCCGAGGAGATGCGCTTCTGGATGGAGAGTAACTTCATGATCCAGAAAACGTGCCCCCAATGCAATGGTCAGAGACTCAGACCTGAAGCTCTTGCAGTGACACTGAACGGAATGAACATCGCCGGAATTTCGGATATGACTATCCAGGAGATTCACGACCATATAAGGGACACACATCTTACGGATCACCAGCACGAGATTGTCGGCGAACTAATGGGAGAGATAGAGAAACGTCTGAAGTTTCTTGTTGATGTCGGACTGGATTACATAACACTTTCAAGATATGCCATGACTCTCTCCGGAGGCGAATCTCAGAGAATAAGGCTTGCAACTCAAATCGGTTCCGGTCTAACTGGTGTTACTTACGTGCTTGACGAGCCCACAATTGGGCTCCATTCACGCGATAGCGACAGATTGATCAAGACTCTGAAAAACCTCAGGGACCTGGGTAATACAGTTATAGTCGTCGAACACGATGAAGAAGTAATAAGGAGTTCGGATTACATAGTCGACGTCGGTCCCGGCGCCGGTGTGCATGGAGGAGAAATCGTCTATCAGGGCAGCACCCAATCACTTCTCGAAACCCCACCGGCCAGATCCCTTACGGGCAAGTATTTGAGTGGCGAACTTTCGGTTCCCAGGGTTGAAACAGATAACTGTTCAAACGGGAAGACCCTTGTAGTTAAGGGCGCGAATCGAAACAACCTCAAAAATATCGAGGTGCCCTTCCCGCTCGGCCGATTTATAACAGTTACAGGAGTCTCCGGTAGCGGCAAAAGCTCACTCGTCATGGATACAGTCTATCCGGCTCTGAAGAGCTGTCTTAACTCTGCAAAGAAACAGATCGAAGAAAGAGTCGAAATCTCTGGCTGGGAAGAGATAGACAATGTTATCGTTATTGATCAGAATCCCATTGGCAGAACTCCCAGATCAAACCCGGCTACATATACGGGACTCTTCGACTTCATTCGCGATCTCTTTTCTAAAACTCCTGAGGCCAGGGCAAGAGGATATGCAAAAGGCAGATTCTCGTTCAATGTCAAGGGCGGAAGGTGCGAAGCATGCCAGGGACATGGAATGATCAAGATAGAAATGCAGTTCTTGCCTGATGTATATGTAGAGTGTGATGTTTGCAAAGGAAGAAGATACAACAAAGAAACACTCGAAATCCGTTACCGTGGAAAGACTATCTCCGATGTACTGTCCATGACTGTTGAAGAGGCTGTACGCTTTTTTGAGAGAATTCCGTCTCTAAACAAGATTCTGGGACTCCTTGATGAAGTCGGTCTTGGATACATAAGGTTAGGTCAACCGGCGACAACTCTGTCAGGCGGTGAGGCTCAGAGAATAAAACTGGCTTCGGAGCTCAAAAAGAAATCAACCGGCAGGACTTTCTATATTCTTGACGAACCGACTACGGGACTGCACTTTGACGATGTTTCCAAACTAGTGAGAGTCTTGAAACGTCTTGTGAGCTATGGCAATACCGTGGTAGTCGTTGAACACAATATGGACGTCATCAAGAACGCCGATCACATAATTGATCTCGGCCCCGAAGGCGGTGCAAGAGGTGGAGAGGTTGTTATCTGCGGTACTCCGGAAGAGATCGCGGAGTCCAGATACAGTCATACGGGATACTATCTCAAAAAACTCCTCAAAGTTGTCGGCTGATTTTCTTCAATCACTGTATTGGTTCATTATCCGGACATACATGCTGGAACAGTCAAAGAATGTGGAGGTCGATTATGTATACGAGAGAAGAAGGAAGGTATTTTATAAGCAACAGGTTATGGGATGAGGAACTGGATGACTCCTACTCCAGCGATCAGAGAAATGGAAAGCCTCAGCCGCCACTGGAAAAGCCCGTTCCAGAAAGTGATCTTATAACGCTCCCACATTACTCGAAAGCGATACTGGTTGATAAAGATATTACGTCCCTTATATTGAACCGCAAGAGCAGACGCCTTTTCAGTGATGAAGAGATAGCACCTGAAGCACTATCCTACATTTTATGGGCTACACAGGGCATCAAGAAGATTATGCCCAACAACTACGCCACTCTGAGAACGGTACCTTCTGCTGGTGCAAGGCATCCCTTTGAAACCTACCTCTATGTCAGAAGAGTAACTGGGATAGCCCAGGGAATCTACCGTTATGTGTCCTCAAAGCACTCTCTGTGTCTTGTGGAGACTGGAGATTATTCAACGTCATTGAGTGAAGCTTGCTTCGATCAGGACTTTGTGGGAAAGTCCGCAGTTACTTTTGTATGGTCGGTCATACCCTACAGAACGGAATGGCGATATAATCTGAACTCTTACAAACCAATTCTTCTCGATGCCGGCCATGTCTGCCAGAACCTGTATCTCGCCTGCGAGGCTCTAGGCCTGGGCACTTGTGCGATCGGAGCTTACAGTAATAGCAAAGTCAACTCGATTTTCCAGCTCGATGGCACAGAGGAGTTCGCGATCTATATCTCTCCGGTAGGCCGTTACTGAAAAGGAGTGATCATAATGAATCTTGAAAATACTGAACTCGATCTTCTAAAGCTTATATACAGAGAAACCGGAGGCCGTCAGAAGAAATACTTCTCTGTTGACGCTCTTTCGAGAGTCTGTGCGTTATCTTCCGACGATTTCAACCGCTACCTATTAAGGCTCTGTGAATCCGGGTACGTGGAAGTGAAGCCGTTCAAGATGGGACGAATAACCCACGAAGGAATCCTCGTCTGCGAAGAAGGGGAAGTAACCCCCAGAGTGGATTTGCGAAAACGTGTTCTGGACGAGATCAGGAATCTTACAGGTGGTGATAGCGAAGTCTTTCTGAATATCGACGCACTGGCCGCTGAACTCAACCTGATGCGATACGAGTTGTTCGATGTGCTGAATTATCTGGAGAATGAAGGCTACGTAAAGATTCATTCGAGAATCTCGATTTCTCTGAACGAAAACGAATCTTGAAGCTGTACAATACCGCTGAGGAATCCAAGTGTTCTCTTCAGATAGTGATAGGGATTTTGAAAAAGACCGGAAGGAAGTTCCTTCCGGTCAAGTCTGGCATTCTAGATGCTTCTGCCTAGTATATCCAGTCTTTATTCACATCTGGTGCGTTCTCGATCATGTAGTCCGAAACCTGTGCGAGCCATTCTTGAAGGGCAATAGCCTTTGTTCCATCGCTCGGACTCCAGCCCTTCCAACCGTGGCCTTGATTCGGTCCGAAATCGAAAGTCATATCGGATTTCGGATTGTCCATCTTTTCCATAGCGCTCTTCAGAAGATATACGGCTTCGTTGAGATAGTAGTTGTCCATGTCGCCTACGGCAACGTGTACATCGCCGGCTATTTTCGGACCGATTTCCTTCCAGTTCTTCTGAAGTATGTAGTTTAGATCGTAGTTCTGCTTCCAGTAATCGGCAACTTTCTTGTTTATTTCGCCAGTTACCGGATCCCATATAGGTTGCGGGAAGCCATCAGCTCCGAGAGGGCTGTAAGTGGATTCCCAAACTGACCACTGACCTCCCGATCTATTGCTCGGCCCTGTTGCTCTTTCAAAGTAGTTTTCCTGCAAAACGGTGAATCGGATATTTCCGTGAGTATCTCTTGCGCTCGGTCTTTCCGTCTTAATCCAGCCAAAATCTGTGAAGTAAGCGTTGGCATCACTGTAAATGTTGACCAGCTGATAGTAGTTGAAGTCAACAGAGTCGGGATACCATACGTATGTTCTTCCAAAGAGGTCCGGATAAAACACTTTCATTGCAAGCGCTTCCCAGCCTCCGGTAGAGCCTCCTGCCAGTATTCTGGCCCACTTCTCCGGTATCATCCTGAACTGGCTTTCAAGGTAAGGAATCAACTCTTCTGTAATCGCTTTTCCGTAGGGTCCCGAATTAACTGAATCTACTGAATACGCCGTATCATAGTAGGGTGTTGCGTCTCTAATAGATACCGCTATAAACTTAGCAGTGCCCTCGGAAGTCCAGAATTTGTAAACATCGTTGTTGATTCTAAAACCGACCGGCGCACTGGCTCCCGGAAAGTGTCCCTGGTAGTAGATCACCGGATAATAGACATCGGGATTATCTTCATAGCCATCTGGAAGCAACACGTTTGCTCCAATATACATGTCTTTTCCCCAGAATTCCGATACCAGTTCACTCTTGATCTTAACGTACTTAACCCACTCCGTATCGGTGTAGTTGCCCTGCTGAAGGACCATGCCCGGTTCGAGTTCGTAGTCGGGTTCAATTACCTTCGTTATTTTCAGGTCAACCCAGCCGGGTTTGGCTGTATCGAGATACACTTTCTTTGGAATGCTGTAGGCATTTCCTATCGATCTCCAGAGCCTCTGCCCATCACCCGTGTCATCGTGCATCAGTACAGTATGCCCGTCAGCCCTGTTGAATGTCGTGTAGACTGTGACAAAGGCCTGAACGTAATACTCACCGGCCGGCAATTCTGAAAGTTCAATCGGATAGCCTATTACGGACTGGTCGTCACCGGCAATCACTACTATATCTTCAGATGTCATTGCGAAGACATCCTTTCCCCAGAAGGGAACGCCCCGTACATCTACCTGGAGTCTGGGTTCGCTCGCAGATTCCTTTGTCACTATGACAAAGACTCTTCCGTTAATAGGTGTCTCCAGTCCGAGTTCGGCGATTCCATCTACCGCTGCCTGACTTATCGAAACTTCGAAATTCAGGCCAAGTACCATAACTCCCGCAAGCAAAACGGATAGAACGACGAAAAACAATTTTCTCCCTGCCATTTTTCCACCTCCATGTTTTTACACATACCCGATTGATGACGACTGCGCTATTAAAGCAACGTCAAACGAATAGTATTAAAGGACTACACTAGAACCTGACAGAACAATAAGCAATTGAGATGTTGCCTTTCAGAATGCCTGACTAAAAAAGAGTTTTCTAGAAGAGTTCAATGAGGACGCAAAGAGAGGTTTTTACGTGAGCGGGAGATCCCTTCAAGTCGAAGTATTTCGAAACTGGAACAAAACACAGTCAAGCAGAAATCTGTAGACTGGATATCCATCTGGGCTCCCCCCTTATTTCCAGTATTTCTAACCATACCGGACGTTATTTGCATTATACATCACCTTACCGGGAATTTGGAAGGTATGCGAACTTCTTTACATTCATTTTCCCTTTTCGTATTCTTGACAGTAGAGTGGAGCTTCTACTGCCTCCTCCCGTGAGTAAAGCTCTCGAAATCCTTGAACTCTATGAAATCGCGAACCCTCTGAAAAGAAGCCCATATGAACTCTTCAAAGAGCCGTGCCTCTTCCGGATTTCGAAGAGATTCAACTACATCTTCTTCATTCGAGACCCTGATTGCCCGATAGATCTCTCCACTTGCACCATGTCTTGCATACAGTAGCAAGTTGAAGATCCCGTTATCCTTCGATCTGTAATACATTAGATTCACCTCCTGAAGCAGTTGTGATAGCCCACTTACAATTCATTCGATAGACATACCGATGGTGGTCTTACCGCAGTCCAATTTACCGACAAGTCCCAGAGAATATTTACTGATTACTTTGAAGTTTGAGCCGACACCTCTCTTGAAGCACACTTTTGGATCTCCGAAATTCAAAACAGTTTTGTTCAAGGCATCCCTCCAGACGGACCCTGAGACTCCACATGATTGATTATAGCATCGACAGTACTGAATCAACGATTCGCCAGTCAAGAAAGAGATTCATTGCGATTTCATTACCGACGGAGTTTTCGGTTATTATATAGTTGAAGTTTATTGCAGTAGGGGGTGTTCTCGTGACGGATGAAAATGTATCGCCCAGAGGCAGTTTTGCTCAGGTCTTCATGGGGATCGTTGTTATCGCTCTCGGTTTATCCATAATCTTTGTTCCCGAAATACTGAGCAACTTCTGGTTGCTGTTCATTTGGCTACCGGGTCTGTTAATGGAGTACAACGCTCTTAAAGGCGAGAAAGGACTCTTCGTACCCGGCGGCATTCTTATGATGGTAGCACTGGCACTAACCCTGGGAGTAACCTTTAGTGGTTTCTACGCAGGTGGCGGCTGGGCGCTCTTCGTTCTGGCACCGGCCGTGGGCCTATTCCAGCTTTATCTGGCCAATGGTAGAAGACCAAAGGGACTGTTGACTCCTGTTGTGGTTTTGACGATTGTCGCTGTAGTCTCTATTGTTCCTTCATCACTCTCGAAATGGGCCATGATAGCTGTCGGTGTTCTTTTGATTGGTTTCGGAGTATTGATTCTGCTACGGAAAAAGTAATCACAAGTCGATTCCCATCTGAAGAAAGTCAAAATACTCTCCTCTGATTCTCATAAACCTCTTCAGACGACCTTCGACTCTGAATCCCAAATCCGAATAGAGTTTTATGGCCCTTTCGTTGTCTATTCTGACCTGTAGGCCTATTCTTGTGACATCTGAAGCTTTTGCAAGGGAGAGCATTTCTTCGATGAGGACTCTCCCTATACCTTTCCCCCAAAAGACTCTTGAAACAGTGAGACCGAACTCGCCCCTGTGCATTAATCTTGGCCTGTTACCGCATTCCAGCGTTAGCAGTCCAGCGATAGTATCGTTCAATTCTGCCAGAAGCATGAAGGAATTCTCACTCTGCTGGAAGCGTTTGATAAGCTCTCTTTCTCTTTCTTCTGTGACTTCAAATTCGTTCTCACCAAAACTCAGATAATCGGTTTCGCCAGCGACGAGATTTATGTAATCAATTACTCTTCGCGCATCTTCCTCTCTTGCACGTCTTACAGTTAGCTCTTCCCCCGTCTTCAATCTGATTTGATTCATAGCAAGGTCACCTAGAATGGCAATTCTTCATCGTCAACAGACTTGTGTTTTGCCTTCAATTCCCTTTCGAAAATCTCCATTGAGTCAGGCTCAGACTCACTGCTCTCAATGGAGCTTAGAAACTCTTCATATTTATCATCCAGGTCTTTCTTTTCCTTTTTCAGCGTCATCAGTCTCTTTCGTGCGGCAGTCAGAAGTTGTATGGCCTTCTGATAAGCCTTTAGAGCGTTCTCGATATCCAGCTGACCGCTGTTTCTAAAGTATTCGTCTATGATTTTGATATCTGCCAGTAGTTCTCTGAAATCCATTGAGGTTATCTGTTCTTCCTTCAATTTCAAAATGCGCTCGATGCCCTTACTCTCCATATCAAACCTCCTTATCCAGTATTTTTACGACCGACATCGCTGCCTTTCCATCACGGAAATAGCAATCCAGGAGATCGCCCGCTGAGACTTCTCCGATCCTGTTTACGATCCCGGATGAGTTTTTTAGCACGACCCCTCCAAAGAGCAGAGAAGCCGCATAGCCTCCGTGGTCTATCAGATCTGAAGCCGCCTTATCGAGTACGTCGGTAGAGTACACTTCAATAAGCTCGTGGTCAATAATTACACTCTTTTCAAGACTCTCCAGTGAGTTTTTCGATTTGGAAAGCACGTTATCCGTAATCTCCTTCAATGGACTAGAATCGAGAAGAGTCCACGAGACCGCCAATTCCTTCTCAATCGCCGCGCCAATAAGGTAAATAGAAGCACCGGCCCGGGAAAAAACCTCATCAAACAGTCTTTCGACCTTCATCAAGTACTTTGAGGAGTCGTACAGGAAAAATTCGCTCTCGGCCTTAACAAAAACACCTGTAAGGTGTTCAGAGATATCTTTCGTGTCGTTTCCCAGCTGCTCTGCCATTCTAGCTAGAAGGTTGTATGCCTTCTCGGAGAATAATGCCAATCTCTTGCTATCGATTTCTAGAAATGATTGCGAAAGATGCCAGTCAAGTTCTCTTTCGACAGAGGAACTCATCTCGCCGAGAGATTCCACACATTCCTCTATCTGCCCCTTTATACCACGGGCGGCGGCAGTTGGTGTATCGAAACTCTTCCACGATACAAAATCTGGAATAGTGAGATCTCTTTCGTGCCCGATAGCACTCAAGACGGGACAGTATTCTCTGTTAAACTTCGAAATTGCCAGTCCAAGATCCAGACTATCAAAGTACATAAGATCACTCGCCGAGCCCCCTCCTCTTGTGATTACAACTACATCGTACTTCACCGGCGAGGACGCTATTCTTCTGAGTGCTTTAGTAATTCCCGGTACGGTCTCGCTTCCCTGCATGAAAGACTCGTAAAGATGAATGACTGGTCTGTATATATCCGGCAAGTCAAGGTTCGATAAAAAGTCTCCATATCCAGCAGCGGTTCGTGACGAGACGACAGCGATCCTTCTGATCGGCTCTATCTCGGTCAACTCGTGTTCCTTCTCTCTGAGGGCATCTCTGGTCTTCAAGGCCAGATATATCTCCCGTCTCTTTGAAGCTATATCGGATTCTCCAAGTGGCGCTATTGTGTCTATCCATATCGAAAAACTTGCCCTGGGCTTGTAAAAACTCAGGTTACCCTGAAACAACCACTTCTTTCCCTTGAGATTGGCCGAACCTTTCAGGCCGATTTGCTTTGCCATACGGTTGAAAGCGGCTGAACCGGTGATCAAACTAAGGTCAATTTTTCTCGAGACGCCCCTTTCCCTGTAGTCCTGAGAAATGTTGATGTACACGTAATTGCCCTTTGCCGAGACACCAGTTACGTCCGCCGGGAACATCACTCTAAGGTCATTCAGTCCCATTCTCGATATAACGTTCTTCACGTGTTCGAGCAGATTCTCAATGTCTTTGAATTCAAGTATAATGTCTCCCACATAATCACCACGGTGAGGTACAGTCTGCAAGAATAATAGCAGAAAAATCTGAAGATACCTTGAATTGAAGAAATAAAAGCAAGAGGGCGATTACTCGCCCTCTATGGATAACCATCCATCGTTGCCCGAGGCAAGAACCGGAAGGTTTATAATTGCTGTATCTCTTGAAGCGAGAGAGAATTTTCTAATGATTTCGCGCGTGGTACCATCGGGGAGCTTTTCGATAGCTATGATGGTGTGCCATGGACCCGGAGAGTACACTACTTTGCGTTTTCCTTTGCCCACCTCGACCGCTTCATTTCCATCGATGAAGACAGAAAAAGTGTTCTCCGAACGGTACTGCACATTGGCCAAAACTATGTCTTTGTTGTCAATGAAGATCTTATGATTCCTTCCCAGAACGTATAGACCGACTCCCAGAGCAATCAAGACAATTATTAGGGCAACTCTTATAATGTTTCTCTTCATAACAATCACCCTCCGACCTTATCTTCCATAGCTGCTTTGATTGCGGCTTTTGCACGTCTTCTCTCGGTTTCCTTTTCGACCCTTCTTCTCCATGCATATAGAGCAAGCGAGATTGCTATTATCCCATAGGAGACAAAGACCCTAAAGAACTCTCCAATCTGTGCCTGACCGAGGAGTTCTTTGCCGGCTCTTGGAGCAACTATGAAAGTGAGATGAAAGAGTATTATTCCTATGAACACATTGGGGATGGTAGCCTTTGCAACAGAAGCGCCACCTATTAGTAGGGCCGCGATCGCGAAAGTTCCAACCTGGTCATGAGAGTTATAAGTGTTTATCGTTCCGATATTCTGCAGAAAGATGATCTGACCAAAGCAAGCGAGTACCGTCGATATTATTATCGATAGCGTTCTGGTCCGATCAACGTTTATTCCGGCCGTTGCGGCAACTTGCATATCCTGGCCAACGGCTCTCATATCCTGCCCCAGTTTGGTCCTCGTAAACCATACGACAAAAACACACAGGGCAGCAATAATTGCGAATAGGCCGAGCGGTATCGAAATATTACCTATCTTCATCACCCACATATTGTCCATCACTTTTCTTATGGTGAGTAAATCCAGGGCGTTTCTGACACCGTAACCTCTGGGAAGCAGGAGTTTGTTGCTCGTAATTGGTATTAAGCTTCCCATGCCGTACAAGATCGTCAGCTGATAGACTCCGTTTATGAAGAAGCCAAGGATAATCGAAGTGACCATCTCTCTACCTTTGGCCCTGTTGAGTATCGTTCCGGCCAGTAGCCCCAATAGAATCGCTATCGGAGTTCCAATAAGCATTGCAAGTAATACGCCGGGGATACCGACGACCTCCCAATCCAGCATAAAAATTAGACCCATTTGACCGGCCATTGCTCCCAGTACAATCCCGAAGTTAAGCCCCATTCCTGCCATAACCGGTATTAGAAGAGAGATGACAAGAAAAGAATTTCTGCCCAGTCGAGTAATTATTTCATTAATCAGATAGTCGCTGGAAAAGCCCGACAGTGGTATGGCAAAGATAAGAAGTACTACAAAGAGTATTGGAACGGCGTTTGAAATAGCAAATCTCACCAGCGGGTTTTTCGCACGGGTCAGACTCTGTTCTTTCATGTTCTCACCTTCATTCTTCTTGTCAGAGCGTAGACTATCATACCGTTGGAGACGATTATCCTTATTACCTCTGACATATCACTCTTAATGAGGTTATTCATAACCGAGGGTGTCATCGTAAGGATTCCCTGAAACAGGAAGGTTCCAACGATGACATTTCCCATTGATGCCTTCGAAACTGAAGCGCCGCCAAGCAGGAGAGCTGCAACCGCCGGAAATGCCATGAGCAGAGGTGCCATATAGAGCTGTATGAAACCGAAACTCTGTTCATAGACAAGAATTCCGATCGCTGCAATGACTGTGGAAATGACCACAGAAAGTACTCTCATTCTGTTAACATTAACTCCTGCAGCTCTTGCGTAAACTGGATTGGATCCGGCCGCGGTCATTGCCGTCCCCAGTTTCGTCTTGAAGAAAGCCCATACTACCAGAGCTATGAGAGAGATGAATATGATAGTCCCTGTCGGGAAGAAGAAGTGGCCGATCCTGATACTGAGGAAGTTGTTCAATACGCCCAGCCAATAACCTTCGACGCTTATGGTCGTTCTCAACCCTTCCCCACCGTAGCCCCAGATCATGTTTGGACTTTTGAAGGGCAGAAGAAGCCACATCATACTCATAAAGGCAACTGAAGAGAAGCCGACATAGGTAGCGACTACCATCTCGTCACCCTTCACCATATTGAGGAGAAGTCCGTAGAAAAACCCGAGGAGCACCGCAAAAGGTATAGCTATACCTATGGCTGTTAGGAAGCCGGCTATGCCAGTCACCCCCAGCTCGATGCTGGTTATGGCTCCGATCAGTCCGGCGATAACGCCAAGCTGCATCCCGAAGTTCAACCCGCATCCGGACTGGACCATAGGAATCAACGAAAGAACAAGTACTGCGTTCATGGCGAATCTGACAATCGTATCGCTTATTGAAGTACTGACTCTTATTCCTACAAAAGGCGCTGTGAAAAAGAGTGATAGTAGAAACAAGCCTATTATTACTCTTGGCCAGCCGGCCTTCTCAATGAGTTTCTTAACCTTTTCAAGCACCGGCTCTCACCTCTTCCTTCTCTCCAAGCATAAGTAGTCCGAAGTCTGCAGGATCGGCAGTTGGCGGGAGTATGCCCACTATTTTTCCCTCATCGACTATAGCTATCCTGTCACATATCGAACGCAGTTCTTCCAGCTCTGAAGAGATCATTACTATCGTAGTACCTTGTTCTCTGTTCTGCTTTCTAAGGGTCTCCAGAACCACACTCTTCGCTCCGACATCGATCCCTCTGGTCGGTTCGGAAACGAACAGAAGATCGGGGTTGAGAACGAACGCCTTGGCAAGACATACTTTCTGCTGATTCCCGCCGGATAGCTCTTTCGCATTCTGTTTCTCACTTACGCACTTGATCTGAAGAGAATCAATATACTCTCTGGCAACCTTTGAGATCTCCTTGTCATCGCGCCACTTCAGAAGGCCACCAAAGAGATTCCTGATGAATCTCTTCTGTATCTGCATTGCGGTAAAAACAATGTTGAGATCTATTGGCTCATCCAGTAGCAGACCTACGCCCCTCCTGTCTTCGGAAACGAAAGCCATTCCTCTCTCTAGAACTTCTACCGGATTATTTAACGGCAGTCTTTCGGTCTTGTACTTAACTTCTCCTTCAGCTGGAAAGAGCCCCATGATTCCATTGGCTATGCCGAGTTTTCCCTGTCCTGCTAGACCGCCTATCCCCAGTATTTCGCCTTTACGGACCTGCAAATCTACACCGTTTACCTGTTCTCCGGGCATATCAACCCAGAGATCCTTTATGTCCAGAACTACTTCGGATTCCTTCAGCTCTTCGGATCTTCCACAATCACCGTCCTTTATATCCCTTCCGACCATAAGCGAAGCTACTTCTCTTGGCGAAGTCTTCGAGGATTCAAGGCTTCTGACTACCTGGCCATCTCTTAGAATGAATAATCTGTCGGAGATCGAGAGAACCTCGCTCAGTCTGTGGCTTATAAATATGATAGACAGTCCAAGATTCGCGAGCTTTCTCGCAGCCTTCAGCATTGTCTCGGCTTCAGATTCTGTGAGAACTGCCGTCGGCTCGTCCAGAACGAGCAATTTGGTCGAGACCCTGTCCATCTCTCTGGCGATTTCCGTGAACTGCCTGTGACCGACAGGCATTTCACTCACCATCATATTCGGGTCGAGTTGAACCTCGAGTTTCTCGATCGCCGTAATCGCCCTCTTATTCATCGCTTCTCTGTTCAGCGTCCTCAATCTTTCTCCGAAGACTTCCACGAAGATACTGTAATTGGTTGATTCCCTGTTCAGCAAGATGTTTTCGGTTGCCGTAAAACCCGGAATAAGTATAAACTCCTGATGTACCATCCCTATCCCGGCTTCTATCGCATCAAATGGACTTGAGAAACTGACTTCTCTTTCGTCGAGAAATATCTTTCCCTGGTAACCACCTGTCTGGTTAATAACCGGTAATCCGAACAGTATGTTCATCAATGTGGACTTTCCGGCTCCGTTCTCTCCAACAAGCCCCACAATCTCTCCCTTGCCCACTTGCAGAGTAACATCTTTCAGAACCTGGTTGCCGAAGAAATCCTTGCTTATGTTCTGCATTCTAAGCAGACACTGCTTTTCATCCATAACGTCACCCCAAACTACAAAGGTCAAGAAGATTAAGAAAAGGGGGGTTGCTCCCCCCTTCTCTTAAGTTATTTCAATCAGAAATCGAGATACTTCTGCGGAACGGGGACCTCGGTGATTCCCATGTAACCCTTTCCGAAAATATAGGTATCCTGATAGATCATCAGATAATTTTCCTGCTCGACTCCGTCGGCATCGACATAGTAACTTCCATTCCAGCCCGCGCCCGGGGTATACTCGGCGAACGTCGCCATCACTGCGTCAAAGTCACCTATCGCACACTTTCCTTCGATAGCGTTCTTAGCATGTTCAGCCAGAGCCGCCGTTGTTGTGTAACCCAGAGAGTATGCCCAGGTTCCCATCCTGCCAGCTCCACCTCTGGAAACAACGGCTTCTTCAACTTTTGAAAGAATTGCCGGCCAATTACCAGCCTCTTCTTCCGTAAAGGCTACGCCCAGTGCTCCCGGATAGCCCATCAACGGAGAGGGTAGATCCGCTTCAATGAAGTAACCACCAAGTTCTGCAACTCTTCTCAATAGAGGTTCGGTATGGGCATCGTTTGTACAGAAGAAGGCCGTATTTACACCGTACTCATCGAGCCAGGCAGGTACCTTCTCGAGTATGAACTGCTGTGCTCCGGCTATTCCCACGTCGCTTACCGGATCCGGAGAGCCCATGTTAATGAACTCGAGACCAAGCTCTTCACAGGCTGCTTCCATAATATCTCTTCTCTTGGAGAGCAACTCATAGGACATATGTCTCGGGAAGGAGATATGCATAAACTTATCGGCTCCGAGTTCCCTTGCTGTGTAGATTATCAGGTATCCACGTGCGAGAGAATCCGCATTAACCGAGAGATCTGCAGAGACAGCGAGCATTGGAGGATCTTCATGCGGAAGGCCGGCGAGGAGGAAAATATCGGGTCTGGTTTCCCTGATTCTCCTGAAGCTCTCAACTGTCCCAGGGATAGCCTGGTTTACAACTATTGCCTTCATTAGAGGATCGTCCGCGAGGCCGGTTATCTGAGCAATAACTGTCTCCTGTTCAGACATGAAGTTATCGGGGTAAGTCAGATGAACAATCATCCCACCGGAAGCGGCGTCCCCATACTTCTTGATAAGAGCCTCTGCTCCTCTGAGATCGTCTTCTGACTGGGAAACGGTTCCGGTGACTACACCAATGTGGAAATTCGCAGCGAATAAGAAAACCGCGCTTACAAGTACTACCAGTAAAACAAATAGCGTCTTGCGCATACAAAAAACCCCCTTTTTCTTTTAGATTGCAAAGGGTGCCAAAGCGGCATCCAGCATATGATTTGTTCTCTCTAAAAACCGATTTACAGGAATAAGATAGGGGATTCGGTATATGTAAGTATCGAATCTCACAAGCAATTTTAGCATATATTTGGGATAACAATACAATTAGTTATACTATATATTTCTAAGAAGAATACAAAAGTTTATATTCAACATCACAGGAAATATAGACTCTCTTATTCTGCTTCCGTGCATGAATACATCTCTAATAACTAGCCAAAACATTGCTTATAAGTTACCGCCGCAATCTTTAGAGACTGAAACTTCGCCTAATTGAGAGAAAAGATGGTATTCTTGAAGCATATATATGCCTAAAAACCATAAAAAGGTAGCAGCAAAAATCACACATATGAGTAATCAAAAGCGACTAAGCTCAACTTCGTAAGCTCGCCGGATATATCTTCAGCCTGCTATTACTAACGATCTTGAATGAAGTCGTTCCTGCAAGCTGAGTACTCATAGCACCCCGATTTTGCCTGACGATGGGCAGTCTAGAACTTACATCAAACACATCATCAAGCTTTCTGCATTCTCTCTAATCCAGACTGAACTCAAGACCGTGGTAGGCGAGTCATACATGTTATGAGATCTAGTTCTCAATCGTTTAAGTTTCAGAGTTGACTGAACTCACATTTTTTAGGTATAATTAATACGTGATCATTTCCCGGATTTTGCAGGGAGATTACTCTAGAAAAAGGGGGCAATTTATGAAGAAACTGCTTGTTGTTCTTTTTACTCTTGCGCTGCTGATAGCCAGTTCGGCTCTAGCCGCAAATTACAAAATTGGACTGGTTACCGGTACAGTTTCACAGAATGAAGAAGAGTATCGTGGTGGAGAGGCCGCTACTGCAAAATATGGTGACATGATAATCCACGTCACCTACCCGGATATGTTCATGACCGAGCAAGAAACCACGATTGCTCAGATTGTGCAGCTTGCCTATGATCCTCTAGTAAAAGCGATCGTAGTAAATCAGGCCGTTCCCGGAACAGTTCCCGCGCTTCGCAGGGTGCAGGAAATGCGCCCCGATATTTTCACTATCGCAGTGTCTCCACAGGAAGACCCGTGGATTGTTATCGACACTGTAGATATCGCCCTGAACACAGATGACCTGGATCGTGGAAGAACCATTCCCATGGTCGCGAAAGAGATGGGCGCAGAGGTCTTCTTGCACTACACATTCCCACGCCACATGTCGATCGAATTCCTTGCACGAAGACGCGACATAATGAGAGACACCTGCGCAGAACTCGGTATACAGTTTGTAGAGCTAGCTGCGCCAGATCCGACCGGTGAAGGCGGTATAACTGCCACCCAGCAGTTTATGATGGAAGACATTCCGAGACAGATAGCCATCTACGGACCGAACACCGCTGTGTTTGGAACGAACTGCGCCATGCAGGAACAGATTATTACGCAGGTAATTGCTACGGGAGCTCTCTATCCGGAGCAGTGCTGCCCTTCACCTGCACATGCCTATCCTGCTGCTCTTGGTATCGAGATTACTCCAGAGATGAATGCGCAGATTCAGGCCGGTAACATGGCTCCGCTAGTTGCGGCAATCGACGCTAGAGTTCGAGAGCTGGGAGCAGCTGGCAGACTTGGTACATGGCCTGTCGCACTACCATACGAGTACTCCAAGGCTGGAGTCGAGATTGCGGTCGCCCTTATCGAAGGGAAAATCACCCCTGATGACATCGAAGGCGTTCAGGCGATCTTTGAACAGTCTGCCGGTGGAACCTCAATCGGTTTTACTCGATGGGATCCGAGCGGCAACTACTACTTCATAACAGTTGGTTCGATCATCTTCGGTCTTGACTGATTAGAAACCCCAATAACTGAAATCCACAAGATGTCGGGGGTCTGTACCCGACATCTTGTCTGTTCAGGAGTGAAGTATGGCTGAATATGTGCTTAAGATGAACAATATCGGTAAATCGTACTATGGTGTACCCGTATTGAAGGACGTAAACATAAATATCTCGAAAGGCGAAATTCATGCTATAGCCGGAGAAAACGGTGCCGGTAAGTCAACACTGATGAACATACTCTTCGGCATGCCTGTAATCTTCGAAACAGGAGGATTCGATGGAGAGATCCTTATTGAAGGAGAACCAGTTCAGATAACCTCTCCGCAGAAGGCGATGAGTCTGGGTATAGGAATGGTTCATCAGGAATTCATGCTCCTTCCAGGCTTTACCATAACAGAGAACATAAAGCTGAATAGAGAGATTACCAAGCGAAATCCGGTGAGCATGTTATTTGGAAAGTCAATGGAATCACTTGATTTCGCCAAAATGAATGCGGATGCTCAGAACGCCCTAAGCCAGCTTGGTATGAGCCTGGATGAGACGAGACTGATAGGAGGTCTTCCTGTAGGCTATATGCAGTTCGTCGAAATCGCTCGCGAGATTGACAAAGGTGATGTGAGGCTTCTCGTGTTTGACGAGCCCACTGCTGTGTTAACTGAAAGTGAGGCTCAACAGCTGCTAGAGGCGATGAAGGAACTAACTTCAAAGGGGATAGGTATCCTATTCATCACTCATCGTCTGGACGAGATAATGCGGGTGGCTGATCAAATCACTATATTGAGAGACGGAGTGGTGGCAGATCAGAAACCTAAGACCGAGACAAGCATTGAGGAGATCGCTTCTAAAATGGTGGGCAGAAAACTTGAAGTCAGCGAGATTCTCAGACGAAGCGATCTTTATAACGAAAAGGATATCATTCTAGATATACAGAACCTTAGAGTCGGAATGCCAGGAGAAGAGGTACACGACGTATCCCTTCAAGTACAGAGGGGCGAAATCCTTGGAATCGGTGGATTGGCAGGCGGCGGCAAGATAGGTATTGCCAACGGGATTATGGGACTATTCCCGGCATCGGGAACAGTGATGCTGGAGGGAGTTCCTATTGAACTGAACATGCCCAAAGATCCGCTTTCAAAGGGCATTGCCTTTGTTTCTGAGGATCGAAGGGGAACAGGTTTGCTCCTTGATCAGAGTATTGAGATGAATATCGTCACTCCGACTATTCAAGTTCATAACCGATTCTTACGAAAGAAGTTTCTCTCAGATTGGCTTCGCCTGTACGATACAGTGGGCATCCGCGAACACGCATTGAAATTCGTCAAAGATCTTGATATTCGCTGTACGGGACCTGATCAACTCGTTCGGCGTCTCAGCGGTGGTAACCAGCAAAAGGTGTGCCTGGCACGCGCTTTCAGTCTGGACCCGAAGATCCTGTTCGTTTCAGAACCCACAAGAGGGATTGACGTGGGAGCTAAGAAGATCGTTCTGGACATTCTTGTTGAGCTTAATCGAAATCATGACATGACAATCATAATGACCTCAAGTGAACTCGGGGAGTTACGCAAGATCTGCGATCGCATAGCTATCGTTGCAGAGGGACACCTTGCAGGTATTCTGCAACCAGACGCTCCTGACGTCGAATTCGGACTCATGATGTCTGGACAGAAAACAGAGGTGGTTTGAGATGTGGAAGAATTTGAAGGATTTCGTCTTAGGACTCGGGATCCCACGTCTTACCATAATTGGATTCCTTGGGTTTCTCTTTGCTGTGGCATTTGCAACCGGTCTCGCCATTCCTCCGCTCATAGGTGACTCCCTGAGAAGGGTCGGAATGGCAGGTATCATGGTACTTGCAATGCTCCCGACCGTACGTGCGGGAATTGGTCTGAACTTCGGTTTGCCATTGGGAATAGTCTCCGGTTTAATCGGAGCATTGATCAGCATGCAACTGGATTTTACCGGCTTCTTCGGGTTCTTCATGGCTGTACTGTTAGGCATACCGTTCTCGGTTATCTCGGGCATCGGATATGCCTGGCTGCTTTCAAAAGTCAGGGGTCAGGAGATGATGGTAGGGACATATGTCGGTTTCTCTTCGGTAGCCTTTATGAGCATCTGGTGGTTAGTACTACCTTTCACTCACCCTGAGATGATCTGGGCAATTGGGGGGTCGGGGCTGCGAAGTCAGCTATCTCTGAGAAATCACTACGGTCAAGTGCTGAACAACTTCCTGAGTTTCGAAATAGGCGGAATGGCTGTTCCCACAGGGTTACTCCTTTTCTTCGCTCTATTCTGCGTGATACTGTACTATTTTTTCAGAACTAAGGCGGGATTGGCCATAGATGCTACCGGTCAAAACGAGAGTTATGCAATAGCTTCAGGAGTAAACACTAAACGCATGCGGACTATTGCCGTTGTGATGTCAAATGTTCTGGGTGGTATAGGGATTGTTGCATACGCACAAAGCTACGGTTTTCTTCAACTTTACACCGGTCCAATGTTTATGGCGTTCCCTGCAGTTGCAGCCATCCTAATTGGAGGGGCATCTTTGCGCAAGGCATCAGTCACCAACGTTGTAGTCGGGACGCTGCTTTTTCAGACTCTCTTGACGATTTCACTGCCGGTTACCGCACAGGTTATTACAGGAGACATCACTGAGATTGCTCGTCTGATCATTGCCAATGGGATGATTGTATACGCCCTTACTAGGGGCTCAGGGAAAGGAGGAAGGTGAGATGCGAACAAAGGATTTATTGATTAAGAATGCAGTGCCCATCGTATTTGCGGCTCTGTCGATCCTCCTGGTGGTCGCGTCTCAGATGGATCCGCTCTTCTTGCTTCAGGAAGTGATTACGCGTCTCTCTCGAAACTCCTTCCTGGTATTGGCTCTGATCATACCCGTCATTGCGGGACTTGGACTGAATTTCGCGATCGTGCTTGGTGCAATGTCTGGCCAGGCGGCCGTGATTATGATCACCCACTGGATGACCACAATGCCTGCCGATAATACTATGCTTGCTATCTTTCGCTGGCAAGGAGGGCTTGGTGGGTTCCTCTTCTCTGCAATCATTTCTGCGCCGATCGCTCTGATCCTTGGCTGGCTGGTGGGTAAGACCTTAAACGCGGCAAAAGGAAGAGAAATGATTACCGCACTGATGCTGGGCTTTTTTGCAAACGGTATCTACCAATTGATCTTCTTGATCGGAATAGGGACCGTTATCCCCATGACAAACCCGCGAATGGTACTGCCCGGAGGAGTCGGTCTGCGAATCACCGTGGATCTTTTCAATCCTGTTGGTCGTCCGATTCGCTCAATTGGCGGTGCTCTTAACAACCTTATCCTCCCTCGCATAGGTATGATTCGTATACCTGTTGTTCCGTTACTTGTTGTTGCCGGCCTGTGCCTGTTCATCTATTTCTTCATGCGTACCAAGCTTGGGCAACAGATCAGGGCTACTGGTCAGGATATGTATGTTTCCGAAGTAGCGGGTATCAAAGTCAACAAGATAAGAGTCATCGCAGTCATGTTTTCGACTGTTCTGGCCGCATGGGGACAGCTGATCTGGTTGCAAGACATTGGAACACTAAATACTTACGCCTCGCACGAACAGGTCGGAATGTTTGCAATAGCTGCACTGCTGGTCGGAGGAGCAAGCACCAAGCGTGCCACAATCTGGAACGCACTCATTGGCGTTGTGCTTTTTCATACGTTGTTTGTGGTCTCTCCGGTCGCCGGTCAGCGTCTGTTCGGGCAATCGCAGATAGGTGAGTATTTCAGAGTCTTCATAGCTTACGGAGTTATCGGCTTATCTCTCGCGCTGCACGCCTGGCGTACCAAGAAGCTGTAACTCTATTCAATGAGAAAAGCGCCTCGAAAGAAGAGGCGCTTTTCTTATTGGCATAGTAGAATAAGAATCGATGAGTAGCATTTTCAGTAAAGTACTGACTTTCTTTGTTCTGATTGGTGTAGGTTACGTTATAAGAAGGATCAGGCTTGTCGAAGAATCCTTTTCAAAGGCTTTGTCGGTTTTTGTTCTGTATATTGCTTTACCCGCACTTGTCATTAATTCCATGCAATTTCAGTTCTCACCCGAGATGTTCTCTAATTCGGTCATTCTTCTGATCGCCGGCGGAGTCCTATATGCGATGCTCTGGCTGATTGGTATCACTGCGAGTAGATTTCTTTGCCTTTCCGGTAGTTCCAGAGCGGTCTTCCTCTACGCTTCGCTTCTTGGCAATGTTGCATATCTTGGTTATCCGGTAGTCGAGCTTGTTCTTGGCAGAGAGGGTGTCTTCTACGCCGCCGTATTCAATGTCTGGTTCAACGTCCTGACCTGGACAACTGGAATAAGGATAATGACAGGAGGCAAGAAAGGAGCTCCGGCGAGAGCGCTTCTGAATCCCGGTACGATCTCGATTATGATCGGTTTCCTGATTTTCGTCTTTTCAATTCCATTGCCGTCCTTTCTGGATGAGTCGTTGAGCTTACTGGGTGAGAGTACTATACCTCTGGCAATGGTCGTGGTCGGAGTGACACTCGCGGGCGTCAATACCAGGAAAATGGCAGCAGACAGAAGAGTGTTACTGTATAGCCTTCTTAAGTTGGTGCTGGCTCCATGTATCGTTATGCTTATACTTAGACTCTTCGACTTGCAGCCGATAGTCGAGAACATACTAATTATCATGAGCGCCATGCCGGCAGCAGCCAATACGTCGATATTCGCCCGGCTCTATGATTCAGACTACGAGTTCGCTTCGAAGCTTATTGCCGTGTCGACTCTCTTTTCACTTATATCCATACCTGTAATCATTTCCCTGATAGATTGAACCGAACGAACAGTCGCCTTCTCTTCTCTGTCTGTCAGCGATAGTGTATTATCTTTATATAGTTGGGAGGCGATGAGGTGAAGAGGACTATAGTTGCAGTGTATATCGTGGTCGCAGTCACTATGTTTTCGGCAAGCATTGGTCTTGTTCTCTCCGGCGGGGGAGCCAAAGGGGGCTATGAAGTAGGAGCCTGGAAGGCGCTAATCGATCTTGGCATCGAGATTGGCGGTGTTTACGGAACTTCTGTTGGCTCACTGAATGCCGCCGCCGTCGCTCAGGGAGACTTCTGGAAGGCTCTGGAAGTCTGGCAGGACATTTCCGAGAGCAAAGTCATGAATCCGACCGCCGAACAGAAGAAACTGATCGACGCCTATGGAGGTGCCGAAGACTGGAGTATCGGTGAACTCTTTCAGGGAGCCACGGACGTTATCAGAAAGGGAATCGATGTGTCGCCTTTGAAGAACCTTCTTACTGAGTTGATATCCGAGAGCGCAATAAGAGAATCTGGAGTCGATTTTGGTCTCGTAACTTTCGATCTAACCGATATGCGACCGGAAATGCTGTTCATAGAAGATATTCCCTCAGGAAAGCTGATTGACTACATTATGGCCAGCGCCGACTTCCCTGGCTTTCAGACTGTACGTGTCGATGGTAAGGCATTCCTGGACGGCGGGATATACTCCAATCAACCAGTCGAGATGGCGCTTCAAAGAGGTTTCAAAGATATCATCCTGATAGATATCGGCCGGGTGGCTCTCAGAGACAGAATTGCAAGAGTCCAGGCCCTGCTACAAGGAGCAACCGTCACGCACATTGTACCTCGTGTTCAATACGGCAGCACTCTCGATTTCGACCCAGAGAAGACACAATTACAGATCGAAGAGGGTTATCTCGATACTCTTGAAGCCTTCGGTCTCGTACAAGGGAAGTACACTTACATTTTTGAAGGCCGCGATATCCTCGGAGAGTTGTTTAACTCCCTTACGCCTGAAAAGGTCGAGGAAGCGATCGCGATTATTGGAGATCCTGCAAGGTGGTCATCGCCCGCAGAGTTCTACGCCGACTTTCTCAGTTCTCTGGAAAACATCTACAGGGTCGACATGCCTACTCTGCATCTTCTGGATCGTCTCGCGTTCCTTCTTGGACTAGAGAGCTTAAATCTCTACAGTGCTGGAGAGTTACTGGATAGCATCGCCGGCGCTTATTCTCTTTTGGGTCTGGAAAGACAGGAAGGTTCGCTCGTTCCATATGAGAAGGTCGTCAGGTTCGTAATCTATCTATACGATAACGCTGTATTGCCGGAACCTCCGGAAAAATTCGACTTCTTCAGAGCTTCTTTTGAAGAGCTGAAGAGAGTTAAGGAGTGAGTATTATGAAATGGATTGCTCTTCTGGCTATATTCGCACTGCTATTATCTGCCTGTGTTCCTATGGCCTTGATGATGGAACCGGAATTACTCTCTGTAGGTTCCTTCAAACACGCGGTCGGTATGGATCTTCTAGTTGGTTTCAGCGAGACGGTCGTAGTGCCCTGGACCTTCCAGTATCTACTTAGATACGGTTTTACTGAATGGATGGAAGCGTCAGTCAGGGCTGCAATTCCGAGTATATTCATCTCCGCTCCCTCCCTGACTCTTGAGGCGGGGGCGAAGTTCGGCGTACCGGGATTACCGAATGCCGCTTTGCTTGTTGGAGGAGGCGCCTTCTTCGGGAATAGTCCGTCCGGTCTGAATAACGGCGAAGGAATCTTCGAGCCATACTTAAGAGTAGCACCAATGGCCGGCTTCAAAGTCGGAGGCTGGAACGTAATCGCAAAGTTGCAGCTTTTCATTGCCAGTGATTTCGGGTTCATACCTGGTATCGCGGTAACGAACGGAAGGTTCTACCTGGAATTGGATATACCCATTACAGGAGGGACGACCGTTCCGGATGGAGGCCTTCTTGGAATAGGCTATGCTTTCTGACCACTTTAAGCGTCATCCAGTTTTCGAGGCCCCTTGTCGCTTCCTTCTCATAGCAGGACGGTCGAAATCCCCTGCTTGCTGGCGGAGCTTCCTTCTGTGAAGAAAAGGGAGTTTCTTGACCTTTTCGCGAGTATTCCCGATCAACTGGTAAAGGCACAGGAGACGGGAAAACTCGTTGTATTTGCGGGAGCGGGAATTTCCATCCCTTCTCCCTCGAATGTTCCGGACTTTGTAGATCTTACAAAGACAGTTGCCGAGAAGTGTGGAGAGAACTTCTTCAAAGACAGAAGCCTAATGGAGCAACCAGATGTCATTCTGGGAAGACTAGATAGAACCTACACACAGAGAGATATTCATCTGATTGTAAAGCAGCTAATGTCCAGGAATGAATCACGTCCATCAACTCTGCATAGACTGATACCGCTTCTCTTCAGAAGCCCCAAAGACCTCAAGATAGTAACTACCAACTACGATACCCATCTCTCGAAAGCGCTGGAAGAGTATCCAAAGAGATTTCTCGGTTACGATACTTTTGTGGCGCCTGCCCTGCCAAGAGGAAACGACTTTCGCGGTATAGTTTATCTCCACGGAAACACTAACCAAGAACCCCGCAGACTGGTCGTTACGAACAGAGATTTCGGAAGAGCTTATCTCACTGAAGGCTGGGCCAGGGACTTTCTTAGAGACCTCTATCTCTCGGACTATACGATTCTCTTCATTGGCTACAGTCACAAAGACACAATAGTAGATTATCTCGCCAGAGGACTTGGTCGCACAAGAAGCAACAGATACGCCTTCGTCTGTGAGGGCGATGCGCAGAGGTGGCGCGAGATTAACGTGAATCCTATTCAGTATAGACTTTCGAGCGACAATCTCAACAGTCACATTGAACTCCAAAGAGTTCTCGATGTCTGGACTTCTCTCGCAGACGGAGACATTCTTGAGCACCGGCTCGAGATCTCGCAGGCAGTGACCATTGAACCCGTGAGCAAACCGGAAATAGACAACTACATTTCCTACTGTTTGAAGCGAGAGGACCTTACCGAGTTGTTCTGTGAATGCGCAAGAGATTGGTCGTGGCTGAAATGGGTTGAAAGAGAGGGCTTTCTTCTGTCACTCTTTGATCGTGATGCCATACTCAACCCGATCGAGTTAAGGCTTGCCCGATGGGTTTCGCGGGTACTTCTGGAGAACACTTGCAGAGACTGTATAGATCGTCTCTTAACACATAAGAACTCACTCAACCGCGAGTTTCTTGATATTATCATCGGGCAGCTGGCAATCGAGTGTTCTGCCATGGATCAAGACTCTCTCACCAGATGGATAGAGATTATCCTCGAATACTCCGAACTGGAAGTGTCTTCGAATCCTCTCTTTATAAGAACACTGAGATGTGTAGACTTCAAGATGAATCAGGAGCTCCTTTCAAGAGTTATAAAACATTTCTTCAGATTCCGAAGAGAAGACCACGGCTGCAGAAGTCCTTCTGAACACTCCGTAGAGCAGAAACTCCTTGAAGAGTTCTGGGAGATGCTCAGGCCGCATATAGATATCTTCTATCCAGATGTTCTTAATACTATCACCTGTGGGTTTACCGAGAGTGGAAACGCTACTAAGAATTATCACGAATACTTCGTTCAGGATAATGATAGAGTCGATGCCAAACGGCAGAGACGAATTCGCTCGACTGACAGACGCGACTCTCTGGTAAGAATACTCCGGGAGACAATCACATACCTTATGACAGCATTTAACGACAGCTGGAGAGTCTATTACGACTGGTGGAGGCGTTCAGGAGTTCCCGATCTTGTTTCTCTGGCAGCAGAGTGCGTTTGTACCGATGGATTCTTCTCATCTGATGAGAAAGCAATGGCCTTGCTAGAGAATAAATGGCTCACGTCACCTGCACTGGAAAGACACGTTTCAAAGATAATAGGACTCTCGCTGGCCGGGGTTTCGAAAGAGGTTCTAAACGAGCTTCTGGATGCAGTAGATCTCGAGATAAAGTCACTGTCGACTACTGAAGAAGGTCCCGAAAGATTTGATAGCTTAAGAACTCTGATCAGAAGAGTACAATGGATAGAAGAAGCGGGAATCAAGTCTGAAAAGTTGAAGCAACTACGCAGGGAAATAGAAGACCTGTTCACATTCGGAGAGATGCGAGATGAGATCCTGGCCTCTCTTCTCACAGGAGACGTAGAGTTCGCCTCTCCACTCTCAAAGGTGGAGCTCAGGGAAATGAGTTTTCGAGACACCGTTGATGTCTTCACCAGGTATTCGAGAGGCCCAGAGTATGAGGTAACCTCTTCTTCGCTCAGGGTATTGGACATAGAAAGACTCTCCGGCGAGTTCGGAGAACTCATCCAAGTGGATCCGGAATTCGGTATAGGGCTACTTTCGCAAGCTGATCTCTCAAAACTCGAAATCGGCCAGACCGAACCGGTTGTAGGACTAATCATGAAGGGTCTTACTCGATCGTCAATGAACAGTATTTTGTATGTACGACTTGTCGAGGAGTTTGTCAGATTAGATACTGATCTTCTGCTTCAGCATTTGGAGAGTGTCTCCAGACTCCTTGAGAGGGCCTGCCGGAGAATTCCAGTGATCACGGAGAGATTTGACAGTCAGGTGCTTCTTCTGATCAAGACCCTTCTGAGAGATCAGCACGACAAGGGCGACTGCAAAGGTGTCGCGCGCATCGATAATTGGCTAAAGGCTGCGAGGAATAGTGTCCCGGGAAGACTTGTAATGTCAGTCACCGGGCTTCTCTCCAGAGCGGACAACGGTTCGGATAATACCGTCTGGTCGATTGCGAAAGATATTCTAGAAGAAGCCATCGAGGGCGCCACTCTTAGCGACAGGCTGTCAAGGATTGTCATCTTCGGGCAACTGCACATACTATTCAGATTAGACACTATCTGGACTGAAGAGAGACTCCTGCCTTTGCTGGATTGGTCAGAAGATTCCGAAACCGCCCTTCAGTGCTGGAATGGCTTTCTTGGAATCGGCTCTTACGGCCGCGAACAACTGCAATCTATGACTCTTCTCATAGGTGATACAGTCGAAATGATCGATGCGATCTGCCCGGAGTATAGACTCAGATTCTATGACATTCTTTATTGTCTTCTTACTCTAGTTCTCGGAGAAGAAGCCCGATCGGAACTCATAGCAAAGCTTGCGGACAGTGCTTCTCAGGAGACCCTCTTTGAGTTCTCGGAATTACTGCTCAAGAGAATCACAGCGGCTGAAAGAGATGTCAGGCTATCAATCTGGAATGACTGGGTAAGATTATTTACTGAAGAGAGATTCAAAAGATCCAGTACAAAGCGGCTTTCTGATTGTGAGTTTCGCGCGCTTTCCGATCTGATTTCGCTCGAGCCCGAGTTTTTTGGAGACTGTGCGAGCGATCTTTCGAAGATATCTCTCGAAGATTTTCAGGCCGATAACGATTGGAGACCTTTGTTCGTCAGTAATTACGAGCTTGCCGAACTCTTTCCAGATTCGTGGGCGAGACTTACAAAGCTCTGGCTCAGTGGTCTGCGCAGTATTCCCGAGTATATAGAATGGAGCTACGCACTCAAAACGCTATGTTCGGTCAAAACAGAGAAAGAAGCCCTGATTGAGCTCTTGAAGGAACTGAAGAGACTGGGGCACTCTTCGAATGGCAACCCCTGAAACCCTATTCTTGCAGTATTGAAGTTAGTGACTGCCACCAGGCTACCAGGCTCTCAGTCCCACGAGAACTAGCCTTTTGCTCGTCGAACCCCCGGTCGCTCCCTGTGGAGAACTGATGAACAGGTTGTCGAGATAATCCATCTGCGTCGAATTGCTGAACTGATTGCCCGTGATCGAGCCGAACACGAAGAGCTGTCCAAGCTTTACCGGGCTTTTGTTCACTACCGAGCCGAGATCGGGAAAGGTAAAGGCCCCGCCTGAACCGTTCTTATTAAACGCCGAGAAGCTTCCGGCAAGCGCTCTAATAGCATGTGAAGCCTTCCCGGAGTTACCTACAAGATATGTGTTGACTATATCTCCGCCTACGCTTGTCAACGAAAGATAGTCTCCATCGTCACGCTGTGCAAAGTCGGTAAGCAGTTCCTTGATTTTGCTCCAGGTCTTTATCTCCTGATTGTTCACCTTACCACCCTGAGTCCTTGCATCGTCAAACGCCTGAGCGAAGTCCCCGTACATAAGCTGGGTGTTGATAGTTATTGAACCGTAGACAGTTATATTGTACTGCCCGTTGATGTAGCTCAGCTTCAAAGGATCGCTCGTCGAATCACCGATAATGAGATCTCCGTGAATAACTATGTTAATCGGATAATTCGCTGCGAGGACTTTCGTTCCGAAAACATCAGCATCAACTTTGTACTTCAGATCAAAGTACCTGTAGCCGCTCCCGGGGTTATCAGGGAAAGTTATCGTATAAGGAGCTCCGCTACTGTCGTTGGGCTTGAAGACGATCAGCCCGTCTTCGGTCGTTGTGATAGTTGTGAGAAATGGAGCAGTGTAGGTAGCAACCGGTGAAAGCGTAGAGAGCCATGTTTCGTGCTCAAGTAGAAGGCTTGCTAAGTACTGTTCGGCGTCTGAGGCTGTGGGTGTGTATGTATAAGAACCGTCGGGAGTTATGCTCTTTGTAGTGAGACCGTAGGGGAAGACCTGCTCGAGGTTAATACTTGAATCGCTCACGGCAACTCCTCCAATTATTATTGCCTGTCCATTTACGACATCGCCTTTGCCAGTCAGTTGATCCTGCTTGTTCTTTTCTCCTGTGGTGACTTCATAAAAGATCCTCGACATCTCTCCAAAGCGCAGAGCCGCCTGGCCCAATAGGGATTCCGCGAGAGCCAGTCCATAGGAGTATCTCTTGACGCCCCCCTTCTCGGCCCAGGAGACTATCGAATACTTGCCGTCAGAGTAGTTGATAACTGCGCCCTTTGACGTGAATTCGGAAAATGCTGTGTCTGTGATCCTTGAAGCAAAGTCTTGATCGTAGTTTACCAACCACCAGCTGCCGGAATCCAGAGACTCTATCGCCTGGCTCCACAGATAGCCTTCATAGCCGCCGCGGGTTGAAACGAAGGCTAAGAAGTCATCATATTCATTCCAGGTTGAGTCGAAACTTGCAGTGCTCCACTTTTCTGCAAGGACCATCATTGCACCTTCGACAAGGTTGTTGGTTGCCACTCTCAAATCCGAAAGCAACGAGTAGCTGTTCAAACGGCTAGAAGTACGCTGTATCATCATACTGGCAGCGATTATCATTGTAGTTGCGAAGGCCATAAGAATAAGGGTTACGGCGAGAATAAAACCCTTATTCCGCGAAGGGGTCGAATCTATAGACATAGAACTCCTCCTCTCTTCCGATTCTTTCGTCTAGAAGAACCACCTTGAACACTCTTCTAGTCGGGCTTGATCCAATATTGGTCGCATCCACCGAGACTACTGTCACATCTTGAAAGCCGGGATATGTCGAGAGCAACTCGATCCTATCTATGATGTTCGATTCGCTCACGCGGTTGGCACTCCTGACTATGCCCTCCACCAGCAGTTTGGCCGAGTGCATATTGGTCACCACCTCAAGCCGCGCGGACATTGCCCTGTACTGAAGAATAAGCGCGACACCCGAGCTCAGCAACAGAGCGATTACCGCCAGAGCGATAATGATCTCTACGTTCGAAAAGGCCTTCTTAATAGATCCTCACCGCCCCGTCGATCTCTTTGCTGACCCCCTTATGCTGGAAGAGTGCCTCGTAATATAGATACTGGCCTTCAAGCTCAAGGAAGGCAAAGTTTCCCAGGTGTTCGGCTATTACCAGGGTGGAAAGCTCCTCCTCACTGTGCTGGTATATAAAGAGCAACTTCCCGTCGTAATAGGTTATAGTCGCGACAGTGGCCTCGGGTATGAGCGGGAATCTAGATTCCAGAGTGATGGTGTTGCCGTCGAAATCTTCGTCTATAATCAGTCCGGTCCAGTTTCTGGATAGCAGATACTTCAAATCGCCGTTCAATTTCATGATCTCTTCGTCTATCACCAACTGGTTATGAATCTGAGAACTAATTCTGAAAGTCATTGACAGTATCAAAAAGACGATCGCCAGTACGACCGATGTCAAAAGCATAGTAATGACCGTCTCCATAAGCGAAATTCCCTCTTTCATTAAGCATCGCCTCAAGTAAAGCACGCACCCTTCGCTCCAGATATTCCTCAAAGATCGGATGACTTCGGCAGAGTAGAGAGTAGTCAGAAACAGCCACGATATCTGAAAGTGTTTAAGTCATATAACGCAATTCATATCTATGATTTTAACACATGGAACCTCTTAGAATCAGCTTTAGTCTGATTCCATGATCGTGAAAATTGGAGTTTCGAAACTTATGCATGACCCAATCTTCACCGAAATTGACCGCAGCATATTTTGACTGCGGCCACAACGAGAAACGCGCAGTTCTTCTAGATTAGCAATTCAGTAGTGGTGAAGTGCAATCAAGGAGGGCAATATAATACCATTGCGGGCAGAGAAAGAAGAATTTTCCGAAAGACTTGTTTAATGTTCTAAAGAGACGAAAGCTCTCAGAACGGGAATCCAGCTACTGCTTTCGGCTGAATTAAAAAGATTGGAAGTTCTTCTTGGTTATCTTATGCACTCTCTCTTATGACAAGATCGACATCAAGCGCCTTTCTCTTAACTTCCTGCCGCTTTCCGTCTATTCTCTCCAGAAGCATTTTGAAGGCTTCGTAACCCAACTTCTCTTTGCCTATATTCACTGTCGTGAGCGCTGGTGAGAAAATGCCCGAGAACTCGATATTGTCGTATCCTACAACCGATACTTCTTCAGGTATCTTTATTCCTATCTCTTTTAGGGCAGTAATAACACCAAAGGCTGTGAGGTCGTTGAAACAGAAAACTCCATCAAATCTCTCGCCTCTTGAGAAGATCTCCTTGGTTACGGAGTAGCCAGGTCGGTAACCAGTTTTGTGTAGCATTATCTCTTTCGATCCAACTTCTATCCTACTGCTTCTTACCGCTTCACTAAAGCCTTCATACCTCATTCTAGCCGCCGAGTTTTCTTTAGGACCGTTTATCATAAGGAGATTTCTGCAGCCTTTGTCGATCAGGAAATTAGTCGCCAGTATGCCACCCTTAACATCGTCGGTATGAATCTCGTCCGACCGGATGTTCTTTATAAATCTGCCAATAACGACAAGGGGGAAATCCGTCTTGGAGAGCTTCTCAATTGCTTCAAGGTTTTCCCAGGAGGGAATCATAAGAAGACCGTCCACTCTCTTTTCCAGTAGAGTCCTTATCTCTTCCTCCCCGCTACCGGCATAGTTCATCAGGACAATCTGATATCTTGCCTTTCTTGCTCTTTTCTCGATACCCTTGAGCACTTCCGCAAAGAACTGATCCAGATCGGAATCGAACATTACACCTACGGTATTGCTGGTGTTGCTTCGAAGTATAGACACAGCATTGTTCTTTATATAGCCTATCTCAACAGCTATTCTCTCTATCCTCTCCCGGGTTTCCTGAGAAACATCCGGTTTGTTATTGAGAACCCTCGAGACGGTCGATATTGACGTTCCGGCGGCTTCTGCAAGATCTCGAATAGTTAAGTAGGTTCTCGACATTCGCGTACCTCACTTTCAGTATATTAATAGCTATAATACAACAATTCGCATCACTTAGTAACCGTCCTCTCTAACTTTTCGTGTACGGATCTGCAGCATCCCTCAGCCCATCGCCAAGAAAGTTGAATCCCAGGACGACCACTATAACGAATATTCCAGGAATCATAAGCCACGGATGGAGAGCGATAGACCTTATGTTCTGCGATTCTTGAAGCAGAACACCCCAGCTGATCGCGGGCGATCGCAGTCCGAGACCGAGAAAACTCAAGGCGGTCTCACCGAGAATCATGCCGGGTATTGAGAGTGTTATCTGGACAATGAGATAGCTCAGAAAGGAGGGGATCAAATGCCTCGTGATTATCCACCACTGCCCGGCGCCAAAGGTTCTTGAAGCAAGAACGAACTCTTCTTCCCTCAAGGAAAGAAACTTTCCGCGGACAACTCTCGCAACCCCTGTCCAGCCAAGAACTGATAGTATGATAGTTATTCCAAAGTAGACTCTGAGCATGGGCCAGTACGGCGGAAGAGCCGCGCTAAGTGCCATCCACAGAGGTATCTGAGGAATTGACATGAGTATCTCTATGAGTCTCTGAATGACATTATCCACTATACCGCCGAGCAGACCGGAAATACTTCCCAGGATAACTCCAATAATCAGACTGAGAAAGACTCCAACAAGTCCAATAGTCAGAGAAATAGTGCTTCCATAGAGTACCCTCGAAAAGAGATCACGCCCAAGAGAATCGGTACCAAAGAGAAAGACAGGCTGTTTTCCCGTAGTACCGAAGAGATGGAGGTCGGTTTCGAAGAGTCCGAGGAATTTGTACTTGTCCCCTCTTACAAAGAGATTTATGTAATGTCTCTTGTCCGTGTCATCGACGTAGATTCTCTGCCAGGTATCCGGGTCAAGCTCCATCTTCCGTTCATAGATGAACGGTCTGAACGAAAAACCGCTGGCATCGGAGAAACGTATTAGCGTGGGCGGAGAGTAGACGTTTCCGCTGAATCTTCTAGCCGGGTTATAAGGGCTTATAAACTGCGAGAATAGAGCCGCAACATAGAATATACCGAGAATGACGAGTGCGATTATCGCAAGCTTGTGCTTGAAAAAACGTCTTCTCATCAGTGTCCATTGCGACAGGCCGTACTCTTTCTTTTTTTTGGCCACTACTACCACCTCAGCTATACGTGATTCTTGGATCTAACCAGGCCAGTAGAATATCCGATATCAGTGTGCCGACAACCGTCAGTACGCTCAGGACCATAAGGAAGCTACCGGCAAGATACATGTCCTGATTAAGCAGTGCTCCCAGGAGTAGCGGCCCGGTTGTCGGTATGGAAAGAACCTGAGAGGTTATTACTTCTCCAGAGATGACCGTCGGCAACAGCCACCCGACAGTACTTATGAGCGGGTTAATCGCTACTCTCAGCGGATGAACTAGAATCACTCTCGATTCGGATAAACCTTTCGATCTTGCGGTCCTCACATAGTCTTTGCTGAGTTCATCAAGAAGGCTGGCTCTGAGAACTCTTATCATGCTTGCCGTACCGGCCGTTCCAATAACCACTACCGGAACCCAGAGATGCGAAAGTAAGTCGACAAACTTCGCCCAACTCCACGGAGCAAAAAGAAACTCTCTTGAGAAGAGTCCCCCGATACTTACTCCAAAGTATTTGAATCCCAGATACATGAGAAGGATTGCCAGGAAGAAGTTCGGAATCGACAGACCGATAAATCCTATAAGCGTGAGCGAATAGTCCCAGAAGGAGTACTTCTTCACCGCGCTCAGAATACCGATCGGAATGGCCATGACCCACGTGAAGAGAATCGTTATGACGCTAATCATTATGGTGAAGGGAATGCGGTCCATTATCAACTTCGTAACAGGCTCACCGTAAGTATAAGAAACACCGAGGTCTCCACGAACGAAACCCCAGATCCACTTTCCATACCTTACTGGAAAGGGCTGGTCGAGACCGAATCTCATTCTTAGAGCCTCAAGCTGTTCCTCGCGGATTTCAACTCCTCTGGCCTTCAGAGCCTGAACATAGCTGGTAACGTAATCTCCCGGTGGAAGTTCTATGACTATAAAAACCAGAATAGAGATTACCAGCAATGTCGGAATCATTATCAATATTCTTCTGAGGAGATACACCAGAAACTGGTTCTTCATTCACTTCGCTCCCTAATTCGACAGAATAATGGCGGAAGGACTCGAGTCCCTCCGCCACCGCTTATACTATCACTTCTGCTTCAGGAAGAACTGCTCCGGATGATATCCGTGCAACCAGAGGAAGTCTCCGCTGAAGACGCCGACTTCTGGAACATTTCTGAGGTTCTGTCTCACGATAATCGGATACGGAGCCAGACCAACGGTTCCGATCATCCAGACGTTGTCGGCCTGCATCTGCCAGATTTCGTGGGCAATCGCGGCCTTCTCATCTTCAGAGTCGGTGGCAAAGAACCTATCTCCCAGATCGAAGAGGCGTTTGCCCTCTTCGGTAGGCTCCATTCCTTCGGTCCCGTTCGAAGTCTTCCAGAGTCCCCACTCGGGAGCCCAGGAGATACCTTTGTGCGGAAGTGCCGGAACAAGACCTATAGCGAATGGCCACGACGCGTCAGAGACTCCTCCACCATGCCACACGTTTACATCGATCTCGTTGGCCTCGGCTCTCTGTGCGTTTAGACTTCTGTCCTGTGGCTTCAGTGCTACCTGAATGCCGACGTTTTCCCAGTATTCCTTAACCAGTTCACTCATCGGACTCTTAGTTGCCGGTTCTTCTGGCCAGTATTCTATTGTAATTGCAAGTCTCTTTCCATCCGGTCTGAGTCTGAATCCATCGGAATCCCTTTTCGCCAGTCCCATATCATCAAGCAGTTTGCTGGCCATAGCTGGATCGAACTGGGCGTATGCCATCTCCCATGCAGGGTCATAGTATTTGCTTGTCGGATGAAGAGTCATCTGGCGAACAACTGCCCTGCCAAAGTAAAGAAGCTCGTTGATCTCGTCTCTATCTATGGCCACCGAAAGGGCTCTTCTGAACCTCACATCGTTGAATATCTCTCTCAACACGGGGTCCTTAACAGTAAGATTAAGCATATACATGACTTCTGCACCACGGTCGGACTGCCAGAGTAGAGTCCTGTAACCTCCGGCGGCTTCATTCTGTCTGTACAGCGGATAGTTGTCAAGAGATGTGCTCCATACTTCGATATCTATCTGACCACTAAGGATCTGACCCTGGAGCGTTTCAACGTTCTCTATTCTCTTCACAACAATTCTGTCCAGATAAGGTAATTGGTTGCCCGCCTCATCGACCTTCCAGTAATAGGGATTTCTATCCCATACCCAGTAATCGGGCCTCGCTTCGACGAGCTTGTAGGCAATTAGAGTGGGAATTCCCGGGTAGATCGGTTTTGCCGACCAGCCGGCTATCGAGTAGTAATAAGCCCTTACAGTGTCAAATCCGGCAGCTTTCGCAGCTTCCATAAGTTTGTCTCTGTCTGTATAGGAAGGGTGGTATTGCTTTAGAAAATGAGCGGGTCTGAACCAGTAGCCGAGATATCCCCATTGTTTGGCGAGAGAATAGTCGAAATTCGGGAAGGGCTTGCTGAAAGTGAACTTCACTGTGTAATCATCGATCTTCTCAAGCTTAGTGTCCTGGAATTCCGTAATATAGATGCTCTCGACCAGTTCTTTGTTGTAAACTTCATCGTTCCACCAGAAAAGCATATCGTCGGCCGTCAGCGGAGCACCGTCCGACCACCTGATTCCCTTTCTGATATGCAGGGTGGCTGTCATGAAGTCTTCAGAGTAGTACCAGTTTTCGATAACGTTCGGACCTACAGTCGCGTCCATGTTGAAGGCCAGAGGTGGTTCGAAACCGGTGACGTGGAGATCGGTCCCAAAGCCTCTGGGATTGGCGGCGCCTACGTAGATCTCTCCACCATACTGACCGATCTCTTCATACACCTGAATCACCAACGGGTTTTCGGGCAGCCTCTCGGCTACCGGTGGGAGCTCGCCATTCCTAACTTTCTCGGCGAGAATTGGAGCCTCATTGTAAACAGCCGCGAACAGTGAAATAGAGAGGATCACAAGCAAAACCGTAAAAGCAAGTTTTCTGAACATCTTACAACCTCCTTTTCGTGTGGCTCGTTGAGCCTAAAGGTTTTTTCGCAGTTCTTCGAACCCTCTTAACTCGAGTTCTCCATATCTGATACACGCGACGCTGTGTTGCGACCCTTCTTCACATTCTCTTAGAACGGGTTCATTCTTACTACACTCCTCTATTGCATAGGGGCACCTTGTATGGAATCTACAACCTGAAGGCGGATTAGACGCGCTTGGAACAGTCCCCATTAGAGGAATTCTCTTCTTTTTGCTCATTGGATCTGCAACAGGTATTGAAGATAGAAGAGCTTCAGTATAGGGGTGAGCGGGAGATTTGTAAAGAAGCTCCGAAGGGGCTATCTCAACTATCTTTCCAAGATACATAACCATAATAGTATCGCTCACATAATTGACGATGCTCAAATCATGCGCAATGAAAAGATAAGTGAGTCCGAAATCAGTCTGCAAGTCGGACAGAAGGTTTATAACCTGAGATTGCACGGAAACATCAAGCGCGGAAACCGGTTCATCGCAGATAATGAAATCCGGTTCTAGCATGAGCGATCTCGCCACAACTATTCTCTGCCGCTGACCGCCCGAGAACTCGTGAGGATATCTATTCAACATGTCTGTACTGAGCCCAACTCTCTTAAGAAGCTCTGCCGCCCTTCCCAGACGTTCTTTCCTGGTAGTGATTCCGTTAACCCTTAGTGGTTCAGTTAGGACGTCACCGATTGTCATTCTCGAGTTCAGTGAAGAGAAGGGATCCTGAAAGATATACTGTATCTTTGGTCTCAGTGGTTTGAGATCTTTCTCCTTCATTGTTGCCAGATCATAAGTCTCAGAATTTGTCCTGAACACAATGCTGCCTGCGGTAGGTTTGTGAAGGCGAATTACGCATCGACCCAGAGTGGTCTTTCCACAGCCGCTCTCTCCCACAAGCCCTACCGTCTGTCCACTATTTACAGTTAGATCCACTCCGTCAACCGCTCTGACATAACCCTGAACGCTCCGGAAAACCCCACCCTTAACGGGAAAGTACTTCTTGAGACCGGCTACCTCAAGCAAGGCTTTGCTCATCGCATCTCACCGACCTTTTCGTATAACCAGCACTTTGCCCCATGGTCCTCTCCTACACGGAATTCAGGGGGTTCCTGAGCCAGACACTTGTCAAAGGCTTTGGGACATCTTGGATGGAAGAGACACCCTTCCGGGAGCTCAAATTGGCCGGGCACCGATCCCTTGATTGTATGCAATCTCTCCTTGCGGCCGATAACCGGTATGGACTGAAGAAGCCCTTTCGTATAGGGGTGTGCGGCTCTATAAAAGATGTCGACACAAGAAGCTCTTTCAACGATCTTACCCATATACATTACCACTACTCGATCGGCCATCTCTCCTATAACACCAAGATCGTGGGTTATGATCATCAGCGCCATCTTCAGGCGGTCTTTCATGTCTTTAAGCAAATCCAGGATCTGAGCCTCTATAGTTACATCAAGCGCAGTAGTGGGTTCATCGGCAATCAATAGTCTTGGCGACCTGCACAGTGCCATTGCAATCATTGCTCTCTGCCTCATACCTCCGCTGAATTGATGAGGATACTCTCTGAATCTTTGCTCCGCCGGGACTATTCCGACCAGTTCAAGCATTTCGAGAGCCTTTTCTCGAGCTATTTCTTTGGTCATCTCCTCTTCCATAAGCAGCGATTCAACTATCTGTCTCCCAATTGTATATACAGGGGTAAGAGACGACATGGGTTCCTGAAAGATCATGGAGATCTCTGACCCCCTTAGAGAACGCATTTCTCTGGATCTGGGATCGAGCTTAGTGATGTCTATGGAATCTCCATTTGATGTGCTGAAGATAATTGACCCGTTATCTATCTTGCCCGCAGGTTTTGGAAGCATGTTCATTATCGTGAGAGAAGTAACGCTTTTGCCGCAACCGCTCTCTCCAACAACGCCAAGAGTTTCGCCTGGCTTAATGTCGAAGCTGACGTTGTCCACGGCCTTTATTACTCCCTCATCTGTCTGAAAACTGACTTTCAATTCCCGGACAGTTATAAGACTATCCTCTGCCATATGAGCCCCCTTATGATTGCTCCTGGCATCAATAACCCTCATTGAATCCAATAAAACAAATCCGATAATGATACCGGTAATATTTCCGGTAGTATTTCTGGTAGTATTATAATACAAACAGAGGTCATAATCTGAATTAAAAAGACAGTCAGTAATTCGAGATTAGAAGCAACGTAAGACGAAGGAAGCTGATTTCCTCCCTGAATTGAAGTAATCTAGGTATTGAAGGAGGTCTGTATGGAAAAAAGAAGGTGGATCTTCACTTTTGCAAATCATATGCACTGGATCGACATGGAATGGATGTGGGGGGAAGGGACCCTCGCAAATTCACTTCGCGACATGTTTTGTTTAATAGACGAAACTGGTGCCAGAGGCGCTCTGAACTTCGACGCTATAGCCTATGAGTATCTCGTTGTAAATGAGCCGGATTTAGTTCGCGAGACACGCAGGAGGCTTGAGTCTGGTCAGATTGAACTGGCTTCAGGGTCATATACGCAGCCATACGGACATCTTTGCGGAGAGGAATCCAACATTCGCCAGCTTCTTCAGGGTATCAGAAGTTGCGAAAAAACGCTTTGCGCCGTCCCTCTGTTCTGGTGGGAAGAGGAGTTCTCGTTCTTTCCGCAAATGCCTCAAATCCTGAGTCAGTTTGGATACAAGGGAGCATCACTCTTCTTTCAGGAAACCTGGCACACACCTTATATTCCTCTGGAGAGGGCGCCAGTGATTCGATGGAAAGGACCCGACGGCTCTTCGATAAAGACGCTTTCCAGAACGAAGACTTGTATTCATCAGTGGCCCGAAGATCTTCAGAGGCTTCTCGAAGAAGAGAAAAGCGAAGAGAGAGTCGTAGTTCAGTGGCTGGAGTTGATGGACTCAAAGAAGTGGATGTGTCGTTCTGAGCTAATTGCACCCGAACTGAGAGAACTCTCAAGAAAGGGCTGGAAACTTGATTTCAAGTTACCCACCACCATAATCGAAGAGGCAAGGCCAGAAGTTACAAGAGACTACGGGCTGTACGACTTTTATCAAGGAATATCTCTGGGAAAGAACGGAGATGTTCTCAGGAGAGATACCAGAAAGTGCGAGTACGAGATTCTCGATGGACAGACACTGGCAGTAACCCATTTGATTGTTGGAGGAGACTATCCACAGTGGTCTGAGTATCCGGATTGGGAGTTCAGAGAGGCGTGGAAGGATTTAATGATCTCCCAGGCTCACGACATAGATGAGTGTGAGGGATTTTGTGGAGATATCGGAAAACAGTATTTGAAGAAGGCGCTTGCGATGTCCCAGGATATCACGTCAAGGTATCTGAGCAGTCTCTCCAGACATGTGGGCGAAAAGGGAGTTAGCCTAGCTTACAATCCTCTCCACTGGAAGCGGAGAGAACACGGCTCAATTTCCGGAGAACACGAGTTCAGACCTCTGGAAATCGATCCCGGACCGGGAGTCTGTGTCGCTAGAGAAATCGATGCGCCGGAGATAGAAATATACTCTAGTGATGAGGGAATCGAGCTTCGCTGGGATGACACATCCTATCTTGTTGATAGCTCGGGACGACTTATGTCGAAAGACCGAGTTCTGGCAGAGTTTAGCTGCTGTGGCAGTAGAGCCGAACATCTTTCTCCTCTTATGGAGACTAGGCTTTCCGCCGGCTTCGTTAGAGTTGAAACTTCTCTAAGAGTTGGGCAGTATTCTGTCGGGGTTGTTTACGTTTTCGATTCGCTGAAGGATTTCGTGGAAGTGGAGTGCGAAGTCCAAGCCCCTACGGAGCCCGTACCGGGCTATAAGGGCTGTCTATTTCTTGATATGTACTCACCCGATGAAAAGCTGAAGGCTATTCGCAGCGACTATCCCTTCGGTGAAGAGAGGGGTATGCCCTCATTGAAAGTGCACAGAAAATATCCAACGGGCGACTGGATGACATCGGACAAATACTTCGAAATGCTTGAGAATCCGTTCACAGGACTGCGTTACGCAAGAGCCGAGTACGAAAAGGCGGCTCTGAACTTCCTGGGAAAGGGCACACAGGGCTTCTTTAGAACGGATAACGGTTTCAGGGCGGCTCTTTACCTGTATGATCCGTGGGATGGAAGCAACTGGTCAAGAAAGGCCAACTTGAATTTCGCTCTCGCGATAGATAGCCCTGATGGTAAGCCAGAGAGAATGGCTATGGAATTCAATCGGCCTTTGAGGTGTTTCAGATCCTCGGGCGAAGGTGGAGTCGAAAAGATGGTCCCGGTATCAATCAACGGGCAGATCTTTGTCTCGGCGATGTATATCGAAGGCGAAAAGCTGTATCTCAGGTTGTGGAGCCAATCGTCGGAAACGGAAAAGGCAACGATTGAGACCGTTCTAAACGTTACGAAAGCTGGGCTAGTAGATCTAACTCAGAAGAAGCTCTCGGGGCTTGAATTTGATACGGGAAGGCTGGAGCTGGACTTCAAGCCGTTCGAGATAAAGACACTGGTCTTCACGCTTGAAAAGCAACAGGTTGAAGGAATTGACAGTTACAGAAAAGTCTGGACGGAACAGAGACTGGAAGGGTGGCGGGAGAAATGACGGTAAAGAAGTGGACGACCACGCCAAGAAGTGGGCTTTATCTTGAGAATGCAGGCAAACGTTCATGTGCAATGGGTTACTTTGGAAAGGGACTCGAGTTCTGGTCTTATCCACTAAAGCTTATCAGGGCTTTCGCGGAGACGATACAGCTTCCTGAGAAGAAAGTGATTCTGGAAGCAGACGAAGTGGCACATCTTGTCGAGATCAAGCCGCAGGATCTCACAACGAAGTATTCGCACGCCCTTTTCAGCATAACCAGAAGGATCTTCTCACCGATCGAGAAACCCGGAAGCCATGTGATCTATGAAATAGAAACGAGTACACCTCTTAGGCTTATCGTGAAATTCCTCCCCGAGTTGAATCTTATGTGGCCGGGCGCCATAGGAGGACAGGACTGCTTCTGGTATGAGAAGGGAAAGGGCTTCTGTCTTTACGAACCCACGAAGAGTTTTTCGGGATTGATAAGGTTGCCCGGAGCCAGAGTCTATTCCGGTACGGGCGACCATGCCTTCTCGGACGAACCGTACAGGATGGCGATCGACATACCGGTGGGTCACACTAGAAAAGTACTTAGCGTCTTCGGAATAGCTGGAACTCTTGACGAGTGCTTGCGGCAGACTATCGACTCGGAAGCCAACATCGAGAAGCTCTGTGAAGAGTCAGAAGATTACTACGGCTCCTATATAGATAAGACTGTAGAAATCGAGACGCCCGATGATAGATTGAACAATTTCTTCACATGGGCGAAGATATCGATGCTGAAGGGCGTTGTATCAAATCAGTTTCTGGGGGAGGGACTCGTCGCGGGCATAGGCCCTTCGGGCCGTTCGACAAGGCCCGGCTTCGACTGGTTCTTTGCTGGAGATATGTCGATGAACTCTCTGGGCTTTTCATCTTTTGGCGATTTCACAACGGTCAGAGACAGTCTCGTGTTTTACGGCAAGTATCAGAAAGACGACGGAAGAATTCCTCACGAAATATCTCAATCGGCGCCGCTTATAGATTGGTTCAACAGGTTCGGCGGTTATGCCTATCTTCATGCTGATACAACGGCTTACTATCTTCTAGCGCTTGCAAACTACGTGCTGGAAAGTAGTGATACAGAGATCTTGAATGAACTTTCAGAGACAATCAACAGAGCTATAGCTTTCTGTGAAGAGATGAGCGAAGAGGAGTCGGGCCTTATCGTAAACGAAAAAGCGGGCCTCGGTGCGCTGGAAATTGGAAAGTACAGAAAGCCAAAATATGATATCTATACCAGTGGAATATGGGCCGGTGCCCTTCAAGAACTTTCCACTGTCTTCGATCTTCTGGGAGATGCTGCCAGAGCTACTGAGCTCGCTCTTTTGAGAGCAAAGGTTTCCCACTCTCTGGAGCGATTCTGGTGGGAAGAAGGAAAGCGCTACTGCCTTTCCATACAGCCAGATGGAACTCTCGTGAAACTCCTCACGTTTTCTCCGTTTTTTCCTGCCGCTTTCGAGCAACTTGACAAAGAGAGAACCGGGATCTTCCTCGAAACGGCGAAGCGCTCTTCGATGATGGCTCCGTGGGGTCTGAGATCGGTTGAAAAGGGCGATGAATACGACCCGGTAAACTATAACTTCGGGAGTGTCTGGTATTTCTTCAACGGAATCGCCTCGATGGCCTTTTATAAAGCCGGTGATAGGTTCACCGGACACAGGATAATTAACGGGGCGGTAAGCGGGTTTTATAACGAAGACTCCACACATATGCCGGAACTGTTTTCGGGAGACTACTTCGTTCCACTTTCTTCTGCGGTCCCTCATCAGATCTTTTCACTTGGTACGATCATGTGGTCTATAGTCTCTGGGATGCTCGGTATAAGACGAAACGGACTCTCGATGAAACTCGAACTCAATCCTCAGTTTCCCGCCGTATGGAATCGTGTCACAGTTAAGAACCTGGCTCTTGGAGCAAACCTTCTGACTCTTCACTTCGAGCGTAATGACAGAGAATGGAGCGTCAGAGTAGATGGCAAGATAAGAGAACCTTTCACGATATCGGTGACACAGCACTCCGCAACGACAGGGAAAGATGAAGACACCGCTTTCGAGATATGCAAAAAGGCTACTGTAAAGTATTCGGAAGAGGCGCCCTGCGTTTGGCAGATACTTCCTGAACTCGAAAAGGGAGTTTACGGTGACCTGCCTGTCATTCTGTCCGCGAAGGAAAAGGACGGCTCTCTTGCAATCTCAGTAATGGGTTATGAAGGCGAAACAATGGAGATCGATCTGTGCGGAAGAGAGTATGAATGCCCGAAAGAAGACGGCCTGAAGATCGAGAACGGAAGACTGAAAGTGACTTTCCACGAGACTGGAGAGAAGCACTTTGAACTAACGAAGACAAAATAAGCTTCTGCTCCCACTCTATTCCTTCAGTCGAAAGTCTATTCCGTAGTGGGTTTGCTTCTTGCTCTCGAGGAGTCTAGTCTACGGCGATTTCTTCATTTTTCTTCTTGAAGAGCAGAGACAGTGAGATAGTCTCACTTCATCGAGCTGACAAAGAGAAGATCGAGTTATACCGGATTTAGATATCTCCTGTGAATCGTTGTATTATATAGGAGTACGGAGCGATTTGCTCCCATTTCACAGGAGGTGCTTCTATGAATAGGCGTTTCTTCTTAGTTTTGCTATGCTTCGTCGTTCCTTTTTCTCTGCTTCTTGCAAATGTTATTGAACTCCAGTTCTGGACTCACGAAGATCCAAACAGAACCCGGATCGAAAACCGCTACATTGAAGAGTTCCAGAAGATGTACCCGAACGTCGTAATCAAGAGAGTCACACAGTCATCCACGAAGATCCAGGAGCTTGTTCTAACGGCCTTTGCGGCAAATCAGGGACCGGATATTTTCAATATGTCTATTGAAGACGAGTATGCCTACATCGTAAATGGCAGGGTGGCTCCGGTAAATTACAAGGCTGCTGGTTACGATAACAAGGAAGCTCTTCTCAAGGCATATCTTCCGGGCACGTTGGCGCCAGTCCATTACGAAGGTGAGATCTACGGACTGCCTCTGGAGATTACCAACTGGTGTATACTCCTCAACAAGAAAGTCTTCAAAGATGCCGGCCTAGATCCGGAGGTCGACTACCCGAAGACCTGGGAAGAGATGGTAGAAGTCTCCGAAAAGCTAACCATCAGAGAGGGCCAGATCATCACGCGTAGAGGCTTCGACTTCAGGTATCCGTATTATCTGGTTGCTTTCATGCCAATGGTTGAGCAGCTTGGAGGAAAGCTTATAAGTGACGATGGCAAGAAGGCGATCATCAATGACGAAGCCTGGCTGAAGTTCCTCGATTACATGGCTGCATGGGGACCTAATGGACTGAACCTCGGCTCTCCTACATACAAGAACGCAAGAAGTCTCTTCAACAGGGATAACAATGACATTGGAATGTGCACGACCGGACTTTATCAACTCGCAAGAATAAAAGCCGACAATCCCGAATTCTATGAAAGCAAAGAATGGATGGTAGTTCCATTCCCGCAGTTCGAGAATGCAGTTAACTACGTTCCGGCTCATTACTACGGTCACTACTATATGGTCAATTCACAGAAACCAAAAGAGAACCAGGAGATGGCATGGAAGTTCATTTCGTATATGCTCAGCCACGCTGAAGAATACCTTGAAGAGGTCGCGATCATAATACCGACAAACGAGCTGCTAGAGTCTGAAACCTTCAAGAACTATCCGTACTCAGATGTCTTCATTTCTGATCTTGAGAAATCAACAGTTGTTTACTTCTCTGAATTCTCGGCAAAGGTTCAGTCTCTTATCAAGGAGGCAGTTGAATCGGTAATGCTCAGCAGAGTCTCTTCTGCCGATGCCCTCAACACCCTTCGAAGAAAGGTGCAAGAGGTTCTCGACGATCAATTCTAGCATTTGCAGTGCGCCCGCCTTTACGGCGGGCCTTTAATTCTTCTTTTCTCGAAAGGAGTGAGTCGCTCCCGTGAATCGCATACTCAACAGGGGAATCGAACACAAGAAGGCACGCTGGGGCTGGTTCTTCGTCTTGCCTTCTCTTGTTTTCTTCTCGATCTTCTCTTTTTACCCGATAATCAACGCTTTCTACACGAGCCTTTTCAGAAAGAGACTTCTTTCGTTGCGCCCACCCACATTCGTGGGTCTTGACAATTATGAGTACCTACTGAAGTCGCCAGACTTCTGGAACTCGATTAAGGCAACTTTTATATTCACTCTCGGTACGTTCATACCTATAGTTATATGCAGCCTTCTTCTTGCCGCCTTTATTATGTCCAGAAAACGCTTTCAGAAGCTCTTTCAAATGGCTTTCTACTCTCCGGCTGTTCTCTCATCAGTCGTCGCAGCCACCATCTGGCTTCTGATTTTTGACCCGAGGGGTCTGGCGAATCAAGGCATGAATTTCCTTCTTGGAACTGTGGGGACCGACTATAAATGGCTCGCATCGGCCAATATGGTGAGGTTCTCGACTATTCTGGTTTACTTCTGGAAGTATATAGGCTACTTCACGATAATTTATATCACCGGTCTGGCAAGCATTCCGCAGAGTCTGCACGAAGCTGCGAGAATAGACGGGGCTAACGGCTGGAAGGATTTCTGGTATATAACCATTCCTCTTCTGAAACCAACTACTGTCCTCGTGTCGATAATGTCTATGCTCCAGTGTTTGAAGACTTTCAGCACACAGTACCTCTTTACTCAATCTGGAGCCCCGCTGGAACCGATAAACGTCATAACTCTGAACATATACAATACTGCCATAAGAGACCATAACATCGGAAGGGCCAGCTCAATGAGCGTGATTCTCTTCGTCATAATGCTTTTCTTCACCTGGGTGCAGTTTAGAGCGAGTCGCTCCGGTGGAGAAGTCGATTATATGTGAGGTAGAAGTATGAAGCTAATCAGAGGACAATCATTATTTGTAGATATACTGATATGGGGCTTTCTTATACTGACCGCCTTACTCATTCTCGCGCCGATAATCTTCATGTTTACCGCTTCGCTAATGCCGGCAAGAGATATTGTTAAAATGCCCTATCCATGGATACCACAAGGGCTATATTTGAACAACTATGAACAGGCAGTGAGAGGAAACGACGGGAGTTACATCTTTCCCCGAAATATACTGAACTCTTTTATAGTGGCAGGCTTAGTGAGCGTTACCACAGTCCTGATCTCGGCGCTTACCGGATACGGCCTGGCAAAGTTTCCTTTTAGGGGAAGGAACCTTGTGTTTCTGATCATCATGGCGACCATGATGATTCCCTTTGAGGCCATTATGATACCGCTGTATCTTGTCGCCACATCGCTGCGCATTCAGAACACCTATACGGGACTTATTCTGCCGTTCCTGACGAATGCGTTCGGCATCTTCCTGATGAGACAGTATCTTATCACTTTTCCCGACGAGATTCTCGACGCTGCGAGGATAGACGGCTCGGGGGAGCTGAGCATTTTCTGGAGGATCATTCTTCCCAACAGCGCCCCGGCGATCGCGACTCTCTCGATCCTGACCTTCCGGAGTCAGTGGGACAATCTGCTCTGGCCTCTACTGATCGCTCAGAGTGAAGAGATGAAGACCATTCCTCTATACATAGTGAAGTTCGCTGCCGAAAAACACACCGATGAAGGCGCTATGATGGCAGCAGCGGCTATAGCCAGTATTCCAATCCTCATACTCTTTCTGACTCTTTCAAAGTACTTTGTCAGCGGTGCCTCTCTGTACTCTTCAAGGAAGGGTTAATCGACTCCATACACTGGTTTCACTATTCCGAAAAAGGCACCTTTCAGGCTGAACAACTCCTGGAAGGTGTCTGTTTCAAATATCGAGACACCGTCTCCAAATCTGCAAATGACATAATCTTTGTTGTCGTCCCAGTCTCTTGTAATCATAACCTCAATCGGCTGAATTCCCAGCTCGATACTTCCGATTCTTTCGAGACTGCGAGTATCATAGAGTGTGATCCTATTGTCAACGGGTTCAGCGACCACCATAGTATTGCCGCTGATGTCTACATCGAGGGCATACTTCGACGGAATGATCTCAATCTCTTCAAGAAGACCTTCAACGACTTCAAGTGCAATCACTCCCTGCCTGCCTGCAGCTACGTAGAATCTTTCAGGCGTCGCCGCGATAGAGTGCACCGTAACTACTCCTTCAAGCTTATCTATACCTGACGGGTAAAGACGCTGAATACTTTGAAAACCGTCTGCTTCTCTAGCGAACACAAAGATTCCGTCGATTTCCGTTCCAACGAGCAGGAATCCATCACGGTATGCGAGACTGTTAGTCCAGCCCTTGATCTGTAAGGTCTGAATCTGCCTGTAAAAGTTCGGTCCGAAGAATCTGAAGATCTTGACACCATTAGTGCCGTCTGCAACAAAGACCTCGCCTCTCTCCGGATTTACTTCTATTGCCTCACAATGAAACGTCTCTACCAGATTGACCTGAGTCAGAGACGCTCTGGATATGACAGCGAAGCCGCGATCTCTAAGAACGTTGAATATCAGTCCTCCCGAGTCTATTCCACCACTGGAAAGAGAGCTAACCTGAATCAGACCGACCTGAAACTCTTTTTCCATAACTCTCACATAAACCATACCCTGGAATCCCATTCCAAAGAAATACTCTGAAGCCGTCACTATGATTGCAAAGACAAGAAACAGACCCAGTATTGTCTTTCTCATACGAAAAACCTCCTCCAGTCTTTCGGACTTTGCGAGTACAGCGTCCTCGAGATTCCTGATGATAGTCTAGTACATTTTCCACCAGTTCGAGACTCCAGTCGAGAGTCGCTGACTCTTCAAGGTTACTGGAAAGAGATATATAATCTAGACGAGGTGATAGCTTGAGCAAGAGAGAGTACCTTAGAAGAGTCCTCTCCGAGGGTCGCACTATTGAAGAGATAGCAAGGCTCTTCGGTATCACTGAAGCGACTCTGGACAGATATCTTAACGGCCCTGAGGAGTCGAAACTGGCAACCATAAACATGAAGAGTGAGCTTACTAAGCTAGATAGTTTTCCACTAGATACCGTGGAAAACGTTCTCCTGTTCGCATTCAAGATAACACTTGAGTCAATAGGTTTTCTCTTCAGAGACATTGAAGAGGATCTCTCCGGTGAAAACAGCGATAGGACTGCCCGTATGATCAGAAACCTGATCGATGGAGCATACCTACTGCTAGCCATCACAAAGCTTGAAAGAGCCGGCAAAACAACCAAAGGGTTGAGTTCAGACCTCAGATTTGAGAGAGCGTGTCAAAACAAGGCCATACTGGCCGAACGATTACTCGACATCGCCGAACAGATCGAACAGTATTTGAGCGGCGAGCTTTGATCACTTGGTGACCGATATTTGAAGCCGTTCACATCAAGTGTAGTATAATCTTTCTGAACCGATTAGAAGTGAGGGAGTTGCTTTGGCGAATACAGATCAACACACTAAAGGTTTTCTCGCGGCTGAGGATGTTATTCAGAAAGCAAACGAAAGCTTTGAGAACAAGAACTGGCAGCCGGTTTTTGAAGTGCAAACTGCGGCTGTTATTACTCAAAAGCCCCCTGTACTGATATCTTTTCTGAAAAAGCTCTTTGAAACCAAGTACGTTTTTCTATTCAGAGAAGAAGACGGGACTGTATCGTCGGCAGTATCGGAGAAACTCGCCGACCTTTCCGATCCAGTCTTTCAGGCAACCGTTACCAGAAAGTCTATCGATGAGGGACTTCTAGAGCTTTTCAGCCTTTTCAAAGAAGCGCCACACATGCTTGAACGAGCTGTTGAGCATTTTGCACAATCGCTTGCAAAGGAGTCTGCAGGTTTTCTGGAAGGACTGAGAGAATTGAAGATCCTATGCGAAAAAGTAAGGAGGAGAGTTGACCAGTATGGTGTGGCCCCGGCTCTTTCGAGGGCCGTCACCGAAGTCTTCAAGCTGGAGTCTCCAATCCTCCCCGTACTCGAAGAGGATCTCATCGAGTTTCTTAACAGTCACCAACCTGAACCAGAGGGCACTTTCGCTTTCGTAGAGAACCAGCTTTCGAGTGGAGTCGGTGGCTACACGGAGGGCAATCTCGCAATACTCCTGTCCAGGCTGGAAACTATGATCAGAGAGCTGCAGAAGTATTCACGTATCTATATGCCCTGGCTGACTATTCCCGATAGTCTATACTTATCCTTCCTTGAGAAAGGCTATAAGAGAGTTCCCGCTCTGGGTCAGTGGCTGGAGGGAATTAAGACCGCCCGTACCAATTATGGGCTTTCACAGATTTTCTGGGAACAGTCACGAACATGGTATTTCGAAAGAATCAGCAGCGTAGTTCTACCCGGGTTTCAGAAATCTATTGCCGGATTGGCTTGCTGGACAATCATAGAGGAGAGGCAAATAAAGGATCCCCTTTCCCATGCGGGGGAGACCGTTCGCTACTCGGCCAGAAGAAGCGAGTTCAAAATCAGGCGGGATTGCGAACCTGACGGCATCTATGCTCTCTGTTCCGTTGACGAACTGATTTTCACAAACAAGGGACTGAGAAGAACCTCCAGAGACTTCCCCTATGAAAACGTTAGCTGTGAGATTAGAGAGACAAAGCTCTCGAGAGAGGCCTTTCTGGATAGCAAAGACGCGAGATTCGCCGGATACACCTGGAAGCATCTACTTCCGGGGGGCGGACCCGACAAAGAAATCAAAAACAACGAGAGAATCGAGTGTTTCATATACTATGTGGTCACTGTCTCATCAAAGGGATTTGGAGTACCCCTTATAAAGCTTGTCTTTGCAAAAGAAGAGAACGCACGGCTTTTCGCAGACTTCCTCAAGGAGGCACAAGTTCTCACCAGTTGGAAGGAGTATCCACAAAACGGATTACCGGCTCCTTTGAAGGCCATACAGAAACATAAGGCTTCTTGTGAAGAATCCGCGAGAGTAATCAACAATACTTCAAGAACGGTGCAAGAGGCTATAGTTGAAAGCATAAACTCGATCGACAAAGAGTTCAATAGAGAGTTGGAAAGGGAAAATGAGATCATGGAAGAGCAGGAAGAAGAGTCAATAGCACCCGAACTACTCGAAAAGATAAAGAAGCTCCACTATGAGCTCGAGTGGGCAATCAAAAGACACAGCAGAGTAAGCCTCAATTACGGTTTTCCTGAGATTACGCGATCCGAAGCCGAAGCCACTTCAAAGCCCGAGGAAGAATCGACTGACGCGGAAACATCGGTATTCAGAGAGCTTGAAAGCAAGATAGAAGCTCTTTCCGGTAAGACCCTCGCTACTGTCTGCAGAGTACTGTCAAGCGAACCGGAAAGAGAGTATAAACTAGAAGAACTCGGACTGACCTTCTGGAGCATCTTCGTTGTCGCACCGAAAATCACTGCTGACGGAAAGCCCCTTATTGAAGTAATAAGCGGCGAAACACCCAGAGTAGTCTGGGGACGGCATTTTGACAGTGAAACTAGAGATTTGCTGAGAGCAAGGTTTGCACTTGAAGACAGATAGATAATCACCGTGAGGAGCGGAAGAGCGAGGAGAGACGTTCGCCGTCAACCGTCCTCCGAGAAGAGCATGAAAAGCTGAAAAGCCGTCCTTCGTCCTTCGTCCAGGATCATGGACCCGTCCTTGGAAAAGACCTGAGGTCAGAGGTGAGAGGCAAGAGTGTGCCAAGAAGGCGAGGAAGGAGACTTTCGAGCCATGCTTAATCAAAGATGAGGGAGGGCCCCTCGAAGACGCCATGCAGGTGGAGTCTTCAAACCGCCGTAAGCTGCTGTGGTAAAGAGC